>Ga0075428_100008234_pt1 | contig 11561 bp, 10 predicted proteins | sample RhiMetdeltSRZDD2_FD_75291 | JGI IMG/M metagenome (GOLD analysis project Ga0075428, IMG submission 75291) | Populus rhizosphere microbial communities from Tennessee, USA - Rhizosphere MetaG P. deltoides SRZDD2 | ecosystem: Host-associated > Plants > Roots > Rhizosphere > Soil | place: USA...
GCAAGCTCAAATATAAGCCTGATAGTTTTTAAAGAAACCATAAATGGATGAAAGGTAGCTGATAGCTATTGGGTCAACAACCCTCGGCGATCTTTTCGACCCTGCGCTGGTGTCGGCCGCCTTCAAACGGAGTATTTATAAATAGTTGCACCATTTTTTCTGCATCGCCTTCACGCACAAAACGGGCGGGGATGCAGAGTATATTCGCATTATTATGTTCTCTTGCCAGCTTGGCAAGTTCTTCGCCCCAGCAAATCGCTGCACGAATGCCTTTATGTTTATTTGCAGTGATAGCAACGCCATTAGCGCTGCCACAGAGAAGTATTCCGAATGAAGCTTCGCCTTTCTCAACAGCATTTGCAACAGGATGAGCAAAATCAGGATAGTCAACAGAATCTTTAGAATGAGTACCATAATCATGATAAGAAAGATCTTTGGCCTCAAGAAAAGAAATTAATTCCTCTTTAAAATCATATCCTGCATGGTCACTGCCTATGGCGACTGGCTTAGTCAAATCAAATGATGAAGACATAAAAAATAATTAATAATGGTAATTAATAATTATTATCGGGACAAAGGTAAGCTAATGGGTAATCAACTCCATTCTTCTTTTTCTTCCAACGCTTTTTCTTTTTCCACTTTTACTGTGAGCCAAATACTTATTTCATACAATAACATAAGAGGTATAGTGCAGATAACCTGGCTGATAACATCGGGTGGTGTAATAATACCTGCAAGAATAAGTATAACAACAATTGCATATTTCCTGTTGCGACGAAGAAAACTCGGGCTCATTAAACCAACTTTCGCCAAAAAGAACATAACAAGCGGAAGTTGAAATGCAAGACCGGTCCCAAGTATTAACGGAACAAGTGTATCGATATAACTTGTAATCGTCCAGCGGTTCTCAATATTTTCATCCAATTGGAAATTGGCAAAGAAATTTACCGTATATGGTGCAATCACAAAATAACCGAACAATATTCCAAGAAAAAATAAGAGGGATACCCAGAAAATAACACCTCTTGTTTTTGATAACTCTTTTTTTGTCAATGCTGGTTTTACAAAACGCCAGAATTCCCAGAAGATATAAGGAAAGGCGACAATGATACCACCAACAAAGATCAATGTAAAGTACATGCTGAATTGTCCGCTTACCGAGGTACTCTGCATTTTCAAACCGATATCTTTCATACACATGGCATCACCAAGACCAATTGCATGACCTGCTTTGCAAAGCCACCTGTAAGTTGGGAAATCAGCATGTGTAGGACCCATCAAAACTTCACGAACAAAAAATTCATTATAAACAATAAATACAACGGCTCCGACTGCAATTGCCAAAGCAGAACGAAAAAGATGTCCGCGAAGAATTTCCAAATGTTCTACAAAAGACATTTCTGCCTTTTCTTCCTGGCCCTTTTTTCCCCGTCTGAATAAACTCAACGCCATTTCAATTAATTAGAATCGCAAATATAAGTAGGTGTGACCGCCTGTCGCCATTCCTTCTTCATAAAATAAAAAACCCCGTCCCGATTGGTCGGGACGGGGCAATTATTAAACAGAGAATTTTATTTTACTGACAAAGCCTTTTCAATTAAGAACGAAAGATTAGCTCTGTGCGCCTTTGTTTGTTCATCTGTAGAGATGGCTGTAGCCAGCATTCCTTTGATTTTTCTCAATGTATTATACATCGCTGCTTTTGATGCATTATCATAAGGACTAACAGGTGTAGTTACAATTGCAGCAAGCCCTTTTACATATTCAGTTTGTAAATTGAGCCTGTATAAATTCACATTTGTTTTCAGATCGGCAGCAAATACTGCGTTTGTAATATCAACCATCATGTCAGCCGTAGTGTAGGTATTTCCATACAATGTGCTGTTGTTGATCCTCGCCATGGTATTTGGACTTAGCAAATGTGAAAACAACCCGACCTGTATTGCCAATACTGTGTTTTGTGGTTTTATATCTTCACTTGCACCAAAGAAATTAAAACCACGACGCTGCAATTGTAAGTAAGGAAATAATGCAGCATCATTTTTAAAGGCATCAGGAGCAAAAATATTTTTTGCCAAAAACGCCATTGCTTTTTTCTGGTAGGCTGAAGAAACCGGTGTGAAAGGTTTATTGGTTGTTTCCTGGCCAACAAAACTTCTGTCTACCATCACACCACCAATATAGCGACTTACCGAGTGTGCCATTTGGTTGCGCTGTCCCATCAGGTTGTTATAGCGGCTTCTTAATTCAGCATAAGACTTACCTGGCTTACTGTATTTTTCTTTTAGTTTACCTATCAATGAATTTACAAGAGCAAACCTGTCTTCGGCATAAGCAACCATATCACTACTCATGTCATTTACCATGACTCTTGGGTCAATACCACCAAAGCCTGGTGAACGCATATCATCAGCATCGTTTCCAAAAGTATTTCCGGGTTCAGTGCTGCGGTTAAGAATTTTTTTCAAACCGGCTGCTTCTTCTGATGCGCTGAATGGAGTATAACCGAATTCAATTGCCCATATATCATAAGGACCAGCCTTGGTTGTATAGTAATCACCTTGTTTAGCGCGATCAAACGCAACATTCACAGAAGGATAGTCCATTACTGAACCTGTTAAGCCTTTGGTATGGGTAACGTCCATATTATTCACTTCTGCAGGGGTCAACATTTGGCTAGCTTTCATGTTATGATTCAAGCCCATTGTATGTCCCATCTCATGCATGATAAGGAAATATAAAAATTGCTTGTGTAATGTTTTTATTTCACCATCTGATGCACCTGTTGCTTCTAATGTTGTAAGACCTGCAGTATATTGGGCTTTTAATTCGGCCCCGATATTACAAGCCATCCACTTTTTAAAACCAGGGATATTTAATTCCTCATCTTTCTTTGGATTCAAAAGCAATGAAGGCAGATCAGTATTCAATGATTTTACATCGTACAATTCTTCCTGTATCGGGCTTGAACTGCCAGAGAGCCATTCAACGGTAATGTCAGCGCCAAGAATTTGACCTGTTTTTGGGTTTACAAAGCTGGGCCCGATAGCTCCATAAGGAGGATAGGGTGAAGACACCCAGCGAATAACATTATAACGAATATCGGCAGGATCCCATGTCGCATCATCAGGCATGATCTTCATGACAACTGCATTTTTAAAACCAGCTTTTTCAAAAGCTTCATTCCATTTTTCACCAGCTTCTTTAATTGTCTGGCGAAATTCTACTGGGGTTGTGTTCTCGATCCACCATACAATCGGTTCAACCGGTTCACTAAGTGCCGCAGACGGATCCTTCTTTACTAAATTCCAGCGATTGATCATGTCTCTATAATCTGCAACCTTAATACTTGTAAGATTTTCTACTTCCTGGGTAAAATATCCAACCCTTGGATCATCAAGTCTTGGACGAAAATCATTGCTTGGCATTTCCAAAAAACTATGTTGGAAACGGATACGATTATAACGGGCATCGGTAATATCTTTTCCACCCTGATTAAAAGGCGCCGGATTATCGTATGCCAATTCAACTACAACATCTGTATTGTTTGGATAAGAACGGACAGTTTTGTAACCTGACTTTGCCACGTTCAACCCTCCAAGGTTAAATACAAATTGTGCAGCAGGGCCTGGCGCAACAAGTGGTTTAATCGGGTCAAGTTTTTCACTTAAGAATAAACCATCACCGGCTACAATAAAACCGGTAGAATCTTCACCATCAATTTTTGCAGAATAAAAAACAGCTTCTGTTACATCAACATTCGCTGATTTGCTTACTGCATTTTGAGGATCATACCAGAAGTTGGTATTTACCTGGAAGAACTCAAGTTTATCAAAGCTCTTTTTGATCCTGAACACCCATGTCGTGCGGATCATGTTTTGGTGCAGGAATAGACTGGTGGGACCACCCATCGAAAAACTCTGGTAGATATATTCTTTACCCAACTGGTTTTTCTTTACATACATCTGCACACTTCCTGTTGCGGTGTCCTGGTAAATGGTGAAAAGCCCGTCTGACTTTTTACTGCTCTTCACTTTCTCTGCCACCGTCGGTTTGGGAGGTGTCGGTGGGGCTTTTTTTGATGTGTCTGGTTTTGCGGCCGAGGTACTCGGTGTAGCTTGTGAGAAACCACAAATACACACAAACATACCAGCTGCCATCAAAAGCAGCGCTTTTTTTGCTTGTATCATTTTCTGATTAAATTTTTTGAAGAACGAAAGATAAACTTCCCGACGGAAGTACAAAAAAATATTTGGATAAGCGGGTTAAGGTAGTTATAACAGGGACGGGGTTTCCCTCTTATTTAAGCTTCTTGATCTTGACCATTTCAATACGGGTATCACTCACATTCATAACATCGAATTCGTAGTCGGCAATAATGATCCTTTCCTTCTGTTTGGGTATCGTCTCATGGTAATTGATAATAAATCCCGAGAGGGTTTCAGTTTCATCAACAGGGAAATCAAAACCATATTTTTCATTAATATAATCCAGCTCAAGCCGACCTGAGAATATATACTCGTTCTCAGCAATCTGTTTTTCAACAAACTCTTCAACATCGTATTCATCCTGTATCTCGCCGAAGATCTCTTCAAGCACATCCTCCATCGTTATGATGCCAGCAGTACCGCCAAACTCATCCACTACCCACGCAATACTTTTCCTTTCACGGGTAAATTTATTGATCAGGTCAGTAGCACTCATGCTTTCGGGTACAGCCGGAATTGGCAATAATACTGATTGAATAATTGACGGCCTTTTAAACATATCAAGTTGGTGAACATAGCCGATTATATGATCAATATTTCCTTCGTAAACAACAATGCGTGACAACTTTGTTTCAATAAAAAGACGACGTAAAGAATCGACAGACTCTTTAATGTCAATACCAACAATCTCTTTCCTTGGTACCAAACTCTGCCGTATCCTGATCTTTGGCAACTCAAGAGCATTTTCAAAAAATTCGGTGTTCAGCGGTTGTTTCTCTTCTTCTGCTTCTTTTGCCTGGCGAAAAAGATGTTCAAGATCTGTACGGCCAAATACCTCCTTCTTTTCATCCACTCTTACATTGAAAACATATTTCAGTAGCCAATTGGCCAATGCGATAAATCCGGCAGCGATCGGATAAAACATTTGATAGAACATATCGATCAATTGCGCCAGGCGACTAAGCAACACATTTGCTCTTGCTCTGAAAATAGCCCGGGGAAGGAATTCTGCAAACACAAGTACCAGGAAAGTAGATAAAAGTATCTCTATCAATATGCGTAAAGAATAAGAACCAACATCCAGCCGGGTCCATAGCGGTTCCATTACTTTGCTTATCTGTAAACCGAAGAACACAAGAAAAACATTAAAGCCGATCAGCGTTGTGCCAAGAAAATAAACAGGATGATCAATGAATTGATCCAGTATCTGTCCGCTGGCTCTTCCCTGTTTCTTTTTTAATTCAATGCTCATTTTATTGGCGCTGTAGTATGCCATTTCGATACCGGCAAAAAAACCCATCAACAGGATGGTAAGAATGAACCATATAACAATGCGCACTTCAAACATGGGGGGTAAAGATAAACAAAGTGGTAAGATGTTCTAGGTAATAAGTACTAAGTAATAAGTACAATAATGAGGTTTAGATTAAGGTTTAGGCTGAGAGGAAATCGGCAACTATTCGTTCCGCTTCTCTACAGGCCTTGTCAAGGTTATCGTTTGTAATTATTTTATTGAAATGCTCTTTAAAAGAAAGTTCGTAAGTCGCTTTATTTAAACGTGTGGCAAGACTTTCAGGGCTTTCGGTACCCCGGCTACTTAATCTTTTTTTTAATTCATCAACTGACGGAGGTTCAATAAAAATCGAAAGAGATCGATCCGGATGTTGCTGCTGCACATGAACAGCGCCTTGTACATCAATATCGAGTAAAGGAACTTTTTCTTCTTTCCAGATGCGATGTATCTCTGATTTCAGGGTGCCATAATATTTTCCTTCGTACACCATTTCCCATTCTACAAAAGAATTGTGCTGTATTTTTCCTTTGAAATCATCCACACTCATAAAATAATAATCAACGCCATCTTTTTCATAATCTCTTTTTTGACGTGTTGCGGCTGAAATGGAAAAAGCCAGGTTATCGGGAAATGTTTTTAATAAATGTTTTGTGATAGAGGTTTTACCGGCGCCGGAAGGAGCAGTTATGATGATGATCTTGTGAGATGTGGCCATGTACAAAGAACGAAAATATTTCGATTCGTTTGCCCATTACCAATTTATTTTCTCGCAATAAAAAGTTGCCAGCCCGGCATCGACATTGGTTTGACTGGCTTTTCAATTTTTAATCCCGCATCTTTTTGCCATCCTTCTATTTCAGGTACTGACCATGTACCCGATGAACTTGTCAATGAAAAATATAAGCCGGTCGTAGCGCCGATAACACCACCTTCACCCGGTTTTGACTGACGTTTAAATTCACCAATAGCGTAGATACCGTTGGGCTTTAATGCCCGGGCTGCTTTTTTTGCAAGTGCAATGTTCTGTTCGTTTGTAAAATGATGAACAACATTGTTGATCATGATAAGATCATATTTCTCAGTTCCAAGATCATCAGCCAATGCATTACCTGCAACATAATTTACTCGGTTGGTAGTATCATATCTTTTAGCAATTGCACTGGCCGCTTCAATAGCGCCGGGTAATTCCATTATAGTGCTTGTTAAACCAGGATGTTTTTTACACAGTTCGATAGAAAATAATCCATGTGAACCACCGATGTCAAGCATGCTTGTTGCCTCTTTTGGTACAGGAATTTTTGGAGCCAGTTCTTTTGCCGCATTAATTGAAAGATCTCTCATCCCTTCCTGGTAAAGCTCCCATTCTTTTCCTGAGGCCGAACCATGAAGGTCTAAAGGCTTACCGGTTCGCACATATTCTTCAAGCCTTCCCATCCACTCCCATTCTATTAATTGAAAACGCAGTTTACCGATAAGGTTCGATTCACTTTCTTTCAGCAGCCATTTATGATATTTTGGTTTTAATGAATAGCGTCCATTGTTCCATTGCAAATAACCAATGCCAACGAGACAATTGAGCAAATGCATTGTCGCTTCAGGATGTGTCTTGCAAACTGAAACAACTTCATCTGAGGTTTTTGAAGTTTTGCCGATCGCTTCATAAACACCAAGCTCAGCAGCCGCCATAATTGCTCGTGCGGCATTGAATGCAACCTGCGTATCAACAAGTGGAATAGGAGCAAGGTTAGCTTTTAAAGCAATCCATTCAAGCAGATTCTCTGGTTGATTTTTAATTTTCATTTAGATTTATTTTAAACCAATTTATTTATCAATTACTGCGTTCGATTCAATTTACTCTTTAGGAAGATCTCTATCTCCTTATACTTTTTCTTTTTTGTGTCCTCCGGCTCTTCTGTTTGCATATAAACAGCCCAACCCAACGGGGTGCCTTCATATATCAGGTCTTTTGCGTTGAGATCAGCTCCAGCATCTACAAGTATTTTAACCGATTCAAGAGAACCAGAAAACACAGCCTGGTGAAGAGCTGATGCATGGGAATGAAATCCCGCTGAATTGTCCAGGTAGGCATTTACATCGGCTCCTAAGTCAATCAGGAAAGAAATTATTTTTGATTTTCCATAAAATGCCGCCATCATTAAAGCAAGTTGCAGATCGCTTTTCGTGGCTTCTTTTGATAGTTTATGAATTTCCTCTTCCATGTCAAGACCGACAGCAGTTGCTAATGTAAGTTTGGCACCACGTTTAATTAAATGCCGGGCAGCTTCGATATTACCATGGGCTAATGCGCCAATTCCATTACCTGGTTGGGCACCATTATCAATAAGCAGATCGATCCATTCATTTTGTACACCAGATTCCCTCGGTATGCGGCCAGTGGCCACTAAACCAAGTGCATAATCTATTTGTTGCTGAAAACTGTTAGCGGCATTGTTTCTTGCCGCAGCGATAAGCATTTTAGTAACCGCAACAATGTTTGCCGGTAGCTTTTCGTGTCTAATTGGATTGTCGGCAACAAACCATAGCAGGTAAGGATGTTTAAAATATCCCTCAGTTGGAAAATCGAGACGTTGATTTATGAGTTGAGGAGTTGCTTGCAATAAATTTTGAAGTGATGATAAGTTACCCGAATCAATAGCTTCTACAGCATTGCGGAACAGGGGATCTTTAATATCAGCGTTATTCATAGCTAAAGAGCACTATTATTACAGTGCAAGTTAAATCTTCAGCCGTTATTTCAATTGAAGGTTGAATGCATCAATTTTTTTTTGGATGGTCTGCTTATCAGTTTGTGTTTTTGCGATAGAAAAAGCTTTTTGAAAATTTTCTCTTGCTTTATCGTTGTTAATATCAGTATACAACTCGCCGAGAAGAGTGAAATAAAAATGATTATCCGCCAGGTTCAACTTTTCAGCTTCAATGATCGCCTCTCGCTTGCCCTTTACTTTGGACAGTGCATAGGTTCTGTTGAGTGCGGCTATTGGTGAATACGCGAGTACTAACAACTTATTATAAAGTTGTAAAATATTATCCCATTTTTCTTTAATATCAGATTTTATGGTGTGCCAGTAAGCAATACTTGCTTCAATATGATATTTTGAAACTTCATTTCCTTTTGATGCTTCATGCAAAAAATAAATTCCTTTCATGATCAATTCCTGGTTCCATAGCGATTCATCCTGATCCTGGTATAAAATGATCTCACCTTTTTCATTTTTTCTAGCTCCAAAACGTGAGGAATGAAAACACATTAAAGAATATAAAGCATTGACTTTTGGTTGATTTGTTTGTTCGTTTTCGATAAGCATGTATGTTAATCGCATAGCTTCCTCACAAAGGTCCTCACGAAGTATGATATCATTGCTTTCAGAATAATATCCTTCATTGAAAAGTAAATACAAAGTTGTAAGAACAGTTTCTAAACGATCATTGATCTCGTTCTTACCGGGGAATTCGATCTTTACTTTTTCAGTTCTGAGTTTTTCTTTTGCCCTGAATAATCTTTTATTGATCGTTTCATTGCTGGTTAAAAAAGCATTTGCAATCTCATTTATGCCAAAACCACAAAGAATACGAAGCGCCAAACCAATTTGTGCTTCGTTGGAAATAGATGGATGGCAAATAGCAAATAACATTTGCAACTGGCTGTCTGTAATATTTTGTTCGGACAAATTAATTTCTGGTTCTTCAACATCAGAAGACGATTTCTTCAACTCGCTTGCAATCTTTTCAGAAAAGATATTGTTTCGGCGAAAATAATTTTTTGCTTTATTCTTTGCTACCGTATAAAGCCAGGCTGTAGGATTAACAGGTAATCCCTTGTATGTCCATGTTTCTACAGCAAGTAAAAAAGTATCGCTGGCAATGTCTTCCGCAGTTTCAATATGTTCTATTCCAAAATGCTTGCAAAGTACGGCTGTTATTTTCCTGAATTCGGTTCTGAACAAATGTGGTATTAACTCCTGCTGTTGCATCTGCTGCTATTTCAACTGTTGATAATAGATACCGGATGCTGGATTCAAGATGTTTAGTATTATTTCACAATCAAGTATCCAGCATCCAGTATCAGTTTTAATGAACACCATCACCTTTTGCAATCTTTCTTACTTCTAAACTATTGCCTTCTCCTTGAAGTACGGGGCAACCCTTTGCAAACTCAACAGCTTCTTCCACCGAATCAGCTTTAACAACAATAAATCCACCAATGGTTTCTTTAATATCCCCGAATGGACCGTTAGTTACAACAGGGCTTGAGTTTTTTGTTGTTACAACTTTTGCGTTGTCAAAAGGTAAGCCCGTGCCGCTTACAAATTTATTTTGCGCGGCAATGCCACCGATCCAATCCATAGTTTGCTTCATCCATTCCTGCATTTGTTCAGGTGAAGCGATCTTTGCGCCATCTTCATGTCTCATAATTAGTGCATACTCTTCCATCTTGTTTAAATTTTAATGTTATTGAATGTTTTATACATTAATAACAAATGAGGTGGTCCAAATTGGACAACAATAAATTAATTTTTTGTTTTGCCGCGCCATATTTGTTTTGACAATTCCATCAGCAAATAAACCAACAGGCCAATCCCAATTGCGATGCCAACATGTTTTAGTTCTTTAGCAGTTGCATTGCTTAACAACCAAATAGTAATTAATACACCAAGTATAGCGACAATATTCCCATATTTTATTTTGAAAAACTCTTTTTGCTCCTGCTTTTTTTTGCGAAGAACAAGTAGTGTAATGCATACAATAGTATAGATCATTACTCTTGTGATAGCGCTTATGGATGCCGCAGAAAGAAATGAATAATTAAGGGAAATGATTATTGTTATCGTCATAAATAATAACAATGACCAGGTCGGGGTTTTATATTTTGGATGAGTAAAGGAAAAGACTTTCGGAAATTGATCTTCTTCACTGAAGGCAAAAGGCAATCTTGAACCAACCAGCATAATTGCATTTAAGGTACCTGTAACTGAGATGATCGCTCCAAGTGCAATGATAACAGATCCCGCTTTGCCCATAAATAACTGAGATGCTTCCGCTAATGGTTTATCTGTTTCTGCAAGGGAGGGTAATGTACCGATACTCACGATCTGCACCGACATATATATGCAAGCAATTATCAAAGCTGCAAGCAACAAAGCAAATGGAAGGTTTTTTTCCGGGTTTTTTACTTCTCCTGTATTCACAAGCACGGATTCAAACCCGCCAAATGCAAAAACCAATAAGAGGACAGTAGAGGAGAATGAAGAAAAATCCGGAACGTTCTTCACTGCATAATTTTCGGACTTAATGAAAAAAAATCCAACAATAATGAATAAGAGTAAAGGAAGGAGCTTAGTGATAGTTAAAAAATTATTTACACGTGTACTGTTTTTTATTCCAACATGATTGACGTAGGCCAGTAAAACTGTGAGCAAAACAATAGTGATAACTCGTGGTGTTTGCAATTCAAACCAATCTGAAAAAACAGAGAGATAGGTTACTAGAAGGTTTATTAGCGCAGCATAAGTAATAAATCGTGTAAGCAATAATAACCAGCCCGTAAGAAAAGCAGGCAGCGGACCAAAAGATGAAAGTGCATATAGATAAGGCCCACCGGTTTTATCAAAGCGGCTGCTTACTTCTGCAAAACAGAGGATAATAACAAAGACGGCAAAAGCACAAATAAGAAAAGCAGCAATACTGTAAACGCCAACTTCTTTAAATGCTTTTGATGGTAAACCAAAAATGCCGGAACCAATAACACCATTGATAACGAGCAATACCATTGCCCATTTGGTTATACTACGGTTTAGCATTGGGAAAAGATAGGGAAAATAGTTTGTGCTTACGAGGTGGGTCAAATTCGTTTTATATCCGCACCCAGCATTCTCAGTCGTTCATCAATATTCTGATAACCCCTGTCGATTTGTTCAATGTTTTGAATAACACTTGTTCCCTCTGCACTAAGCGCCGCGATCAATAAGGCAACGCCGGCACGAATATCAGGGCTGCTCATTCTTATTCCCCTGAGTTTTTGTTTTCGTTCAAGTCCTATG
>Ga0075428_100008235_pt1 | contig 11559 bp, 15 predicted proteins | sample RhiMetdeltSRZDD2_FD_75291 | JGI IMG/M metagenome (GOLD analysis project Ga0075428, IMG submission 75291) | Populus rhizosphere microbial communities from Tennessee, USA - Rhizosphere MetaG P. deltoides SRZDD2 | ecosystem: Host-associated > Plants > Roots > Rhizosphere > Soil | place: USA...
CCGGACACCTATCCCGACTGGCTGCCGGTCGACACACGGTTGACGCCGGCTGGAAACCAAGTGCGGCTGATGACGCATCTTCATGGCGGCTTTGTCGCCGCTGACAGTGATGGCAACCCGGCAGTAACTCCGCTCGGCTTCGCGCGCGGCGAGACCCAGACGGTTCTGTACACCAATGCAGCGCCGCAGATGCCGGCTTCGCTCCTCTGGTTCCACGATCACGGCCTGGGCACGACACGACTCAACGTTTTCGCGGGTCTCGCGGCAGCGTACATCGTGCGCGATCAATTCGACACCGGCACCGAACCCAATCCGATCGGCATTCCCGGCGGAGCGTACGAGATTCCGCTGGTCATCCAGGACCGGCAGTTCAATGAAGACGGCACGTTTCGCTATCCACGCAGCGACATCGAAGGCGTAACTTGGATCGGCGAGTATTTTGGCGATGTCATGCTCGTCAACGGGAAGGTGTGGCCGTTCCTCGACGTCGAGCCGCGGATGTATCGCCTGCGCATCCTGAACGGCTGCAACGCGCGGATTCTCAGTCTCGACATCGGTGGTGCGACGTTTTGGCAGATCGGCGCCGAAGGAGGGCTGTTCGACGTGCCGGTTCCGGTGAAACGGATGGTGCTCGCGCCGGCCGAGCGCGCCGATGTGATCGTGGACTTCAGCAAGTTTGCCGGAGACACGATCGTGATGAAGAATCACCGTCCGCGGAAACCGGTGTCGAATCCGGCGCCGTCGCTCGAATCGGTCATGCAGATTCGCGTCGGTACGACCGTTACAAACATAGGTCCGACGACGGTTCCTGCGACATTGCCCGGGCGCAAAGCGGATCTGCACGATCCGATCGCGACGCGCTACATCACGTTGAACGAGGTCGATCCGGAAGAGGTCGAGTGGTTCCTGAACCTCAGCGGCGTCAAATTCGACGAAGGCCCGGTAACGGAAACGCCCAAGGTGGGCACCGTCGAAGACTGGGTCTACGTCAATCTCACCGGCGATACGCATCCGATGCACCTGCATCTCGTAACGTTCCAGGTCGTCGGCCACACGCCTTTCGATGCCGAAGCGTTTGAACTGGCGTACGGTGGACCGAACGGCGTGCCCGGCGGGATCGATCCGACGTCCTTCGCGACCGGGCCGATGCAACCGCCGGCGCCCGAGGAGCGCGGATTCAAGGATACGGTCAAGGTGAATCCCGGGTATTTCACCACGATTCGCGCGAAATTCGAGCTGCCGACAGGTGTGAGCGCGCCGCAGACCTACGTGCATCACTGCCATATCGTGGAACACGAAGACAACGACATGATGCGGCCCTTCGTCGTGGTGCCCTGACGGTCGTAATGCCGCCGGACGCTGCCGGTCCAACGCGGCCGCGTCGGGCTCGCGGTGACCGTAGCCGCCGATAGCGTCACCTGCCGCCCGGGCTTGACGTCACAGCCCTCGGCAGTATAATGAGTGACTACTCAATGAGTAGTAGCTCAGTGAAAACGTCAACCCAAACAACGCATCGCCGGCGCTCCGAGCAACTCGCGGCCACCCGCCGCCAGCTCGTCGAAGCCGGCCTTCGCGTGGTTGCCGCCCAAGGTTTTGCCGGCACGACCACTGCGGCGATCGCCGATGCGTCGGGTAGGGCCCATGGCACGGTTTTCGTCCACTTCAAGACACGCGACGCGCTGGTCGCCGAACTCGTGGCCGAGGTGGGCCGCACCATGTCGCAACGGCTCGCCGACATTCCCGGCGACACCACCGGCGTGAGCGAGGTGCTCGACGCGCACTTGGCCGCGCTGGCCGAGCACGAAGTGCTCTACGCGCGCCTGCTGTGCGAAGCGACGAGCCTGCCGCCGTCGGCGCGCGCGCGCGTGTTCGCACTTCAATCCGGCATCGCCTGGCGGCTACGTGCGGCGCTCGCGCGCGACGTTGCGCGCGGCACGGTGCGGACCATGGATCCCGTGGCGCTCGGCAATACCTGGATCGCGCTCACCAACCACTACCTGATGAACCGCGACCTGTTCGCGCCCGGCGGCAGCGTGATCGCGGCGCGCGGCGCCGAGCTCAAGGCGCAGCTGCTCGCCATCCTTCGACCCTGAGTCAGTGAGGTGTTCGCCATGTCCGAAGCGACCTGTCCTTCCTGCGGTTCCTGCGGCTTTCCGATGCGCGCGCCGGCGGATTTCGCCGGCGGCAAGACCGATGCGGCGTACTGCAGCACCTGCGGCGACACGAAGGGAGAATTGCGGCCCTTCGACGCCGTGCTGCAGGCGAACGCCGACTACTTCGTGCGCGAGCAGGGCGTGGACCCGAGCGCCGCCCGCGAGATGGCCCGCGCGCTGCTCGTCAGCATGCCGGCCTGGAAGAACCGCGCCTGATTCGACGCTCCGCATCCATCGCCCGGGAATCGCCCATGCCTTCTCCTTGCATGATCGTGCCGCTCGTCGTGCTCGCCGGACTCTTCGGCACCGCGCAGGCCGCGCCGGTCCCGCCGCCGGCGCTCGCCGAGGCGCAGCTGCGCGCTATCAACCATCGCTTCGTCGACGCGTTCGTGGTCGGCAGCAGCGACTTCATCGACCGCCTGGCCGCGGAGGATTTCCTGCTCACGGCCAACGACGGTGCCTGGCGCGACCGCGCGGACTTCCTCGCGCAGATGCGCAAGGCGGCGTCGCTCGGAGGCGCGTCGTACGACGACGTACGCGTGCGCCTGTTCGGCCCGGTGGCGCTGTTGCATGCCGTCTTCGAAGGCGTGCAACCGGACGGCAAGGTCGCGAAGGTCCGCTACACCGACGTGTACGTGTGGAACGGTGCCGACTGGCGGCTGGTGAGCGGCCAGAACACGCCGATCAAGGCCGACGTCCCGCTGCGCCAGCAAACCGCGACCGCGCCGGTGCACGTGCCGTGGCAGGGACAGGACCCGTCGGGCGATGATCTCGCCGTGCTGCGCGCGCTCAATGAGAACTACGTCAAGGCGTTCCGCGAAGCCGACGTCGCTTGGTACGACGCGCACCTGGCGGAGGATTACCTCGTAATCTCAGGCGACGGATCGTGGCACGACCGCGCGGCCGCGCTGGCCAACTTCGCCAAGCCGACGTTCGCCACGCACATGAAATCGTTTCCCGTCGACAAGGTGAGCGTTCGCCGCTTCGACGACGTGGCGCTGATCCACGCCGAGAACGCGTACGAACTGAAGGACGGCCGCAAGGGCGTGAGCCGCTACACCGACATCTGGGTCAAGCGGGAAGGCAGGTGGCGCTGCATTGCCGCGCACATCACGGTGCACAAGACACCGGCCTGATCGGGCGACGTCGTCGTTGGGCTACCGCGCGTCCTGTTGCAGGTACTTGTGGACGAAAGCGATCGCCATGCTGCCCTCGCCGACCGCGGAGGCAACGCGTTTCACCGGGCTCAACCGTACATCGCCGCAGGCGAAAATTCCGGGGGCACTCGATTCCAGGAGGTAAGGATCGCGGTTGTGCGACCAGCGGCCGGCCCTCACCACGTCGTCGCCGGTCAGGACATATCCTCGATCATTACGAGCGATGTCCGCCGGCAGCCACCCGGTCTCTGCGTCGGCGCCGATGAAGATGAAAAGGCCGCCGCAGTCGTGTCGACGAACGTTCGCATTCGCGCCATCGCGTATGTCGATCGCTGTCAGATGGGTGTCGCCATGCACGGCGACGACTTCCGAACGCGGTTGAACCTTCACGTTCGACCTCGTCCCGAGCTGCTCGATCAGGTAGCGAGACATGCTCCTTTCGAGCGAATCGCCGCGCGCGACAAGCGTCACCGTGCGCGCATGATTGGAAAAGTACAAAGCGGCCTGACCGGCTGAGTTTCCGGCGCCGATCAGGTGGACGTCGAGTCCGTGCGTGGCGCTCGCTTCGCTGCGTGCTGCGCCATAGTAGATGCCCTTGCCGATCAACCGATCGAAGCCGTCGACGCGTAAGCGACGCCACGTTACGCCAGTGGCAAGAATGATGGTCCGCGCGCGGACAATATCGTCGCTATCGAGGCAAACCTGACGCGTCGCCGGATCGATGCGAGCGACCGAGCGCGTGACCAGTATCTCGGCCCCGAGGCGCCGTGCCTGCTGGAGTGCGCGGCTCGCAAGTTCGTCGCCCGAGACACCGCTGGGGAAGCCGAGATAGTTCTCGATGCGCGAGGACGTCCCGGCTTGACCTCCGGGCGCCTCGCGCTCCACGACCACGGTGCGCAATCCCTCGGACGCGCCGTAAACGGCGGCCGCGAGGCCAGCCGGCCCGCCACCGACGATGATGGTGTCGTACTCGGGAAGACGTGCGCGCGTTTGCAGGCCAAGCCGCTCGGCAAGGTCGCGCGTCGCCGGTCGACTGAGCAGCGTCCCGTCAGTCAAGCGCAGCACGGGGCAATCGTCGTCCGCTGGGCGAGCTCCGGGCCAGCGCGTTGACAGGTCAGGCGCGTCGGGCGTCATCCAATCATAGGTAATCTGGTTGCGCGCGAGGAACTGGCGCAACTCGCTGCATGCGGCGTCCCAGCGGTTACCGACCATCGCTACACGCGCCTTGGGTGGCTCGGCCGCGATGCCCTGCAGCCCTCCGATGCGCTCACGTGCGAGCGTGCCCACCTTCACTGCGACCTCCGGGCACGTTGCCGCAACGGCGTAATACTGCTTGGGATCGACGCGAAAGACGCGCGAAGGTTCTGACGCCCGATATCCGCCCACGAACACCGTGCCAAAGGCGATCGGCACTTCGCCGAAGATGGTGCCCGGAACGCGCCAGCCCAGTGTTCGTTCGATGCCGTCGAACAGCTTGAGGACCTCGATCTTGCCGGTGAGAACCGCGTAGAGCGCGCGGTCTCCACCCTCATGAACGGCGAATTCTCCGGCACCGAGATGCAAGTCGGCGGAGGTCTCCGCGAGACGCTCGAGTTCGGCGACAGGGAGCGCCGAGAACAACGGGATGGACCGAACGTCGTCGATTGTCAGCATGCGTTTCGGTTAGGCCTGCTCATGCCACCGGCAGCACATAGCTCGCGCCAACCGCAGACACATACAGACCAACTCCGAAGGCGGTGTGCGCCATGAGGCTTCTGAGCCTGGCCTGCGTTGGATCAGGCGCTCTCGAGGCGGCGAGGCCGAGCCCGAACGACGGGTGCATGACGAGGAACGGCACCAGCACTGTGCCAACGCCAAAGAGCAGGGCAGGCAACAAAGTAGGGTGCGTAAGCCAACCTCCTGAAACAAGCGCGACGAGCGCGAGGGCATACACCACGCCAATGGCATAGTGGGCGATCCAGCCCACAGTGCACTCAAGAGGTTTCTGCGAAGCGTTGACGATACTCGCATGCATGAACGTGCCCTCGGGCATATGGCGAAACCAGCGCCCGACCAAACAATAGTTGGCCGAAGGAACGCTGAAGGCGCGTGTCAGGAACAGTGCCCAAAGGTCCATGAACAGAGTCGCGCCAAGCCCGACGACGACTGCGCATAAGAAATAAGCTGCTTCAGTGCTCATGATCCGTGGCGGTAACGATGGTCTTGCCTAGCGCCAGTCACCCCGCTGATCCCAATCTATCGCAGACCCTTTGGGGGCTTGAGACGCATGCGCACAAGATCAGGTCCACGTTCAAGCGTACTCGCCAGATAGTCGATTGTGATCTCCAGTTCGTCCTGATTGCACCAATAGTCTTCAATTTCCCCATAGGTTGAATACTGCGACCGATTGAAGCCCTCTTCGATATCGTTGTACCAGATGACCGTCTGCCCGACGATCGCGACCACCCAGAATCCTCCACCAGGGTCTCCGTAGGGATGGAGTTGCCACTTTTGCGGATCGACTCGTATCGCCTCCCAAAGGTGAAGATGAGAGCGAGGCATGCGTGCGACGCCTTGAGCGATGCGATCCACAAGGGCCGCTTCGGTGATGGGTTCCCAGTCGACCACGGCTAGAACCAGTAGTCAGAGACGCGTCGACCGTCCCGCGGCAGGTCTTCGAATGTGTTCAGCCCGTCGAAGCGGTCGATAGGTATCCCCGCCACGGCCTCGGGTTCTGCGAGACGCAGGTTAATGGCGATGCGGCGGCGCCCGTCTTGCCCCTTGTCCCGCGCGCGCCAGAAGGCTACGCAGCCGCACGCAGGACAAAAGTGGAATTCAATCGCCTCTCCCCGAGCGTAGGGCTGAGTCTTGCCCGAGACTATTATGCCTTCACCATCATAATCATAGGCCCAGAGTGCGCCGTAGCGTCGACAAACCGTGCAATTGCAGGCTGTTGCTCCGTCGGGCTGGCCCTCGAACGTCCATCGAACTGCGCCGCAGTGGCAGGACCCTTGGATCATTTGTATCTGGTCTCCGCGAAACCCAGACCCGACTGACCGGCGCGTCCGGTTGACCGCGTGGCTAGTTGCCCGCATATCCCGGTGGATTCTCGGCGAACCACCGCGAGATGTCAGGCATGTGTGGCTCGAACGCGCCCGGAACGGAGACATTGAGCATCCCGGCGCGCGTATCTCCACGGTTCTCGAAGTCATGCGTGACGCCACCGGGAATTAGAACGAACGAGCCCTTGGTTGCGTGCGTCCACCCATCAGCGACCATGACGCTCATTGTCCCTTCCAGTACATAGAAAACGTCATCTTCCGGATGGGCGTGCGCCCCCGGCCCTTTCGTATGCGGTTCAAGCCACCACTCGGAAATGGAGTACCGGGAATCGGTTTCCGTTGCGTCGGCTTTGAAAATTGCGCTGATTCGTCCCATCGGGTAGGCGCGACCATCACCTGGCGCGAGGATTACCGGCGATCGAGACGCAACTCGTTCAATTGATTTCATGCGTTCCTTCCGAATATCGCGATGCTTCAGACCACGGGACCACGACGTACCTCGGTGTCGACTTTGACCACGGCCTTCTCGACCGACAAGCCCGATGTGTCGACCGTGATTGTGCCTGGGGGCTTCGGAAACAGAGGAAACGCCCCGGCAGCGTCCAGTTCTCGAAAGCGCTCAAAGGAATTTACCTTCCCAAACGTCGAACGTCCAACGGAGCCAATGCGATGCTCGAGGTCTTCGAGGCTGCAAGTCAGTTCAAAACAACTTACTTCCGCGCCCTCTTGCGATAACTTGGCAACCAGCCGTGCGAGGAAACCGGCGTCCACCGTTCGATCGCGTGCGATCGTAAAGATGACATCTCCGACCTGCTCTTGGACCGCACGCGATAGCAGCTCAAGCCAAATGCGGTCGCGCAGTTCCGCAAATGGCCGAGAGCCAAATGGAAATAGCGCTTCGACTGCGTCAAACACCAAATGATTGTGGAATACGCGATAACCGCGCATCCGCGCAAGTCCGCGGGCAATGGTGAGTTTGCCGACGCCGGGCAGACCGTAGAGGACGATTACGCGCATGCCGCAGGGTTGGTTTTGTGCCGCCTAACCCGGCCAAGGGAACAGGCGTAGATGTGACACAAACCCAGTTCGTCGTCATGCTGGCGCTCGAAGGACATACCGACCTTGGTGGCCACCCGCATCGAGGCAACGTTGCCCGGTGTGATGAGGCAGATGAGGCGACGTAGACCAAGCTGCACGCGAGCATAGTCGACGATGGCCAACGCAGCCTCGGTGGCGAGCCCTTCACCCCAACGCGACTTGGCAATGAGGAAGGCCAGTTCTACCTCGCGTTTGCCCTCGATCTCCCAGGGCAGCAGGCCACATCTTCCCAGAAACGCACCGGAGCTGCGCTCGACCGTGGCCCAAAGACCGAGCCGCGGGAACTCGGGATGACCGTGCTGAAACCACTCGAGCTCCTGTCGGGTTTCCTCGAGCGTGCGCGTACCGTCCGGAAAGTAGCGGCGGATCTCGGCATCACGGTACAGAAGGAACAGGGCGTCGAGGTCGCCTGGCTCGAGGTGCCGAAGTGCAAGGCGCGGCGTCTCCAGGATGACCACGATAGATCGCTCGCTCCGACGCGTAACAAGAAGTTAACCGGCTACGAGCTGCCGCCGCCAACCTGCGCCGCAATGCGGCGGCAATGGTCCAGCGCGGCGCTGATGAGGTTGTGGTTGGCCTCGGCGGTCCGAAACGCCGAATGGGCAGACAGCGTCACGTTGGGCAGGGAGGTCAGCACATGCCCGGCCGGCAGCGGTTCGACCTTGAAGACATCCAGAGCGGCGTGGCGCAGGTGACCCGAACGCAACGCGTCGACCATCGCGTCCTCGTCCACCAACGCGCCGCGCGCAGTATTGATCAGAATCGCGCCCGGCCGCATGGCCGCGATGCGCTCGCGGGACAGGAAGTTCTTCGTATCTTCGTTCAACAGCAGGTGCATCGACAGCACGTCACTCTCGACGAGTAGCCGGTCGAGCGCGACGAACCGCACACCCGGAAACGTCTTCGGGCTGCGGTTCCAGGCCAGCACCTTCATACCCATGCCCAAAACGAGTCGAGCGACTTCCATTGCGATCCCGCCGAAGCCGAGCAACCCGATTGTGCGACCGGTGAGCTGAAGCGAGTCGGATCGCACCCAGTTCCCGGCGCGCATTTCGCGGTCCATCATCGCGAGGCCACGCGCGGCGGTCCACATCAGCGCAACCGCACACTCGGCCACCGCTGTGTCGCCATAGCCCTTGATCGTGTGCACCGCGATGCCGAGCTCGCCCAGTTCTTCGGGACTCATGTAGCTGCGCGCACCGGTGCCAAGGAAGACGACGTGCTTCAGGTCCGTGCATTGGCGCGCGACCGCGGTAGGGAACTGCGTATGGTCGAGGACAAGAATCTCGGCCCCTGCCAACGTGGCCGGGATCGCCTCGCTGCGAATATCCGGCTGCCGGTTGATCGCGAACGGTACGTCGATTGTCCCCAGGAGCTTCTGCGCTACGTCGCCAAGCGTCGGGTTGGCATCCACGAACACCGCACGCAATGTTGAGCGAGAGGCAGCCATAGTACGAAGTTCGCGTGCGTCTACCCGAGTAGCCCGGTCGCCCACGGTGCAAAAGCGAGCCAGCCCTGAGTACTCGACACGACGAGGCGCAGTGGCTGAGAAACGATGATAAGCAAGCCTCCCCATAGTGTGACCGGGTGCAGTCGGCCCCTCGTTCGGAAGTCCCAGATTGCCAACGCGACGACGAACAAGTCCGTTAGACCGAAGAACGCGAGCGGGCCGAGCGCAAGTAAACCCGGCCAGCGTGCGATAGCCGCGGCGACTAGGTTAACGGTCGCCAGCAACATCCAGCGCTTGTGCGTCTGCGGGTTGCGCCGGTGGGCGATCGCCAGCCAAACGAATGCCGCGAACAGGATCATGTCGAATATCGGGATCGCGAGGAACTGCAGCGGTGGAACGGGAACCTGCGTGAATCCGGTGACGCGACGGGCGGCAGCGAGTGCCGCGACCGTGCCGAGTACAACCATGGCAACGGCCAACACGGCGCTGAAGGGGCCGATCTTTCGATGCAGTTCGGTGCGTCCGCCAGCGACAAGCGTTGCCTGAACGACCAAGAGCACGATCCATGCGGTAAACACCGCGCCATGAACGTAGAAGATCGTCTCGGAGGGCGAAGGCCAATCCGGGAATAGCGGCCGCAGGAAGAAGCTGCGTGAGAAGCCAACGATGACGGTCGCCAGGATTGCGAGCGCAATCCCGGTAAAGAAGCGGCGCTCGGCAGATGCACGGTCGGACGATACCTTCGGTGTTGCCATTAGGCCCTTCCTTTTGAAGCCCCGCCGGTGAGGCGCGCTGGCCCCAATTCCAGGGTCGCTGAGTCCACGTTCTTACGATGGTCCACCGAACGCGCGACCAATGATGTGAACTATCCAACCAATCAACGCACCGATGGCGGCATACATCAAGGTACCACCGACGGCGAAAACCAATATGTAAAGCCAGGGCGAGGAACCATAGAGCAGGCCTCGACCGTCCGGAAACAGTGCGAGCAGCCACGAGATCGGAAAATCGACGAACGCCGCGGCGAACGCCTGGGACTCTCCAACTCCGCTCGACAGCAACACAGGGACCGCGACAACGACGATGTGGAAGAGCGCCAAGATGGCGGCGAAGGCGATGATGGTTCGCGGTAGACGCCGCATGGCGCTGTGCCGCCTGACGTTTGACATGAGCGGCTGTAAGCGTCCGCGAAAACAATATCAGCTAACTCATCCGACGAATTTCGTGCGTGAGGTTGTCAACAAACGACGGGGCTGTCGAAACAGGAGTCCACCGTTCCTTACGCCGCTCTTGCCTTTGCTCGGTAGACTCCTGATCGTAGGAGACAGCAACCACGTTCGCGAACTTCAGCGGCTCGATAAGCGCATTGATGTTCAGAGTGGCAAATTGCCCGCGCGGAGAAGTTAGCACCGCTGCCAAATAAACACCACAGTTACGACACAGCAAGAAATCCGCGGTGCGCAGGCCAAAGCGATAACGCTGGAGCGCGGCTTCATCATTGACTCGGAATGACACGCGGCCCGTTGGATCGGAGGTCGTGCGCGCAGCGTGGCGTCGACAAAAGCTGCACTGGCACGCCCGGATTTGCCAAAGCTCCGGAGATCGCGAAGTCTCGAACGTGAATTGGATTGCGCCGCAGTGGCATGAGCCATCGAAGCTGCGCCAGGATTCGGAAGTCACGTTGCTGAGCCGCCTAACAAGACGAAGATATGATCAATTGCGTTCGCGGGAAAGTCCAGATAGCCGGGTTAGGCCGCATGGCGCAAGGTTACAAACAGGCCCATCAGCACCAGAGCGGCTACGGCGCACAGCAGACCCGAGCGGCCAAAGCGACGCCAACTGCCGCTCGGACGAAAGAAGACGCTTCGGATCGGAGCGGGTCCGGCACCGAACAGCAACAAAGACACGAGTAGCCCGATACCGAGCGCGATCACCGCGACGAGAAGGGAGGCGCCGCCCATCGAAGCTGTGCCTCGTGCGCCTAACCCTTCGGGCTGCCAAGGGACGGACGGTTCTTGCGGTAGGAATTTTTTAGGGCGATCTTGCCGTTTCGAAAGGTAAACAGATCACAACCATGGACTTCGACGCGAGTGCCATCCGCCCGTGTTCCCGTAAACGTCCACTCCGACACCCCTCTGTCCCCAGCGACGAGATGGCGCGCGTTGCCCCAGTGCGCATCGGGGAAGGTTGCCCAGACCTCCGCGAAGGCAGCTCGCACGGCCTCACCGCCTACGTACCTGGTGCCGCAGGCATCCGGACCTGCAGAGGCTTCGAAGACACAATCATCGGTCATGAAAGACATGAGGGCATCGGCATCGTGGCGATTCCACGCGTCGGCAAAGGCTTGCAAGGCCTCCGTGGCGCCCTCAGTAATCACATTTCGCATGATCTGACCCTTCCTTTCATCGCTCCACTGGTGACCGTCGCCGCACCTTGGTTGAGTGCCTCACTTGAACGCTCTCAGCCTTGCGCCGATGTCATCGGAATCGAGCGGCCCAACGTTCGATCATTGAATCACCTCATCTGCGCGCTGCAACAGCGATGGCGGAATGGTGATGCCGAGCGCCTTCGCGGTCTTCAGGTTGATCGCCAGCTCAAATTTCGTTGGCTGCTCCACTGCGATATCGGCGGGCTTCGCACCCTTGAGAATCCTGTCGACG
>Ga0075428_100008239_pt1 | contig 11557 bp, 6 predicted proteins | sample RhiMetdeltSRZDD2_FD_75291 | JGI IMG/M metagenome (GOLD analysis project Ga0075428, IMG submission 75291) | Populus rhizosphere microbial communities from Tennessee, USA - Rhizosphere MetaG P. deltoides SRZDD2 | ecosystem: Host-associated > Plants > Roots > Rhizosphere > Soil | place: USA...
CGGCGTCGGCCTCCTCCGGGCCGAGCGGGTCTCCTCCGTAGCGGCTGACCTCGAGCCGCCAGTCCGGCTTGTTCGCGCGGACGAAGGAGAGCGGTCCAACGGCGGACCAGCCGGCGACGCGATCCCGAAGGATCGCGTCGTGCTCTTCGGCCGGTGCCTCGATGACGATCAGGTCCGTGGGCTAGACCTTGCCTCCCACGGCGAACACCGGGCACGTGCACAGACGGTTGGTGGACGAGCTGTTGCACCCCGGCTTGGTGCGGTTCTCGATCTCCTCGACCTCGAGCTTGAGCGGTTCTTTCATCGGACCCTCCACTGGGAATGCCAGAGCATACCGCTCGAGTCAAGGCCTGCCATTGACACGTTGGCATCGAAGGATTAGCGTCGAGGCATTACCACTGCTCGGCGGTCAAAGCACGCCAGGAGGTCGCAAATCCTATGAGACTTACCAGGACAACTCTCTTCACCGCTCTCGCATGCGTCATCTCGGCCGCCGTATCCACCGCATCGTTTGCGCAATCCGCTTCGGCCGGTCCCAGTGTCAAGCCGGTCGGCGTAGCCAAGCTGGCCGGACAGCCGGTCCCCGCCGGCGCGAAGTCGGCCGCGTCCGCCGGCTCGGGCGCCATGGCCGTCAATACGGCGAACGTCCCCTCCGACCAGGACAGCGTCTGGGTGGCCAAGTTCGACATCGACGGCGACGGCAACCTCGATGAGACCTCGTTCCTTTGGGATAACGAGGACAAAGTGCTCTTCGCGTACGCCGACGACTCGTTCACCTGCAACAACGGAGCGACGGGAAGCGGCGGGATGCTCATCGGCGTCAACGCAACCGGCAATCCGCGCAACCGTCCGGCCGGCTCGGGTTTCTGGGTCGCCCAGCTCGACAAGAGCGAGTGCGGCGCGGCGTTGGATTGTCTGTGGGGATGCAAGTTCGACGGGACGGGCGCCTCGACCGCGTGCGGGACGGTCACAATGGACGAGGCGAACGACGACATCGTCGTCACCGTCATTTCCAAGCCGTAGGACGGCGGGGCAGGCTCCAAAACTCGGAGCCGAGTGCTTTCCTCGGCGGCACGGTCGCGTGCGGACTTTCCCGCACGCTCGCTCCGCTGAACCGCGCGCTCTAGAGGAAGGAACGCGCGCGTTTCAGAGGGCCGCCACGGAAAGCACTCGGCTCTGAGTTTCTGACCATACTGCGCGCTCCCATGCTCAAGAAGACGCCGTTTCACGAGCGAACCGGGGCCCTGGTCCGCGCCCAGACGTGGCGCCGGTGGGCGGCTACCAGATGGCCAGCTCGTACGATCCGCACCCGGATCGCGAGTACGCGGCGGTAAGGTGAAGGCGGGTGTGAAGCAGGCCGCCCCGGCGGCCGCGAGGTCGTAGGGGAGAGCCTGAACCCGGCCCGGCCTACTTTTTCACGCAGGTCACCTCGTACTCCCAAGAACCACTGTCCCACTCCGTGTCCAGGTACCTCGGATCCGTCACCTCAACGACGAACGTGAAGGGCGCGAGGGTTCCTTGCGGACGACGCCAGACGTGGTAGGCGCTCGGAGTGCCGATGCCGTCACCCGAGTACGGCGGCGCCCACTCCAAGAGGATGCCCGTCGCTCGTCGTTCGAGCGTCAGCGAGTTCAGCTCCAGCGCCTCGCCGGTATTGATCTCCTCGTCGAGACACTTCGCGTGGCCGCACGTGTCGAAATCCCTCGCGGGGTCGTCGAGGATGGCGTCGGATTCCGCAAGGGACTGCCCCACGCTCTCAGCGCCGCCGCACTGCGAGTCGATCGGCTGCGCGGTGCACACCCGGCCGCGGCAGATGTTCAGCGCGAGAACCATCAGGTCGTCCTCGGCCTGGCCGCAGCGCTCGTTGTTCGGTTGGCTCGGCTCGATGACCTCGCAGATGTCGGCCACCGTCGCGAGGTCTGCGAAAGTGCTCGTGACCTGCGCGACACATAACGCATCACCGTCGCTCAGCTGGTCGCCGCTGTGCGGGCCGTGGCACAGCCGCTTGTAGTAGCCGTTCGTCCGGGGGTTGGGCTCGTTCAGTCCATTGGACGCGGGCGTGCACGTCCCCGCCTGGCACGTCTCCCCCGTCGTGCACAGGTCGCCGTCGTCACACAGCCCGGAATTGTCGGAGTGGACGCAGCCCGCGGCCGCATGGCAGGAGTCCGCGGTGCAGATGTTCCCGTCGTCACAGTCCAGCTGGTTCCGGCCGTAGAATCCCGTGGCCTCGTTCGGTGCCGAAGTCTGGCCATTGCCGTCGTAGCCCCAGCACGCGATCCGGCCGTCGGTCCGAAGGGCGCAGGTGTGGAGCAAGCCGGCGCTGAATGCCGAGTAAACACCGGTGCTTCCGTTCGGCCCTGAGGTCTGGCCGTAGACGTTGGCGCCCCAGCACGTGAGCCGTCCGTCCGCACGACGGGCGCACGTGTGGTACGAGCCGGCGCTGACGGCGGTGAAGCGGTCGGGGCTCAAGTTCGGGCCTGCCACCTGGCCATTCCCGTTGTTGCCCCAGCACGCTACGTACCCGTCGGTGCGGAGGGCACAGGTGTGGTACAAGCCCGAGCTGACCTCGGTGAAAAGGTCCGTGCTCGCGTTCGGCTCCGACACCTGGCCGAGGTTGTCGTACCCCCAACACGCGATACGCCCGTCCGTGCCGAGGGCACAGACGTGGAGATAGCCCGCGCTGACGGCCGCATAGCTGGCGGTGCTCTCGTTCGGGCCGGAGATCTGGCCGTCGCCGTTGTAACCCCAACACGCGAGGCGCCCGTCCACACGGAGCGCGCAAGTCTGGTACGAGCCGGCGCTGACCGCGGTGTAGGTATCGGCGCTCGCGTTGGGTCCTGAAACCGCGCCGTCGTAGTCGTCACCCCAGCACGCGAGGCGTCCGTCCGTGCGAAGGGCGCACGTGGTCGCTTCGGCCACGCTGACCGTCGCATAGCTGTCCGTGCTCCCGTTCGGCCCCGATACGTTCCCCCAGCCGTCGAACCCCCAGCAGGCCAGCCTGCCCTCCGTCCGCAGGGCGCAGGTGTGGTAGAAGCCCGCACCGACGACATGCGGCTCGTAGCGCGAGGAACAGAGCCCATGGACGCAAGCATCGTTCGGTGTGCAGGCGTTGCCGTCGTCACACGTCATTCCGTCGGGCAGATTCTGCTGGTTCGGCGGACAAACCGGCTCGGTCCCGGTGCAGCTCTCCGCGGTGTCGCCGCATTGCCCGCTTTCTGGGCGGCAGACGGTGTCGGCGGTGAGGAATCCATCGGCCGGGCACTGCGCGCTCGCTCCATCGCACGACTCCGCGGCGTCGCACCCTCCTGTCGCCGGACGGCAGGTCACGGCGGCGGGTTGGACCGCGTTGGACGGACATGCGTTGTCCACGCCGTTGCAGAACTCCGCCACGTCGCACGCTCCGGATGCTGGACGACATCGTTCTCCCGCGTTTCCCGGCGTGTGCAGACAGCCCTGCACGGGATCGCAGGAATCCGTCGTGCACGCGTTCCCATCGTCGCAGGGCTTCTCGCCGTACGGTCCTGCGCTCGCGTTCGGACCGGAGACCTGACCGTAGTCGTCGAGCCCCCAGCAGACGACCGACCTGTCACCGCGGAGCGCGCAGGTGTGTGTGTTGCCGGCGGCGACGGCGATGTAGCTGTTCATGCTCCCGTTCGGTCCCGAGACTTGGCCGTAGTCGTTCCTGCCCCAGCACATGAGACGTCCGTCCGCGCGGAGCCCGCAGGTCGTAAATTGGGCGGTGTCGACCGCGATGTAGCGGTCCGCGCTCTCGTTGGGCCCCGACACCTTGCCGTAGATATTGTCGCCCCAACACATGAGGCGTCCGTCCAACCGCAGCGCGCAGGTGTGGCCCGAGGCGCCGGTGACGGCGGTGAAACGGCGGGTGTCCCCATTGGGTCCAGAGACGTGCGGGGCGTGGCTGTCGCCCCAGCACGCGAGCCGACCGTCCCAACGGAGCGCACAGGTATGGGCGTTGCCGGCGACGACGGCGGTGTAACTGTCTTCGCTCTCATTCGGGTCCGTGACCTGGCCGTATATGTTGCCGCCCCAGCACGCGAGACGGCCGTCCGTGCGGACCGCGCAGGTGTGATTGTCCCCCGCGCCGATCGCGAGGTAGCTGGCGGTGCTTCCATTGGGCCCCGAGACCTTGCCGAAGAGGTCGTGGCCCCAGCAGGCGAGGCGGCCGTCGGTGCGGAGTGCGCAGCTCGTGGAAGACCCGGCGCTGACGGCCGTGTACGCGTCGGTGCTCCCGTTCGGTCCCGACACCTGGCTGGTGTGCCCTGCCCCCCAACATGCCAGGCGCCCACCGATACGGAGGGCGCAGGTGTGCGACGCGCCCGTCGTGACGGCGTCTTGTTCCGCAGGTGGTGCGCAGAATCCGTCGACGCACGTCTCGTCCGTCGTGCAGGGGTCGCCATCGTCGCACGCCGTTCCGTGAGGAACGTTGTGCTGGTCGGTAGGACAGACGGGGTCGACCCCCGTGCAGATCTCCGCGGTGTCGCATGGCCCGGTCTCGGGGCGGCACACGGTCCCAGCCGGATGAAGAGAGTCGGCCGGGCATTGTCCGCTCTGCCCGTCGCACGTCTCCGGAATGTCGCAACTGCCGGCCGACGGACGGCACGTCGTGGCCGCCGGCTTGACGACATCGGCGGGACAAACGGCGTTCATGCCGTTGCAGGACTCCGCCACGTCGCACGCCCCGGCGGCCGGGCGGCACTCCGTTCCCGCGCTCCCCACAGCGTGGAGGCAGCCTTGGGCCGGATCGCAGGAATCCACCGTGCATGAGTTCCGGTCGTCGCAATCCAGAACCTGCCCGAGAAATGCAGCGCTGCCGTTGGGTCCCGAGACTTGGCCGTCGCTGTCGGCACCCCAGCACACGAGTCGGCCGTCCGAGCGCATGGCACATGTGTGCGCATCGCCCGCGCGGACCGCCAGAAAGCTGTCGAGGCTTCCGCCCGGCCCCGAGACCTGACCCGATGAGTCCTCACCCCAGCAGACGGGACGTCCGTCCGTCCGGACCGCGCACGTATGGAAAACCCCGGCGCTTACGGTGGTGTAGCTCGCCTCGCTCGCGTTGGGTCCCGAAACCGAACCCAGATTGTCGAGCCCCCAGCAGGCGAGGCGACCGTCGACACGAATGGCGCAGGTCGTCCAGTACCCGCTGCTGACCGAAGTGAAGCCGGCGTTGCTCGCTTCCGGTCCTGAGCTCTGGCCGTAGGTATCGTCACCCCAGCAGTCGATCCCTCCGCTTGCCGATAGCGCACAGGTGTGCGCACCCCCGGGAGCGACTGCGGAATAGAACACCGCGCTGGCATTCGGTCCTGACACTCGGCCGGAACCGTCGTTGCCCCAGCACGCCAGCCGGCCGTCGATACGGACCGCGCATGTGTGCGCCGCGCCGGTCCCGATGGCGGCGAAGCTGTCTGAGCTGCCGTTCGGGCCCGTCACCTGTTGATCGGAGTCCGCCCCCCAGCAGGTGATGCCACGGTCCACGCGGAGACCGCAGACATGCGTGAGGGAGGCGCTGACCGCGGTGAAGCTCGCCTCGCTCGCGTTGGGTCCCGAAACGGCCCCTTCCCAGTCGTAGCCCCAACAGGCAAGGTGGCGATCCGGCTGGACGACGCAGGTCAGCGCGTACCCGGCGCTCAGGGCATTGCGGGCGTCGTCGTTCGAACACGAACCGAGCAGGCAACGGTCCATCGTCGTGCAGGCATTGCCGTCGTCGCAGGCGGCGGTGTTGTTCGTGTGGCGGCATCCGTCCACGGGATCGCAGACGTCGTCCGTGCACACGTTGTCGTCGTCGCAGCTTCCGGTCGCAGGATCGCTCGGGAGGCAATCGCACGCGTCCCCCGCGCCGTCACCATCCGTGTCGAGCTGACTCGCGTTCGGGACGGTCGGACAGTTGTCGCTCACGTCGGCGACGCCGTCGCCGTCCGCATCGGCGCCGGTTTGTGCCGCAACCGGTGTGGCGAACAGCAGCGCAGCGAGGCAGGTTGGAAGACCGGCGGCCAGCGCTGTTGCGCGGAATCCCCGAACCGTCGATGAGTCGATCATGGTCTCACCGCGAGTGGAAAGCTCAATTGCGACCGGCTGGTCGCGTCACCAACATTCGAGCCTTGTGCTGACCCCCTGGGCGGCACCTCCGCGCCGCCGCGCAAGTCCCTTGAGGAAACACTACGCCTCGACGACCGTTGATGCAGAGGTTTTCTTCAGGGGCGGTCGGAGCGCTCGGAAGGCCGTACCTGTGCGGCTTGTCCCGGCTCGCCCCGCCCTCCTATACTGCGCGCTTCATGCTGAAGAAAACGCCGTTTCACGAGCGAACCTCGGCCCTGGTGCGCGCCCAGACGTGGCGGCGCTGGGCCGGTTACCAGATGGCCAGCTCGTACGACCCGCACCCGGACCGGGAGTACGCGGCGGTTCGCAATGCGGCGGCCGTGTTCGATGTGTCCCCGCTTCACAAGTACCTGATCGCGGGGCGCGATGCCGGGCGTCTGCTCGACCGGCTGATCACCCGTGACGTCACGAAGCTCAAGGTCGGCCAGGTCTACTACACGCCGTGGTGCGACGCCGCAGGGAAGGTCGTCGACGACGGGACGTTGAGCCGTCTGGACGCCGGCACCTATCGCCTGACGAGCGCGGACTCCTCGATCCGCTGGCTCTCCATGAACGCCCACGGTATGGACGTGACGATCGAGGATCTCTCGGAGAGCGTGGCGACGCTGGCGCTGCAAGGCCCGCTCGCACGCACGATCCTCGCGCAGCTCGCCCCCGACGTCGCCGCGCTCAAGTACTTCCGTCTGATGCCGGCGACGCTCGGCGGCATCTCCGTCTCGGTCTCGCGGACGGGCTACACCGGCGATCTCGGGTATGAGATCTGGGTCCGCGCCGAGCATGCGCTCCGACTGTGGGACACGCTGATCGAGGCGGGCACGCCGTACGGCATCACCCCGGCCGGCGTCTGGGCGCTCGACCTCGCGCGCATCGAGGCCGGCCTGATCATGCTGGACGTCGACTACTTCTCCTCCCACCACGCGCTGATCGAGTCGAGGAAGTCCTCGCCGTTCGAGATCAACCTGGGCTGGGCGGTCTCCGCGACGAAAGGGCCGTACAACGGCCGCCGGGCCCTCGCCGCCGAGCGCGAGCGCGGGCCGGCCTGGGGGTTCGTCGGGCTCGAGATCGATTGGCCGTCGTTCGAGCGGCTGTTCGCCGAGCAGCACCTGCCGCCGCAGATCGCGAACGTCGCGTGGCGCGTGAGCGTTCCCGTCTACGCCGGCGGCGCCCAGGTGGGGTACGCCACGAGCGGCTGCTGGTCGCCGATCCTCAAGAAGCCCCTCGCGCTGGCCCACCTGGAACGGCCGCACTTCGCGCCGGGCACGCCGGTCGAGATCGAGGTCACGGTCGAGCACAAGCGCAAACGCGCTGCAGCGGTCGTGCGCGATCTCCCCTTCTACGATCCGGAACGGAAGAAGGCATGAGCCGGCCGAAGTACGACGCGATCATCATCGGCGGCGGGCACAACGGCCTGGTCGCGGCGGCCTATCTCGCCCGCGCCGGCCGTAAGACCCTCGTGCTCGAGCGGCGCCCGCTCGTCGGCGGGGCCGCGGTGACCGAAGAGGTTTTCCCCGGCTTCAAGTTCTCGGTGTTCTCGTACGTCGTCAGCCTGCTGCGCCCCGAGATCATCCGCGAGCTGGACCTGCCGCGGCACGGCCTGCAGATCCTCCCGCTCGAGAGCACGGTGACCCCGCTCGACAACGGCGACTACCTCGCCGGATGGGCCGACCCGGACGAGACCCGGGAAGAGCTGCGGCGCCACTCGCCGAAGGACGCCGACGCCGCGGCGATCTTCGGCCACCTCATGCATCACATGGCGATGGCGGTGAAGCCGATCATCGGGATGATCCCGCCCGATCCGACGTCGCTGTCGTTCCGCGATCTCAAGGGACTCTTCGCGCTCGGCAAGCACTTCCACGGCCTCGGCCAGCAGCACTTCCACGCGCTCCACAAGCTGATGACGATGTCCTCCGCCGACTACCTCGACGAGTGGTTCGAGTTCGACGCGCTGAAGGCGACGAAGTCCGCGAGCGGCATCATCGGCACCTTCCTCGGGCCGCGCTCGCCGGGCTCGGCCTACGTCCTCCTCCACCACTACATGGGGGAGATCGACGGCGCGTTTCGCGCATGGGGGTTCCAGAAGGGCGGCACCGGCGCGATCAGCGAGTCGATCGCCTCCGCGGCCAAGTCCTTCGGGGCCGAGATCCGCACCGACGCCGCGGTGGCCGAGGTCATCGTGATGAACGGACGCGCGACCGGTGTCGCGCTGACGAGCGGCGAGGAGATCGCCGCGAACCTCGTCGTGTCGGGGCTCGATCCGCGCCTCACGTTCACGCGCCTCGTCGATCCGAAGGGCCTCCCCGAGGATCTGGTCGACGGGATCCGCCGCTACAAGTTCCGCGGCTCGTCGGGGAAGGTCAACCTCGCGCTCTCGGGGCTGCCGAACTTCACCTGCATGCCGGGGCACGGGCCTCATCTGCGCGGCGCGATCTCGGTGAGCCCGAGCCTCGACTACCTCGAGCGGGCCTACGACGACGCCAAGTACGGCGAGTTCTCCGAGCACCCGTACATGGACTGCGTGATCCCGTCGATGATCGACCCCGGGATGGCACCTCCCGGCAAACACGTCATGAGCATCTTCGTCCAGTACGCCCCGTTCAACCTGAACGGCGGCTGGAACGACGCGAAGCGCGAGGCGTTCGGCGACGCGGTCGTGCGCACGCTGGCGCGCTACGCGCCGAACCTGCCGTCGCTCATCCTGCACCGCCAGGTGCTCACCCCCGACGACATCGAGCGGATGACCGGCCTCTCCGAGGGGAACATCTTCCAGGGCGAGCTGGCGCTGCAGCAGCTCTTCTTCCTGCGCCCGGTCCCGCAGTGGGCGAAGTACCGGACGCCGATCGAGGGGTACTGGCAGTGCGGCGCGGGGACGCACCCGGGCGGCGGCATCATGGGCGCATCCGGACGCCTCGCCGCGCTCGAGATCCTGGGGGCGGCGCGATGAGCGGAGCCGGTCACGACGTGGTCGTCGTCGGAGGCGGGGCCAACGGCCTCGTTGCCGCGACCCGGCTCGCGCAAGCCGGACGAAGCGTCGTGCTCGTCGAGGCCGCCGAGGACACCGGCGGGCAAGCACGCCTCGTCGAGTTCGCGCCGGGGTTCCGGGCCGCACCCCTGGGGATCGATCCCGGCTGGCTCCCGCCGCGCATCGAATCCGGCCTCGGTCTCACCGGGCTCGATACCGTCGCGGTCGATGCACCGCTGTCGGTTCTCACGGGGCCCGGATCGTTCTTGACGTTGTCGCGGGACGAAGGCGTGGCGGCGGCCGCGATCGCCTCGCACTCGCAGGCCGACGCGGACAAGTGGCCCGAGTTCACCTCGCAGCTGTACCGGCTGGCCGGGTTTCTCGAGGTCCTCTATCAGTCGCCCGCGCCGGACGTCGACGTCGCGTCGCTCGGCCAGCTCCTCCCGTTGATCGGGCTCGGCCGCAAGTTCCGCGCCCTGGGCCGCAAGGACATGATCGAATTCCTGAGGACGCTGCCGCTGTCGATCTGGGAGCTGCTCGACGACTGGTTCGAATGCGGGCCCCTGAAGGCCGCGGTCGCGACGGCCGGCGTCCAAGACCTTCGCCAGGGCCCGCGCTCGGGGGGCACGGGGTACGTCTTCCTGCACCATCTCGTCGGCGCGCCTCCGGGGGCGATCCGCGGTCGCGCGTTCTGGCAATCCGGGCCGGCCGCGTTCTCCGAGAGCGCGACGGCGGCGGCGCGGCGGGCCGGGGTGACCCTACGATCGGGCGCCGCCGTGACGCGGGTGCTCGTCCAGGACGACGCGGTCTCCGGCGTCGTGCTCGCCGGTGGCGAGGAGATCGCGGCGCCCGTGGTTCTCTCGACCGCGGACCCGACGCGCACGCTCCTCGAGTGGGTCGATCCCGTCTGGCTCGATCCCGAGTTCGTCCGGGCCGTCACGAACGTCCGGCATCGCGGGTGCACCGCGTTCGTCCTCTACGGGCTCGAAGCGCTCCCGGAGTTCCCCGGCCTCGTCTCCCGCGGCGCCTTGGGAGGCGTCGTCTCGCTGACGAGCGATCTCGTCGGGCTCGAGCGCGCGGCCGACGCCGCGAAGTATGGCGAGATCCCGGCGACGCCCCACGTGGAGCTCCACGTCCCGACCGTTCACTGGCCCGACCTGGCCCCGGCCGGACGCCACGTCATGATCGCCCGCGTCCAGTACGCGCCGTACGTGCTGCGCAACGGGACCTGGGACGCCGCGCGGCGCGAGTCGCTCGCCGAGACGGTGACCGCGACCATCGACGCGATCTACCCCGCCTTCCGCTCGCGCATCGTGCATCGAGCGACCTGGACGCCGAAGGATCTCGAGGAGCGGTTCGGGCTGTACGAGGGCTCGCCGTCGCAGGGTGAGCTGGCCCTCGATCAGATCCTCTTCATGCGACCGGTCGCGGGGTACGGACGCCACGCGGCGCCGATCGAGGGGCTCTACCTCGGCGGCGCGGGGACCCACCCGGGTCCCGGCATCCTCGGCGGGCCGGGGTGGCTGGCGGCGGCGCGCATCCTCGACGACGACAAGGGACGTCGATGAGCGCAGACCGGCTCCAGAGGGAGCTGTCGCGCTTCGATGCCTCCCTTCCGATCGAGAGCGCCTGGACGCCCCCTGCGTCGTGGTACCAGGAGCCCGAATTCCTCCGTCTCGAGCGCGATGCGGTCTTCCGCGACAGCTGGCAGGCGGTCGGCCGCGTCGACCAGGTGAGAAACCCCGGCGACTACTTCACCGGGTGTCTCGTCGACCTCCCCTACGTCGTGCTCCGGGACGACCAGGGGACGCTGCGCGCCTTCCACAACGTCTGCCGCCATCACGCCGCGGAGGTCTGCTCAGGCTCCGGCCAGCTGAATGAGCTGAGCTGCCCGTACCACGGCTGGACGTATCGGCTCGACGGGCGGTTGACCCGCGCGCCGCACCTCGGCCGCAACGACGTCTTCGATCGCGACCGCTTCTCCTTGAAGCCGGCGCACGTCGCCGCGTGGGGACCGCTCGTCTTCGTCTACCTCGGCGAGAACCCGCCCCCGCTCGACCCCCAGCTCGCCGAGTTGAAGCGGCGGCTCGACGCGATGGGCACCGACACGCTGTCGTTCGTCGCCAGCCGCTCGTACGACCTGAAATGCAATTGGAAGGTCTACGTCGACAACTACCTCGACGGCGGCTACCACGTCGCCGTCCTGCACAAGGCGCTCGCCGGCCAGCTCGACCTCGATACGTACGTCACCGAGGTCTTCGACCGCTTCTCGATCCAGTCGGTGCGCTCCCCCGAAGCGCCGCGTGGCGAAGCCGGCGGTGACTTCGCCGAGCGCATCGGCGCCGAAGCGCTCTACGCCTTCGTGCACCCGAACTTCATGTTGAACCGCTACGGCCCGATCCTCGACACGAACTGGGTCGTACCGCTCTCGCAGGACACCACGCGCGTCGTCTTCGACTACTACTTCCTCGAAACCGAAGGGGA
>Ga0075428_100008240_pt1 | contig 11556 bp, 11 predicted proteins | sample RhiMetdeltSRZDD2_FD_75291 | JGI IMG/M metagenome (GOLD analysis project Ga0075428, IMG submission 75291) | Populus rhizosphere microbial communities from Tennessee, USA - Rhizosphere MetaG P. deltoides SRZDD2 | ecosystem: Host-associated > Plants > Roots > Rhizosphere > Soil | place: USA...
ATCGCCATCACCTGCGCCGCCGCGGGCCTCGACGTCCTCGTGCGCGAGCGCTCGCCGGAGGCGGCCCAGCGGGCGTTGGCCGAGATCGCGGAATGCCTGGACCGCGAAATCGCGCGCTGGAGCCGCACCCAGTCCGAGAAGAAGGCCGTGCTCTCGCGCATCAAGACGGTGGCCGAGCTCTCCGCGCTGGAGGCGGCCCAGATCGTGATCGAGGCCGTCTCCGAGGACCTGGAGCTGAAGGCGTCGATCTTCCAGGAGCTGGACCGGGCCTGCCCGCCCGAGGACATCCTGGCCACCAACACGTCGGCCCTCTCGGTGACGGAGATCGGGGCCCGCACGCAGCGGCCGGACCGCGTCATCGGCCTGCACTTCCTCCAGCCCGTCCCCCGGGTCCCGCTCGTCGAGGTGGTGCGCGGCCTGGCCACCTCCGACGCGACGTTCCAGTCGGTCCTCGAGTTCGTCCGCCTCATCGGCAAGACGGGGGTCGAGGTATTCGAGTACCCGGGCTACATCACCACGCGCGTGATCCTGCCCTTCCTGAACGAGGCCATGTACGTGGTCATGGAGGGCGTAGCGACGGCGGAGGCGGTCGACACGTCGATGAAGCTCGGCTACGGCCTGCCCGTGGGCCCGCTGGCCCTGGCCGACCAGATGGGCCTCGACGAGGTCATGCGCTGGATGCAGCACCTGTTCACCGAGCTGGGCGACGTGAAGTACCGTCCCTGCCCCCTCCTGCGCAAGATGATCCGCGCCGGCCGCCTGGGCGTGAAGTCGGGCAAGGGATTCTTCGAGTACGACGAGCACGGGCAGATGCGGAAGGCGTAGTTGCGCTGGCCATGACAAACCACCTACCCGTCGATCCCGAGCGGCTGCGGAAGCAGTTTCCACAGCTGACCGACGCGGACATCGAGGCGTACGCGGGCATCACGCGTCGCATACTCGAAAAGCAGGGAGCGGCCGAGCGGGCCAGGCTGACACGGGACATCCTGGAAACGGCGCGCACGGCCCGCACGAAAGCCAGCGCCGGCAGCGACCTGACCGAGCGGGAGAGACAGGCCCTCCGCTACCTCGACGCCGTCGAGAAGATGCAGGGGACGACGGTCAAGAGGAGTTGAGGACCGGCGGATCGGCCTGAAACGGCCGGCTGATCGGTTTTGAAGACCGGCGGATCGGCGAGACACGACCGGTTTTCGCCGGGAAGCGCAAGACCCGCCAACGCTTCCCGGCGTGGGATACCCGCAGGCTAAAATGGGTCGGTGAAGGTCCTCGTCCTCAACTGCGGCAGCTCATCGGTCAAGTTCCAGCTGGTGGAGATCTCCGCCGGCGCGGGCCAGGACACGGAAGACCGGCTGCTGGCGAAGGGGCTGGTCGAGAACATCGGCGGGGACGCGATCCTGAAGTGCGAGACGGCGGGCAAGCCGGCGGTGAAGGAGAGCGGGGAGGTCCTCGAGCACAAGATCGCCGTGGAGCGGGTCCTGGATCTGCTCGTCCGGCCGGACACCGGGGCACTGAAGGACCGGCGCGAGATCGAGGCCGTGGGCCACCGCGTGGTGCACGGCGGGGAGCGGTTCAAGACGTCGGTCCTGATCACCGACGACGTCGTGCGCGGCATCGAGGACTGCTTCGACATGGCGCCGCTGCACAACCCGCCCAACGTGAAGGGCTACCGGGCGGTGCGCGACGTCCTGGGCGACGTGCCCCAGGTGGCGGTCTTCGACACCTCCTTCCACCAGACGATGGAGCCGTCCGCCTATCTCTACGGGCTGCCCTACGTCCTCTACCAGCGGCACGGCATACGCCGGTACGGCTTTCACGGCACCTCGCACCGGTTCGTCTCGCAGCGGCTCGCCCTGCTCATGGACAAGGACCCCGCGGATCCCGGCCTGCGCCTCATCACCTGCCACCTCGGCAACGGCTGCTCGGTGGCCGCCATTCGCGGCGGGCGTTCCATCGACACGTCGATGGGGTTCACGCCCCTCGAGGGGCTGGTCATGGGGACGCGCAGCGGCGACCTGGACCCCGCGATCATCATGCACGTGATGCGCAAGGAGGAGCTGGGCCCCTGGGAGGTCAACGCGCTGCTCAACAAGCACAGCGGCCTCATCGGCGTCTCGGGCGTGAGCAACGACATGCGCTCCCTTCTCGACGCGGAGGCGGCGGGCGACGAGCGGGCGAAGCTGGCGGTGGACGTCTTCTGCTACCGGCTCAAGAAGTACGTCGCCGCCTACGTGGGCGCGCTGGGCGGCGTCGACGGGCTGGCCTTCGCGGGCGGCATCGGGGAGAACGCGCCCGTGGTCCGGGAGCGGACGCTCGCCGGCCTGGCCGCGCTCGGCCTGGAGCTGGACGCCGAGCGCAACCGGGCGGCCCGGGGCCAGGACGCCGACATCGGCGCGGCCGGGGCGCGGGCCCGGGTCTTCGTCGTGCCCACCAACGAGGAGTTGCTCATCGCCCGCGACACCGCGGGCATCGTCTCCGCCCCAAGGCCGTCGTGACCGCCCGGGGCGTCCGGGTCGTGCGCGGCGGCCTGTTGGCCGTCGTCCTCCTCGTCGGCGGCTCGGTGGTCTGGACGCTCCGGCACCGCCCGGGGGGGCGCCCGCCGGCCAGCCCCACGCCCGCGCCCAGCGCGCCCCCGACCGCGGCCCGCACCGAGAACATCGTCTACCGCAGCTTCAAGGGCGACAAGGAGTCGTTCGTCCTGAGCGCCCTCAAGTGGGTGGGCGAGGAGGAGGGGGACATCCGGCTGCAGGGCGTGAACGTGTCCTTCGCGTACATGGCCAAGGGCCAGCCCGGCACGAGCACCATCACCTCCGACGAGTGCTACTACAACCCGCACCAGCAGAAGGCCTCGTTCCGCGGCAACGTTGTGGTGAAGACGGGCGACGGCTTCGAGCTGAAGACGGACACCCTCGCCTACCGGGGCGACAAGGGGGTCGCCCGGACGGAGTCGAAGGCCGAGTTCAGCCGGAAGGACCTGTCTGGAACGTCCACCGGCCTGACCTACATGTCCGAAGAGGGCCGGATCGAGCTGCCCGCGGACGTGGTCATGCTCCTGCACGACCCCGACAACAAGCCGATGGAGATCCGGAGCGGCAGCGCGGTCCTGGAGCGGGAGCAGCAGACCGCCCGGTTCGCGGGCGGGGTGACCGTCACGCAGGGCCCGGACCAACTCCAGTCGGGCCGCCTGCTCGTCAATTTCTCGGAGGACCAGCACCTCGTGCAGCGCGTGGAGGCCGAGGACGACGTCATCATGCGGAGCTCCGGCGCCCAGGTCCCCGGGGCAAAGGGCTTCCCGGGGGGCAGCGGCCCCCGGAAGCTCACGGCAAAGAGGGTGGAGATCCAGGTTCGTCCGAACCGCTCGCTGGAGCAGGTGTTCGCGGGGCCCGACGCGGAGCTCACCGTGCGGTCCTCGCCGCCCGACCCGCCGGAGATGCGCCGGCTCCAGGGCAAGTTCCTGACCTTCCGCTTCGACGCCCAGGGCCGGGTGGAGGAGGTCCAGGCCCAGAAGGACGCCGTCTTCACGGGCGAGCCATTGCCGCCGTCCACCGCCGCCCCGCGCAAGGTCTCTTCGCAGAGCTTCGTGGCGAAGATGGATCCCGCCAAGGGCGAGCCCCGCGAGATCGAGTTCGTCAAGGACGTGGTCTTCGTCGAGGGCCAGCGGCGGGCCTCGGCCCAGCGGGGGTGGTTCGACGGGGAGAAGGGCCTCCTCATCCTCAAGGAGGACCCGGAGATGGTGGACGAGGAGCAGGGCAGCGAGCTCAAGGCCCAGGCCATCGACGTGGGGACCAGGAGCGGCGACCTCGCGGCGCGCCACTCCGTCCGCCACGTGCTGCACAAGCGGCCGGGCCTGCTGGGGACCAAGGACGAGCCCGCCATCATGACCAGCCGCTTCTTCGATTACACGGCGCAGTCCAGGACCGCCAGGTACCGCGAGGATGCCCTCCTCCGCTCGGGGAAGGACGAGATCCGCGCCCGGGAGATCCGCGTGCACGAGGCGGGGGCGGGCAAGCGGCTCCTCGAGGCCGAGGGCGGCGTGGTCTCCCGCCTCCATCCCAAGGATGCGGGCGGCGCGAAGCCGGCGGCGGCGGTGGAGGGGCGGGCCAAGGAGATGGTCTACGACGAGGGCAAGAAGACGGTCGTCTACAAAGGGGACGTTGTGATCCGCCAGGGCGACATCCAGACGAAGAGCCCCGAGGCCACGCTGAGCCTCACCGCCGACGGCACGGGCATCGACAGGCTGGTGGCTGGTGACCCGGTGGACGTGCGCCAGGGGACGCGAACGGCGTCGGGGGCCCGCGGGACCTACACGCCGCGGGACGAGAAGATGGTGCTCGAGGGCGAGAAGGTGACGCTCCGGGACGGCCCCAAGGAGGTGAAGGGCCGTTCGTTGACCTTCCGGGTAGGCGACGATAGCATCCTCGTCGAAGGGCAGGAGCTGGAGCGCACGGAGACGATCATCGCGAAGGAGCCCCCCAGGCCTTGAGCCGCGAGACGCCGCCCGCTTGAGCAGTCCGCCCGTCGCGGTCGGCGTTGCCGAGCCGCAGCCCGCCGGTACACTCCTTCAGGCGCGGGCCCTCACCAAGTCTTACGGCCGCCGGGTCGTCGTCCACCACGTAGACCTGGAGATCCGGACCGGGGAGGTGGTGGGCCTGCTGGGCCCGAACGGGGCCGGCAAGACCACGACCTTCTACATGGTGGTGGGCCTGGCCCGGCCCGACAGCGGCCAGGTCTTCCTGGGCGAGGACGACATCACTGCCCTCCCCATGTATCAGCGGGCGCGCGCGGGGATCGGCTACCTGCCCCAGGAGGCCAGCGTCTTCCGCAAGCTGACCACCGAGCAGAACGTCCTGGCCATCCTGGAGACCCTGGGCCTCGACGGGGCCGAGCAGCGGGTGCGGGCTCGCGCCCTCCTCGACGAGCTCGGGATCCTGGGCCTGGCCAAGCAGCCGGCCTACTCGCTCTCCGGCGGCGAGCGCCGGCGCCTCGAGATCTGCCGCGCCCTGGCCACGTCCCCGGCCTTCATGCTGCTCGACGAGCCCTTCGCGGGCATCGATCCGATCGCGGTGGTGGACATCCAGAAGCTCGTGGGCCACCTCAAGGATCGTGGTATAGGCGTTTTGATCACCGACCATAACGTACGGGAGACCTTGAAAATAACGGATCGGGCCTATATTCTCAGAGAAGGCGAGGTGTTCCGGTCGGGAACACCCGGCGAGCTGGCGTCGGACGAGGAAGTCCGCAGGGTCTACCTCGGCGAGTCGTTCACGCTCGATGACCGGGGCCCCCGGGAGTCATAGAAAGAGCCTGAGAACATAGGCCGTGGCGATCCAACAGAAGCTCGGCCTTCAGACGCGCCTCTCCCAGAGGCTGATCCTCACCCCTTCGCTCCAGCAGGCCATCAAGCTCCTGCCGCTCACCACCCTGGAGCTGGCCGAGGTGCTCGAGCAGGAGGTCATGGAGAACCCGCTCCTGGAGGAGGTCCCTACCCAGGACGCCGTGGTCGGTGACGAGATCTCGCAGGAGGAGGCCAAGGAGGAGGCGGAGCGGACCGACCCCCTGAAGGAGATCGACGTCGAGAAGTTCTTCGAGGACTACCTCGACGACGGGCGGGAGCGCCGGGTGCGCAGCTCGGAGATCCCCGAGATGCCCCCCATCGAGAACACGCTCACGGAGACGCCCGACCTCTACGACCACCTGCTCTGGCAGCTCAACATGTCGGAGACCGACGAGCTGACGCGGGAGATCGGCGAGGCCCTCATCCAGAACCTCGACGCGGACGGGATGCTCCGGGCCTCGATCGAGGAGATCGCCAACATGGGCCCGTTCCCCCTGGAAGAGGTGGAGAAGGCCCTGTCCGTGGTCCAGAGCCTCGACCCGCCCGGGGTGGCCGCCCGCGACCTCACGGAGTGCCTCCGCCTGCAGCTCAAGCACCTGGGCCTGGAGGGCTCGCCCACCGACCTCATGGTGCGCGACCACATCAAGCAGCTCCAGACCCATCAGTACCCGGAGATCGGCCGGCACATGGGCCTGACCCCCGACGAGGTGTCCCACCACCTCGAGATCATCCGCAGGCTGGACCCCAAGCCCGGCCTCAAGTACAGCCCCGACCGCTCGACGTACATCATCCCGGACGTGTTCGTGGTGAAGGAGGGGGACGACTACAAGATCCTCCTGAACGACGACGGCCTGCCCAAGCTGCGCATCAGCCCCACGTACAAGCGCATGCTGGACGGCAAGGAGCCGGGATCCGAGGAGACGCGCAACTACGTCAAGGAGAAGCTGCGCAGCGCGCTATGGCTCCTGAAGAGCGTGGACCAGAGGCAGAGGACCATCTACAAGGTCTCCGACTCGATCGTCCGCCACCAGCGCGGCTTCCTGGACCACGGGATCGCCCACCTCCGGCCCCTGGTGCTCCGCGATGTGGCCAACGACATCGGCATGCACGAGTCCACGGTCTCGCGGGTGGTGGCCAACAAGTACATGCACACCCCCCGCGGCGTCTACGAGCTGCGCTTCTTCTTCCACAGCGGGATCACCTCGTCCATGGGGGAGGCGATCAGCTCCGTGACCATCAAGGACAAGATCCGCAAGATGATCGAGGGAGAGGACACGGCCCGGCCGCTCTCGGACTCCCGCATCGCGGAGCTGCTGGGCGCCGACGGCCTCCCCCTGGCCCGGCGCACGGTGGCCAAGTACCGCGAGGAGCTGCGCATCCCTCCGTCGAACCTTCGCAAGTCGGTCCACTAGGCCGCGCGGCCCGCCTCGAGCGGGCCCGCGAAAGGGAGCTGGCCGCATGAAGGTCGAGTACACCGGCCGTCAGACGGACGTGCCCGCAAGGCTGCGGACCCTCGCGGAGCGGAAGCTCAAGAAGCTGGAGAAGTTCGTGGGCCGCCCCCTGCGCGCCCACGTGATCCTGTCGGAGGACCGTCACCGGCGGATCGCGGAGGTGAGCCTCCACACGCCGCGGCACGACATGACGGCCACGGAGGTGTCCCCCGACATGCGGGTGTCGCTGACCATGGTGATGGACAAGCTCCTCCGGCAGGCGCAGCGGTACACGGGGAAGCGGCAGTCGAAGAGGAAGGCGGGCGTCGTGGGGCTCACCGAGCCCAAAGCCTAGATGGCCAGGGGCGGCGGTCCGGCCCCGGAGGCAAAGGGTCAGGGCGAGCAGCCCTCGGTCAAGGTGAAGGACCTCCTCGGACGGGAGGCGGAAGGCCTGGAGCTGACCCTCCGGGCGGGCAAGCGGGGGCTCGACCGCGAGATCTTCCTGGCCCGCGTGCAGCGGCCCGGGCTGGCCCTCACCGGCTACACGGACTACATCCGGTACGGCCGGGTCCAGATCGTGGGCCAGAGCGAGATCGGCTACCTGACCAAGCTCGCCCCGGCCCGGCGGGCGGCGATCCTGGAGCGGCTGGCCCGCTGCCGCATCTCCTGCTTCATCGTCACGAAGGGCCTGGCCCCTCCGCGGGAGCTGCTGGCCGCGGCCGACACGGAGGGGGTGCCCGTCCTGGTCACCCCGGCGGAGTCCACCCCCTTCATCAAGTACCTTTCGGCCTTCCTGGAGGAGAAGCTGGCCCGCAGGCTCCACCTCCACTCGGTATTGATGGACGTCTTCGGCCTGGGCGTCCTGATCATGGGGGAGAGCGGCATCGGCAAATCGGAGTGCGGCCTGGACCTCATCGACCGCGGCCACCGGCTGGTGGCGGACGATGTCGTCGAGATCAAGCGGCTGCCGGACGGAGTGGTGGGCGCGTCCCCCGACCTGACGCGATACCACATGGAGCTGCGCGGGGTCGGGGTGATCAACATCAAGGACCTCTACGGGGTGTCCTCCATCCGCATGACCAAGCGGGTCGAGCTGGTGGTGAGCCTGGAGCGATGGGAGGCCGGGAAGGAGTACGATCGCCTCGGCCTGCACGACGAGAGGTTCCCCATCCTGGGTGTGGACGTGCCGCTCATCCGCATGCCGGTGGCCCCCGGACGCAACCTCGCGATCCTGGTGGAGGTGGCGGCGCGCAACCACCTGCTCAAGGAGCGCGGCTACGACGCGGCCCGCCATTTCGCCGAGCGCGTGGACGAGATGGTGGGGCCGGTGCGGGGCAGGGGCCCGGGCCGGCGGGCCTCGGACCTGCGGCGCGCTCGCCGCCCGGCCGCCCGCCGCGCGAGGAAGCGCTAGTTGGCGAGGCGGGTGCCGTCCGAGGAGGCCCAGATCCTGCTCATCTCGGGCCTCTCCGGCTCGGGCAAGACCCACGTCCTGCGCGCCCTCGAGGACATCGGCTGGCTCTGCGTGGACAACCTGCCCACGGTCCTGATCCCGCGCTTCGCCGACCTCGTGCGGGAGTCCACGGGCCCCCGGAGGGCGGCGCTCGTGGTGGACATCCGGGAGCGCGACTTCCTGCGGCAGTTCCCCCACGTCTACCGGCAGCTGCGCGGAAGCAAGGTCAAGGTGAGCCTGCTCTTCCTGGAGGCGGCGGAGACCGCGCTCGTGCGGCGGTTCAGCGAGACGCGCCGGCCCCATCCGCTGGCCTTCAACCAGCCCGCCATCGAGGGGATCCGCGAGGAGCGGGAGGCCTTGAAGCCCATCCGCAAGATGGCCGACCACATCCTCGACACCACGGACTACACCGTCCATCAGCTGCGCGACTACATCAAGGAGCACTACGACCTGCGCGCCGGGGCTTCGCCGCTGGTGGTCTCCGTGATCTCCTTCTCCTACAAGTACGGCGTGCCCGCGGAGGCCGACCTCGTCTTCGACGTGCGCTTCCTGCCCAACCCGAACTTCGTGCCCAGGCTCAAGCCGCTGACCGGCAACCACGCCGCGGTGGTGCGCTTCATGAAGCGGCAGCCGGACACCGCCGTCTTCCTGCGCAAGCTGGGCGCGCTTCTCGGCTACGTCATCCCGCGCTACGTCCGCGAGGGGAAGAGCTACCTCACGATCGCCGTGGGCTGCACCGGCGGGCGGCACCGCTCGGTCATGATGGCCAACGCCCTGGGCGAGGCCATCGCGCGCAAGGGCTACACTGTGCGCGTGCGCCACCGCGACCTGAGGCAGGCGTGAGGGCGGCGTGATCGGGATCGTGGTGGTGAGCCACGGGCAGGTGGCGGAAGAGCTGGTCAACGCCGCGCGCAACATCGTGGGGGAGGTCCCCGCCATCGCCGCCGTCTCCATCGGTTGGGCGGACGACATGGCCGCCTCCCGCGAGAGGATCGGCCAGGCCCTGGGCGAGGTGGGGGGCGGCGACGTCCTGATCCTCACGGACATGTTCGGGGGCACGCCCACCAACGTGAGCCTGCCGTTCCTCTCCCCGCGCGTGGAGATCGTGACCGGCGTGAACCTGCCCATGCTCATCAAGCTCATCGGGCTGCGGGAGGGGGACCTGCTGGAGGTGGCGCGCGTGGTGCGCGATCAGGGCAAGGGCGCCATCTACGTGGCCAGCGAGATCCTGGCGAAGAAGGCGACGTGATCCAGCGCGCGGTCACGGTGCGCAACCGCCTGGGCCTGCACGCGCGGGCGGCGGCGCGGTTCGTCCACACCGCCAACGCCTTCCGCAGCCGGGTCACGCTGAGCCGGGACGGCCGCACCATGGACGGCAAGTCGATCCTCGGCATCCTGCTGCTGGCCGCCGGCCAGGGGACGGCCCTCACGTTGGGGGCGGACGGGGAGGACGAGGGCGCGGCGGTGGACGCCCTGGCCGCCCTCGTGGAGAGCGGGTTCGGGGAGGGCACGTGAACCGGCTGCGGGGGGTCGGCGTGTCGCCGGGCATCGCGGTGGGCCCCGCGCTGGTCGTGGAGCGCGAGGCGGTGCCCGTCTTCCGCCTGCTGCTGGCGCCGGACCAGGTGGAGGCCGAGGTGGAGCGCCTGACCTGGGCGGTGGGCGCGTCACGCAAGCAGCTCCAGGCCATCAAGGAGCGGCTGTCGCGCGAGGCCGACGTGCCGCACGCGTACATCTTCGACGCCCATCTGCTGATGCTCGAGGACCCGCTGCTGCAGGACAAGGCCGTGGCCATCATCCGCGAGGAGCGCGTGAACGCCGAGTGGGCGCTGCGCTCGGTGGCCGAGCAGCTGCACGAGATGTTCGGCGAGTTCTCCGACGCCTACTTCCGCGAGCGCAGCACCGACCTCGACGACGTCCTGGGCCGGATCCAGCTGAACCTCGGCGGGGCCCCGGACGCCCCCAGCCTTTCCCGCCTGCCCGGCAGCTTCGTGCTCGTGGCCTCCGACCTCACGCCCTCCGAGGCCGCGGACCTGGACTGGGAGCGGGTGCTGGCCCTGGTGGTGGACGGCGGGTCCGCCACCGACCATACCTCGATCCTGGCCCGCTCCTCGGGCGTGCCCGCCGCGGTCTGCATGCGCGAGGCCACGCGGCAGATCCCTCCCGGTGTCCAGGTCGTGGTGGACGGGAGCCGCGGGGAGGTGGTGGTCGACCCCTCGGAGTCGACCCTGGCCTCCTATCGGGCGGCCCAGGAGCAGGACCGGCTCGAGGACCAGCGGCTCCAGCAGACGCGGACGCTGCCCGCGGTGACGCGCGACGGGGTGGCGGTCCGCCTCCAGGCCAACGTGGAGTTCCCGGACGAGGCGGACACGGCGCTCCTCTACGGCGCGGAGGGGATCGGCCTCTTCCGCTCGGAGTACCTGATCGGCCGGACGGCGGAATGGCCCAGCGAGGACAGGCAGGTGGAGGTCTACCGCCGGCTGCTGGAGCGGATGAGCCCGCACCCCGTCACCGTGCGCACCTGGGACGTGGGGGCGGACGAGATGGCGCCGGGCGGGCCGACCAGCCCCAACCCCGCGCTGGGGGAGCGGGCCCTGCGCCTGCTGCGCCGCAACTCCGGGCCGTTCGCCACGCAGATCCGCGCGCTGCTGCGCGCCGGGGCCCACGGCCCCCTGCGCATCATGCTGCCCTTCGTGAGCGGCCCGGCCGAGCTGGAGCCCGCGCTGGCGCTGGTGGCCGAGTGCCGGGCGGAGCTGCGCGCCGAAGGCCTGGAGTTCGGTCCACACGTCCCGGTAGGCCTCATCCTCGAGGTCCCCAGCGCGGCCATCACCGCGGACCTGCTGGCGGGACGGGTGGACTTCTTCAGCGTCGGGACGAACGACCTGATCCAATATCTCCTGGCGGTGGACCGGACGGACCCGCGGGTGGCCGCGCTCTACGAGCCGCTGCACCCGGCGGTCCTGCGGGTCATCCACGAGGTGGTGCGCGCGGCGGGCGCCCAGGGCCTGCCCGTGTCGCTCTGCGGCGAGATGGCGGCGGACCCGCTCCACGCCCTGGTCCTGCTCGGCTTCGGCGTGCGCGAGCTGTCGATGAGCCCGGCTGCCATCCCGCGCGTGAAGGAGGCCGTGCGCGCGGTGACGATCGAGGACGCCCGGGACGCCGCCCTGGCCTGCCTCTCCCTGCCCACGGCGCACGAGATCGCGACCCTGCTCCGGCAGGAGCTGGCCTCGGCCCTGGCCCCCGCCGGCGCTTTCAAGGAGTGAGAGATTTGCCCGAGATTCCCAGGAAGGTGGACAAGCCGTGGGGCTACGAGATCTGGTGGGCGCGCACCGACCGCTACGTGGGCA
>Ga0075428_100008241_pt1 | contig 11556 bp, 12 predicted proteins | sample RhiMetdeltSRZDD2_FD_75291 | JGI IMG/M metagenome (GOLD analysis project Ga0075428, IMG submission 75291) | Populus rhizosphere microbial communities from Tennessee, USA - Rhizosphere MetaG P. deltoides SRZDD2 | ecosystem: Host-associated > Plants > Roots > Rhizosphere > Soil | place: USA...
TCCACGATCAGCTCGTCATACGTGATCTCCGGGTGCTGCTGCGCGACGCGCCGGCAGCAGTCCAGGAACAGGCCGTCGGAGAGCTTCATAATGTTGGCCTTGTGGGCCACCGTCACGCGCTTGCGGCCATGGGTGCGTGCGTGCTCGAAGGCGAAGGCCGCGATGCGCGTGGAGGCTTTCTCCGTGATGATCTTGAGCGATTCCACGACTCCGGGCACCACCACGTGCTCGAGGCCGCTGTAGAGGCTCTCCGTGTTCTCCCGAACCACGATCAGATCGACGGCGTCATAGCGGCTCTTGACGCCGGGCAGGCTCTCGACAGGGCGCAGGTTGGCGTAGAGGTCGAGCTGTTGGCGCATCTCGACGTTCACCGAGCGGTGACCGCCCGCCACCGGCGTCTCCGTGGGGCCCTTCAGGGCGACCTTGTTCTTCCGCACCGAATCGAGGACCCGAGGCGGCAGCGGCGTGCCATGCTCGCCGATCGCCGAGACCCCCGCGGGCTCGGTCTCCCAGTCGAAGTCGATCCCCGTCGCCGAAAGCACGCGGACCGCCGCCGCTACCACCTCGGAGCCGATGCCGTCGCCGGGGATCAAGGTGACCGTGTAGCTCATGGCTGCGTTTTCTCCTTCAGGAGGGCGAGGACCTCCTCGGGACCGTGAGCGCTCATCAAGATCTTCATGTCCTCGGCGCGGATCTTGTCGCGGGCCACCGCCGTCCTGCGTAGCCAATCGAGGAGGCCGTCCCAATAGTCGTCTTCGGCCACCAGGATCACGGGAAAGGGCCGAATCTTCGTGGTCTGGATGAGCGTCACCGCCTCGAACAGCTCGTCGAGGGTGCCGAAACCGCCTGGCATGATGACGAAGGCGCGGCTGTACTTCACGAACATGACCTTCCGCACGAAGAAATACCGGAAGGTGACGACCTTGTTCAGGTAGATGTTGGGCCGGGGCTCGTAGGGCAGCTCGATGGCGAGGCCGACCGAGTGGCCCTGGGCCTCGATGGCGCCCTTGTTTGCCGCTTCCATGTCGCCCGGACCGCCACCGGTGATCACCGTATAGCCGGCCGACGCGATCGACCGTCCCATCGCCTCCGCGCGCGCGTAATCGGCCGAGCCTGGAGCGCTCCGCGCCGAGCCGAAGACACCGACGCCGCGCTGGATCTGTGCCAGGGTCTCGAAGCCGTCCACGAACTCGCCCATGATCCGGAACATCCGCCAGCTGTCCCGGGCGGATAGCTCGACCTCGAGCATGGGGTCCCTGGTCTCGGGCAAGCCGTTTTCCTTCAAGGAGTTGGAATCGTATCGGATCCAATGGCGATGCGCTAGCCGGAACCTTCGGGATGGCTCGCGCGTTACGAGTGCGGCGATTCATGGGAAGGTGTCTCCCCACGCGCGGGGCCGTTCTGCTGCTGGCCCTGGGCCTCTTCGGATGTGTCGTCCACACGAGGCACCTCACCGACGCTGTCCCCGTTTTCGCGAAGGCTCGGGCGGAGGCCGCTCGCGCACAGGGGGAGCCCGGCCGACCGGGTCGGCTTAACGTCCTCGTCTTCGAGCCGGAGGACGGAGAGCTGACCGAGATCAAGTTGCCGATGTGGCTGTGGCGGAGGTTTGCCAAGGAGGCGGATTTCGGAGACGAAACCATCGCCGAGGTCTTGAAACCGGAGGCGCTCGACCGCGCCGGACGCGGCCTGCTCCTCGAAGTGGAGGACGAGGACGGCGGCCAGGTCCTGGTCTGGTTGCGCTAGGGGTGTGTGTTCCAATGCCGCAGTGGAGGCACCGGACGCTGAGCTCATGCGGCGCCTGGCGCAGGGCGAGCGCGATGCGCTCCAGCCGCTCATGGAGCGCCACTACCGCCGCGTATATCGCATCGCCCTCGCCTACCTCCGCAACCCGGACGACGCCCTCGACGTCGTTCAGGAGACCTTCGTGAGGGCCTTCGAGCACGCAGGGCGCTGGAATGCCGGGTCAGAAGTGGCGCCCTGGCTGACGCGGATCGCCGTCAACCAGTCGATCGACCGCTATCGTCGCGAGAGGAGGCGGCGTGAGACGATGGCGCCACTGGATGAGGGCGACCACGACGACCGACTGGGCAGCGGCGAAATCTCCCCCGAACTGCAGGCCCACGGCCACGAGCTCGGCGCTCGCATCGACCGGGCCCTCCGCAGCCTGCCCGAGCGGCAGCGCGCGGTCTTCGTGCTGAGACACTATGAGGACCGGAGCCTCGAGGAGATCGCCGAAGCCCTCGGGATCCGCCTCGGCACCGTGAAGAGCAGCCTGTTCAGGGCCACGCATGAGCTGCGTCGCCGACTGCGCGGGGTGTGGTCATGAGCCTGCGCGGCTTCCTGCACGAGCGTTGGAGCACACAGGTCACGCTGCTGGCCTCGGGATGCCTCGAGGGCGCGCAGCGCGAGCGCGCCCTCGCCCACCTCAAGGCCTGCGCGGACTGCCGACGCGAGCACGACGAGGTGCTGGCACTGCTTCATGTCGTGGCGCAGGATCCCGCGCGTACCGCCACGCCGAACGTGGCGGTCCAGTACCTCGTCACACGGGTCGAAGCGCGCCTCGATTCGGTGATTCGCTCGCGGCCGTGGCGCTGGGCGACGCTGGGCGCGGGCCTGGCGATCGGAGGGCTCGTGGCTGCGCTCCTGCCGCGACTCATGCCGGGCCCCTCTCCGAGCCAGACACCGGCCGCGCCGGCGGTGGCTGAGGTCGCGATGGACGATGCGGCCCTGCGCCGGCTGGAGCGAGTGATGGCCCGCGAGCAGGCCGTACGCTACCTGGCCGAGGCCGCGGACGTGATGGTGAACCTCAACGCCCAGTCGCGACCCTGCCCGCGGGAGCACGCCCACGTCGAGCTCGAGGCTGAGGTCCAGCGCAGCCGCGAGCTCGTGTCACGCCGCGCGCTGCTCCTGGACCTGGAGGAGGAAAACCTGCTTCCGGCCCGCGACGTGCTCGTCGACGTCGACAACGTGCTGCGCGAGGTGGCGTCGCTCCAGAGCTGCTCGCGACGGGACGAGCTGGACCGCGTGCGCCGCGAGATGGAGGAGCGTCAGCTGTTGATGAAGGTGCGCCTGCTGTCGCGGGAGCTCGTTTCGTGAGGGCCTTGGTCGTCGCCCTGCTCGTCCCCGCGCTGTTCGTCGCCGACGAGGAGCGCCTGCGCAGCGCGAAAGCGCTCGTCTTCGATCGGAAGTACGGCGAGGCACGCGCGGCGTGGCAGGAGGTGCTGCGCGCATCGAGTGGCGAGGACGCCGCGACGGCCGCTTATTGGATCGCGCGCTGCTCCGAAAGCCTCAAGGAGGACGCCCGCGCGCTCGAGGAGTACTCGGCGTTCCTCGAGCGGCGGCCGAAGGACGCGGCCCTCGTGGAGCAGGCGCGCCAGAGCCGCGTGGCGATCGCGGCTCGCCTGTATCGCTCCGGTCAGAAGCAGCACCTTCCCGTGATCCAGGGGGCCCTCGCGGACCCGAGCCGCAACGTGCGGACCGTCGCGGCCTTCCAACTGGCCGAATTGGGCAGACCGGCCGCGAACGAGGCCGTCCCGATCCTGAAGCGCATCGTGGCCGAGGACAAGGACCCGGACCTCGTGAACCGCGCGAAGGTGCTGCTGCTGGGTCTCGACCCGAGAGCGTTGGCCGGCGTACCGGAGGCGCCGCCGAACCCGGGAACGAGCTCGACCGGCAAGGTCCGCTTCCTGCGCGTGCGGGTCTACGAGGCGGGCTCGAGCAAGCCGACGGTGTCGGTCAACCTTCCCATGGGCCTGGCCGAGTTCGCTTTCAAGAGCCTTCCGGAGGACGCCAAGCGTGAGCTCAATCAGAAAGGCTACGATGCCGAGAATTTCTGGCGGCGCCTGAAGGAGCTGGAGCCCACCGAGATCGTCACCGTCGAGGGCAAGGACGGCGAACGCGTCCAGATCTGGCTGGAATGAGAGGTCGTTGTCCGCAGACAAGGACACCCCACCGCTCGTAAGTTGTTGATTGCGAACGTTCATCGCCTGGAATGTCGCTTGCTTTCAAGCGGTACCGAGAGGTGTTCCGATGAGACGTGTCCTGCCAATTCTGGTGGCGTCGTTCCTCGCCGTCGCCGTCGCGGGGACGGCGGAAGCCGGGCATCGCCATTCGAGGTCCTGCGGCCACAGTTACGGGTATAGCCAGGGGGGTTACGGCCACGGAGGCTACGGTAACGGAGGCTACGGTAACGGAGGCTACGGCTACGGGGGTTACTACTCCTCGCCGGGCTACTCGTCCTACTACGAGCCCGTGCCGTACGTCGCGTACCGACCGTACTATCGGCCGGCGTACGTGCCGTACTACCGCCCGTACTACAGGCCATATTACCGGCCGTACTACAGGCCGTCGTCGCACTTCAGCCTCCATTTCGGCTTCGGATACTGAACGCGCGCCCAGCGCTCGCTGAGCGCTGAGCATCGACGGCTGCGGGGCCGACCCGCTCGCGGGCCGGTTGCGCTATGGCATGATGCGGCGCGATGAAGGAGCGCCGTAGCCTGTTGGGCGCCTTCGTGCGGCGCCCTACGCGCACCGGCGCCGTGATCCCCAGCTCGCGCGAGCTGGCGGAGCTGATGACGGCCGACCTCGGCCTCCACGACGCCGAGACGGTGGTCGAACTCGGGGCCGGGACGGGCGCGTTCACACGCATGATCGGCGAGCGCGTGAAGGACGGCGCGCTCGTGCTCGCATTCGAGATCGACGCCCGCCTCGCCGGCGAGCTGCAGGGCGAGGTCCCGGGCGTCCGCATCGTGAACGATTCGGCCGAGCGGGTCTTCGAGCATCTCAAGGCCGCCGGACGCGAGCGCGCCGACTGCATCATCTCGGGCCTGCCGTGGGCGCTCTTCTCGTACGAGCTGCAGGAGCGACTGCTGCGCGCCGTGGTGGGGGCGCTGAAACCCGGCGGCCGTTTCGCGACCTTCGCTTACGTTCCCGCTGCGTGGCTGCCCACCGGCCGCCGCTTCCGGAAGCTCCTCCACCACCACTTCTCAAACATCGAGACGACTCACGTCGTGTGGAAGAACTTCCCGCCCGCCTTCGTGTACCGCTGCACGCGCTGACGGCGGTGCGTCGTCCTGCGCTGTACGCGCTGGATTCACTCCAGCGCGTCCACGTGGTGAAAGCCGCGCGAAGCCGAAGTCGCCCGCATCCCCTATGACGGCGGCGCGAAGTACCCCAGCTTGTGGCGAACCATGAGCTCCGTGCGGTCGGGCACGCGAACGACGATCCGCCGCCACTTGCCGTCGCGACGCTTGTTGGACGAGACGTAACCGAGGTTGTACTGCGTCCGCAGCTCCTCGGCGATCTGGTCGTAGACCGTGTCGAGCTCGGAGATGGAGCTCGGCATGAAGAGCTGCCCGCCCGTATCCCGGCACAGGGTCGTGAGCAGGTGGACCGCCTGGCTGAATTCGAGGCGCTCGCGGTCCGAGGCGCGGCTGGGCCTGAGGCTGATCGCGTAGATCGCGATCTCGGTCTTGCGCGCGAGATCGATCACCTGATCGTCGCTGACGAGGGACGCCGTGTCCTCGCCGTCCGAGAGCAGCACGATGGCCCGCCGCCGCAGCTCGCCGGTCTTCTTCTGCTTCGTGAGGTCACGGAGCGTGACGTAGAGGGCGTTATGGAGCGCGGTCGGCCCCGAGGCGTTCGTTCGCCGCAGCGCGCCCTCCAGGAGCGCATGGTCGGCGGTGTAGTCCTGGAGCACGCTGGTTCGCTCGTTGAACTGCGTGACCTGTGCCAGGTCCTGCGCGCGCAGGGTCTTGATGAAGCGCGCCCCCGCCTCCTGGGCGGTCGAGAGCTTCTCGTCCATCGAGGCCGAGGTGTCGAGGAGCAGGGCGAGGGAGATCGGCAGGTTCTCGTGGGTGTACAGGCTGAGCTCCTGGCGGACGCCATCCTCGAAGACCGCGAAGTTCTTGTCGGAGAGATCGGTCACGTAGTGCCCGCGGCCGTCGGTCACCGAGACGTTGAGGTTGATCACCTCGATCTCGACGCCGAAGGTGGGCGGAGGCGCCTGCCGAGTCTGAGCGAGCGCAGGGAGGGCCATGGCCGTCAGGAAGAGGCCAGCCGAACGCATCGTCAGGGACCCGGTAGCGTCCGCACACGCAGCCCGGGGCGCGAGACCTGGACGTCGATCTTGCGGTTCTTGAGATCGGCTGGCGTCTCGTAGGAAAGGCGCAGGCTGGGGCGGAGGTCCGCCGCGAAACCTGGTACCGTCCTCGGCGCCGCCATTGCGGTGATCGCCCGCTCCAGGCGCCCTCCAGGCTGTTCCGTCAGATGGCTCATGACGTAGTCGTAGTCGGTCCGATCCTCGAAGTCGGCGCGGCCCTCGTCGAACTCGAAGAACAGGAAGAGGTCGGCCCGCTTCTCGCATTCCTCCACGACGCGAAACCGGTCGCGGCTCGAGAACTCCGTGGTCATGCCGGTCAAGGCGACGATGGCCCGGCGCTCGCCTTCGCGCTGCTGGCCGAGCTCCTTGGTGACCTCGACGAGGGCGTCGAGGAGCGTGTTGCCCCCACTTGGAGCCACGCGTTTCAGGGCCGGGGCGGCGGCGCCCCGATCCTCGGTGACCTCCAGGAGCCGGCGGGGTCGGTCGCCGGTGACCCAGAGACCGTAACGGGCGCCTTCGGGCAACCCTTTCACCAGGGCCGTCACGGCTTCGATCAGATACAGCCGATACGTGGTGGCGATCTCCTCGCTGGAGTCCACCAGGATTGCGACGGTCAGCGGCCGCTCGTCTGGCAGGATCTTCACGATGTCGCGCACGACGCCGTTCTCGACCAGCGCGACCTCCTCCGGCTCGAGGTCCCGGACGGACTGGTCCTCGGCGTCGGTCACCACCACGCTCACCGTGCGTGTCTCGAGGGCCGCCGGAGAGGCCTGGAGTAGCAGCGCGAAGAGCACGCCCGACATATGATCCGAACCTATCACATGAAGGAGCGGGCCGCGGTGATCACGGTGAGCGACTCCTCGGCCGCCGGCGCCCGGCAGGACGTCTCGGGCCCGGAGGCTCGCCGCATCCTGGAAGAGGCGGGGTTCGAGGTCGGCGCACCGGTGGTGGTCGCGGACGAGCGGGCCCTGGTCGCGGCGGCCATCCGGACGGCTGCGCGGGCCGCTCGCCTCGTGATCACGACAGGAGGCACCGGCCTCGCGCTGCGCGACGTCACGCCCGAGGCGACGCTGGACGTCATCGAGCGCGAGGTCCCGGGCATCGCCGAGGTGCTGCGCCGCAGGAGCTTGGACGAGACGCCGCTCGCGCCGCTCGGCCGTGGCCGCGCGGGGACGCTCGGCCGCTCCCTCGTGGTGAACCTCCCGGGAAGCCCCAAGGGCGTGCGCCTCGGGCTCGCTGTCCTGCTTCCGCTCCTGCCCCACGCCCTGGAGCTTCTCGCGGGGCGCACCCAGCACCAGTGATGCGCTTGACGCCCTTCCGCGGCCTCCCCTAAGATCGCCCGCACTCCCCTTAACGCAGGAGTCTTTCAAGCGTGAGCCCGTTCGTCGCTCTCATCCCGCTCTTCCCGCTCCTCGGCTTCCTGTTCAACCTGACGGTGGGCGTGCGTGTGTTGACGAAGCGCCACGCTCACGGGGAGGAGGCGCACCACGCACCCTCGCCGATCGTGGGCCTGGTCGCGTGCGGCTCGGTGCTGCTCTCCTTCCTCGTTTCAGTGGCCGCGGTGCTCAAGGCGCGCGCCCTGCCCGAGGCCACGCTGGTTGAGACGCTGTGGACCTGGCTGCCCGGCGGGGCCAGCGGCGTGGGGCCGTTCCAGATCGATTGGGCCTATCAGGTGGATCCGCTGTCGTCGGTGATGCTGCTGGTCGTGACGTTCGTGGGCTTCCTGATCCACGTCTACTCGACCGGGTACATGGCCCACGACCCCGGCTACGCGCGCTACATGGCGTATCTGAACCTGTTCATGTTCGCCATGCTGACCCTCGTCCTCGGCGCCAACTACCCGATGCTGTTCATCGGCTGGGAAGGGGTGGGCCTCTGCTCCTACCTGCTGATCGGCTTCTGGTTCGAGAAACAGAGCGCCTCGGACGCAGGCAAGAAGGCGTTCATCGTGAACCGCATCGGCGACGCGTTCTTCATCCTGGGCATGATGCTGGTGTTCCAGGTGTTCGGCAGCCTCGACTTCCGCACGGTGTTCGCCGCCGCGCAGCACGTGCCCGTCGAGCAGGCGTGGACGGGGACGCTGACAGTGGCCTGCCTGTTCCTGTTCCTGGGCGCCTGCGGCAAGAGTGCGCAGATCCCGCTCTACGTGTGGCTGCCGGACGCCATGGAGGGCCCGACGCCAGTGTCCGCGCTGATCCATGCGGCCACGATGGTGACGGCCGGCGTCTACATGGTCACGCGCTCCTCGGTGCTCTACGCCCACGCGCCCAACGCGTTGCTGGTGGTGGCATGCGTGGGTGCGCTCACCGCGATCTTCGCGGCGTCCATCGGCCTCGTGCAGTACGACATCAAGCGCGTGCTGGCCTATTCGACGGTGAGCCAGCTCGGCTACATGTTCCTGGCGTGCGGCGTCGGCGCCTTCACGGCGGGGATCTTCCACCTAATGACTCACGCCTTCTTCAAGGCGCTGCTCTTCCTCGGCTCCGGCTCGGTGATCCACGCGATGTCGGGCGAGCAGGACATGCGGAGGATGGGCGGGCTCCGGAAGAAGCTGCCGGTCACGCACCTGACGATGTTCATCGGCTGCCTGGCCATCGCCGGCGTGCCGTTCCTCGCCGGCTTCTTCTCGAAGGACGAGATCCTCTGGTCCGCCTTCAAGATCGGCGGGTACGGGCAGTGGGTCTGGGGTATCGGCCTCGTCACCGCCGGGATGACCGCGTTCTACATGTTCCGGCTCTTCTACATGACGTTCCACGGCGCGTTCCGCGGCACGCCCGAGCAGGCCCACCACCTGCACGAGTCGCCGTCCTCCATGACGGTTCCACTCATGGTGCTGGCGGCCGGTTCGGTGCTCGCGGGCTACGTGGGGCTGCCGGCAGTGAGCGGCTTGCCGAACCTGTTCGAGCACTTCCTGGAGCCGGTGCTCGAGCCCGCACATCACGTTCTGCGCGAGGTCTTCGCCGCACCGGCGCCCGGCCACGGCGTCGAGTGGGCGCTGATGGGCGCCAGCGTCGCGGTGGGACTCGTCGGGATCTTCGTGAGCCGGCACTTCTTCAAGACGAGCCCCGCGATCCCGGAGCGGCTGGCGAGCGCCTTCGCCACACCGCACCGCGTGCTCCTGAACAAATACTACGTGGACGAGCTGTACGGGGCGCTGTTCGTGCGCGGCCTGGCGCTGGGCGGCGGCCGCACGCTCCACGGCGTCGACCGCCACGTGATCGACGGCGGCGACGGCGAGCTGCGCCCCGGACTCGGCGTCAACGGCGTCGCGTGGGTGGCGCGCGACATCCTGGCGCGCCTGTCGAACTTCTGGGACAAGTGGATCGTGGACGGCGGCCTCACGAAGGTCCCGCCCATCATCCTCGAGAACCTGAGCTACGTGTTCCGGGCCGTGCAGAACGGCCTCGTCCAGCACTATGCCCTGGCCATGTTCATCGGCGTGTTCCTGCTGATCGGCATGACCCTCCTCCTCCCGTACTAGGAGCCGCGCACCATGGATCTGTTCGCCGGTCACCTGCTCTCGGTCATCACCTTCACGCCCCTCATCGGGGCGCTGCTGCTGCTGCTGCCCGTCTTCCGGGGCCGGGACGACGCCGTGCGCTGGTTCGCGAACGGAGTCGGAGTACTCGGCTTCCTGGTCAGCCTCCCGCTCTGGACCGACTTCGACCGCACCGCGGCTGGATTCCAGTTCCAGGAGCGCCACGAGTGGATCCCGTCGATCGGGGTGAGCTACTACTTCGGGATCGACGGGATCAGCGCGCTGCTCATCCTGCTCACGACGCTGCTCGGTTTCATCTCGATCCTGTGCTCCTGGAGCGCCATCACCGAGCGCGTGCGCCAGTACTACGTGTTCCTGCTGCTGCTCCAGACCGGGATGCTGGGCGTGTTCTGCGCCCTGGACATGTTCCTGTTCTACGTGTTCTGGGAGGTGATGCTGGTCCCGATGTACTTCCTGATCGGGATCTGGGGCGGAGCCCGCCGGCTGTATGCGGCCATCAAGTTCTTCCTGTACACGCTGGTGGGCTCGGTGGTGATGCTGCTTGGCATCCTCGCCCTCTACTTCCACTCACGGAAGCTGCCCGGCCTCGAGACGACCGGAACCTTCGACGTGACGAAGTGGTTCGAGATGGGGATCCCGCCCGAGCTGCAGTTCTGGGTGTTCCTCGCCTTCTTCCTGGGCTTCGCGATCAAGGTGCCGATGTTCCCGTTCCACACCTGGCTGCCCGACGCCCACGTCGAGGCGCCCACGGCGGGCTCGGTGATCCTGGCCGGCGTGCTGCTGAAGATGGGCACCTACGGCTTCGTGCGCTTCTCGCTGCCGCTCCTGCCCGACGCGATCTTTGCTCCCCTCCTGGGCATGACGATCCAGGGCTGGATGGTGCTGCTCTCGATCATCGGGATCGTGTACGCGGGCCTCGTCACGCTCGTCCAGAAGGACATGAAGAAGCTGGTCGCCTACTCCTCGGTGAGCCACCTGGGCTTCGTGATGCTCGGCATGTTCGCCCTCTCCCCGCTCGGCATCGAGGGCAGCGTGCTCCAGATGGTGAACCACGGCCTGTCCACCGGAGCGCTGTTCCTCCTGGTCGGGATCGTCTACGAGCGCCGCCACACGAAGGATATCGCCCAGTTCGGCGGGCTCGCCCACGTGATGCCGGTGTACGCGGCGTTCACATTGATCTTCTTCCTGGCCTCGATGGGCATGCCGCTCCTCAACGGCTTCATCGGCGAGTTCATGATCCTGCAGGCGGCGTTCCTGGCGAACAGGCTGTGGGCCTACTGGGCGGTGTGGGGAGTGGTGCTCGGAGCGGCGTACCTGCTGTGGCTCTACCAGCGCGTGTTCTGGGGCAAGCTCACCAACGAGGAGAACCGCCAGCTGAAGGACCTCTCCGTGCGCGAGCTTGCGACGCTCGTGCCGCTGGCCGTGCTGTGCTTCTGGATCGGCCTGTACCCCAAGCCGTTCCTCGAGTTCCTCCACACCCCCGCGGCCAGGATCGCCGAGGCGATCCAGCCCGGAGAGTTCGCACCCAAGGCAGCCCACGCCCCCGCGGCGCCGGAGGCCGTGCCGGTGACACCGATCGCGGAGCCGGCGATCGTCCCGGACCGCTCTCCCGCAACGCAGAACTGAGCCGAGGCCCCGGTGGTATTCTCGGGAACGGGCCCCGAGATGACGCAGCCGAGGCGTCGCTCCTCCGACCGCTATCGGGTCTTCCTCCCGCTCGGTGCCTTCCTCGCGGTCGTCGCGCTCCTGGCGTTCCTGGTCTTCCGCTACTTCCTCGCGGTCTTCACGGTCGCCGCCTCGGTCGCGCTGCTGCTCGCGCCGGTGCACCGCCGCCTGCGTGGCGCCCTTCACGGCCGTGGCAACGTTTCGGCCGTGCTGCTGGTCTTCGTCACGACCCTGGTGATCCTGCTGCCCGTGGTCACCTCGATGCTGCTGCTGTCCCAGCAGGCCGTGCAGT
>Ga0075428_100008242_pt1 | contig 11556 bp, 8 predicted proteins | sample RhiMetdeltSRZDD2_FD_75291 | JGI IMG/M metagenome (GOLD analysis project Ga0075428, IMG submission 75291) | Populus rhizosphere microbial communities from Tennessee, USA - Rhizosphere MetaG P. deltoides SRZDD2 | ecosystem: Host-associated > Plants > Roots > Rhizosphere > Soil | place: USA...
AGCCGCAGCGGGCGCTTCGGCAGATGAATCACCGGGCGGAAGACCTCGTCGGCCAGCGCGTCGAACTCGGTCGAGAGTGGCTCGAAGAGCCGCCGCCAGGCGCGTCCGTCGACGCCGAGGGCGGCCTCGGTATCGGCCACCGAGCGCCACATCGAGGCGCCCGCTCCCCCGTCGAGGGGGTGTGCGAGGTCCACCTCCGGCTGGCGCCAGACCACGCCGTGCTGCTCGAGGTCGAGCGCCCGCAGTACCGGCGACCCGGCGCCCATCGGGTGGATCGCCGAGCAGTGGTCGTGCAGCAGACCCGGCAGCGTCAGCTCGCTGGTCCTGGTCCCGCCGCCGATTTCGTCCGCCGCTTCGAGCACGGTGACCTCGACGCCGGCGCGCGCCAGGAGCACCGCCGCGGTCAACCCGTTGGGGCCGGCACCGACGACTACCGCATCCGTCATCGAAGCATTGTCACGACGGACGGGACGTGGCGCACGTCGCGGACCGGAAAATCACCGTCGCCGTCCAGCCAGGGCTGGCGCGAAACCATATCGGCGACCTCGACACAGCCCTCCTCGACCAGCCCGGTCGCCGCGTCGACGATCCGGTAGTGCTGGCACTGCCGCTGGATCGGCTGGGACTCGAGGATGACGACCCGCAGGTCGCCCTCGGCGTACCCGCAACGCTCCTGCACGGCGCGCAGCAGCGACTCGTCGTGCAGGTGCCCGTCGCCGAAGTTCCAGCCGAGAACCATACCGGCGACCGCCTCGCCTTCGCGGATCACGTACGTGTCGAGGTCGGGCACCGCACGGGGCAACAGGCCCATCAGCGCTCGGCCGTGCGTGTGCATCGCGCGCCAGGCCAAGCCCTTGTACAGCAACAGATCCGCCACCTCGGGACCATACAGTTTGGACAGTTGCGTCACGGGACGAGGACTCGCCTTACGGATGTTCCGGTCGAGCACGTCCTCGGCGCCGTCCCGGAAGCACCAGAGGCTGGTCGCCCAGTTGCCGGCGTAGTACCGCATCGAGGGCAGGAACGAGACGAGCCGCGGCGCCGCGTTCCCGAGCACGATGACGGCGACCAGTGCGGCGGCCAGCAGCGCCAGGAGCACCGGCGCGCGGGCGTCGCCGAACCCGATACCGGCATAGTGGCCGAACAGGACGAGCGTGGAGTAGACGAAGAACACGTTCCACTCCATCGGTACGCCCATCGGGAACGTCGAGAAGATGTGCGTGTGGAAGAGCACCATGATCGTCAGCGCGATGGCCGTCACGGTGCCACCGCGGGAGAAGAGCAACACCGCCGGCACGGTGAACTCGATGACCGTGCCCGTATGCGCGGCGAGGGCAGCCAACCACGAGGGGCGGAGGTCTTCGGGGTACCGGCGATAGAACTTGCGCTTGAGCCACTTGACGCGCTGCAGCGGGCTGTTGCTGATCATGACTGCGACGACGAACGGGAAGTGCCGGTTGAGCTTCGAGGTCGCCGCACCCCACCACAGCGCGACCATGACGAGCTTCAGCCCGAGTACCAGATCCGCGTACGGCAGTGCGAAGACGAGCAGCGTCACCCAGTAGTGCTCGCCCCGGGCGGCCAGGAAGATGGTCTTGTCGCGTAGGCCGAGGACGAGCAGCGCGACGACCAACGGTACGAGCCGGACGGGGTCTATGAGGCCGACCGTGTTCCCGGGTGGAATGCGACCGGGGTCGCCGGGTGAGAACAACAGCCAGATCGCGGACGCCAGCACGGCGACGTAGAGCGCGACGTCGAGCGGGCCGCGCCGGGTGCCGGCGGTGAGCGGGATCCTCGGCCACGGTGCTAGCCGCACGGTGCCGGGCCGCAGCCAGTACAGGAAACCGCCCAACGGCGGCAGGAAGCGCAGCGTCAACGGACCCGACCCGCAGCCGAGCCCGAGCACTTCCCAGAGCAGCGTCCAGATGACGATCTTCTGGTAGACGATCAGCTCGAACCACCAGGTACCGACGTCGCCCAGCGAACCGATGCCGGGGGTCGCTGCGACAACGGCGAGGCCACCGACGGCGTACCCGACCACCTTCACCACGTACAACAGGTGGATCGCGTACGGGGTACCGAAGCCGTGGTCGACCCAGTGCCGCGCCAGCGGCTCGAGGCGTTGCAGATGTGGACGCGAGCGCCATTCCGCCATGTCCACGTCGGGCAGCAGTGGCTCGAGCAATCCCATGACACACTCTAGGGCTGGAAATCGACCTCGGGGAAGCGGCCCGGTTCGCGTACCAGCAACGGGCTGGGCCGGCCGCGCAGGTAGCGATCCAGCCACGCCCGCACGTACGCCCGGGTGATGGTCTCGGCCCGTAGCCCATCGATGGTGCCCAGCTCGACGACCGAGCCGAGGTCGATTGTGGACTTGAAGAGCGTGAAGTCGCTGAGGTCATGCGGCCGGTCGTCGGGCGCGAGCGGCTCGCGTCGGGTGGTGTCGACGAGATGAGCTGCCGTCGTGCCGACGCGGTACGGGCCGGTCGGTGGTGGCAGGGCCAACACGGTCGGCGCGGTCCATGTCTGGCCTGCCCACGCGGTCCCCGGTACGAGGGCCGTCAGCGCGGCCCCGGCCAGCATGACGCTTCTCCTCTGCCGAGGTAGTCAGGCGCCACTGTCCCAAGTGGACACGGTCACGCCGCGTTCGCGAAGCTGGTACTTCTCGACCTTCTCGGTGGGCGTCTTCGGCAGCGAGTCGACCACGTCGACGTACCGGGGAATCATGTGCCGAGCCATCCGAGTGGTGCAGAACGAGACGAGGTCGGCCGGGTCGACCGTCCGCCCCGGGCGTGGTACGACGGCGACCATCACATCCTCCTCGGTGAGTTCGCTCGGTACGCCGAACGCGGCGACCTCCAGTACGTCCGGGTGCTGCTCGATCACCTCCTCCACCTCGAAGGCCGAGATGTTCTCGCCGCGCCGGCGAATCGAGTCCTTGACCCGTCCGACGAAGTAGATGAACCCGTCGACGTCCCGGCGCGCCAGGTCCCCGGTGTGGAACCACAGGTTGCGGGTGGCCCGGACGGTCTCCTCCGGCATACCGAGGTAGCCGTCGCAGATCAGGGACGGTTCGTTCGGGCGTACCACGATCTCGCCGACGGCGCCGACCGCCACCTCGACGTCATCGGCGTCGACCAGACGCACCTGGTACGCGTCGATGGGCCGGCCGCACGCACCCGGACGGCGCGGCTCGTCGAGCGGGGAGTAGATCGGTACACCGATGTCGGTGGAGCCGTACGCCTCCAGCAGCCGAACGCCGAACCTGTCCTCGAACAGCGGCGCGAACTCCGGCAGCGGTACACCCCAGCCCAGGCGCAGCGGGTTGTCCCGGTCGTCGGCGCGCTCCGGCTGCTTGTGCAGGATGGTCAGCGTCGCGCCCATGAAGTCGAACACCGTGGCGCCGAAGGCACGCACCTCGGCCCAGAAGCCGGATGCGCTGAACCGAGCTCCGATGGCCGCGGTGGCACCCAGCACGAGCGCCGGCGCCACGGTCAGCACCGAAGCGTCGAGGTGGAACAGCGGAAACGGGCAGTAGAGCACGTCGTCGGCGCGGAGCCCGAAGTTCTCCACGGTCAGCTCGGCCTGCCGCACGACGAAGCGGTGGGAGAGCAAGCAGCCCTTGGATCGACCGGTGGTACCCGACGTGAACAGCACCAGTGCCGGATCGGCCGGACTTCCGACCACCGGCAGCGGGCTCGGGTCGGGCGCCTCGGCGTTGTCGAACGGTAGCACTGTCCACTGTGGAAACTCGATGGCCGTCGCGGCTCCGCGGACGAGCACGGTACGGATGTGGTGGAGGTCGTCGGCGACCGCGGCCGCCACCTCGACCAGGCTCTCGTCGAGTACCAGAACCTCCGCGCCAGACAGCTCGAGCACGTGCGCCAGCGCGGCGCCGCGGAAGGCGGTGTTGACCGGCGCGGCGACCGCACCGAGCCGGTTGGCGGCGAACCACGTGACCACCAGGTCGGCGCAGTTGGGCAGCAGGATCGCGACGAAGTCGCCGGCGCGTACGCCCAAGTCCGCCAACCCGCGGGCGAGCGCGTTCGTCCTGGCGTCGACGGCCTCGTACGTCAGTTCGGCGTCGGTGAAGCGCAGGAACGGTACCCCCGCGTGGGTGGCGGCGCGCTCGGACAGCAAGGCACCGACGGTGAGCGTCACGGCGCGCCTTCGGCGCGCCTGCGCTCGGCGCTTTTCCGCCGAGAGAACCTGCGCAGGCGCTCCTGCAGTTCCACGTCCCCGAACCCCGCCATGACCGCCACCGCCTCGGCGTCCAGCGTCGCCTGCCATGGCCGCGGGTCCGCGTTCAGCAGCTCCTTGGTCAGCCGCACCGCACCACGGGCGTAGCCCGCGGCCTTGTGCGCGAGGGCTAGGGCCTGCTCCTCCAGCTCGTCCACCGGCACCACCCGCGTCACCAGACCGATCCGCAGTGCCTGCGCCGCGTCCAGCACGGTCCCGAAGAGCAGCAGCTCACGGGTCCAACCCTCGCCGACGAGCCGGCGCAGCAAGACCGACGAACCGTTGGACAGCGTCAGGCTCCACTCGACCTCGGGGCACGCGAACCGCGCGTTGTCGCCGGCGATGCGCAGATCGCAGTTGACCGCGATCTCCAACCCGCCTCCATAGGCGTAGCCGCCGACGGCGGCGACGACCGGCTGCGGTGCGAAGCGCAGCGCGGTGGCCAGCTCCTGGAACTGCCCGGCCTGCGTACGCATCTGCGCCTCGGTCAGGCCAGCCGCGGTGACCAGGTCCTCGCCGGTGGTGAAGGCCCGCGAGCCGCCGGTCAATACGATCGCCCGTACCGCGTCGTCGGCCGCGGCGTCCCGCACCGTCGCCAGCAGCAGGTCGCACATGGCCGGGTCCAGGGCGTTGTGCACCTCCGGCCGGTTCATACGGATCAGCGATACCGGCCCGTCCCGGGTGACCTCGACTGTACGCATCGGCCGAGCGTAACCTCCGGCTACCGACGACGAGCGGCCCGCACCGCGAACGCACCGCGGCGCGGGCCGGGTGGACGGGTCAGGTGTCGCGCCGTCCGTAGAGGCCGACCTTCGCCATGCCGAGGATCGTCCGGCCGAGCGATTGCTCGACGTTGTGGACGACGGACGGAGCCGCGGTGAGCATGGCCCCCAGCAGAGCCTCGATCCGCCCCTGGTGGCCCAGGTCGAAGAAGCCCTGGGACACGTCGATCGTGTCGTCGAGGCGCCCACGGTGGGTGTACCACCGCATCTGCTCGGCGGCGTAGAACCGCAGCCGCACCTTGCGTACCGCGTCGACCAGATCGGTCAGCCGGTCGAAGATCCCGGCCAGGTTGTGGTCGTCCCCGGCCCGGATCGGGTCGTGCACCAAGGGGTGGAAAGCGCTGTTGACCACGGCCAGTTGGCGGCTGTAGTAGCCACCGGGCCACGCCGTGTTCTTGTAGAGCCGGTTCCACGCGTGCCGGTGCAGCCGGCGGATGTCCTGCCGGGTGTGCACCAGGAACGCCTCCAGGTGCGCGATCGCGTCGCCGATGTCGTTGATCTGAGCGTTGGAGAACCGTTCGTCGTACCGGTCGGGTGTCGGCTCCGACGGCCGGTGGCGCGGGTCCGTGATCGCGAGTACGCAGAACGCGTAACTGTCCGCATTGGACAGTGCGGCGTCGGCGTTCAGGTGACGGAACAGGCGGCCGTTGGTGTAGCTGACGTCTCCGGCCGCGATGCCGTCGGTCGCGTGCGCGCCCTCGTGAATCACCGTCGCGATCCGCTCCAGCGGCGGATCGGTGATCATCTTTCGGCCGAACGTGACGAGCGCCCGGTCTCCCACTCCCGACGTGCTGGCGAGCTGCACGCTACGCACCACGTACTTGAAGCCGGGTCGCACGTTGGCGTTGGTCGGCGTGGCCTCGGCCATCCGCTGCAGGTGCTGGTCGATCAGGCGCAGCCGCTCGGAGATCTGGTCGATACCGGTGTTCCCGAAGAACCGGCCGATGGCGTGCCGGGCCACGTAGTCCCGGTGGTAGATGCTGGTGCGCGCGGCCGCGATCTTCTGCCGCGCGGCGGCGATCGCGTCCACCACTTCCCTCGGTGCCGCCTGGTGGTCGGGCACGGTCGCGTCCCGGGCGATCGGGACATTAGGCAGCCGAACCTGCACCCGGCGTACGCCTCGGAACTCGGCGTCCGCGCTGTTGTTCGGCTGGTTGGTGACGGTCCAGGTGCCCGACCAGCCACCGGCGTGCAACGCCTCCGCCACCCTCTGGGCCCGTTCGCCCTGCAGCCCTTCCGGGCCGTCCATCGCCGTCGTGCCCTCGTCCTCACTGACGAACGCCTCGATGCCGATCACCGCGTCGCGCGCGATCGAGCCACCGAGGATCTTCAGCTTGTTCGTTTCGTCGTCGTCCAGAATCGCGCTGTCGAAGTCGAAGTACGCCACCGCCGACTCACGGCGGCTGTCGTCGTACTTCCCTCTGATCTCCAGATCCGGATACATAACCGTTCTCCTCCCGGTACGCAGGTGCATCCCGCACCGGATGAGTGGGACCAGAGGAGGCCTGATACGTCGATTCATGGACAGAGGCGGGTGGCCGGTGGTCCAGGGCCGATAGGCCCTACGCGGACCGACCCTCGGCAGGGTGTGCTGGAGGCGTGACAGTTGATGCGCTCACCGCGGATGGTGGGATCGTGCAGATCCGGTCGGTTTCGCGGACCGACGAGGATGCGCTGGCGGAGCTGTACCGCCGGGCGTCGGTGGAGAGCCTTCGGCTGCGGTTCTTCGCCCCGCCGGGCGAGCGCGTGCTCGCGACCGAGGTGGCCCGGCTGACCCGCGCCCCATCGCCGGAGCACGCGGCGATCCTGGCGGAACGGGCGGGCGCGGTGGTGGGCGTGGCCTCCTGGGAGCGACCGTCCGATGTGGACGAGCGGGCCGAGTTCGCCGTTTTCGTGGACGAGACGCAGCACGGGCGAGGTATCGGTACCCTGCTGCTGGAGCACCTGGCGTCCCGCGCCCTCGCCCACGGCGTTCGCGAGCTGGTCGGTGAGGTGCTGCCCGGCAACACCGCCATGCTGCGGGTGGCCACCGACCTGTCGGGCCGCGTCTTCTCCCGGTTCGCCGACGGGATCGTGGACGTCGGCGTGACCACGGCCGCGGACGAGTTGTCGTTGGCCGCCGTCGACTCCCGGGAACGGGTCGCCGAACGCGCCTCGCTGCGCCCGCTGCTGGCGCCGCGGTCGGTGGCGGTCGTCGGGGCCGGCCGCGCACCGGGCGGGATCGGCCACGAAACACTGCGGGCGCTGGTCGAGTACGGCTTCACCGGCGACCTGTACGCGGTCAACCCCCACGCCGACTCGGTCGCGGGCGTACCGGCGTACCCATCGTTGCGGGACGTGCCCGGCCCGGTGGACCTCGCGGTCGTCGCGGTGCCCGCGGTGGCGGTGGCGGCGACCTTCGCGGACGCCGCGGCGGTCGGCGTGCGGGCCGCCGTCGTGCTGTCGTCGGGGTTCGGCGAGGAGGGCGAGGCCGGCCGCACCGCCCAGGCGGACCTGGTCCGGGTCGCCCGCGCGCACGGCATCCGCATCGTCGGACCCAACTGCATCGGCGTGCTGAACACCGACCCGGCGGTACGCCTGGCCGCGGCGTTCGTGCCCACGCTGCCCCCGGCGGGTGGCCTGGCGGTGGCGTCCCAGTCCGGCGCGGTGGGTGTCGCCGTGCTCGACCACGCCGCCCGTACCGGCTGTGGCATCTCCACGTTCGTGTCGCTGGGTAACAAGGCCGACGTCAGCGGCAACGACCTGATCTCCTACTGGTACGACGACCCGGCCACCACCGCGGTCGCCCTGTATCTCGAGTCGTTCGGCAACCCGCGCAAGTTCGCCCGGGTGGTACGGGCGCTGGCCCGGCGCAAGCCGGTGCTGGCTGTCAAGAGTGGACGGTCGGTAGCCGGACAGCGCGCCGGCGCCTCGCACACCGCGGCCGCGGCCGCCCCGGACGTCGCGGTCGACGCCCTCTTCGCGCAGGCCGGGGTGGTACGAACCGACAACCTCGGCGAGCTGCTCGACGCCGCCCGGATGCTCACCGACCAACCACTGCCCACCGGCGATCGGGTGGCCATCCTCGGTAACGCCGGCGGTGTCAACGTGCTCGCCGCCGACGCGGCCGAACCCACCGGGTTGCGGATACCGGACGTGCCGGGCCTCGCCAACCCGTTCGACCTCGGGGCGGGGGCCACTCCGGACGGGTTCGCCGAAGCGCTGTCCCGCGCCGCCACATCGGGTGCGGTCGACGCCGCCCTCGTGGTTGTTGCCGCGACCCGGGCCAACGACGTACCGGCGATCCTCGCCGCACTCACCACGGTCATCGACCGGCAGCCCGAGCTGCCGGTGGCGATCGTCGCGCTCGGCGTTCCCGAGCCACCGGCCACCATCGGCATGCGCCGGGTGCCAGTTTTCGACCTGCCGGAACGCGCCGTCCGGGCGATCGGCCACGCCGCCCGGTATGCCGCCTGGCGGCGCGAGCCGCTCGGCTCCCGACCGGAACTGTCCCATGTGGACACCGCCGCCGCCCGAGCCGCGGTCGCGGCAGCCGGCGAAGGCTGGCAACCCTACCCGGTGACCGCCGCGATCCTGCGGGCGTACGGGATCCCGCTCGTCGACTCGGCCGTAGCGGCCACCGAGGACGCCGCGGTCGCCGCCGCCGACCGACTCGGCTACCCCGTCGCGGTCAAGGCCGCCGACCCGGCCCTGGTACACAAGAGCGACATCGGCGGAGTACAGCTGCGGCTCGCCGGACCCGACGCGGTACGAACCGCCTATCGCACGGTCACCGCCGCGACCGGTCATTTCGAAGTGCTCGTGCAACCGATGGCCGGACCCGGTACCGAGCTCGTCGCCGGCATCGTCCACGACCCGCTCTTCGGCTCACTGGTCATGCTCGGCCTCGGCGGAGTACACACCGACCTGCTCGGCGACCGCACGTTCCGGCTCGTACCCATGACCGACCTCGACGCGGGACGCATGTGGCGGTCGCTACGAGGCGCGCCGCTGCTGACCGGCTACCGGAGCAGCCCACCGGCCGACACCGCCGCCGTCGAGGACCTGATGCTGCGCCTCGGCCTGCTCGCCGAACAGCTACCCGAGATCGCCGAGCTGGACCTCAACCCGGTCATCGCCGGAGCCGACCGCGTGCTAGCCGTCGACGCGAAACTTCGCCTGGCCGCACCCGGTACCGAGCCCGACGCCGCCCTGCGCCGACTGCGCCCACCGTCCTAAGTGGACAAGTCGAGCAAGTCCCGCACCTCGAGGGCGATCGCCAGCTCCTCGTCGGTGGGTACGACGCAGACCGCGACCCGTGCACCCTCCGGCGATATCACCCGTTCACCGCTGTCCACAGTGGTGTTGCGGTCCGGGTCGACGGCGATGCCCCAGCGCTCCAGACCCGCCAGGCAGGCCCGGCGTACCTCGGCGGCATGCTCGCCGATCCCGGCGCTGAACGCGATCGCGTCGAGCCGGCCCAGCACGGCGTGGTAGGCGCCGACGTACTTGCGGACGCGGTGGCAGTACACGTCGAACGCGAGGGTCGCGACCTCGTCACCGGCGGCCCGGCGGGCCAGCACCGCGCGCATGTCGGAGTCCCCGCAGATGCCAACCAGTCCGCTGCGGTGCCAGAGCATGTCGTCGATCGCGGTCACGTCCAGCCCGGCCACTCGCGAAAGGTGGCCGGCCACCGCCGGGTCGAGGTCGCCGCAGCGGGTACCCATGACGAGACCCTCCAAAGGGGACAGACCCATGGACGTCTCGACGCTGCGTCCACCGTGGACAGCCGTGGCGCTCGCCCCGTTGCCGAGATGCAGCACGATGCTGTTGACCGCCTCGACCGGGCGGCCCAGCAATTGGGCCGTACGCCGGGCCACGTACCGGTGCGAGGTTCCGTGGAAGCCGTAGCGGCGCACCCCGTACCGCTGGGCCAGCTCCGCGTCGATCGCGTACGTCGACGCGACCGGTGGCAGCGATGCGTGGAAAGCGGTGTCGAACACCGCGACATGCGGCACGTCGGGCCACCGCGCCCGGGCGACCTCGATACCCAACAGGTTGGCCGGGTTGTGCAGCGGCGCGAGCGGGACGAGCCGGCGGACGGCGTCGACCACCGAGTCGTCGACGACGGTCGCGGTGCGGTACTTCGCGCCGCCGTGCACCACGCGGTGCCCGACGGCGCGCAGCGGCACGTTGCCCACCCAGACTGCCTCGCGTAGCGCCGCGGCGTGGTCGGGCGGCCCGCCCGGCTCGCCGATCCGCTCCACGAGGCCGTTCCGGCGCCCTGCCGGGCCGACCGGATCCACGAGGGCGAACTTCAGCGTCGACGACCCGCTGTTGAGTACGAGGATCACACCAAGCACGGTACGGCGTGCTACTGCGGCTGCCTCGTGGAAGCGCTGAACGGGTGCGAGCGGTAGAAGTCCGTATCCACGGTGTCATCGAAGTCCCAGCCGAGCTGGTCGACGACGGACACCACACCCGGTACGGCCGCGGTGAGGCGAGCGGTGATGGCGGCCGTCGTACGACGGTCTACCGTGCCGCGCAGTGTCACCACGCCACCGGTCACGTCGACCTCGACGGCCACCGGGTCGATCAGCATGATCCTCCGCACGACAGCCGCCGCCCCAGCTCGTCACCCGCAAACTCGATCTTGTGCAGCAGGTCCGCTTCGGATACCACGCCGACCACTCGCCGGAACCCGTCGACAACGGGTACGGCGCTGACCTGGCGCTCAGCCAGGAGTTCTACGATCTTTTGGTACGGGGTGTCCTCCTGCACCCACACGACGTCGGCGGTCATGACGTCGCGCACGGTCAGTTGTCTCATTTTCGCCTCCTTGGGCTTCACCTCACGTTAAGGCGACGCGCCGGCGGTGGTCAGGGGACAGTGGCAGGTGACCGCAGAGTCGAAGGACCCTGGGCATATCGGAACTCGGAAGGCTGAGCTGGAGATACCGCTGACGGCGAAGGGAACCCGACATGCGAGTAGCACAGGGACAGCCGTTGGATGCCGCGGAGCTGGCGCGGCTCGACGCGTATTGGCGGGCGGCGAACTACCTGTCGGTCGGGCAGATCTACCTGTTGGACAACCCGCTGCTGGCCGAGCCCTTGCGGCCCGAACACATCAAGCGCCGCCTGCTCGGACACTGGGGGACCACACCGGGCTTGAACCTGCTCTACGCTCACCTCGACCGGATCGGCGCGGCCCGCGGGCGGGACCTGCTCTACGTCACCGGTCCCGGGCACGGCGGGCCGGGCCTGTTGGCCAACGTGTGGCTCGAGGGCACCTGGTCGGAGATTCACCCGCACATCGGCCGCGACGCCGCCGGCATGGCGCGGCTGTTCCGCCAGTTCTCCTTCCCCGGCGGCGTGCCCAGCCATGTCGCGCCGGAGACTCCGGGCTCGATCCACGAGGGCGGGGAGCTCGGGTACTCGCTCGCACACGCGTACGGCGCCGCGTTCGACAACCCGGACCTCGTCGTGGCCTGCGTCATCGGTGACGGCGAGGCCGAGACCGGGCCGCTGGCCACGGCGTGGCATTCGAACAAGTTCCT
>Ga0075428_100008244_pt1 | contig 11554 bp, 12 predicted proteins | sample RhiMetdeltSRZDD2_FD_75291 | JGI IMG/M metagenome (GOLD analysis project Ga0075428, IMG submission 75291) | Populus rhizosphere microbial communities from Tennessee, USA - Rhizosphere MetaG P. deltoides SRZDD2 | ecosystem: Host-associated > Plants > Roots > Rhizosphere > Soil | place: USA...
GTTTGGATACCAGCAGTTCATCCACCATGGATACGATGTCATGCCGGATGCCCTCCGCACCATGCTCACGCTGTACCTGTTTCCGTAGGATGCCTTTTGGCAGCAGTCCTGTCTCTGCCGATCCAATTCCCACCTGGGTTTTTGTCCCGCCGATCTCGATACCGATTGACAACGAGTCCACAAATGAAATCCCCGCGCGGTCTATGGCTCGCGGCGTTGGCCCTCTGGGAAGAACAAGCCCAGGGTTGTAATACGAAAACCGTCAACTTTTTCGACCCTCAAACGCAGACCATGGATTTCTACTTCATCACCAACGGTGGCCGTTCGGCCTAAAGCATCGAGCACCAAACCAGCCATGGTCACGGCCTGGTCCGTAGGAAAGCCAAAGCCAAAAAGCTCATTCACTTCGTCTATGCTGACGGCACCTGCCAATTGGAGACTGCCATCGGGCCGCTCTACGATCTCTGGTTCGGTTTCAGCGCCCTCCTCCGGAAGATCTCCAAAGACCTGCTCGAGTACATCTGCGAGCGTGACAAGCCCCACGGTGCCTCCGTATTCGTCTATGACGATGGCCATTTGTTGACGGCGTCTCTTTAGCTCGGTCAGCAAGCCATCGATACGGATCGTTTCAGGCACAAAGGCGGTTTTCAGCGCCAGGGGCTTTAGATCCAGCAATTTCTCGTCAGAGCTCGTCGCCTGGCCACCATCCCCGGCGCGTTGACCATTGCCCTTGGCAGACAGAGCTCGCTTGAACTGCTCCAATTCATGAAAAAGCTCCTGATTGTTCAGATGCTCCAGGTCCTTGGAGTTGACGATGCCGACAATGTTATCCAGCGAATCCCAATAGATCGGTATACGAGTATGAGGACGATCCTGTAAAAATTCGGTGAGTGCGCTGCGAGTGATGCGCGTGGGTAGCGTCTGCATTTCCAACCGTGGCACCATAATGGCGCGCGCAGTCGTATCGGAGAACCGGACGACACGATGCAAAATCTCGAATTCGGTCTGATTGATTTCACCGCCTTTGTGAGACTCTGTGAATATCATATCGAGTTCCTCCGGCGAATGCACTTGTGTGTGACCTTCGGCCGGGTGAAACCCCAGCAGGCGCAGGAGGAAATTGCCAATTCCGTTGAGCAGCCAGATCAGCGGTGAGAAAACCACCGCAAAGATCGACATCGGGCGCCCAATCCAGAGCGCCGTGCTTTCCGCCCTTTGAAGCGCAATGGACTTGGGCATCAATTCGCCAATGATCACATGCAGGGCTGTCATGATGAAATACGCCAGGCTCGCCACCAGCGCGACCCTTGAGGGACCCCGCCATTCCTCCGGCACCCAAAAGAAAAGAGGTGTGAGAAGTGGTTCCAGCGTCTGTTCGCCCAGGCCACCCAGCAGCAACGAAGCCAGCGTAATACCAACCTGTGTAGCTGCAATGTAACGGTCAAGGTCTCGCACAGCCCGCTGAACTACAGCTGCGGCGCCATTGCCTTCCGCGGCCAGTTGGTCGATCCGTGTCTTGCGCACCGAGACCAGTGCAAATTCAGAAGCCACGAAGAAGGCGTTTGCCAGAACCAGGATGAACACGATTGCAATATCAATTACGATCGAGCCCGTTATGCCATGCTCCACAAGATATTCCCTTTCGATTGGTGCCTTGAATATTTCATGTCTCTATTCTAGCCTGTTTTCGATATCAGTTACTTACAGGCAGATAAGGAAATCTATGTGAGGGACATGCATGTCCGTTATGCTGCCATAAATGAGGGCAGAAAAAAGATTAAGGAGAGCAACTGACCATCCGAACGAGGCAGAAGACCAGTGTCGTGCCAATGTCGTGCTTATGACATTGCGATTTTAAGGCATCTCCCTATAATGGGGCTATATCAACACAAAGGAGAGCAGCATGAATCAACCCGATCTTGGACTTAAGATCACTGAGCTGAGGCAGCAGAATGGCCTCACACAGGAAAAGCTGGCCGAATATTGTGACGTCAGCACCCGCACCATCCAACGCATTGAGAGTGGTGAGGTAGAGCCGCGCACCTTCACGCGCAACAGCCTGAGCAACATCCTTGAATTTGATTTGGGGCAGGAAAACACGAACCATACCGATTTATGGTTGGCCCTGCTTCACTTGAGTAGCGTTTTTTGCGTCGTTTTCTTGCCGTTGTTGCTATGGTCATGGAAGAAGAACGAAAGCTACAAGATTGACCGGCAGGGACGGGACGTGCTGAACTTCCAGATCACGATCACGCTGGTGCTGTTTGCGTTCACATTGGTGTTGATGGTTGCGCCGGCCATCTGGCTAATGGTCCAACAATTGGATCGTGACTCTGGGATCGTAGGCGATATTTTCACACTCCTGCCGCCTGTTCCGATCCTGCTGATTGGACTGTTCACTTCCTATCAGGCGATTATGAACACGGTCCGCGCATTAACGGATAAGCCAATTCACTATCCGCTGAGTATTCCGTTCATTCGATAAAATTGTGTCACGTTCTGTCCCGCCATATGGCGGGATTTTTGTTTTACATAGTGCCGTACACATGACGAACATACGTAAGTAAACTTCACATCTTGATTCTGGCTAACCAGCGAAGCAGTCCCGTAGACAAGCGCAGCAATGCAGTTCGAAAAGTTTACTTATCATAATGAGATAAGCGCAGCACGCCGCAAAACGGCAGTGTGGACAAGAGGTAAACGAATGCGATGCTATAATTATTTTGATAAGGTACGGGAAGATGGCACTCAACCAGAGGCGGTAGTGAGGACAGAATGAAAAAGCAAAATATCATCGCAAAAATTCTGTGCAGGCTTGGTGGGGACAAATACACATTGGAAAGCACACAAAATGCACTGGAAGATAGTCTGAAGGATGCGCAGGAACACAGCCTTCCATTTGACATACATAAAGACAAGTTGATTTTGGTATCTGATCTTCACAAGGGTGGTAAGAATCGCGCCGACGATTTTCGTCATTGTGAGGTGGCGTATGTCACCGCGTTAAACCACTACTTCAAACTGGGCTATCGCCTGTGCGTCATGGGTGACGCCGAGGAGCTTTGGGAGGAGCTTCCGGGCAGAGTCTTCGAAAAGAACAGCATGGCGTTCGCGGCGGAGAAGCAGTTTCATGAGGCAGGCTGTTACATCCGCCTGTGGGGCAATCATGATGAAATCTGGGGTGACAAGGGGTTGGTCAATACACTGTTACAACCTGTCTATGGAGAAATTCCTCTCACAGTAGAGGAGTCCATTCTCCTGGATGTGTACGATGAAGATGAAAAGCTGGGAAGAATTCTGCTCGTCCATGGCCATCAGGGCACACAATTTGGCGGAAAAAACCTGGCCATCCCAAAGTGGATTCTGCACAACATCTGGCGTCCGATTCAGGTTGTGACAGGTTTTTCATGCAACACGCCTGCAACGGATTGGAGGTTGCGTCTTGACCGAGATAAAATTATTTATCAGTGGGCCAGCCAGCAGCCTGGGTTGGTCTTGATCGCTGGTCATACCCATGCGCCTGTGTTTGCATCTTATTCTCACCGGGCCAGGCTCATCAAGGAGATTTCTGATGCTGGCAAAAGATTGGCAGATCTGACCGAGACCGAACACTCCGCAGAATTGGCGCGCATAGAGAATATGTCTGCGGACCTGGGACGATTGGAAAGCAAATTAAGCCTTGAGGAGCGGCAGACATTCCCTCCCGGTGAAAATCCATGGCCCTGCTATTTCAATACAGGTTGCTGTGCTTTTGAAGATGGTGATATCACCGGCATTGAGCTTGCCGATGGCGAGATTCGCCTGGTCCGCTGGCCAGATGATGAGAACCGACCTATGCGGAAGGTCCTTGAATCGGAATCATTGGCAAATATCTTTTCCGCACTCGCGCCGGAACGCGCGCAAGCGATGTAACCCAGGATTCAGCCGACCGAATCCATGAACATCCCGGCCATGTGGAAACCTGCCTCATGGACATGCATCCCCGCTATGCTGTAATAAATGAAGGGAGGAAAAAGGTCATAAGAACTAGTGATAGTCTAAATCCCATACAAGACATATAGCATGTTCTGACAGTGTGATTTTGCGTCATACTCTAAGCTTGCCCTACGGCAGGATTTATTTTTCCATTGTGCTCACACCGACTTCGATATATCATATCGGCAATTCTCGCACACAGGGAGTAGGCGATATGCCAATAGATTCCCAATCGTACCTATCTCAAAATGGAAAAAGATTTGGCAAAGCCATCGTGATGGGTGCCAGTATCGCCGGATTATGGACAGCGCGAGCATTGGCTGACCATTTCGAAGAAGTGGTGCTGCTTGAGCGTGACCCTTTGCCGGAAGGTCCCGATTTCCGTTCTGGTGTGCCACAGGGCCGTCAATTTCATACCCTGTTACTGTCTGGCCTGCAGCAGATGCGAGCCTGGTTCCCAGGTTTGGAGGAAGAATTGATCTCCGCGGGAGCCATTCCGTACGATCTTATCGGTGATACGCTCCTACAAGTCCGCGACCGATGGCTGCCGCAATTTGATTCTGGCGATGTCCTATTAAGTTGCTCCCGGCCCTTATTGGAATCAGGGATTCGGCGGAGGCTGCTCCAGAATACGCGGGTGCACCTCCTGGAAGGTATGGAAGTGATCGGCCTGCAAGGCTCCACCGACAATCGGCGGGTGACCGGGGTGCGCACCCGGCCCTATCGTGGCGCATCAAACCACCCTGAGGCTAGCGCCATCCATCTAGCAGATTTTGTTGTCGACGCGTTGGGTCGTCGGTCACAAACCCCTGCCTGGTTGGTCGAACTGGGCTATCACGCACCTCAGGAAAGCGAAGTGGATAGTTTCCTCGGTTATGTTACGCGTAAATACAAACGAAAGCCAAATACAACCATCCTGCTGATCGGAGCCAACCCTCCACACGATCCTTACGCCGGAGTCCTCTTCCCGGAGGAAAACGATACAATGGTGGCCCTGATGATAGGCTACAATAAGTATTACCCGCCCACCGACCCGATTGAGTTCGAGGCTTTCGCTCACCATCTGGGCCCCGAATTTCAGGCAGCGATCAAAGATGCCGAGCCACTCTCTCAACCCCATGGCTATCGTGGTACCTCCAGCCGCTGGCGTCATTATGAACTGTTGGAACGCTGGCCCGAGCGTTATGTGGTGTTGGGAGATGCATTTTGCGGTTTCAATCCCGTCTACGGGCAGGGCATGTCCGTGGCGGCTATGTCTGCAGCCGCCCTGGCACAGCAAGTTAGGCACAGCAACGGCCAACTGGATGGATTGGCCAAATCCACGCTGCGCGAGATCAGCAAAATCACACAGGGTGTCTGGCTGCTGGCAACCAGCGCCGATTTGGAGTTCCCCGGCACACAAGGCGGGACAATTAAAAACGGCCCATTGCAACGCTTTAGTCGCTGGTATATTGGTGAGATGTTGGATGCGATGGCCTATGATAACAAGGTACGGCTTCAGTTCATCGCGGTCAACCAGCTGGTTAAACCGGGAACGGCCCTATTCGCACCAGGAATTTTTCTCCGAACATTGAGACAAACGATTCTGAAGAGCCTGCGCTGAAACAAAACAAAACGTATCCGATTGTTCCTCAGACAGCCGGCTTTACAACAAAGGGTAGAGAAATCATGGGGTTGGGTAGCCAGCCTTATGGCGGCAGCGCGTTGCGCGGGTGATAGAATCATTCCATGATCGTCGGCAAAATTTACAGAGGAGGCAGCCGTGGCACGCATCCTGTACATTGAGGACATTCAGGATAACATCACGCTCGTGGAGAAGATCGTCACTTCGCGCGGGCATGAATTTTTATCCGCGCGTAATGCTGAATCGGGGTTGGAATTGGCGTTCGCCTCTCGGCCAGATTTGATCCTGCTCGATCTCGGTTTGCCTGACGCGGACGGTCAGACTCTGTCTGTGTGGCTGAAAGGCGACCCAAACCTGATGTCGACCCCCATCATTGTCCTCACCGCCTGGCCCGAGGAGGTGGTGCGTCAGACCGTAGAAGCTTATGGCTTGAACGGCTATTTATGTAAACCATTTTCACTGGCCTCCCTGGTGAGCATGATCGATTCTGTTCTGCGAAGTGCCGCATAATATGAAAACGTCAAATTTTCATTCTGGCTTAACTGGCTGTTCAAAATTCTATGAGTTAAGGAGACAAGCGGCAGGCGCAAAAACCGCATGACCATTGAGATCATACCGGCGGATCGGTTCTCCCTGCAGGAACTGACCGAGCTTTACAACCAGACGCGGGTGGATTATCTGATTCCCATGCCGATGAATGCTGACCGCCTCGGTGAATATGTGCATGACTTTGATGTAGACCTGCATCATTCGGCAGTGGCACGCAGCGAAGATGGGCAGGTGCTGGGTTTGAGCATGCTCGGCTTCCGCGGGCCGGTCGCGTGGATCACACGCCTGGGCGTATTGCCATCCGCGCGCAGGACTGGGGCGGGCTCGGCACTTATGGATTGTATGCTCGAAAATGCAGAACGGCTCGGCGTCCGCGAAACACATCTGGAAGTGATCAAGAACAATGAACCTGCTTATCGTCTGTTTCTGAAAAAGGGTTTTATCGAAACGGATACCTATCTGGTGATGCGGCATGCGCCGCGCCCTATCCTGGCTCCGGCCGCGGGCGCAGCGAACTGGCTCGACCCTGAGCGGGCCTTGGAGGCCCTGGAGACGTACCCAAGACACCTCACCTGGATTAACGCAGTCGATTCGATGCGCAATTCGGCCAACACGGAAGGTCTGCATATCAGCTTGACCGACGGCAACTCAGGCTGGCTGGTCTATCGCAATACGAAATATACACTGAGGTCCTCGCTCAGCCATTTGATCCTGCATACCCAGCGCGGAGACCCATACGAAGTTGGCAGGCAGCTTTTGTCACACCTGCACGCCCGCTATGCGCACCATGATACTTATGCGGAAAACATCCCAGTAAACGATCCACATCTACCGGCGTTCGAAGCGTTGGGATACTTCACAAACTTTTCTCGGGTCGAGATGCGAACATCTTCCGGTAGGGGGACCGATTCGTCGTCGGCCGAAGCCCAGAGTGGGTCTGAGTAGCCGATTCCGCCATTTCGTTCCGCTTAACCCGCTTACCGCCAGCGCAAAGGAACATCCCCCACCTTCTGGTGGGGTTTTTCCTTCTTCCGGTAACTCATTAATCTTCTTATCATTGAATACTACGGGGCAAAATCTGACTATAGATCGTAATAAAGAGCAAAAGATGCAGGATGGAAGCACGATGATCCCGGCGTCAGCGCTCTGGAAAGAGAGAAAAGAGATAATGGATCTAACCAACACCACGGTGCTTGTCCTTGCATTGGTCGCCGTATTGATCGTCGTCGTTCTGATTGGCTCCTTGTTGAGTCGTTATCAACGGACAAAAAGACTTCAGGAGAAATTCGGGCCCGAGTATGAACGCACCATCCATGAAATAGGGGATAAACATCAGGCGGAACGTGAGCTTGAGACCCGCCTCGATCATGTAAAGAAACTGGATATCCGAACACTTACCGCCGAGGAAACGGAGCGCTTTACATCGGGCTGGCGGGCCACCCAGGCAGATTTCGTCGATGAACCGCTGGCGGCTGTACGCAAGGCGGATCAACTTTTATCCAACGTGATGAAGGCCAAAGGCTATCCCGTGGAGGACTTCGAGCAGGGCGTAGCGGATATTTCCGTGGACTTCCCTGACCTGGTGGTGGATTATCGCGGTCTGCACCTGATTGCCACCCGAGGCGAGCAGGATGAAGTCAGCACCGAAGAAATGCGCAAAGCCATGGTCCATGCACGCGCATTATTCGAAAGCCTCGTAAAGGACGAGCGAAGTGTGGAACCTCTGGATGAAAAGGAGAGAATCTAATGCAAGCAGAAAATGAAAAACAAATGGAGCAGGACCGAGTTGACACGGGCGAGGAGTACCTGAGGGATGAACAGATCGCAGAAGGTCAGGTGGTGGACGAACAAGCAGAAAAGGATCGTCCTGCAAAGGATTCAACGACCAGTGGCGAGGCAGATCTCGCACCCTTATTCGAAAACAACGAGGCCGAGAAATTCCGGACTCATTGGCTGGAGATCCAAAGCCGATTTGTGGACGACCCAAGCGTGGCGGTCAAGGATGCCGATGATCTGGTTGCCGATGTGATCAAGAACATCACGCGCACTTTTTCGGATAAGCGGCTGGGCCTCGAGAATCAATGGAAGCGCGGAGACAAGGTCTCAACGGAAGATTTGCGCGTCGTCATGAAGCGCTACCGATCCTTTTTCAACCGTCTGCTGACCCTCGAATCCTGAACATCTATCCCGACCTTACGTGCTCGACTTTGACGCCGATTGTGAACTGTAAAAATACCTACATTAAGCAGCCACCGTAGGAACGAACCTACGGCTACAAAATACTTTTCATAGCAGAAGAAAGGAGCGTACGATGAGTCAGATAACCGATACAGGCCATGTGCAATCCATCCTTGGGCAAACCGAGATGGTGCACGTCAATCAAGAGATTCTTCATCGGGTTACCGGTTTGATTCAATGGGGCGTTGGAGTTTTGAATAGTCTGATCTGTCTACGATATCTGCTGAAGTTGATGGGAGCTAATCCGTCAAATCCGATTGCCCAGTTCGCATATAGTACAACACAGCCGGTACTGACGTCGTTTGAAGATTTGATTGCAACGGTGGAATTTGGTGGCACCATACTTGAATTTCATGCCCTGATCGCAATTGCCCTTTATGGCATGCTGGGCTGGATGACGGTTCAAGTACTGCGCATAATGTTTGCCCAGGTCAAATAATTTTCACCGTCCAGACCCTGCCAGGTAGCAGGGTCTTTGTTTTGCAAAGGCTAGGCATTGGAACGAAGTTCTCAATATTTCCTTGACATCTCCCGTCGCCATTGGTACACTTCAAACCGCAATTCATTTCAAAGAAAGGAGACGCGTTTTATGTCAAAAGTAGCATCGGTGCTTGTTCGCGATACCCCCATGGGCGCGTCTCTGCCTAGCAGTTAAGCCAGGTCTTCGGATTCAAACTTCCCTGCCACGGACGTACCCATGTCCGTGGCGTTTTTATTTAACGAAAAAAAGCCGCGTCTTTCACCTGCACTGCGTGTGATTTTTGAATTGCTTGGCAATTCATGGCAAATCACGCAAGTGCCGCCTGCACCTACGCTGAACAGACGCCTGCCTGCGTTACCGAAAATATCTCACCAGCCACGGAAATTCCGTGGCTGGTTTTGTTTTCAAGAGATGTAAGACGGGACGTCATCCCGCCCTACGAATTAGAGAAAGGAACGAATTTTATGTTGGCACAAGTCGCACAAAGGCTTCAAGAAAATGGCACATTCTCTGCCCGTGCAGATCTTAACGGGCATTCATCGAACAAATCCATTTATCAAATAATTACAGGAAACCCTGACAATGTATACAAACGACCAGGACGACACCGGTGTCGTCTTTCGAAAAACAACTGGACATTACATCGTCCATGCCAACGGGCGAGATATCGATTGCGTACTCTCGTCCCTGATCCATAAACAGCTGATCTACCCCACAGCTGACCCAACCTCCCTGCGGCATAGAGTGCAGGATGTACGCGAGATCGACCACGTGGACCCAATTGCCATCGGCGACCGCGTCCGTTTTACCCCTTTTGCGGATGCGGGACAAAACCGCGGGATGATTACCGAAATCCTGCCGCGCCTCTCAAAGCTTTCGCGTCCCGCTTACGCGCGCGCTTTCGAACAGGTCATCGCCTCCAACGTCGACCTGGTCCTGCCGGTATTTGCTGTGGCAGAGCCCACTCCCAAATGGGGCCTGCTGGACCGTTATCTCGTCTCGGCTGAGTCATCCAAACTTCCGGTTCTGATCGTCATCACCAAGCTCGATCTGGCATGGAAGAACAAGAGTTTTGCTTCAGACCTGGAAGCCTATCGCCGTGCAGGATATCCTATTCAACTGGTAAGCGCAAACACCGGCATGGGTATTGAGGATCTTAAACAGACCCTGCAAAGCAAAACCTCCGTGCTGGTTGGAAAATCTGGCGTGGGAAAAACCTCCCTGCTCAATGCCATCCAGCCGGGCCTGGGCCTGCGCGTCAAGGCAGTTAGCAACGGTGAGCAGGGCAAAGGCCGTCACACCACAACGCACCTCGAAATGTTTGCATTGGATTTTGGAGCTGCCATCATCGATACCCCCGGAATACGCGAATTTGGCTTGTGGGAAGTCTCCGGTGAAGAACTTGCCTACCTGTTCCCTGAGATGTCAAAATTCGTGGGTAAATGCAAATTTGGTTTGAGCTGTCATCACGATACCGAACCTGGATGCGCCATCCGCCAAGCCGTCATGGCTGGCGAGATCAGTCCGCACCGCTATAAGAGCTATATGAACTTGCGGAGGGAGCTATGAGGAATCACATCACCTCCTTCGGCGAGTTTACCTGTGCGCATTGCGGCTATCTCGTCTCCGCCGCGCACAGCCTTTCTGGCGTGAACAATCGCAATCACTGCCCCTATTGTTTGTGGTCCTGTCATCTGGATCTATTTGCCGCGGGCGATCGCTTATCCGCGTGCAAGGGGCCGATGAAGCCCATCGGGCTGACCATGAAAAGGAGCCGGAACAAGTACCGACTGGAGGCGCGCGGCGAGCTGATGTTAATCCACGAATGCGCGGATTGTGGTTCGCTGTCTATCAACCGGATCGCGGCCGATGATGACTCGGAATCCATCCTGACCGTTTTCCAGGATTCTTTGAGGCACAGTCATCAGAAGTTTCGGCTATGCGAGGGACAGGGAATCCTCATGCTGGGAACCGGCGCGCTGCAGGCAGTACAGGTACAGCTTTTCGGACCGCGCCGGGAAGCTCTCATACCGATGTGGGAGTAGCTGCAAATTGATCCCCGCCCTTCGGGCGGGGCTTTTCGTCCTATAATTGGGAAGAAATTTATTTCCGAAGCAAGGACGGCAGGATGAAAGAGAAAGACTTCGATACTCCCAACCCTTTTTTCAGCGTGGATTTGCTTACCGGCTGCAGCAACCTGGTCAGCTTCTCGAAGGCCCTTGATGATAATTTCGATAACAAGATCCTCGAACCTGTCTCACTGATCACAGTAGACCTCTACCAACTCCGCGATATCAATAAAAGAAAAGGTTTTGAATATGGCGACAGTCTCCTGCGCTGGCTGGGGATCGCGATCAAAGATGAGACGGAAGCGACGGTGTATCGGGTCTCGGGCGATAATTTTGTGGTGGTATTGATGGGCAGACACAAAACCCACCAACAAATCGCCCAAAGATTGTACGACCGGCTGAACAGCGAAGCTCAACAGCTGGAATTGAGTCTGCCTGTGGTGCGCATGGCTGTGATTCACTTCCCGGATAGTAATCGTCTCAACCCATCAGTCGTGTGGAAAAACATGAATGAAAAGATGGAAGAGACGCGTGCCAATGAACCCTTTAAATTTTTTCGGGCCGATACTTCGGAAGAGGATTCAGCTACGCTCCGGGCGATCGAACTGATGGCCAGGC
>Ga0075428_100008248_pt1 | contig 11550 bp, 7 predicted proteins | sample RhiMetdeltSRZDD2_FD_75291 | JGI IMG/M metagenome (GOLD analysis project Ga0075428, IMG submission 75291) | Populus rhizosphere microbial communities from Tennessee, USA - Rhizosphere MetaG P. deltoides SRZDD2 | ecosystem: Host-associated > Plants > Roots > Rhizosphere > Soil | place: USA...
GATTGCCCTTGAACGCCACGCGCCGCGCGGCGGGATCAAGCTCGAGTTCGCCCACGTGAAGCAGCGGCGCGGCTTGTCCGGCCGAACGGCGGATCAATGCGCGCAGGCGCGCCGCAAGCTCATGCAGGTCGAAAGGCTTGACCACATAGTCGTCCGCACCACTATCGAGTCCCTTGATCCTGTCCTCGATCGCGTCGCGCGCGGTGAGGACAAGGACAGGCGTCTTGTCGCCGCCCGAGCGCATACGTCGCAGGAGATCGAGGCCGCCAAGCCGTGGCAGCCCCAAGTCGAGCACCACCGCGGCATGGGATCCAGTCTTGAGGGCGACCTCGCCGGCGACGCCGTCCTTGACCCAATCCACGCCGAACCCGGCCTGCGCCAGGCCGGCTTGGATGCCGTCACCCAGGAGCGGGTCGTCTTCGACAACGAGGATGCGCATTACGTCTTGGCCGAATCCTAATCGTGCCTTCGGTCAGCAGAATGATGCCTCGTCGCCGCTGCCTGACCCGATGGGTTCCACGCCGACAGCGAATCCGGCCCGGCGGTCCAGAATGCGGCGACCGCCGCGGCGAGGGCCGCGCCGATCACCAAATGCCGGTGGCGGATGCCGTTGCCGGGCTGCGCCGACTTGTAGCCGGTAAGCATCGAGCGCACGAGGTTCTCCCGGTGAAGCACGCTGCTCACCAGAACGCCCGCGATATGAACGAACACCACGCCGAGCAGCGCGTTCGCCAAAGCTTCGTGCACGTCTTCCATCCAGTGGCCGCCAATGTCGTTGTAAGTCGCATAGCCGCTTGCACCGGCAAGCAGGCTCAACACGAGGAGCGCATAGACTGCCCAGCTTCCCGCCGGGTTGTGCCCGAGATGATGCTGCGGCGAGCGGGTCAAGAGCGATTTGAGGTAGGTCAACACGCTGTCGGGCCCGTATGCAAAAGACCAGAACCGCGCATAGCGCGTGCCGATCAGTCCCCAGACCAGGCGGAACGCGACCAGGCCGAGAACCGTGTATCCGAGCATCACGTGCACGTCTCGGTATCGCTCCGATTCGGCCGTTAGGAATGCGCCGGCAAACGAAACCGCCAGCAGCCAGTGAAATACCCGCGTCGGGACGTCCCACACCAGAACTTTCGATTTCTCCATGGTCGTGTCCTCCCTATTTCGGAATGCGGAGGTTGCGTTTGCGGAAATCGCCCTGCTCCGCGGCGGTGTGGCAAGCGGCGCAGTTCGCGGCGCTTCTTACTGCTGCATGCTTCCAGGTTGCGGGCGGAATTTCGCCGTGCTCGTGGATGAACCAGGCGGTTTCCGTGATGCGCAGGCCGCCGGCGGCAGGCTGTGCGCGCCGACTCGAGCCTGCATAGCGCTCGAGATACGCCCCAATCTCCGCTGCGGCGGCCGGATCGAGGCTCGCGTCCGTCCCGAAATGCTTGTCGAGCTGGGACATCATGCGATGCCAGGCCTGCGCCGGCAGAAGCCGAGGCGGATAGGCGATATGGCAGCTGCCGCATTCGGTCTTCCACTGGGCGTTGGGCGGCGTTGCGAGCCTGCCGCTGGCCATCGCCTCGTGCGCAATGAGGACCATGCTCGCGAGAAGCCCGATCACCCAGGCAGCGATGTCCAGAGTCCAGCGTCTCTTCGTATCCATTGCAAACTGCTATTTCAGCGACATCAGGTACTGGAGCACATCGCCCTTTTCCTGCGCATTGCAGGCTCGGCCGAGCACGTCGTTGCAGTTGCGCCGGAACCACTTGTCTACAGTCGCGGCGTCGGTGAAGCGCTCTGCATTGGCCGCCGGCGCGAGGGGCGCGATGGGCTTGCCGGTCTTCGCGTGCTTCCCTGGAACTACCGGATTGGCGGTATGGCAAGACGCGCAGCTCCATTCGCCGCCGTGCGTGGCCTTGAACAATGCCTCCCCGCGTTGCGCTGAGAAACCGCCGAAGCCCGAACCCTCCGCGCGGGCCTCATTCTCGAACCGCTTTTGCTGATCGGCCGGGGTTGCAGCCAAAGCCAAACCAGCCGTAAGCCCCATCGCGGCGGCGAAACCTGCAGCCGGGAATATCAGTCTGTTGGTACCCATATCGTCTCCGGGATTCATTGACGATAGGCACGGTACGAACACCGGATTAACGGGTCATTAAGCGCCACTTCTTGGAACTGCTAAGTCCGCCCGACCAACCCGGCCACCACGATCGCGAGCTCGGCCATGTCGAACGGCTTCGCCAGGTGCGCCTGGTAGCCGGCGAGGATCGCGTGCTTGCGGTCGTCCGGCCTCGCGAAGGCCGTTAGCGCAAGCGCGGGCACACGGCGCTCCTTCGGTTCGGCGGCCCTCATGCGCCGCATGAACTGGTAGCCGTCCATGCCGGGCATTCCGATATCACTGATCAGCACATCCGGCGTGCTGCTCTCGAGCAATTCGAGCGCCTTCTCTCCTGATCTCGCCGTGGTCACGAGGGCGCCCCGGTTCTCGAGGAGATGCCGAATCAGATCGAGCGTGTCCGCCTCGTCGTCGACTACGAGCGCGCGCACGCCGTCGAGCTTCGGGACGGGAACGGCCTCGGGAATTTCCGCGGCCGTCGGGTGCACGCGCCGGGCCGGCTCGCTTTCCTTCGCGAGGATGACGAGCGGCAGAGTGACCACGAAAGTGGTGCCCTGTCCTTCGCCCATGCTCTTCGCCCGGATCGACCCGCCGTGCAGCTCCACCAGCTGCTTGCAGATGGCGAGCCCCAGCCCGAGGCCGCCGTATTCGCGCTGCGTCGAGCTGTCCTTCTGGGAGAAGCGCTCGAACACGTGCGGCAGGAAGCTGCCGGGTATCCCGATCCCGGTATCGGTCACGCTGAACTCGATGTGCGAATTCACGCGTTGCAGCAGGACCTGGACTTTTCCGCCCTTGGGCGTGAACTTGACCGCGTTGCTCAGGAGGTTCCAGAACACCTGCTGCAGGCGCGCCGGATCGCCGGAAACGATCACGCTTTGCGGGTCGAGCACGCTTTCGAGCCGCAGCCCCTTCGCGTGCGCGGCGGGCTCGATCGAGTCGAGCGCACCCCTCACGATATCGACCAGCGCCACTTGCTGGACGTCGAGCCTGAATCGCCCGGACATGATGCGGCTCAGGTCGAGGAGATCGTCGATCAGGCGCACTTGCGCACGCGCGTTGCGCTCGATGATCTCCATGGCGCGGTGAAATTCCGTCGGCTCCGGAGCGCCGCGGCTGCGCAGCAGCTGCGTCCACCCCAGGATGGCATTCAGCGGGGTGCGCAGCTCGTGCGACAGCGTCGCCAGAAACTCGTCCTTGATGCGGGCGCTGCGCTGGGCCAGCATGCGTGCGTTTCGCTCGGCCTCGAGCATCGTCTCGCGTTCGGCGCCGCTCGCCTCCAGGGCCTCGGTGCGCTTTCGCTCGGTCAGGTCTCGCGTGAGCTTTGCGAATCCCTGGAGGCGGCCCGCTTCGTCGCGCATGGCCGTGATGGTGACGTGCGCCCAGAACTTCGAGCCGTCCTTGCGCACGCGCCAGCCTTCGTCGACGAAGCGGCCCTCCGTGGCGGCCACGCGCAGCTCGTGGTCCGGCCAGCCGCTTTCCAAGGCGTCCTCGGGATAGAACTTGCTGAAGTGCTGCCCGACGACCTCCTCGGCGCGGTAACCCTTGATCCGGGCGGCACCGCTATTCCAGGTCGCGACGTTGCCGTTGACGTCGAGCATGAAGATGGCATAGTCGCTCACGCCTTCCACGAGCAGCCGGAAGCGCTCCTCGCTGTGCCGCAAACTTTCCTCGTGGCCGCGCCGCTCGGTCAGGTCGCGCGTGACCTTGGCAAATCCGATCAGCTTCTTGTCTGGCCCGTAGAGCGCGGTAATGACGACGTTCGCCCAGAAGCGCGATCCATCCTTCCTGACGCGCCAGCCTTCGTCCTCGAAGCGTCCCTGCGCCGCAGCGACCCGCAGCTCGTGCGCCGGGAAGTCGCCCGCCTCGGGCGGATAGAACCGGCTGAAGTGCTGGCCGATGATCTCCGAAGCGCTGTACCCCTTGATGAGCTCGGCCCCGGCGTTCCAAGTCAGGACCCGGCCGTCGGGGTCGAGCATGAAGATGGCGTAGTCCTTGACGCTCTCCACCAGAAGGCGAAAGCGCTCCTCGCTGTGCTGAAGCGACGCGCCGCGATTGGGGGACTTGGCCATGTTGTGAGATTCGAAGCGTTCAAGCAGGCAAGCGATGTGCCGGCCATTCTCCAGACCCGCGCGTGAACCCGTCACCTGGCAATGAAAGCCCGCTCCGATCCATGCTGACGGCCGAATTTGAACGCGGACGGCGCGCCTTTGGCCAGTCGAAAAGGTGTTGAACGACAGGCAGTTAGGGCTCAGAAGGTGTGAGGCAGGTCGAGCGAGAACGTCGCATCGGGATTCGAGCCGCCGATGCCGATCGAGCGCTGCGACGCGGTCCATGAACCGCAGACAAGTTTCGACGCTGCGTGGACGCCCTCCGAAAATGAGAATGATGACGAGCCACGCCGAGCCTTCGGCGACGTCGGATCGGTCCTCTCCAACGCGTCCTTCCACATGTAGCTCCAGTAGCTCACGGGCCCGGGCTCACGCTTTGCTAATAAGTCAGTGCGAGGCTGCTTTGCCTTATCGCCACTGCACACGGTAAGTCCGGATGCCGCAAACGGGGCTTGAGCGCGCCCGCTGGCGGTGGCTGGAGGCGGCGGCATCCCTCGCCTTCGCGCTCATGACACTCCAGATAGCGCTTGCAGCCGCCCCAACCGATCCGCGCTCCTATCACGTCGCGTTTCCCAAGACCGGCAACCGGGCGCTGGATGCCGCGCTGCGCGCGAGCTCGCAGCTCGAGGCGCTGCGGGAAAAAGGGCCCGTGGAGGCGCTGGCGCTGATATTACGGGCGCAGCGCGACGTCCCGCGGCTCAAGACGGTGCTGGAGAGCTTTGGCTACTACCAGGGCCGCATCGACATAGCCATAGACGAGCGGCCGCTCGACGATCCCGACTTGCCGGATCACATTGCCGACCTGCCGTCTGGAACGAGGGCGGCGGTCACGGTCACGGCAGAGCTTGGGCCGCTCTACCGGGTGGGACGGGTACGTGTCGAAGGCGACGTGCCGGAAGGCCTGCGCGATACGCACGGAGTTGCGCCCGGCGCGCCCGCGGTCGCCGCCGACATCCTCGCCGGCCGCGGTCGACTGCTCGACGCGCTGCTCGACGAGGGTCATGCCCTGGCGCAAGTCGAGCCACCCGTGGCCGACGAAGACCCGGCGCGGCAAGTGCTCGACATCACGTTCCAGGTCGACGCCGGACCGCGCGTCGACCTCGGGGAGATTCGCGTCAGCGGGCTGAAGGCGGTCAATGAAGCGTTCGTGCGCAACCGGCTGCTCGTGCGCACCGGAGACCGGTTCAGCCGGAGCAGCATCGAGCGCGCGCGGCAGGATCTGCTCTCGATCGGGGTCTTCTCAGGGGTGACGGTGCGGCCGGGCGAGCAGCTCGACGCTTCCGGGCGCCTTCCGCTCACCTTCGAGGCGCAGGAGCGGCCGGGCCGCGTGCTCGGCCTCTCGGCGGCCTACTCCACGGACCTCGGCGCGAGCATTGGCGCGAAGTGGTCGCACCGCAATCTCTTCGGCAATGCCGAGCAGCTCAACCTGTCCGCTTCTTTGATCAACCTCGGCGGCACCGCGGCGACGGGCATCGGCTATGACGTGAGCGGGCAGTTCATCAAGCCGGACTTCGGCCGCCGGGACCAGTCGCTCGAGCTGAAGCTCGGCGCCCTGAAGCAGAGCCTGGACGCCTACGACCAGACGGCGGTTCTCGCCGGAGCGTCCCTCAGCCGCAAGCTCACACCCAGTTGGACCGGCAGCCTCGGCGTGTCCGCGATCCAGGAGCAGATCACGCAGCAGGGTGTCACGCGCGACTTTACGCTGCTTGGACTCCCGGCGAGCCTGCGCTTCGACAGCACCGGGCGCGCCAACCCGCTCGCGGACCCGACGCACGGCATCGTGGGTAATGCCACGGTGACACCGACCTATTCCCTCGCCGCCGGCGATGCAGCGAACCAGTTCTTCACGCTGCTGCAGGTGGGCGCCGCCACCTACGTCGACCTCGCTCGCATCGGCCTCGAGCCAGGACGCAGCGTCATCGCGATGCGCGCGCTGGCCGGAGCCGCGCTCGGCGCCTCGCAGTTCGACCTTCCACCGGACCAGCGCTTCTACGGCGGCGGCAGCGCGACGGTGCGCGGCTTTCGCTACCAGTCGATCGGGCCCCGCTTCCCGGACGGCAAGCCCGCGGGCGGCACCGCCATCGATGCCTACTCCGTCGAGTTGCGGCAACGGCTTGTCGGAGACTTCGGCGCGGTGGCCTTCGTCGACGCCGGTCGGGTCAGCGCGAGCGGCGGGCCGTTCCACGGCAAGGCGGAGGTCGGCGCCGGTGTCGGCGTGCGCTACTACACGGCGATCGGTCCGCTGCGCGTGGACCTCGCCGTACCGCTGACCAGCGTGCCCGGCAACGATCACTACCAGGTCTACATCGGCCTGGGGCAGGTCTTCTGATGCGCCGCGCCGCGCGGATTTCCGCCTGGATCGTCGCGGCGATGGTCGTCGTGCCTTTTCTGGTCATCGCGCTTGTCGTCGCGATCGCGAACACCGACGCCGGACGACGCTCGCTCGAGCGCGTGGTGGCGCGGGCAAGCGGCGGGCAGGTGCTCCTCCAGGGCCTCACTGGGCGCTTCCCGGATCGGCTGCGGGTCGGGCACGTCGAGTTGCGCGACAGCGACGGCACCTGGGGCGTTGCGGACGATCTCGTGCTGGACTGGTCGCCCAGCCGCCTGCTCCGCCTCCACGCCCACGTGGCGCAACTCGAGCTCGCGCGTCTCACGCTCTACCGCCTGCCCGCGGCGAACGAGGAACGCACCGCGCCAAAGCGCAAAGGAACGACCCGGCTGCCGGTCCGGCTCGACCTCGACGCGCTGGACATCGCCGCGCTCGAGCTTGGGCCGCCAATCGCCGGCATGGCGAGCACCGTTGCCGTGCATGCGCGGGGACACCTCGTTTCCATGTCGCAATTCGATCTCGCCCTCAAAGTCGATCGGCTCGATGCTCCAGGCAGCTATCGCCTGGAAGGCGGCGCGGACGCGTCGCGCCTCGCGGCGCGCGTCGATCTCTCGGAACCCGCGGGCGGCCTCCTCGCGCGCCTCGCCGGCCTCCCGGATCTCGGCGCGGTGTCGGTCAAAGGGAACATCGACGGGCCGCGCAGCGCGGAACAGGTGGAGCTTGTCTTCGCGGCTGGTCCTGCGCACGCGACCGCGCAGGGAACCGTCGACCTCGACGGTCAAACGCTCGACCTGAGAATCGGCGCCCGGGCGCCCGCCATGCAGCCGAGCGCCGAGCTCGCATGGGAGAGCGCCTCGATGGACGGGTACGTGAAGGGACCGTACGCCGCGCCCGACGCGAACGTGCAGTTGCGGGTTCGCGGTATGGAGGCCGGGGAAAGCGGATTGCGCAACCTGGAAGCCGACCTTTCGGGTACCGGAGGCGCGATCGCGCTGCGGGCGATCCTCGAAGGCTTGCGCATCCCGGGCGCGCCGCCCGATCTGTTCGCCGCGCCCATGCGCGTGGAGGCCCATGCGAGGCTCGACGATCCGGCGCGGCCGGTCGAGCTCGCGCTTCGCCACCCTTCGTTGGTCGTCGAAGCACAGGCAACCACGGCCCCGGGCCCGAGCGGCACGGCGAGCGTCACGCTTCCCGATCTCGCGGCGCTCGCCGCCGCGGCGGGCATGGATTTGGCGGGACGCGCGAGCATTGCCATGCGCTTCGCGACGAAGGGAGACGTCACCCGGGTGGAAGTCGACGGCGCGCTGGGGGTCACCGGTGGCTCCGGACCATTGCCGGCGCTGCTCGGCACCGACGCGAAGCTCGTGCTCTCCGCGGCCTTGCGTCCCGGCGAGGTGGCGGTGGAGCGCGCACTGCTCGAGGGCCGCACCGTGCGCCTGTCCGCGAGCGGTTCGCGGCGCGGCGAAGCGTTCGACGTCAACTGGAAGGCCGCGCTATCCGATCTCGCTTCGCTCGCACCGGCCCTGAAGGGTTCGCTCTCCTCGGACGGGCAAGCGCACGGCACGCCGCGCGAGATCGCGCTCGAGGCGCGTGCGCGGGGGCAAATCGGCACGCCGGACATCGCGCCCGAGACCATCGAGGCCAGCTTGAGCGCGAAGGGTCCGCCTGCGGCCCCCTCCGGCGCCCTCCGCGCGCGCGGGCGATTGCTGGGCGGACCGCTCGAGCTCGCGGCAGCACTGCGACAGGATCACGACGGGACGTTGCGAATCGCCATCGATCGCGCCGATTGGAAGAGCGCGCACGCCGAGGGCCAGGTCGCTGTGCCCGCCGCGGACCGCGTACCGCGCGGCCGCGTCGCGCTGCGCATGGCGCGGCTCGGCGATCTGCAGCCGCTCGTCGGCCAGGCGTTGAGCGGAAGCCTGGCGGCGAACGTGGAGTTCGTGCCGCAGGGAGGAAGCGGCGCGGCGCTCGTGCGGATCGAGGGCCGCGGCGTCGGCCTGCCCGATGCCGCAGTCGAGCACATGACATTGTCGGGCCAGGTCGGCGCGTTGCCGTCGCGTCCCACCGCGGCGCTCGCGCTCGTCGCCGAAGGCATCGCCGCAAAAGGCGTTACGGGCAATGCGCGCGTGGAGGTCAACGGTCCGCAGGACGCCCTGGCGGTGAAGGCCTCGTCTCACCTGAAAGACGCGGACGGATACGAGGCGAGCCTGTCCGGAACGGCAAACCTGGACGGCGTGGCGCAAAGGGCACGCATCGAGTCGCTCGCGGTGAACTATCGAGGGCAGAACGCGCGGCTCCTGCGGCCGGCGGTGTTCAGGTTTGCCGACGGCATCGCGGTCGATCGTCTGCGCGTCGGCCTGCAACAGGCGGTACTCGAAGTCGCGGGTCGTCTCACCCCGTCACTGAGCCTGGAGGCGTCGCTGCGCGGCGTGACCCCGGCGCTGCTCAAGCCTTACCTGCCGCAACTCGACGCGGTCGGCACGCTCGCGATGGACGCGAAACTGGCAGGGACCGCGGATGCGCCAAAGGGAAGGATCCGCATCGATCTCGCCGGGCTGCGCATGCGCAGCGGACCGGCGCAGGCGCTGCCGGCGACGAACCTGCAGGCCACCGCCGATCTCGACGGCAGCGGCGCGCAGATCCGCGCGCGGCTCGACGCCGGCCAGCGCGCTCAGCTCGCGCTGAACGGAAGGGCTCCGCTCGCGACGAACCAGCCCATGAACCTGCGCGCGACCGGCACGCTCGATCTCGCCCTGGCCAACCCGCTGATCGCGGCGGATGGCCGCCGGGCGCAGGGCAGCGCCGCCGTGGACATCGGCGTGAAGGGTACGTACGCGGCGCCGCAGGTAAGCGGCACGGTCAACATCACTGAAGGCGACCTGCAGGACCTCGCACGCGGGGCACGCCTGACCAACGTCGCCTCCGTGCTGCGCCTCGAGGGCGACACGCTGAGGATCACCAGCTTCAGCGGGCGCGCGGGCCGCGGCACGATCACGGCGAAGGGCGAAGTTGGAGTGCTCCAGCCCGACATTCCGGTCGACATCACCATTGCCGCGCGCGATGCGAGGCCCCTCGCCAGCGACCTCATCACGGCAGATTTGGACGCGGATATCCAAGTGCACGGCGCCGTAGCGACGCGCATCGATACCGTTGGAACCGTGCGGGTCAAGCACGCCGACATCAACATCCCGGGCGGCATGCCGCCCGAGGTCGCGGTCCTCGAAGTGCGCCGGCCGGGAGAGAAACCCGCCCCGCCGCCGGCGAAGCCGGCCCTGGTCGTCGGCCTTGATGTGTCGGTGGACGCGCCGCGCGCGGTGTTCGTCCGCGGCCGCGGCCTCGACGCGGAGATGGGCGGCAAGCTTCAAATCGCCGGCACGGTTGCGGCGCCCGAAGTCAGCGGCGGCTTCGAGCTGCGCCGCGGTACCTTCGATCTCGCGGGAGCGAGCCTCAAGTTCGTCCGCGGCCAGGTCGGGTTTACCGGCGCGGGGTTGCAGGGCAAGCTCGATCCGAGCCTCGATTTCGCCGCGGAAACCACGGCCGCCAACGTCATCGCGAAACTGGCCGTGACGGGTTCGGCCAGCGCGCCGAAAATCGCGCTCGCCAGCACGCCGGAGCTGCCGCAGGACGAAGTCCTCGCCCACCTCCTCTTCGGCGTGAGCGTCAAAGAGCTCAGTCCGCTGCAACTCGTGCAGATCGCAAGAGCGGTCGCCACGGTTGCCGGCAAGGGGGGCGGCGGACCGAATCCGCTTGCCACGGCGCAGAAGCGCCTCGGCCTGGACCGGCTCTCGGTCAGCGGCGGCGACGGCAAGAGCGGCCCGAGCGTGGAGGCCGGGCGTTACGTCTCGCAGCGCGTCTACGTCGGCGCCCGCCAGAGCACTTCAGGGGCCACGCAGGCGCGCGTCCAGGTCGATCTCACGCGACGCCTGAAGGTCGAGACGAGCGTGGGCAGCGGCGGTGGCACGCTGCAAGGCGCCACGCCGGACAACGATCCGGGCACCCGCATCGGCTTGCTCTATCAAGTGGAGTACTGAAAGGTCGGCGATAATCGCCGCGGTGACACCACAAGAGCACACGCCCATGATGCAGCAGTACTTTCGCATCAAGGGCGAGCACCCCGACATCCTGGTGTTCTACCGGATGGGGGACTTCTACGAGCTGTTCTACGACGACGCCGAAAAGGCCTCGCGCCTGCTCGACCTCACGCTGACGCAGCGCGGCGCGTCGGCGGGCGCGCCGGTGAAGATGGCGGGCGTGCCGGTGCATTCGGTCGAGCAGTACCTCGCCAAGCTGGTGAAGCTCGGCCAGTCGGTGGCGATCGCCGAGCAGATCGGCGACCCGGCGCTCGCGAAAGGCCCGGTCGACCGGCAGGTGACGCGCATCGTGACGCCGGGGACGCTGACCGATCCGGCGCTCCTTGAAGACAAATCAGAGAATATTCTTTTGTCTTTGTGCAGGGACAAAAGCAGCGTGGGCCTGGCCTGGCTCTCGCTCGCGAGCGGCACGCTGCGCGTCGCCGAAATCGCGCCGCAGGCGCTGGCGAACGAGCTGCGCCGCATCGACCCCGCCGAGGTCCTGGTTGCGGAAGACGCCCATCTGGAGGGCTACTTCGTGACGCAGCTGGCGCCGTGGCAGTTCGACGTCGAGAGCGGAAAGAAGAAGCTGCTCAAGCAGCTCGGCGCGGCCACGCTCGCGGGCTTTGGCTGCGAGGACCTGACGCTCGCGATCGGCGCCTGCGGCGCGCTGCTCGAATACGCAGGAAAGACGCAGGGGCAGGCGCTCGCGCACGTCACGGCCGTGACCGCCGAGCGCGCCGGGGAATACGTGCGGCTCGATGCCGCGACGCGCCGCAACCTCGAGCTCACCGAAACGCTGCGCGGCGAGCCCGCGCCGACGCTGTTCTCGCTGCTCGACGAATGCGCCACCGGGATGGGCAGCCGGCTGCTGCGGCACTGGCTGCACCATCCGTTGCGCGACCGCGCGGCGCTCGCGGCGCGGCACGAGACGGTAGCCTGCCTCGAAAA
>Ga0075428_100008250_pt1 | contig 11549 bp, 8 predicted proteins | sample RhiMetdeltSRZDD2_FD_75291 | JGI IMG/M metagenome (GOLD analysis project Ga0075428, IMG submission 75291) | Populus rhizosphere microbial communities from Tennessee, USA - Rhizosphere MetaG P. deltoides SRZDD2 | ecosystem: Host-associated > Plants > Roots > Rhizosphere > Soil | place: USA...
CAGTTCCGCGAGCAAAATCTCCAGCAAACTCCGCTCGCGATCTCAGCCTTCTCGGGCGCGTTGCTCGAGGCGCGCGGCGCGTCGGACACGAACGACATCGACATGTTCGTTCCGAACGCCGTGATTCAGCCTCTCGGCGCCGGCTGGGGTTCGACGGTGGCCGCTTTCGTCCGCGGCATCGGCTTGAACGACAACATTCTTTCCTACGAGCCCGGCGTGCCGATCTACGTCGACGACGTTTATCTCGGCCGCAACCAGGGCGCGATCATGGATCTGCTCGACCTCGAGCGCGTGGAGGTGCTGCGCGGACCGCAGGGCACGCTGTTCGGCAAGAACGCGATCGGCGGGACGGTGCGCTTCATCTCGAGCAAGCCGACGGGCGAGGGTGGCAACGTGTCCGTTACCGCGGGCGAGCGCAGTCGCCTCAATGTGCGCGGCATGTTCGACACCGCGATCGTGCCCGACAAGCTGCTGCTGCGAATCGCCGGCTCCTCGAAAACCCAGGACGGTTACTTCGACATCCTCGATTACGAATGCGTCAACGGGCCCGGAAGCATGGGCAACGGCGGACCGGGAAACTCGCCGATTTTCCCAGGGGTGTCGTTCGATCTCGGCTCGGCAACGAACGTCGCGGGGAACTGCGTCGTCGACCAGCTCGGCAACGAGAACGTCCAGTCGGGCCGCGGCACGCTGCTCTGGAATGCGGGCGACAACGTCGAGGTCACGTTCAACGCCGACGTCACGCGCCAACGGCAGAAAGGCCCTTCCGACAAGTACGTACGCTTCTATCGGCCGGGCACGCCCGAAGCCGGACTGCCCGGGGCGTGGAATGCGCTCGTCGGCGTGCCGATCTTCGGTGTGGCTTGGGACGATCGCTTCATGACCTCGAGCCCGTTCACGAACTACAACCGCTACGTCGATCCGATCTCGGGTCGGACGTTCCCGAACGTCAACAACCTCGACGCGTCCGGAATGGCCATGACCATCGAATGGTCGCTCGGCGACGACCTAGTCTTTAAGTCGATCACGGCCCAGCGCGAGTTCGACAACGAGTTCGGCCGCACCTCGAGCGGCTCGGCGATCCCACTCGACCTCACCTACGACGTGACGGAGCACGATCAGGTCACGCAGGAGTTCCAGCTCACCGGCAGCACCGACCGGCTCGATTGGGCGGCGGGTCTTTTCTACTACACGGCCGATGACTCGAACTACCAATCGGGCACGCTCTACCCGGGGCTCCTTTATCAGCAGGACTCGTTCGACTCCCAGGACGCCGAGAACTGGGCCGTCTTCGTCCATGGCGTGTTCAGCTTGACCGACAAGCTGTCGCTGACCGCGGGCGTCCGCTACACGGATGACCAGAAAACCGCGCACATCTCGCGGCACAACTTCAACGGCACGGATCGCTTGCCCGTGCCGGGCTTCACGACGCAAACGTCGCCGGGAACCGTGATCGTCGACGAGGACAAGGTCTCGCCGACGCTCGGCCTCGACTATCAAATGAACGACAACGTGCTGCTGTTCGCGCTCTACTCGACGGGCTTCCGCGGCGGCGGTTTCTCCCCGCGTCCGTCAAACGGTCTGCAGCTCGCGCCGTTCCAGTCCGAGGAGCTCGAAAACTACGAAGTCGGCGTCAAGAGCGAGATGTTCGACGATCGCTTCCGGGTCAACGCCAACCTGTTCTTCTCGACGTATACCGATCAGCAAGTGTTCCTCGGCACGACCGATCCCTCCGGCGCCCTCTGGTTCCGCCAGACGAACAGCGGCGAATCCGAGTATTGGGGAGTCGAGCTCGAGACGATGTGGCGGCCCACCGAAGGCTTCTCGCTCGATGGGGCGCTCGGCTACATCCACCACGAGCTCACCGATCCCGGAGTGGCGAACACCTGCATTACGTTCCAGAACGGCGATCCGTGCTACTCGACGCGCACTCCCGAGTGGACCTTCGCGCTAGGCGGCGCGTACCAGTTCAACTTGAGCGAGGGCGGCAGCGTCACGATGCGGCTCGATGGGCGCTACCAGTCGAAGGTCTATTTCCTTCCCTACGGCTCCGATCTCGATCCGGTCAGGCACATCGCGTCGAATCCGATCGAAGGCGTGCAGGAAGGCTATACGGTGTACAACGGGCGCGTGACCTGGCTGCCGGCGCGCAACGAGTGGGAGCTCGCGCTCTACGGCCTGAACCTGACGGACGAGGTCTATTTCAACGGCAAGCTGCCGCTAATTGGCTTAGGTCTCGGACGCGAGCAGGGCAACGTGGCCGCGCCACGCGAATACGGCGTGACGATCACGCGGCATTTCTAGCAAGAGGTGCCGGTGTTACGGTTTCGGTTCGAAAACAGCGAACCGAAACCGTAACACCGGCACCTGTGTTTGCTCCGCCCGAGCGCTGGGAGCGTCTCGGGCGCGCTCGAGCGCGTTAGGCGACGCGCTTTTGCGGTATCGGCGTGTGCCGCTTGATCGGATTGCCGAGGATGTACTCCACCCCTGCGGCGCGCATCCACTCCAGTTGTGCGGCGCGCTTCGAGAGCAGCTTGTCGGACTCCTCACTGGGGACGCAGAACGCGGGCAGCGTGAGCAATTCGGGGCTGATACCGCGCTTCCATACGAATAGCGAGCTCATCGTTCTTTTCCTTATCCTCGCGGACCAAAACGTCGGACGAATGAAATTCTCGACGCGCCCGCCGTGAGCGTCCAATCCGGCTCGAGGGCGCCAAGAATGATGCGGGGTCGCTCGGCGCGATTATCGGTTATGTGAAAGAAAAGGCGCGCGTAAAAAGATCCGGCACTCGCTGGGAACGGCTTGGCGCCTAGGGTTTCACCATAATCTCAGTGCGCGGTCGTTTCGCCGCTTCCACCAGGCTTCCACCCTCAGCCGCGCGGGGGCAAATCGACGCGAACAGCCCAGCCGGCTGTGCTCGCGGACGCGGCCGGATAGCGCTCGAGCACGAGCGGGTCGTGGCCCGGGATGACCCGCTCGCGCGCACCGGCGAGCCGCTCGAGGGTGTTGTACCCCTCGAGCATGTCACCTTGGTTATAGAGCACGCGGAACACGCGCCGTGAGTCGATGTGGGCGTAGAAGTGCGTTGCATCCGACGCGAGCACGACCGGGCCGCGCTCTGTTGCGACGCGCACGCACTGCAAGCCCTTCGTGTGGCCGCCGATCTTGTGCACGGTGATGCCGGGAGCGAGCTCGTCGGTGCCGTCGTGAAACTGCACGCTTCCTAAGAACACGCGGTGCACCATGCGGGAGACGTCGTCGGCCTCGAACGCGTGGTTGATCTGGTGGTGGCACATGCAGCGGCCGGTGACGTACTCCATCTCCGTGTCCTGCACGTGAAAGCGGGCTTTCGGGAACAGCGCCCCGTTGCCGCAGTGGTCGTAGTGCATGTGTGTGATGACGACGTCCTCGACGTCGGCGTGGCGAACGCCGACGGCTTCGAGGCCTTCCTCGACGGGGTGCACGATCTTGCGGTCGCGTTTCTTCGCCATCGGCGCATCGAAGCCGGTGTCGACGACGAACGTACGGCCGGCGCCGACGATGGCCCAGACGTAGTAGTCGAGCGGCATGTCCCAATCCTCGTGGGGGTCGCCATCGACGAAATTGCCCCAGGCCTTGCGGCCCACGTGCGCGTACTTGATCGCGAAGATTTGATAGGTCGGCGTTGCCATGGCGAGACTCGAGAAGAAGTTGCTGCGATTGTACTGGTGCCGCGGAGGAGGGAGTAAGCTCACCGGCTTCCTGGGGAGGACTGCCGGTGCCACTGTCGCCGCTGCTGCTCGCGTGCCTCGCGGCCACGTGGGTCATCTGGGGCTCGACGTATCTCGCGATCAAGTTCGCGCTCGAAAGCTTTCCGCCGTTCTATCAAATGGGCTCGCGGTTCCTCGTCGCGGGTTTGTTGCTATTCGTTTGGCAGCGGCTGCGCGGGCGCGCGATGCCGACACTCGTCGAATGGCGCAACGCGGGCGTAATCGGCACGCTGCTGCTCGTGAGCGGCATGGGCTTCACGGCTTACGCGGAGCAGACGGTCGCGTCGGGCCTCATCGTGGCTTTCATCGCGATCATTCCGATCACCGTCACGGCGATGGGTCTGCCGTTCGGCGTGCGGCCGTCCCGTCTCGAGCTCGTCGGGATGCTCGTGGGCGTGGTCGGCGTGCTGATGCTCGTGCGGGGCGAGGCGTTCACGGCTTCTCCGACCGGCCTCGTCGCGATCGCGATCGCCTGCGTGAGCTGGTCGCTCGGCAGCGTGCTGTCGCAGCGGCGTTTTCCGGTCGCCCCCGGCGCGACGGGGTTCGCGAGCGAGATGATTTGCGGCAGCGTCCTGCTGCTGCTCGTGTCGGCGGCCGCCGGCGAGCGGCCTGGTTGGCCACCGGAGCCGCTCGCGGCGGGGTCTTGGGTTTACTTGATCGTGTTCGGCTCGCTGCTCGCGTTCAACGCCTACATGGTCCTGCTCAGCCGCGTCAGCGCGGCGCTGGCCTCGAGCTATACGTTCGTGAATCCGGTGATCGCGCTCGCCCTCGGCATTTGGCTCGGCGGCGAGACGGTGACGAGCTTCGAGTGGGCGGCGGCGGCCGTGATCACGGCGGGCGTCGTACTCCTGATCATGGGCCGCCAGGCTGTAAAAACTTAGGCCGGAGGCGGCTCCGCGACCGCCCTCTACGCGGCGCTTGAATGCGTCACGCCGGAAGGTCTAGAGTCGCGAATAACTGGCCTGAGCCCGCCGATTGCTAATCGGCACTAGAAAAAGGGAGGAGCCGATGGCGGTCAGCCACGAAAACCTGCCCGGCGCCGCAAAAGTTGCAGTCGCCGCGGTCGCCGCAAACGCGGCAAACGCACAACGAGCCGCCGACTCGAACGTTCGCGAGCTACCCGTTCCCGGTCCGCTCGACGTTACGTTGCCGCCGACGCCGATCCGCGAGCTGCTCGCCGCGAGCGGAGCCACTCTATTCGTGCTTGCGACGGACGCCGGTTTCATCGCGACGATTCGTCGCGCCGCCGAGCAGCATCCGTTATTCGTGGTTGAAACCTGGCCCGAGCTCCTCGATGCCGTGGAGTCGAGCCGCTGCGGCATCGCGCTGCTCGACGCCACGCTCCTCGGAGCCCGCGTCTCTCAGTACATCGCGACGCTCGCCGCTTACCACGATCGGCTCGTGACGCTCATCGCGGCCGACCGCACTTCCGCCCAGCACTACATCGGGCACATGGCGAGCGGACGCATTCACCGGCTGCTGATCAAACCGACAGCCGTCGGAGCTGCGCGCCTACTGATCGAATCGGCCACGGCTCGTCGCTTGCAGCTGCGCGACGAAGCGGCGAAGCCGGGTGTGCTCGCTGCCGATGCGGTGCGACCGAGCCGAGTCCCGAGATGGGTTTGGGGCACGGCAGCCGGAGTCGGCGCCGTCGTCTTGCTCGGCGTCGCGTTCGGCGGCGCAGCGCTTGACTGGTGGAACCGTTCCCGCGCGGTCGAGACCGCCGCGCCGGCTAGCGCTGCCGTCGCGCCCACAACGGCGGTCACGCCGCCGAGCGAGCTCGCGGACCTGCGCGCGAAGGTTTCGCTGGCCCTCCAGGAGGGCCGACTCGCGGAGCCCGCCGGCGACAATGCGCTCGATCACTCCCTCGCCGTGCTCGCGCTCGATCCCAAGGACGCGGTGGCTCGCGACGCCGTGTCGACCGTAATGGAGGGCTTGTTCAAGCGCGCCGAAGGTGCGCTGCTCGCCGATCAGCTCGAAGCAGTGGCGGCGGCACTCGATCAAGTTCGGCGCGTCGATCCCGCGAGCAGCCGGCTCGCGTTTCTCGACGCGCAGCTCGCGCGTGCTCTGGCGGTGCTCGCAGTGCCGCCGCAAACGGCTGCTTCGTTGCCGGCTGCGGCTGCTTCGCCGACCGAGCTCGATAGCGTGCTCAGCCTCGGCACGGCGCGGCTGCGCCGCGGGCAGCTCTTGACGCCGGCAGGCGATAGCGCCGCGGCCTATGCCGAGCGCGCGGGTCAGCTCGCTCGGAACGACCCGCGCGTCGCCGCCCTGCGAGCCGACGTCTCCGCGGCGCTGATCGCGGCCGCGCGCATGGTGTTCGGCTCGGACGTTGCCGCGGCCGCCAATCTCGCGGGCGAAGCGCGCAGGGTCGGAGCCGAGTCCGCGGCGCTCGTCGCACTCGAGGCCGACGTCGGTGCCGCGCTGGCGCGCGAGCAGCAACAGCAGCTCGCCGGGCGGCTCGAGACCGCGCGCGCCCGCCTTCGCAGTGGCGCCTTGTTCGTGCCCGCGAGCGACAGCGCGCTCGATTATCTGATCGGCCTGCAGGCCGATGCGCCGCTGCTCGCCGGGCTCGCCGAAGAGTGGGAATCGTTCCGACAAGCGGCCGTGGTCGCGATCGAAAGCTCGATCGACCGCGGCGACTGGGGCACCGCGGACACGCAGCTCGCGCGACTCGCGCAAGCGCCGGCCGGCGCGATCGCGGCGCAACCGCTCGCCTCGGAGCTCGCGGCGCGGCGGTTGCAAGAAACCTACTTGGCGACCGCGGCTCCTGCGAGCGTCTTGAAGGCGCAGAGCTCGGCCGCCCCGGTCTATCCCGCGGACCTGCTGCAGCGCGCGGTCTCGGGTTGGGTCGACCTCGAGTTCGTCGTCGACCGCAACGGTCAGCCGCGCGATCTCGTCGTCAAGCAGGCTTCACCGGCCGGCCGTTTCGACGAGGCGGCGCTCGAGGCCGTCGCGAAGAATCGCTACGTGCCGTTCGAGGAGGACGGCCGCGTCTACGAACGCCGCATCAAGCTGCGCGTGCGCTTCCAGGTGCAGTAGCTCGTAGCGCGCTTTTTTTTCAGCCGCGCGGCTCGCTCGATAGCGACTCTTCCCACGTGCTCCACCCGGAGCCCATGCCGTATGGGACCTGGTGCAGCACCGACTCGACCGGGCCGATGAGCCCGCGCTCGATCTTGAACACTTCGGCGATAGCCCAGGTCCACGGAATTTTCGGGCCGCTCTCGACGCTGCGGCCGTCCGGCAGCGTGCCGAAGCGTGAGTCGCCGCCGGCGTTGTCGAAGAACGCGAACGCGAACGCGAGCCCGCGCTCGGGATCGACGAGCACGAAGCGCCGGTCGCGGATGCGCGTGACGTAGAAGAACACCCCGCTCCTGAATTGCTCGAGACAGCCGATCTGCGGTCCGCTCGGCCGCCCTTTTGCGCGCGGGCTCACGAGCGTCGGGTCGCCGGCCAGCACGAGCCCGTTCTCGAGCCGCGTGCAATCGGCGGCGAGCGGGTAGTCGCCTTTGCCGTCGTTGCGCTCGATGCCGGAGAAGTAGGCATTCGCGATGCGCAGCAGCTCGGCGCGCGGCAGCCGCTCGGCCACGGGCGCCGACCACGCCCTTCGCGGCGTGCCGATCTCGTCGAGGCGGGCGGCGACTTGCGCGTCGCGGATCACGAGCGTCTCGATCTCCGTGACTCTGCGTCCTTCGACGCCGAGGCGCGCGACGAGCACCGTCGGCTCGCCGCTTTCGCGGATGGTTCCCATGAGCACGGCTTGGCCGCGCTCAGCGTCGGCGAGCTTCAGGGCGTAGCCGCCGCGTGCCGTCGCCGTGTGCCAGAGGCCGTCATCGAGACGCAGGTGCTGGCCGTTTTCCGTGAACTTGACGTCGCGAGCGAGCGGCAACAGCGTGGCGTCGTGCGCGACGACGGCGGCGACGTAGAAATCGAGAAAGCCTTCGAGGCAGGCGCGGTCGCATTCGCCGCGTTGCGCGGCGGCCGCGCTCGAGTAGAGGAGGGCCGCGGCGATCAGCGCCGCGGCCCAGTGTCGAGTCACGACTAGCGCCGGCCGTTGAGCGGAATGAACGCGAGCGCGTTGTTCGGGTTCATCGGAATCACGAGCTGGTTCTGCTTCGAGTCGTAGCACATCGACGCGGCCGACGGGATGCCTTCGGCGATGACCTCGGCCTCCTTGCCCGGCGCGATCTTCGACACGCTGCCGAAGCGAACGCTGCTCACGTACTTCGTGCCGTCGGGCAACACGACGAGTCCGTCATTGCCTGCTTCCTTGGCGTGCTCGGTCTTGACGAGCTTGCCCGTCGTGTCGAACGTTTGGACGTCGTTGCTGCCGATGTTGACGACGACGACGTTGCCTTGCGGGTCGATCGCCACGCCATTCGGCAGGTTCAGCGGCGCACCGTCGATGAACACCGACGAAACGCCTGCCGGCGTGACTTTGTAGATGCGTTGCTTGTTCTCCGGCACGGTGGCGCTGCCCGTGTTCGACGCGTACATCGTGCCGTCCCGCGCGACGCCAATGCCGTTCAAGTTCAAGGCCTCTTTGACCTCGAACGCCTGCTTCGGCGCGCCGGTTTTCAAGTCGAACGTGCGGATGTAGTTGCCGTCGTTCACGTAGAGCGTGCCGCCCTGGATGGCGCTGCCGAGCGGATGCACGAGCGTGAGGCCGTCGCGCGTGACGCCGATCCATTTGGATGTATGTACCGAGCCGTCTGGGTTGATCAGCGATACGAAGCCGTCGTTCGGCGTCAGCGGCGGCGGACTACCCATATCCCGCGGATTGGCGGCGTTCATCGCTACTATCACGTTACGGTCCGGATCGAACGTGCAGCTCTCGGCGAAGTGAAAGCTGCCGTAGACCTTGACGTTGCTCGACATCGTTTTCATTTGGCCGGCTTCGTTCGCCTGGCTGAGCGGCGTGCCGGCGCGGAACGGTTGCGGCTGCGCGGGCTGTTGCGCCGGCGCCTGCGCCAGCGCGGTGCCGGCGGTCAACAACGCTGCGAGAGCGGAAGCCAAAATGGTTTTAGTGCGCACGAGATCCCCCAGGGATGTTCTTGGTTGGCGAAGCACCCATGATGGCCGATCCGGCGGCCTGTTGAAAGGCGGTTTCGATCTACTTGAGAGGCGCGCCGCTGCGCAGCTCCGCGACCGAGTGCTCGATGAGCTTGCGGAGCACCGCGCGGTCGACGTCGTCGAGCTTGTTGATGTAGAGGCAGCCCTTGCCGCGCTTGTGTTTGCCGAGCTTGGCCATGAGCTTCTCGTTCTCGATGCCTGGGCCGAGATAGATGACGAGCGCACCCGAGCGCGGCGAGAAGCCCGTCAGGCAAGTGTCGCCCTCGTGTCCGCTCGCATAGGCGTAGTGGAAGGTGCCGAAGCCGATGATCGACGGTCCCCACATCTTCGGCGGAGCGCCCGTGATGTCCTGCATCAGTGCGAGGAGCTCATGGCCGTCCTTGCGCTTGACGTCGCTCTTCACCTTGTCGATGAACTTGCGCGGGTCGACTTCGGTGACCTTCGTCTTCGGTTTGTACTTCGCCATTAGCGCTGCCCTGTCTGGTTCGCCGCAAGCCAACGTCGCGCCGTGCTGACGGCGCGCGAATCGGTTGCCGCTCCGGGCATGGCCGCAAGCTCGGCGTACGCGCGCTGAGCGCGCGCCGAATCGCCGGCTGCCGCGGCCGCCGTGCCGAGGCCGAGCAGCGACGGGGTACGTTTCGGCGTGCGCAGCAGCGCTTGCTCGAACGCCGGCACGGCGTCGGCGGGGCGCCCCGCTGCGAGCAACAACTCGCCGTAGAGCTCGAACGCAGGTTTCATCGGTTGCGGCGGGCCCGATGGCGGCGATAGCGTGAGCTCGATGTCGGCCGCCTCTTTCGCGAGCGCGAGCGCCGCGTTGCGGTCGCCGCGTGCGATTTTCGCGAGCGCCAACACTTCCTTCTCCTGTATCGCCACGCCGCGCGAGTTGTACTCATTCGTCGCTGCGACCTGCTCGCGCAGCTTGCCGAGATCCGCAGCGAAACCCTCGGCGAGCTCGGCGTCGCCGCGCTTGGCAGCGCTGATGCCCGCGTAGAAACGCCACGCGCCGGCGCCCGCTTGCGCCAACGGCATACCGGGCATCGCGGCGTGTCCCGCATCGTGCGCGGCGTGCGCGTCGGTGCCGTCGAGCGCGATCTCAACCCATTGTTCCGTCTCGAGCAAGTAGCGTCCGCGCATAGCGAGCCAACCGTCGCGAATGCGCGCGTTGGTCGGATTGCGCTCGGCCGCGGCGCGCGCGAGCTCCACGTTGGCCTCGGCATCGTCGAACTTGCCGAGCATGAGGTTGCCGTACGTGAGCCAGTCGAGCGTATGGAAGTCCTCGTTGCCTTCCGGCAGCTTCAGTCGTGTATTGACCGCGACGGCAGCCGCGTAGGCGTCGACGTTCGACGCGACTACATCGGACCAAAGACCGAGCTGCACGAAAATGTGCGACGGCATGTGCAGCGCGTGCGCGGCGGCGGGTGCGATGCCGGCGTACGCGCGTGCGGCGGGCAGCCCGAGCGGCGCGTGGTCCGGATCGTCGAACGCGTGGATCACGAAGTGCGCGGCGCCCGGATGGCGCGGATTCTCCGCGAACACAGTGCCCGCGATCGACGCCGCGAGTGCCTGGCGCTTGAAGCCGGTGTCACCAGGACGCACCGTGCCGAGCAGCGACAGCGCGTACCAAATGTCGATCTCGTGATCGTCGGGCCAGCGCGCGTAGAGATCGGCCAAGTAGTCCGAATAGGCGCGATCGCGCGCGAGCTTGTCGTCGGGGCCGTAGTACAGCTTGTCGATGGCTTCGAGCAGCGCGCGCTCTTTCGGCAGCTTCGCCTTCGCGAGCCGGCCGGCGAGTGTCGGGGCAAGCGATTCGAGCACCTTCTTTCCTGCGTCGCGGTCCTGCTGTGCCCACAGCGGATGGTTGTAGCTCATGGACTCGCCCCAGTACGCGAGCGCGAAATTGGGGTCGAGCGCTTTCGCCTCGCGAAAGGCGACGGCGGCTTCGTCGAACTGGAAGCTGTGCAGCGCTTTGACGCCCTCGAGGAACTTCGGCTGTGCCGCCGGTGCCCCAGAGGTCTCGAACGTGATCGTGCCGAGCTCCTGCGCGTTTACGGGGGTCATCGAAGCCGCGGTGACGGCGGCGACGGTCAGGATGAGGTGGCGCAACCGGGCGGTCATGGCGGTGTCTCCTAGGAGGATCGCGGTGCGAGCGTCGAAGTTAGCATGACGCCCGTCGGCTGCGCACCGCATGGCATAATCGCGTCGCGAGGCCTTCGCAAACTATCGAGGACGGCGCCATGAAAACACGGACTCTTGTAACTGTGTCGGCGACAGTCGGGGCCGCGGGGCTCGCGACGATGCTGTTCGCGGTGGAGCCTACGACGTATCCCGTGACGAAAAAGACCGATCAAGTAGACGACTATCACGGCACGAAGGTCGCCGACCCGTACCGCTGGCTCGAGGACGAGACGTCGCCCGAGACGGCCGCGTGGGTCGAGGCGCAGAACGCCGTCACGTTCCCGTATCTCGAGCGCATCCCGTATCGCAATGCGCTGCGCGCGCGCGTCATGCAGCTCAACGACTACGAGCGCTTCGGCGCGCCTGCGCGCAAGGGCCCGTACTTCTTCTTCAATAAGAACGAGGGACTGCAGAACCAAAGCGTGCTGTACATCCAGCAGGGCCTCGACGGCGCGCCGGGCGTGCTGCTCGACCCGAACTCGTGGTCCGTCGACGGCACCGTGCAGCTCTCCGCGTTCGAGCCGTCGAAGGACGCGAAGTACGCCGTCTACGGC
>Ga0075428_100008251_pt1 | contig 11548 bp, 11 predicted proteins | sample RhiMetdeltSRZDD2_FD_75291 | JGI IMG/M metagenome (GOLD analysis project Ga0075428, IMG submission 75291) | Populus rhizosphere microbial communities from Tennessee, USA - Rhizosphere MetaG P. deltoides SRZDD2 | ecosystem: Host-associated > Plants > Roots > Rhizosphere > Soil | place: USA...
ACGCGCTTGTAGTGGTTGTAGACGGCCACCGACAGCGTGCGCTTCGCCGGCTCCTGCCCCACCACGTACTCCTGGAGGACCGAGTAGATCTCCTTCGGCTTCGGGAGATTCTCGAGGTCGAAGGTGGGAGCGCCCGTCAGCTCCTCGTCGATGATCTCGTTGCAGAGATCGATGCACTCGTCGCAGATGTATACGCCGGGGCCGGCGATCAGCTTCTTGACCTGTCGTTGCGACTTGCCGCAGAAGCTGCAGAGGAGTTGTTCGTTCGAGTCCGTTGGCCGAGCCACGTTCTTCTCCCTCGTCGGCGAGGGTAGCGCACCTCAAGATACGCGGCGAGGGGCAAAGTCCCTTCCTGGACGCTTTAGTTCGCGCCCAGCCGGCGTCCAGGCCTAGTGCTTGTCGATCACGCGGTCGATGAGGTTGTATGCCTGGGCCTCATCGGCGCTCATGAAGTAGTCGCGCTCGGTGTCCTTCGCGACCTTCTCGAGATCCTGCTTCGTGTGCTTCGCGAGGATCTCGTCCAGGCGGCGCCGCACGTCGATGATCTCCTTCGCGTGGATCTCGATGTCCGTGGCCTGGCCCTGGAAAGCCGAGCTCACCTGGTGGATCAGGATCTTCGAGTTCGGCAGCGACATGCGCTTGCCCTCCGCTCCGCCAGCGAGCAGGAGCGCTCCCATCGACATCGCGATCCCGACGCAGATCGTCTGCACGTCGGGCTTGATGAACTGCATCGTGTCGTAGATCGCGAGCCCCGCGTACACCGACCCGCCGGGCGAGTTGATGTAGAGCGAGATGTCCTTGTCCGGGTCCTCCGACTCGAGGTGGAGGAGCTGGGCCACGATCAGGTTGGCGATGTCGTCGGTGACCGGCGTGCCGAGGAAGACGATCCGCTCGTTGAGCAGGCGCGAGTAGATATCGAAGGCGCGCTCGCCGCGAGACGTCTGCTCGACCACCATGGGAACGAGTGGACTCATAAGGGCCGAGACTCTAGCGAGCTTGTCAGCTCGCGCTCTCGGGGGTCCAGATCTTCTCGCGCGCCGCCGCGCGCTCGGCGGCGTCCGTCGCCTGCTCCGCCGAGATCGGCTTCGCGTTCTCGACCACGAGGTCCACCGCCTTGCGCATCGCGATGTCCTCGCGGAACGCCTCGTCGGCTCCCTGCGAGCGCGCGCGCTTGAGTGCCCGCTTGAGCTGCTTGTCGCTCGCGTCGGGCGGCGCGGAGGACCGCAGCGCCTGCTCGATCTCCTCGTCCGAGACCTCGATGCCCTCGGCATCGACGATCGCCGCCAGCACGGCTTCGCGCTTCAGCGCCGTCTCGGCGTCGGACTCGGACTCGACGACGAGCTCCTCCTCCGTCTTGCCGGCCATCTGCAGGTACTGCTCGGGGTTAATGCCCTGCGCGGAGAGGCGGCGCGCGGTGCGGTGCCACATCTCGTGGGCCTTCGAGTGCACCAGCTCGTGCGGCACCTCGATCTTGGCCTGGTCGACGACGGCGTCGACGGCGGCCTCGCGGAACTCAGCCTCTATGGCCCGCTCCTCGGCCTGGCCGATGCGCGACTCGATCTCGGCGCGGAGCTCGTCCAGCGAGTCGTAGCCTCCGGCCTCCACCGCGAAGTCGTCGTCCAGGTCCGGCAGGCGCTTCTCCTTGACCTCCTTCACCTCCACGGCGAACGAGGCGTCCTTGCCGGCTAGGTGCTCCGCCGGGTAGTCGTCGGGGAAGGTCAGCTCGACGGTCCGCTCCTCGCCGGCGGACGCGCCCGCCAGCTGCTCCTCGAAGCCCGGGATCAGCCGGCCGGAGCCGAGCTCCACGACCTGGCCGCGGCCCTCGCCGCCCTCGAACGGCGTGCCGTCCACCTGACCGACGTAGTCCATGACGACGAAGTCGCCCTCGCCGGCCGCGCGCTCGACCGTCTCGAGCGACGCGAGCGACTCGCGCAGGCGCTCCAGCTCGGCCTGGACCTCCCCGTCGTCGACCTTGGGGTCGCGGCGACCAACCTCGACGCCCTTGTACTCACCGAGCTGCGCCGGCGGTACCACGCCGACCTCGATCGTGAAGGCGAGCGGCGCCCCCTTCTCGGGCAGGTCGCTGAGGTCGACCTGCGGGTCGCCGACGGTCTGGATGCCGGCGTCCGCGAGCGCCTCCTCGTACCAGCCCGGCAGGCCCCGGCGCACCGCCTCGTCGAGCACGGCCTCGCGCCCCACCTGCCGCAGGACCACCTCCGGCGGCACCTTGCCGCTGCGGAAGCCGGGCACGCGCATCTCGCGTCCCAGCTGGGACGCGGCGGTCTTCAGCTCGCGCTCGAGCGCCTCCGTCGGGACCTCCACCTCCACGCGCACGCGCGAGTCGGGGAGCTCCGTGGTCTTCGTCTTCACGGCTTCCGGCATTGGACGGCTGACTGTAGCGGCGCTAGGTTGCCGCGCGTGCGTCGACCTGCCGCCGAAAAGCTCCAGGCCTGGATCGTCACTGGTCCGCTCGGCCACCTCTGGAGCGCGCTCGCCGACATGGCCGTGATCTGGGCCCGCTACCTGGCGCACCGCGCCCGCCGGGGCTAGCTCGTGGCGGCCGCGCTCGGCTGGGGAGCGCTGGCCGCGTCGTCGCTCGTGCTGGGCGCGCTGATCGGGCTGGCGCGGCCGTGGCCACGGAAGGCGATCGGGCTGGTGCTGGGCTTCGGCGCAGGAGCCTTGATCAGCGCGGTCAGCTTCGAGCTGGCCGAGGATGGGGTGAAGATCGCCGGAGGGCTACCCGTCGCGATCGGGCTCGGCGTCGGTGCGCTCACTTACTTCGTGGCCTCCGGCCGTGTGGCGGCGATGGGCGGCGGACCCGCGCTCGCGCTCGGAGCCTTCCTCGACGGCATCCCGGAGCAGATGGTGCTCGGCATCGGTCTGGCCGGCGGCGAGAAGGTGAGCATCGGCCTCCTCGCCGCGATCTACGTGTCGAACTTGCCTGAGGGGGTCGGTGGCGCGACCGAGCTGGAGGCGGCTGGCCGATCCCGCCGGCAGGTGCTGCGGCTCTGGACTGCGGTGGCGGTGGCGTGCGCGCTCGCGACCCCGTTGGGCTTCGCACTGATGGACATCGCCTCGGACGACTTCCAGGGCGGGCTCAACGGCTTCGCGGCGGGCGCCCTCCTCGTGATGCTCGTGGACACGATGATCCCGGACGCGACCGAGCACGCCGGGCGCACCACGGGGCTCGTCACGACCCTCGGCTTTGCCGTTGGGGCCGGCCTGTCACTCGCCTGATCAGCCGCGGCGGCGCGAGACGAGGTACCCGAGCCCCCCGCCCACGACCATCGACAGGGCGATCACCACGATCAGCGGCGTCCTCCAGGTGCCGAGGATCCAGTTGACCTTCACCTCGTCCAGGTTGGCGACGGCGAAGACCCCGCCCAATGCGGCGAGAACGAGCACCGCCACCTGTCGCCGTTCCACCTGCTCAGTTTCTCACGGGCGCATGCTCGTCGGTGCTGGCAGCCGCCCGAGCCGGCGCCTGTAGCCGTCCATGACCGCGCGCGGGAAGTCGGCGTGCGTCTGGGTGCGCAGGCGCGCCACGCGCTCGCGGTGGTACGGGCTCGAGCGGTTCTCGTTGTGGCCGATCACGTCGCGCGTGCGGATGCCATAGCGACCCTGTAACGCGCGCGTCAGGCGAAGCGACGCGGCGAGCTGACGGCGGTTTCCCATCACCTGCGCGTCGCTCTGGCCCACGTGCTCGATGCCGATCGCCGTCCAGTTCAGCCCGACGGTGTGCCGGCACATGATCGAGGTCGGCACGAGCCGGTAGATGGTCCCGTCGCGGTCGATCACGAAGTGCGAGCACACGCCCGGGAGCTCGTGCAGCTCGGGGTCTGGCTGGTTGCGCGAGAAGTAGTCGAACACCGGCTGGAAGCTGCTGGTCACGGTGTAGTGCTCCACGATCACGCGCGGGTCGCGCAGCCGGAACTCGTGGATGCCGTAGTGGCGCTGCGCGTAGTCGGCCATGTCCGCCTTGCGCTCGTCCCCGAACGGGATCGGCTTGGAGAGCTCGCGCGGGGGTGCGATCGCGCGAGCCAGTGCGAGCACCGCCTTCGCGTGGCGGCGCACCCCGGCCTGCGGCAGCGCGCCGCCGGGCAGCTCGACCACGAACGCGCTGTCGCCGGGGAAGCTGTGGTTCTGCCAGGAGACCGCGGTGCCGTGGTAGCGCGGCAGGCTCCTGCGCGGCAGGCCGCTGCGGGCGGAGTAGAGGCGCTCGATCACTGGGTCGCCCGTGCTCTTCACGACCATGCGCAGCGCCTGGTGGTACCAGAGTGTCACGCGCGGCCTCTCGCGCTCGATGAAGCGCTGCATCACCTGGGTCTCCGGCTCGGAGGCGGGCCCCGAACCCGACTCGTACACCCCGTCCTGGGGCTGCCAGCGGTAGGGGAAGTTCCGGTTCAGGTCCACGCCGTTCGCGTTGTGACGACTGCCGGCTGCGGACCCGTCCGGGTTGGCGTCGTCCACGAGCCAGATCGCCGTGCCGCGCGGCGGGCGCGCGCCACGCAGGCGAGCGATCACCGCCCGGCCCGCCGGCTCGTTGCCGTGTACCTGTCCCACCACGAGCACCTTCACGCGCGCGCGAGGACTGCCGACGCGCAGCGCGCGGATCGGCCGGTCGTGTGCCGAGCGGCCGATCGTCTCCCAGCCCGCGGACTGAGCAGGAGCCGCCGGAGTGCTGGCGGCCGCGGCGGCGGCCATGCCTGCGAAGAAGGCCGAGAGCAGCACCCGCCTGAGTATGGCGGCCGCGCGCTAGGGTCAGCCCTCCGTGATCACAGAGCTGGCCGAACGCGCCTCCGCGGGTGCGCGGATTGCAATCGACACGGAGTTCGTCTCAGAGCGCCGCTACCAGGCGCTGCTGTGTCTGGTGCAGGTGGCCGTGCCGGATCCGGATGCCGAGGGCGGCGTGCGCACCGAGGTGCTCGACCCGCTCGAGGGCGAGCTCGACTTCTCCCCCCTTGCCCGCGTGCTCGCGGACCCCGACGTCGAGGTGCTGATGCACGCCGGCCGCCAGGACGTGGGCATCCTGCGCCGGAGCTGGGACACGGACGTGACCAACGTCTTCGACACGCAGGTGGCGGCGGGCTTCCTCGGGTTCGGGAACCAGGAGGGCTACGAGTCGCTGGTGCGCAAGGTGCTGAAGGTGAAGCTGAAGGGCAGCGAGGGCTTCACCAAGTGGGACCGCCGGCCGCTGACGGCGCAGCAGCTCGAGTACGCGGGCGACGACGCCCGGCTGCTGCTCGCGCTCGGCGACGAGCTGGAGCGCCGCCTCGCCGAGCGCGGCCGGCTCGAATGGGCGCGCGAGGAGTCACGCGCGCTCGAGGACGTGAACGACGAGCGCGATGCCGAGCGCTCGTACGACCGGCTCCCGCGCCTAGGCCGCCTGAGCGACGCCGCGCGGGCGGTTGCGCGCGAGTTGGTGGAGTGGCGGGAGCGGGAGGCGCGCGCCGCCGACCGCCCGCCGGGATCCGTTCTGCCCGACCAGGCGCTCGTGGAGCTGGCGCGCCGCACGCCGCGCGACAAGAACGGCCTCGAGCAGATCCGCGGCCTGCCCCCGCAGACGCTCCACCGCCGCGCGAGCGACCTGCTGGCCGCCATCGCCCGCGGCCGTGACCGCACGCCCCCGACGCCCCCGCCCGAGGCGTCCCCGCGCGACCCGGCCGACGCCCCGCTCGTATCGCTTGCCCAGGCGCTCGTGCGCCACCGCTCGATGGAGGCGGGCGTCGCTGTGGAGCTGATCGCCACCCAGGCCGAGCTCGCCACCCTCGTCCACTCGGTGCGCCACGGCACCGACAGCGACAACGTGCGAGTGACTCAGGGCTGGCGCCGCGAGCTGGTGGGCGACGAGCTGCGCGAGCTCGTGGAGGGCCGCCGAGCGCTGAGCGTCGGCGCGGACGGCGGTCTTGTCGTGCGCGAGGCCTAGGACGGCGCGTTCGGCAGCCTGAGCCCGGATGGCAGCTCGCCGTCGTCGATGAGGCGGCGGATGTCGCCGCTTCGCTTCGGGCTCAGGTAGACGTGGCGCTGGCCCACGCTCGGCTTCTGCTCGAGCAGGCCGGCCTCGAGCAGCGCCTCGCCAACCTCGTAGGCCAGCGCGCGGTCGTGGCCGGCAAAGCCGCGCGCCAGGTGGTCGAACGCGGTGTGGTAGCCGCCCCACTTGCCCATGCCATCGAGGCGCTGGAGGATCCGGCGGGCCACGCGGCGGACGGGGTCCGGATCCTGGTGCGCGCGTGAGACCGCGCCGGCGGGCTCCAGCAGCCGCAGGACCTGGTCCTCGAGCGCCTCGACTGTCTCGTCGTCGAGCGGCGAGCCGCCCAGGCGGGTCACCGCCTCGGCCACCCGCAGCGGGTGCGTGGCTCCGATCGGCGCCCGCAGGTCCGTCGCCCCCTCGAGCGCGTGTCCCGGGAGCAGATGCGCACGCGCGCGCAGCCGGTCGATGCGCCTCTCGTCGAAGTCCGTGTTCAGGGCCTCGTGCGCGTATTCCGCGGCCTCGACGGGGTCGGTCGCCGGATAGGCGAGCAGGAGCATCCCGTCGAGGTCGCCGAGGCGCAGGCGCAGGTCGTCCCTCGAGCGCGGCGGCCCCGGCGAGGCGCCCTCGACCACGTGCTCCACCGCGACCGCCGCCAGCGCGGCCGCGCGCTCCGCAACGGCCCCGGGGTCGGCGCGCAGCTCCGGTGCCACCGGGAGCGCGGTCAGCACCTCGCCCACGGCGGCGGCCACGCCCACCGCGATCGGCGTCTGGTAACCGGTCCGCGACTCGGCGAGCTCGCGCACACCGCGCGCGAGCTCGGCGTCGAGCAGCCGGCGCAGCCGCGCCGACGAGTCGCGCGGGGCGTCCGCACCGCCTGCGTCACCGAGCGCCTGCTCGAGCTCGCTGCCGGAAGCAGCCATCCGGCCAGCCTACGCGGCGTTGCGTGAGGCACACCGCCAGCGGGTAGGTCGCAATACGTGAACGAGAAGCTGCTCCGCATCTACCTCCAGGACCACCACGCCGGCTCCACCACCGGGCTCGAGCTCGCCCGCCGCATCCGCGGCAGCAACAAGGGCAACGAGTACGGGCAGGCGATGGCGAAGATCGTGGACGAGATCGCGGCCGACAAGAAGGCGCTCGAGAGCATCATGGACGACCTCGGGTTCGGGGCGGACAAGATCAAGGACATCGGCGCGTGGGCGCTCGAGAAGGCGGGTCGCCTGAAGCTGAACGGGCAGATCACGGGCTATTCGCCGCTCAGCCGGGTGGTCGAGCTCGAGGGCCTCATGACCGGCATCACCGGCAAGATCGGGCTCTGGGTCGCGCTGCTTCAGATCGCACCCGAGGAGCCGCGGCTGGACGCCGCCCACCTCGAGCGCCTGCGCGAGCGCGGCGAGAGCCAGCGGACGACCGTCGAGGAACTCCGCGAGCGCGCGGCCCGCGAGGCGTTCGCGGGCTGAGGCCCACGCCTGAACGGCGAGAGGGCGGCCGCTTGGCCGCCCTCTCGGATCGTCCTGTATCGGCGGGTCAGGCAGTCAAGCGACGCAGCCACATGCCGGCCAGACTGAGCAGCGTGCCGATCGCTGCCAGCAGCACGAGCTCGAAGCCGGTGAACGGGAGCGCGCCGTCGAAGCTCTCCGGCGGGGTGTAGGCCACCTCGCCCCCACCCTGGTTCAGCCCCTGCACTGAGACCCACTCCGGGGCTGCTCCTGGGGCTGCTCCTGGATCCGACTTGCCGGACTCGCGTCCCGCCCGGTCGCGACTCGGACGCTCGTCGGTCACGCCGAGGACGACGCCCTCGTCGGCCGGCTGCTCGTCGCCGCTGTTGCTCGACGCCTCGCCCTGGCAGCGGGCCGCCTGGCAGTGGATGGCCCTGCGAGCGTTGGCACGGACCTGCCCCCGTCCGCGGATCTCGCCGGGCGACGGCCGGCCGCGATGGCCGCCCTCGTGCCCCGGAGCGACGCTGGACCCGGGGTTGCTCTGAGCGGGCGCCTGCACGGCTGGCGCCTGAACCTGTTTGCCGCCGCCGTGCTGCCCGCTCGTCTTCGGCTTCGCCGCGGCGGGCGCGGGGGCCTGCGCCTGCGCCGGGGGTCCTAGCTGCGCCTGCGTTGCTGGGCCGTTCCCCTGTGCCTGCGGGGGTGGCCCCGGATCGCTATTCGGGGCGGCGAGCGCCACACCGGCCATGCCCATAAGGGCGATGCTGAAGGCTGCCGCGATCAGCTTCATGCTGCCCGCCTCCGTCCAGCTCGCCCCTCTGGTGGGTGCATCCTGGTCTCCTTCTTGGGCCTCGGGGTCGTCCAAACCTGCAACTTCGAACCTGCGAACCAGCGCAATCTTGAACCTGGCTGCGGACGTTCCCACTGGCTGGTCGCCGTCCTCGCGGGCGGTGTGATATAGTTGCATGCGCAATCATCGCCCGCCCCGGAGCGTCGAGGAGAGACGACCCAGCCATGAAGCTGAACGGCATCCACCACATCACGGCCATCACCGGCGACGCGCAGCGCAACGTCGACTTCTACGTCGGAGTGCTCGGCCTCCGACTCGTGAAGAAGTCCGTCAACCAGGACGACCCGACCGTCTACCACCTCTTCTACGGCGACGAGCACGCCAAGCCGGGCCTCGACCTGACCTTCTTCGAGTACCCCGGTGCCGCGCCCGGCCGTGCGGGCGAGGGGATGATCCACCGCGTCGTCTGGCGCGTCGGCTCCCCCGCGGCGCTCGACTTCTGGAGCGACCGGCTGGCCGGCGCGGGCATCGAGACCACCCGCGACGGCGACAGCCTGCGCTTCGCCGATCCGGAGGGCCTCGAGCACGAACTGCTCGCGGCCGACGTGACCGACGAGCCGCTGATCGCCGAGCACCCCGAGGTGCCGGCCGAGCACGCGCTCCAGGGCTTCCACGCCGCGCGCGCGTACGCGTCCGACCCCGAGCGCAGCCGCGGTCTGCTCGAGGAGGGCCTCGGCTTCGAGGCCTCCGACGAGGGCTGGGAGGCGCGCGGCGACGAGCGCGGCGGGCTCTACCTCTACGACGCCCCGCCCGCCGAGCGCGGCATCCAGGGCGCGGGCACCGTGCACCACATCGCGTGGAACTCGGCCGACGAGGACCACGAGGCCTGGCGCGACCGCGTGACCCAGAACGGCGCACACCCCACTCAGGTGATCGACCGGCACTACTTCAAGTCGATCTACTTCCGCGAGCCGAGCGGCGTGCTGTTCGAGCTGGCCACCCCGAGCCCGGGCTTCACGATCGACGAGCCGCTCGAGACGCTGGGTGAGAAGCTCTCGATCCCGCCGCGGCTGGAGCCGTTGCGCGACCAGATCGAGGAAACCGTGCGGCCACTCGAGAACCCGCGTACGGCCGCTCGGACCGCCAGCGGCTAGCCCAGCCGCCGCTCGCCCATAGGTTCACGAGTTTTACCTTTCAGGGCGTCGGGTATGGCCCGAGGCATCTACCACTGGCAGGGGGTGCCTCGGCAATGCGTCGTCTCGCGGTTCTTGGATCTCTCGTTCTAGCCGTCCTTGCGCTCAGCGCTCCGGCCGCATTCGGCCAGGCGGCCACGTCGGGCGAGCACAGCGACAACATGGAGTTCGTCAAGAACCTCCCGTACGAGCTGCGCAACGGCGCCACCGAGATCACCGGCACGGACATCGAGTTCACCCGCATCGGCGGCCGCCAGTACGCCCTTGCGGGCTCGTACAAGAACGGCATGCAGATCGTGGACATCACGAACCCGCGCAATTCGCAGATCGTCGCGGTCTACGACTGCGGCGTGACCCAGGGCGACGTCCAGGTCTTCCGCCAGGCGAGCAAGCCCGGCCGCGTCTTCGTGAGCTACGCCTCGGACACCTTCGGCGACGGCACCTCCACCTGCTACCAGGAGGCCGCGGCGCTCGGCTTCGACGTGCTGAAGCCGACTGGCCAGGGCCGCAACGGTAGCTTCATCGCCGAGATCACCGACCCGCTGCATCCGAAGACCGTCTCGTTCGTGGACGTGACGCAGGGCACCCACAACGGCACGATCCACCCGAGCGGCAACTACCTCTACAACTCGAACTCCGATCTCATCGTCAACTCCCCCACACCGGCGATCGAGGTCTTCGACATCTCGAACTTCGCCGCGCCCGTGAAGGTCAAGGAGCTGCCGCTGCCGACGTTCCCGGGGCTCGGCACCGAGTCCCACGACATCACGTTCAAGAGCGACGGTACGCGCGCGTACTCGGCGGCGCTGTCGCAGGGCGTGGTCATCAACACCGAGAACCCGGCGGATCCGAGCATCATCTCGACCTGGCCAGACCCGGCGATCAACGTCTGGCACCAGATGGACCCGTACACGACGACCGACGCGAGCGGGCGTGAGCGCACGTTCCTGCTCGCCGAGGACGAGGTGGCCGGAGCCGCCGGCGGACCGGTCTGCCCGAGCGGCGGCTTCCACGTGTACGACGTCACCGGTGAGCTCGAGAAGAACCCGCAGAAGGTGGGCTACTGGAACATCGACGACGTCGGCTTCTCCGGCGAGGCCACCGGCACCTGCACCGCGCACGTGTTCCGCATCCACCAGCGCGAGCAGGTGATGACCGCCGCGTTCTACAACGGCGGCGTGCGCGTGGTCGACCTCTCCGGCCTGACCGGGATCTCGCTCGGCAGCACGCAGGTGGCCGGCGAGGGCATGAAGGAGATCGGCTACTACCGGATGCCGGACGCCGACACGTGGTCCGCGAAGACGCCGCAGATCGACCGCAAGACCGGCGACTTCTACCTGTTCGGCAACGACATCCGGCGCGGCCTCGACATCTACCACTACTCGGGTGCGGGCAAGAAGTCGAAGAACCCGGGCAAGTGGATGAACGCCGAGGAGGCGCGCGTCGCGCTCGCGGACAGGCCCGCCCCGGGCACGGCGGGCACGACATACGTCTGCCTGCTCGACGACTGACCTAGGGTTCCGCCGGTGCTCCTCACCGGCGGAACGATCCGAACGTTGGACCCGGCTGCCCCCGTCGTGGGGCAGCTGGCCGTTCGGGACGGGGTGATCGCGGCCGAGCCCGCCCCCGGCGCGCGCACCCTTGAGCTGGGCGGGCGCTGCGTGTTGCCTGGCTTCACGGACTCGCACGTGCACTTCCCGACCTGGTCGCTCGGCCTCCACCAGGCGCGCCTCGAGGGAGCGCGCTCGCTCGAGGAGGCGCTCGACCGCGTGGTGGCGGCACGCGCGCGGGTGGCGCCGGGCGGCTGGCTGCGCGGGCTCGGCTGGCGCGAGGGCGACTGGACCGATGCGCCCACCAGGGAGGCTCTCGACCGCGCCGTGCCCGACGTGCCGGTGGCGCTGATGTCGAAGGACTACCACTCGCTCTGGGTGAACAGCGCAGCGGTGGCGATGGCCGATGCGCCGCTCGAGACGGCGGGCGGGGTGGTGGAGCCGAGCGGCATCCTGCGTGAGAACTCGGCCTGGGCGTTCCGCGACCGCTACGTGCGCCCGACCGTGGACGAGATGCTCGAGGCGTCGCGCGAGGGGATGCGCGTGGCCGCGTCCCGCGGCGTGGTTGCGATCCACGACAAGGACGGCTGGCTCGGCGCGTTCGAGGT
>Ga0075428_100008252_pt1 | contig 11547 bp, 12 predicted proteins | sample RhiMetdeltSRZDD2_FD_75291 | JGI IMG/M metagenome (GOLD analysis project Ga0075428, IMG submission 75291) | Populus rhizosphere microbial communities from Tennessee, USA - Rhizosphere MetaG P. deltoides SRZDD2 | ecosystem: Host-associated > Plants > Roots > Rhizosphere > Soil | place: USA...
AGATCCTCGACGGCATCGGCTCCGCCGAGATGTTCCACATCTACATCTCCAACTATCCGGGCGAAGTGGTCCCCGGAAGCCTCGGGCGCCTCGTGCCGGGCTACGAGGCCCGCATCGTCGGAGCGGACGGATGCGACGTCGCCGAGGGCGAAGCCGGCACGCTCTGGATCAAGGGCGAGAGCGCCGCGATCCTGTATTGGCAGGCTCACGAGACGTCCAAGGAGGTACTGCGCGGCGACTGGGTCGTCACGGGCGACCACATGCGCCGCGATGCGAAGGGCCACTTCTGGTACGAGGGCCGCACCGACGACATGCTCAAGGTCGGGGGCATCTTCGTCTCCCCTTTCGAGGTTGAGAACTGCCTGCTGCAGCACCCCCTGGTGGCGGAGTGCGCCGTGATCGGTTATAAAGACGCGGACGGCTTGACGAAACCCAAAGCTTTCGTGGTGATTCGGGAAGGCGCCGCGGGCCCCGAGCTCGCGCGCGACCTGCAGGAGTTCGTGAAGGGACGCATCGCCCCCTTCAAGTACCCGAGGGCCGTGGAGTTCGTCACCGCCTTGCCCAAGAACGACCGCGGCAAGATCGAAAGGCGCCGACTGCAGTCCTCGCCGGCATGAGGTTCCCCTCCGCGTAGCTTCAAACCCGCGCTCCCCAATGCAAACGAGAAAGGAAAAGAAGGCCCGACCTTCTGAAGGCCATGGCTGAGCACATCGTGATGTCCGAAATGACGTGGACCGAGGTGGACGAGGCGCTCAAGGATCGCCCCGTCGCGCTGCTGCCCGTGGGCGCCGTCGAGGCGCACGGCCCGCATCTGCCCCTGAACGCCGACACCGTGATCGCCACGGAGATGGCCCGACGCGGAGCGGCGAAGCTCAAGGAGCACGGCATCCCGGCGCTCATCCTGCCCCCGGTCTACTTCACCGTGGCCGACTTCGGCGCCGACTTCGCGGGCACGCTCAGCGTCGCGCCGGAGACGGCCCAGGCGCTGCTCCGCGACGTCAGCATCGCGGCCTCGAAGCGGTTTCGCTGCGTCGGCCTCGCGAACATCCATCTCGAGCCGCGCCACGTCGAGTGCGTGAAGAAGGCGGTCGAGGAGGCCACCAAGGCCGGCGCCAGCGTCTGCTACGCCGACCTCACGAAGAAACGCTGGGCCGAGCTCATGGGCCCGGTCTTCCAGGCGGGCGACCACGCCGGTGCCTGGGAGACGTCGCTCATGATGGCCGCGGCACGCGACCGGGTCCGCGAGCGCGAGCGCATCACCCTGGCCCCGATGGACGGGCTCATGCCCGCGCTCAAGAAGGGCGCGAAGACGTTCGTCGAGGCGGGAGGAGAGGAAGCGTAATTCGGCGACCCGACGGCTGCGTCGGCCGAGGATGGCGAAGGCTACTTCGAGGCGCTGGCCGAGGTGCTGTGCGTCTCGGTGATGGAGCACCTGGGGAGCGTGGCCAAGAGGTAGCGATCAGCTATCAGCCATCAGTGATCAGCCGAGAAGGTAGGGCCTCCTAAATCAAATAGATGAGTACCTCTGAGCTGATCGCTGATAGCTGATAGCTTGTCAATGGCCGCCTTCTCCACGACCATCCTCGTCCGCTTCGGCGACCTCGATCCGGCCGGGATCGCGTACTACCCGAACCTGGTCAACTACCTCCACGTTGCGTTCGAGGACTTCTTCGCCGGCTTCATCGGCCGGCCGTATCCCGAGGTGTTCCGCGAGGGACTTGGTTTCCCGACCGCGAAGGTGGAGATGGAGTACCTGTCGCCGGTCCACTACGGGGACCGCGTCAGCGTCGCCGTCGCGGTCGAGCATCTCGGCCGAAGCTCGGTCCGCTTCCGCTACGAAGGCAGTGTCGAGGGCCGTCCGGTCTTCCTGGCCCGCAACACGGCTGTCGTCGTGGACATGCGTGCCTTTCGTCCGATCCCCATCCCGGAGCAGCTCCGGGAACGTCTCAAGAACGCCATGGAGCCCGCACTGGGCTAGAACCGCTATCCAATCCGGAGGTCCTCGTGAAGCGCCCCGCTTGCTTCGTACTTCTTCTCACCCTGGCGGCCCTTCCGGCGGCCGCCGAATCCAAGCCGCTGAACTCGACGCAGTCCAAAGCGGACTCCGAGACGCCGTGGTCGGTCGACCAGGCGAAGGGGCCTACGAAGGACGTCGCCTTCACGACCGACGAGGGCACCTGGCTCCACGTGGACGTTCATCCCGACGGGAAGAACCTGGTCTTCTCACTGCTCGGCGACCTCTACCTGCTTCCCATCGCCGGCGGAGAGGCCCAGCGACTCACCAGCGGCCCCGCCTACGACGTGCAGCCGCGCTTCAGCCCGGACGGGCGCTGGATCGCCTTCGCCAGCGATCGCAGTGGAGTCGAGAACGTGTGGATCTGCGATCTCGCCGGCAAGAACGCGCGCGCGGTGAGCGCCGAGAAGGAGTCCACGGTCTCGGCACCGACCTGGGCCCCCGACGGCGAGTACATCGTGGCCCGCAAGCGACTCACCGACGTGTCGACGCTCGGAACCGTCGAGCTGTGGATGTGGCACCTGAAGGGCGGACAGGGCGTCCAGCTCACGAAGCGTGAGGAACAGCCGGACGCGGCGGACGTCGCCTTCTCACGCGATGGCCGATTCCTCTTCTTCTCGGCCCGTGACAGCCGCTACGTCTACAACCGCAACGTGAACGAGGGCATCTGGCAGATCAAGCGGCTCGACCGACGCTCCGGCCAGGTCGTGCCCGTCACCGGCGAGTTCGGCGGCGCGGCCGCTCCGGCGCTGAGCCCGGACGGCCGCACCCTCAGCTTCGTCCGCCGCGTGCGCGGAAAGACCCGCCTCGAGGCGATGGACCTCGCCTCGGGCCGGGTGCGCCTCGTGGCCGACGGCGTGCAGCGCGACAACCAGGAGGGCTTCGCGTTCCACGGCGTCTTCCCCGGCTACGCCTGGACTCCAGACGGGAGCGGCATCGTCGCAACGGCCGACAACAAGCTCTGGCGCTACGACGCGGCGAGCGGCGCGAGGAGCGCGATCCCATTCAGCGCCCGGGTCGAGCAGACGGTGACGGAGGCGCTGCGCGTGCCGCACCGGCTCGGCAGCGATACCGTCCGGGCGCGCCTGCTGCGTTGGCCCGTCGAGTCGCCCGACGGCAAGACCCTCGTCTTCTCGGCGCTCGGCCGCCTCTACGCCATGGACCTCCCCGGGGGAAAACCACGCCGGCTGACGGACGCCGTGGACGTGGAGTCGTCGCCGTCCTTTTCCCCGGACGGCCGCGAGATCGCCTACGTCACCTGGAACGACGCCGACGGCGGCCACGTCTGGCGCCGGCCGCTCGCGGGGGGCGAGGCGCGCCGCGTCACCAGCGTGGCCGGCCAGTACGCGAACCCGGCCTTCTCCCCGGACGGCCGCCGCATCACCTACGTGCGTGGCAGCGGCGCGACGTTCCGCAACGAGGACCTCGGCGACGAGCTGTGGTTCGAGATCCACTGGGCGCCGGCCGAAGGCGGAGAGAGTCAGTACGTCATCGGCGTGAAGAACCGCGGCGCCAACCGGCGCATGCCACGTCCGACCTTCTCGCCCGATGGCGAGCGGCTCTACTTCGTGGACGACGAGAGCCCCGCCAAACCGACCGACCCCCCCAAGGCCGTCCTCTACTCGATCAAGCTGGACGGAACCGACAAGCGCGCGCATCTGAGGATCGGTCAGGCCGAGGAGATCGCCGTCTCTCCCGACGGCCGCCACGCGGCCTTCAGCGAGCGCCACAACGCTTGGGTGACTGCGCTGCCGATCGCGAAGGACGCGATCGAGGTCGCCCTCGAGAACGGCGCGCTTCCCCTGGGTCAGCTCACCGACGAGGGCGGCGAGTGGGTGGCCTGGGCCGACGCTGGCAGGACCGTGACCTGGATCTTCGGCCCCACCTACCATCGCCTCGCCTTGGACAAGGCGCTGCCCGCGCCCGAGCCCGAGACGCCGAAGCAGACCGCGGAGAAGGCGAAGAAGGGGACCGACGCGAAGGAGGACGAGAAGAAAAAGAAGATGCTTCCCGAGTCGCAGGCGATCGAGATCGCGCTCGAGGTCCCCCGCGCGAAGCCGACCGGCGTCACGGCGTATCTCGGGGCGCGCATCGTCAGCATGAAGGGCGACGAGGTCATCGAAGACGGCGCCCTCGTCGTGGGTGGCGACCGCATCCTCGCGGTCGGGAAGGCCGCGACCGTGAAGATTCCGGCCGGCGCCCGGAGCGTCGACGTCTCGGGCAAGACCATCATCCCGGGCCTGTTCGACGAGCACGCGCACCTTCACTATTCGACCGACGACATCCTTCCCCAGCAGCCGTGGAAGTACGACGCCAACCTTGCCTACGGGATCACCTCGACGCACGACATCTCGGCCGGCACCCACGAATCCTTCACGCAGTCCGAGATGGTCGAGGCCGGCCTCATGCGCGGACCGCGCATCTTCACCACCGGTTTCATCCTGTACGGCGCCGACCTGCCCGGGCGCGCCGTCGTGAAGAGCCTGGACGACGCGCGCCATCACGTCCGGCGCCTGAAGTCGCTCGGCGCGATCAGCGTGAAGTCGTACATGCAGCCGGGCCGCAACCAGCGCCAGTGGATCCTGCAGGCCGCGCGCGAGGAGGGCGTGATGGTGGTGCCCGAGGGCGGCGGCGACCTCGAGAACGACATGACCATGGTCCTCGACGGCCACACCACGGTCGAGCACGCGCTGCCGTTCGCGCCGCTCGCGACCGACGTCGTCACGCTGTTCAGCCAGAGCCACACCGCCTACACGCCGACGCTGCTGGTGGCTTACGGCGGCCTGGCCGGCGACCGCTGGTTCCACCAGCACTTCGAGCTCTGGAAGGACGAGCGGCTTCAGAGCCATGTACCCCAGGGCATCGTCGACACGCTCGGCCGTGTCCGGAGCGTCATGGCGACCGATCCCGCCGATTGGCATCACCTGGCGGTGGCCGCTTCGGCGAAAGCCATCGAGCGCGCGGGCGGCCGCGTCAACCTGGGCGGGCACGGCCAGATGCAGGGCCTGGGGCCACATTGGGAGATGTGGGCGTTCGTCCAGGGCGGGATGACGCCGCTCGAGGCGCTTCGGGTGGCGACGCTGAACCCGGCGCGCACCCTGGGCCTCGACAAGGACCTGGGCTCGATCGAGGCCGGCAAGCTCGCGGACTTCGTGGTCCTCGACAAGAACCCGCTTGAGGACATCCACAACAGCGAGGCCGTGTCGCTCGTGGTCAAGAACGGGGCGGCGCTCCGCCCGGAGGATCTTGCGTTGCCGAAGCGGTGATCAGCGCAAGGACGCCCAGGCTTTGACCGACCGCCCTCGCGCCTACCAGCGGTGGTACGCCGGGTGGCCGGGCTCGACGGCGATGAAGGTCCCGCGGCACGTCGCGCAAACCCTGCCTTCGGCCTCGAGCGTGCCCTCGACCACGCAGCGCCTGCCCTCCCGCGAGACAGCACGTGCGCGCAGGATCAGCTCGGCGTCGACAGGGGTCGGGCGCTTCAAGATGATCGTGTAGTCCGCGGTCACCGTCGGTGGGATCTCACTCCGCCCCGACGCCTTCATCAGCTCGTGTGCCGCCGCCCAGTTGCAGTGGCAGTCGAGCAGCGTTCCGATGATCCCGCCGTTCAGCACGCCCTCGAAGGCCGCGTGGTGGGATTCGGGCCTGAAGCGGGCGACGACCTCCTCGCCCTCGACGAAGCTTCGGATGTGCAGTCCCTTGTCGTTGGCAGGCCCGCATCCGAAGCAGATGCTGCGCGGGGCGTAGCGCTCCTGGAGGCTCTCCACGCTTCGGAGTCTACTTCGGCTCGACAGCGCTCAGCGGCTCTCCTCTCAGTACAGCTTCAGGTCCATGTTGTCGGCCGCGATGTCCGTGAGGTCGACGATGGCGGCTGCGTTGACGCCGATCGCGATCGCGATCGCCTCGGAGACCTCCTCACGCGTCGCCCCGAACTTGAGCGCCTTCTTGATGTGGCCTTCGAGACAGCCCTGGCACTTCGCCGCCAGGCTCGCGGCGATGGCGATCAGCTCCTTCGTCTTCCGGTCGAGGGCCGAGGGCTTGTAGGTCTCCTTGTAGAACTGGAAGTAGATCTCGCGGAAGCGCGGGTCGACCATGGTGTACGAGTTGGACTGGGGCTTCGGTGCGCCGTTGTCCTCCTCCGGAAACGGGACATGGTGTTTCTTCTCGTCACTCACGGCCGACCTCCTCCAGTAGCTTCGAGACGGCCTGTTCGTATGCCGCCGTCGCATCGCGGTAGGCGTGCCCGTGGCCCTCGCTGGGAACGACGAGCGCCTCCGCTTGCGGCCCCGCCGCGGCCTTCAGGTCTTGCGCGATTGCAGCCGGCATGCGTTCGTCTCCGCTTCCCGCCACGAACAATGCCGGACGCCCTCGCAGCTTCGCCGCCGCCTTCAGGATGTCCAGGTCGTCCGGATCGAAGCCGGCCCGGCGTCCCATCCAATACACGGTCAGATCGGCCGTCGGCCACACGGGCACCCAGGGCAGGAGGCCGCGCACGACGCGGATCAGGAGCGGCGGTCGTGTCGGCGAGGAGGATGGCCGCGATGCCATCCCGCGGAACAGCTCGAGGTGATGACGCGCCGCGTCCCGAAGGCTGCGGTAGCTGCTGTCGCACACGACGCCCATGATCTGCGGCTCCTCCGCAGCCGCCAGCACCACCGCGGCTCCGCCGAAGGAGATGCCCCAGGCCACGATCGGCAGCGGCGCGCGCTTCCTCGCGTCGTCCACCGCCCCGAGGACGTCGAGCCGCTCGCCCCAGCCCAGGCTCCTCACCGTGCCCCCGCTTGCACCGTGACGGCGCAGGTCGAAGAGCAGCGCGTTCCAGCCCGCCTTGTGCAGGAACGGAACCTTGCGGATCATCTCGATGCGCGACCGATTCAGGCCATGGACGAGGACCACCGTTCCACGCGCGCTTTCGGCCGGCACCCACCATCCCTGCAGGGCGACGCCGTCCCGGGACTGGAACGCCGCCTCCTCGAACGCGAGCTCGAGAGACGCGGGCGTGAGCCCCGCGTTCTCGTTGTCCGTCATCTTGAAATCCCGGGTGGTGAAGAGTCCCGCCAGGAGCCACGGGAACAGCCCGAAGAATACGATGACGAACCCGGCGATCAGCGTCAGGGCGAGGCGCTTCAGCCATCGCCTCAAACGGCGATCCCCGCTCGGTTCACGGGGCGATGATAGCAGTTGGCTCGGAGGGGAGCGCGGAAGCCGACACGACGGCCGCGCCGATGGAACGGCTCTGGGGGCATTGGAGCCGGTCCCGCGCGCCGTCACCCCGTCTGGATCCCACGCTCTCCTCCGATGCTCGACCGGAGTTACGCCGGCCGTGACTCGTTGTTCCGCCTGGGCTTGTCAAAGGTTGTCAGCATTCGGATACGATCTCCGCGTGGGCGAGCCCGAGACGTTGCTTCTCGTCGCATCGGGCGCCGCCACGGGCTTCGTGGGCGCCCTCTTGGGCCTCGGCGGCGGCATTTTCCTCGTTCCACTGCTGAGCCTGGTCCTGCAGCTGCCCATCCGCACGGCGATCGGCGCGAGCCTGGTGTCGGTCATCGCGACGGCCTCGGCGTCCACGACAGTGAACCTGAACCGCGGCTTCGTAAACCTGCGCCTCGGGGTCGGCCTGGAGGCGGCGACCAGCATCGGAGGCCTCACAGGCGGGGTGCTCGCCAGCTTTCTCACGCAGCGCCAGCTCTTTCTGGTCTTTGGATCGACACTGCTCGTCATGGGGATGCTCGTCCTCCTTCGCTCTCGGCGGCGCAACGTGATCCCGGACGACGACGTCGAGCCCGGCCCGCTTGGCGGTCGACTTCAGGAGGGTGAACACGTCTATGTCTACCGCGTGAAGCGTCTCCCCTTCGGGCTCGGCGCGTCCCTGGCTGCGGGAGCCATCTCCGGGCTGCTCGGCGTGGGCGGCGGGATCGTGACGGTGCCGGCCCTGAATACGTTCTGCGGGATCCCGATCCGCGTGGCCGCCGCGACGAGCGCATTCATGATCGGCGTGACGGCAGCCGCGTCCGCATTCATCTACTGGCATCGCGGCGACATCTCGCCGGCGATCAGCGCCGCGGTGGCGCTCGGCGCGCTCCCGGCGGGACTGCTCGGCGCACACCTCTCGGAGCGCATCGAGCCCCGGCTGCTCAAGATCGTGATGGCCACGGTCCTGCTCCTCATGGGAGTGCGCATGGGCCTGGAAGGGCTGTGATGGCGACCGACGATCTGGCGCGCGCCATCGAGGTGGCGCTGGCCAGCGGTCTGACCCTGGGCGCGGGGCTGCTCTGTGTGGGCTTGGCACTCGACTCCTCCCACGTGCTTCAATGGGGCATCCTGGCGTTCATGCTCACGCCGGTCGCTCGCGTCGTGGTGCTGACCGTCGGCCTCTTGCACGAGCGGGACTGGCCCTTCGGCCTGCTCTCCCTCTTCATCCTGGGAGTGCTCGGCGTCTCGATGCTGGTCGGAGCCCGGCTGTTTTGAAGCCCGGGCGTCTCCGGGCGGCGTTGTTCGACTGGGACGGCACGCTGGCGGACACGGCCGAGATCAGCTTCCAGACCTATGTCGCGCTCTTCGCCTCGTTCGACATCGCATACGGCCGGGGCGATTTCGAGCGAACGTATTCTCCCGACTGGTACCGCACGTTCGAGGCGATGGGCCTGCCCCGGACGCGCTGGCCGGAAGCCGACGCGCGCTGGCTGGAGCTCTACGCGCGCGAGCGTAGTCAGCTCCTGCCGGGCGCCGCGGATGGCCTCGGCCGTCTCCGGGAGCGCGGCCTGCTGCTGGGTCTCGTGACGAGCGGAACGCGCTCCCGAGTCGAGAGGGACCTCCAACGCCTCGAGGTCGGTGATTTCTTCGGAGTGGTCGTCTGCGGCGGTGACACGGCGAATCGCAAACCGCATCCGGAGCCGTTGCTGGTCGCCCTCGACCGGCTCGGCGTCGCGGCCAGCGATGCCGCATATGTGGGCGACAGCCCCGAGGACATGGCGATGTCCCGCGCCGCCCGCGTGTATTCCATCGGGATTCCCGGTGGCTTCCCCAACCACGCGGCCTTGGCCGCGTCGGGGCCCGACCTGCTCTCGGAGAGCCTGGCCGCGGCCATACGCGACCTGGTCGGCTGAGGTAAACTCCCCGGCTCGTGACCTCGTCGAGCATCCCCATGATCGACCTGCAGGCGCAGTATCGCGGCCTGAAGGTCGAGATCGACGCCGCACTGCAGCGCGTGGTCGACAGCGCCCAGTTCATCGGCGGTCCCGACTGCCGCGCCTTCGAGGAGGAGTTCGCCTCGTACTGCGGCGTTCGCCACGCGGTGGGCGTGGCGAACGGAACGGACGCGCTCACGATCGTGCTGCGCGCCCTTGGGGTGGGATCCGGCGACGAGGTGGTCACGGTCGCCAACACCTTCGTCGCGACCGGCGAAGCCATCCTTCTCAACGGTGCGCGCCCGGTCTTCGTGGACGTCGAGGAGTCCAGCTTCACGCTCGACGCCGAGGAGCTCGAGCGGGCGATCACTCGCCGCACCCGGGCCATCATGCCGGTCCATCTCTACGGCCACCCGGCCGACATGGATCCGATCCTGGAGGTGGCGCGCCGCCACGGCATTCCCGTCGTGGAGGACGCAGCCCAGGCGCACGGCGCCCGGATCGGCGAGCGGCGCGTCGGGAGCTTCGGCGCCGCGGGCTGCTTCAGCTTCTACCCCGGCAAGAACCTCGGAGCATGGGGCGACGCCGGGATGGTCGTCACCGACGACGCGGAGCTGGCTGGGCGCGTGCGCCGGATCGCCAACCACGGCGCTGGCGCGACGAAGTACGACAACGTCGTCGTCGGCACCAACAGCCGTCTCGATTCGCTCCAGGCGGCGGTGCTTCGCGTGAAGCTGCGCCATCTCGACAGCTGGAACCGAGTGCGGCGCGAGCGGGCGGCGGACTACGCCGCAGCGCTGCGCGGGATGCCCAACCTGGTGCTGCCCCGGGAACGGGCCGGCTGCACGTCCGCCTGGCATCTCTTCTCGATTCGCGTGGCGGACCGCGATCGCCTCGCGGCCCACCTCGGAGCGAACGGCATCGCCACGTCGTTCCACTACACGAAGCCGATCCACCTCCAGCCCGCCATGGCCGGTCTCGGCGGGAAGCCGGGCGACCTGCCGGTGTCGGAGCGCCTCTGCCACGAGGTGATGCAAGTGCCGCTCTTCCCCGAGATGTCGAAGGACCAGGTGGCTCGCGTCGCCGACGAGATCCGCGCCTTCAGCGCGAGCGCCGTGGCGCGCGCTTGAAGCGCCACCGCGGCCGTGTGCCGCGGCACGCGGCGCTGACCCTGGCTGTCTGCGCACTCGGGAGGCCCGCCCTCGCCGACACGGAGCTCCTGCCCGAGGTCAGCGTCCGCCTCCAGGCGGCGCGCTACATGCCGAGCGACACCGACCTCGTCCACGAGGGCTGGATCGGAGCCGGCGCGGGACTCGTGCGCTTCGGCAAGACCACCGCCTACCTGGTCGCGGACGTGGAGACGATCCTCGGCAACGAGCGGCGGCAGTTCGAGGCCACCCAGGCCAATTACCACCTCGAGCTGGGCGCGCGCCGCGCTCTCGCCCGCGACCGCGCCCTGTCAGTGTTCCTCCATCACGTCTCGCGGCACGAGCAGGACCGGAGCAAGCCGGAGGCCGTCGACTGGAACATGTTCGGCGTGCGCTTCGAGGCGCCCTTTCCCGCGGAGTTCAAGCTGCCCGGTCGGGTAGCCGTCGGCATGGGCCACACCACCCAGCAGTCGTTGGTCGGCTATCGCTGGGAGCTGACGGGCCAGGTGCTGTGCGATGCCGTGACGCGCCCGTTCGGCGTCGTGTACGTGGCGACCGGAGTACGCATGCTGAGCGCCGAGCCCGAGGCACCCTTCGCTCGGTGGGGCTTCCTGGACTTCCAGTTCGAGGCGGGCATGCGCTTCCGGCGCAACGGGCGGATGATCGAGACCTTCCTCGCGCTCGACCACCGGAACGACGTCCTGATCGCGGAGCCCCTCACGGAGACGCGCGCGCTGCTGGGATTCCGCATCCGCGTGGGCCGGCGTCATTTCGCCGGGCCGGAGGATCCGCGGCCTAGATCTTCTGAGTGAGCAGCCGAAGCTGGACCTCTGCGGCCTTCCGGACCTCGAGGTGGCGGCTCTCCGCCAGCAACTTGCGGAGGTAGTCCACGTCCTCCTGGCGCGTCATGCCGCGCACCAGGATCTGGCCGATGTGGCGGTCCTCGGAGTGCTCCTTCAGCCGGTCGACGTTCCTGATCTTCTTCGCGGCCTCCTGGCGAACGAAAAAGTGGCGCTCGCTGTCGATGACTTCGAGAAGCATCTCGTCCTCGTCGTGGCCCGGAAGGAGGCTCGCGATCCGGTACAGCAGCTCGTCGTCCGAGAGCGAGAGCCAGCCGGCGCGAACCGCCTCCGGACCCTCCTTCCACGGCCGCCTGCGCTGGAGGTCGTCGACGGGCGCGTTCATCCCGCCAGTCCGAGGAGAGCCGCGGCCCTCCGCCGGAACTCGTTGATCGCCTGCTCCACGGCGTGCCGCTGCT
>Ga0075428_100008253_pt1 | contig 11547 bp, 9 predicted proteins | sample RhiMetdeltSRZDD2_FD_75291 | JGI IMG/M metagenome (GOLD analysis project Ga0075428, IMG submission 75291) | Populus rhizosphere microbial communities from Tennessee, USA - Rhizosphere MetaG P. deltoides SRZDD2 | ecosystem: Host-associated > Plants > Roots > Rhizosphere > Soil | place: USA...
CGCGGCACTTCGGACCGATTTGACTCAGTGCCGTGGCCATCGTAACGCGATCGACGATCCGCCCTTCGAGCTCCGAGGCCTCGGGATCGACGAAGTTGCCGGCGTCGTCGGGGAGCTGACTCGTGCGCGCCGCGATGCGCCAGTACGCGCGGCTCGCGTGACAGACCGCGCCGATCAGCCACTGACGCGCGTCGCGCACGCTCTCGCGGCGCAGCATGTACGAAGTGAAGACCTCGTTCACGACGCCCGCGGCATCGAGAGGAGGGATGTTGAATTTTTTCTCGGCGAGCTCGCGAAGGCGCGGCGCGTGCTCTCGGTACGCAGCTTCGACGAGCGGACTGGTCTCGGCGGCTTTCGGCACCGAGTCGTCGTCATCGCGTGGCGGCGCCATGAACGAAGTATATTCGGAGCCGATGCGCATCCTCGCAGGCGACGTCGGCGGTACGAAGACACTTCTGCGATGCGTCGACGCGAGCGGCGAGATCGCGCTCGAGGCGCGCTACGACAGCACCGCATACGCGACGTTCGATGATCTGCTGGTCGAGTTCACTGCGCGCGCGCCCGCTCCGATCGACGCGGCGTGCTTCGCGGTCGCCGGTCCCGTCTACGGCGCGCGCGCGTCCATTACGAACCTCGGATGGGTGATGGAGGAGGACGCGCTCGCGCGCGCGTTCTCGATCGGCCGCGTGTCGCTCATCAACGACTTCTATGCGGTCGCCTTGGGTGTGCCGCTCCTCGGCGAGAGCGATCTGCTCTCGCTGCACGCCGGCACGCGCGATCGCACCGCGCCGATGGCGATCCTCGGCGCGGGCACGGGACTCGGCGAGGCCATCGTGACCTATCAGGCCGGCATGCATCACGTGATTCCGACCGAAGGCGGCCACGCGGACTTCGCGCCGCAGGACGAAGAGCAGGCGCGGCTCTTTCTCGCGCTGCACGCGCGCTACGGCCACGTGAGCTGGGAGCGCCTGATCTCCGGAATGGGCTTGGTCAACATCTTTACGTTCCTGGGCGGCGAGGAGATCGATCCCGCGGCGATCGCGGAGCTCGCCGATGCCGGCGACGCTCGCGCCATGCATACGTTCGAGATCTTCGTCGATCTGTACGGTGCCGAAGCCGGCAACATGGCCCTCCGCGTCCTCGCACGCGGCGGCGTCTTCCTCGCGGGCGGCATCGCCGCGAAAAACATCCCTCGCTTCACCGACGGCCGCTTCACCGAAGCCTTCCTGCGAAAAGGCCGCTTCCGCGCGCTCCTGGAGACGATCCCCGTCGATCTGATCATGAATGAGGAAGTGGGGTTGATGGGGGCGGTGGAGCGGGCACGTCGTTAGAAATGGTGCTGGGTGTTGGGTGTTAGGTACTGGCGGAATGTCGCCCGGGCCAAACACCGCCAGCACCCAGCACGTCGTTAGAAATGGTGCTCGGTGTTGGGTGTTAGGTACTGGCGGTTGTCGCCCGGGCCAAACACCGCCAGCACCCAGCGCGTCGTTAGAAAGGGTGCTGGGTGTTGGGTGTTGGGTACTGGCGGATTGTCGCCCGCGCGAAACACCGCCAGCACCCAGCGCGTGGTTAGAAATGGTGCTGGGTGTTGGGTGTTAGGTACTGGCGGATTGTCGCCCGGGCGAAACACCGCCAGCACCCAGCACCCGATACCCCAGCACCGGCTCCAGGAATCGCGCAAACCTCTGCTCGGTTCAGGCACCCGCAAAACCGAGTTAGGAGAAACGAATGGGTTTGAGTGTCGGCATTGTCGGTCTGCCGAATGTCGGAAAATCAACGATCTTCAACGCGCTGACCGCCGCGGGCGCCCAGAGCGCGAACTATCCCTTCTGCACGATCGAGCCGAACGTCGGCATCGTGCCGGTCGTCGACCGGCGCCTGTCGGCGATCGCGGAGCTCGCGCAGAGCAAGCAGGTCATCTTCACCGATCTCAAAGTCGTCGACATCGCCGGTCTCGTGCGCGGCGCAAGCAAAGGCGAGGGGCTCGGCAATCAGTTTCTGGCGAACATCCGCGAGACCGACGCGATCCTGCACGTCGTCCGCTGTTTCGAAGATCCGAACGTCGTGCACGTCGAGGGCAGCGTCGATCCGGAGCGCGACATCGAGGTGATCGAGACCGAGCTCCTGCTCGCGGATCTCGATGCGCTCACGAAACGCAACGACCGCGTCGGCCGTCTCGCGCGAGTCGGACAAAAAGAGTATGCAGCGCAAGCGGAAGCGCTGACGAAAGCGATCGCCGCGGTCGAGAAAGGCACGCCGCTGCGGGCGGCACAGCTCACCGGCGAAGAGCGTGCTGCGCTCGCCGAATTGAATCTCATCACCATGAAGCCGGTCCTCTACGTCGCGAACGTCGCCGAGGATGATCTCGGCAAGGAGACGCCGCTCCTCACGCGCGTGCGCAAGGTCGCGCAGGAAAAAGGCGGCGAGATCGTCGTCATCTGCGGCGAGCTCGAGGCGCAGATCGCGCAGTTGCCGCCCGAGGAGCGGGAAGACTTCCTCAGAGAAATGGGACTGGACGAGCCGGGCCTCGACGCGCTCGTGCGCGCGGCGTACAAGCTCCTCGATCTCGAGACCTTCTTCACAGCCGGCCCGAAAGAAGCGCGCGCGTGGACGATCGAGCGTGGATCGAGAGCGCCGCAGGCCGCAGGCAAGATCCACAGCGACTTCGAGCGCGGCTTCATCCGCGCGGAGACGATTCGCTTCGATGACTACGTCCAACTCGGCGGCGAGCAAGGCGCGAAAGCCGCAGGGAAGATGAGGAGTGAAGGGAAGGAGTATGAAGTCGAGGATGGGGATGTCATTCTGTTTCGGTTCAATGTCTGAAGGGGTGTTGGGGTTGTTAGGTGTTGGGTGCTGGCGGTTTTTCGCCTGGACCGCACTCGCCGTAACTCGCGCCGGCAGCTGTAACACCTTGTAGCACCCAGTACCTAACACCCAGCACCGCGTCAGCATGCAATTCACGATTCACTCCGACGAAGGCCTCCCCATCCGCGGCGACTTCGACGTGGGCGAAGACGCGAGGGCGCTGGTGATCGTCGTCCACGGATTCAAAGGCTTCAAAGACTGGGGATTCTTTCCGTGGCTCGCGCAGCGCCTGATGCAGCACCGCATGGCGGTGTGCCGCTTCAACATGTCGCGCTCGGGGATCGGCGACGATCCGGAGACGTTCGATCGCCTCGATCTCTTCGAAGGCGACACGTATTCGATCGAGCTCGCCGATCTGCGTGCAGTCGTGCGTCACGCGCGCCTCGAGTTTCCCGCGCTTCCGCTCTTCCTCCTCGGCCATTCGCGCGGCGGCGGCATCGCGCTTCTCGGCGCGCCGGCAATTCCGGATCTAACGGGCATCGTCGTGTGGAGTCCGATCGCGCAGACCGATCGCTGGGATGCCGATGCGAAACGCGAATGGCGGGAGCGCGGCTTCAGCGAGTTTCTCAATCAGCGAACGAAACAGAGGATGCGCGTTTCGACGGCGGTGCTCGACGATCTGGACGCGAATGGCGAAAGGCTCGACGTCGAACAGGCCGCGGCGTATCTGCGCGTGCCGATGCTCGTCGTGCACGGCGGCAGCGATGAGAGCGTGCCTGTCAGCGAAGGACGACTGTTGGCGTCGCGCGGTCAGGAGTCGTCGCTGCTCGTCATTGAACGCGCCAGTCACACGTTCAATGCCATTCATCCGCTGGTGCACGTTCCGTTCGAGCTTCTGCTCGCCGCCGAAGTGACCGCACATTTCATCAACGCCCACGCGTAAGCGGCGCTACAATCTCGAGGGTCTAAAATCCTTAATTCCGGGGTTCGCGAATGGAGCTCATTGGGCGCCGGTTCGGCCACATCCGTGTCACTGAAGTCGTCGGACAAGGCGGCATGGGGGATGTGTATGGCGGCTACGATGAGACGCTGGAGCGGAAAGTCGCGCTCAAGGTTCTGAACGCGGATCAGCGACTGGACGACGAAGCGCGCGATCGTCTTCTGCGCGAGGCGCGCGCGCTGTCGAAGCTCGATCATCCGAACATCTGCCGCATTCACGATTACATCGAGTCGGGCGACGTCGATCTGCTCGTGCTCGAGTACATCGACGGGCGGACGCTTCACGAAGTGGGCGAAGGTCTCTCGCGCAGCGAGAAACTGCGCATTGCGAAAGCGATCGCCGAAGTGCTCGTCACGGCGCACCGCGCGGGCATCGTCCATCGCGATCTCAAGCCGGAAAACGTGATGCTCACGCGCGCCGGCGAGGTGAAGGTGCTCGACTTCGGACTGGCGCGCTGGCTCAATCGCGCGCGCCTTTCGTCGGGCCGCCAGAAGGCCGTGCAACTCCGCGTCAACGACAAGCCGGTCGATGTTGCCGAGACGATGGTGCTCGACGCCGCACTCGATCCTCCGACGCCGTCGGGCCGCCGCGAGTTCCTCGCCACCGCCGTGGGCATTACGTTAGGCACTCCGCTTTACATGAGTCCCGAGCAGGCGCGCGGCGAAACGCTCACGCCCGCGAGCGACATGTTCGCATTCGGCCTGCTGCTGCAGACGCTCTTCACCGGCAACGAACCGCATCCGATCGACATCACCGCGCGCGAAGTGATCCTGCGCGTCGCGCGCGGCGAAACGCTCCCCGTGCAAGGCGCGCCCGGCGACGTGACCGCACTGATCCACCGCCTCAAACAATTCGCCCCCGCCGACCGTCCGACCGCCGTCGAGACCGTCGAGCGCCTCCGCTTCTTCGCGGACAAAACTCCACGCATCGTGCGCAGAAGTATCGCCGCGGCTCTCGTGCTCATCGCGGCCATCGGCGCGTGGCGCTACACAGTCGACCTCGCGCGCGAGCGAACGATCGCGGTGGCAGCGCGGGCGGAGGCGGATCGGCGCAGAGCGCAGGCGGAGGATCTTGTCGAATTCATGCTCGGCGATCTGCGCAAGAAGCTGGAGCCGATCGGAAGTCTCGATGCACTGGATAGCGCGGGTGAGCGCGTGCTCAAATATGTCGATTCCTCGCGGCCGGAGACGATGTCCGCCGAAGAGCTCACGCGAAATTCGAAAGCGCTCAATCAACTGGGCGAAGTGCGCATTGCGCAGGGGAAACTGAACGAGGCATTACAGGTCTTTCAGCGCTCCTTGCAGCTCGCACAATACGCGGTGAAACGCGAGCCATCGTCGGCGTCGACGCAATTGGCCGCGGCCACGAGTCACTTCTGGATCGGCGATATTTATCGGCGCCAGGGAAAACTCGATGATGCGCTCCGTCATTACACGAAGTACAGGGACATGGCAGAGCAGCTCGCGAAGGCGCATTCCGACAACGACGATTATCAGCTCGAGCGAGGATATGGGCTTAGTAACGTCGCTTTGATTTACGAATTGCAAGGAGATTTTCCGCGTGCATTGGAGAATCTGCGTCTCGCTCGCAGCATCAAAGAAAAGCGACTTGCGGCGAAGCCCGACGACTCATCACGGCAGGCAGATCTTGCGAAGACGATCAATCGCATCGGATTCGTCCTCGAACGCTCGGGCGATCTAGCGGGCGCGCGCGAGCATTATGAGTCAGAATTCGCGACGTATTCGAGGCTCATGGCGAGAGATCCGAAAAATAATCAGTGGAAGGATCGGCTCGTTGTGAGCCACAACTACCTCGCGCGCGTGCTCAATATGATGGGCGATACTGATCGAGCACTCCAACTTCGTCGCGCGGAAGTGGATCTCATGACGCAATTAGCGGCTCGCGATCCCGCCAATGCCGTATGGCAGCGAAATCTTGCCATCATTCGCATGAATTACGGCGACGTACTTCGGATGAGCGGTCATCAGAATGAAGCCGCGGTGGCGATGAAAAGCGCAGAAGAAACCATGCAGGGCCTGCTGTCTCGCGCGGAAACCGTCGATTCGTGGCGTCGCGATCTCGGTACCATCCGCACAGCGATTGCACGCGTCCACCTGGTGGACGGAGACGTCGTTCGAGCCATCCGCGAAGCAAAAAGTGCCGTCTATTTACTCGAGCCGTTCGCGGCGACGGAAGCTCTAATGCCGAAGTACATAGCTGATGCGTGGCTCGTTCTCGGGGATGCTCTCGCTGCTTCCGGCGATGCCGCAGCGGCGCGCCGGGCATGGACAACAGCGGAGAAAATCATCGAGCCGCTGGCGCGACATAGTCAGAGTCCCGAGGTGCTCGACATCATGGCGAGAACGCTCTTTCGTCTGGGCCGCCGTGGCGAGGCAGTGCCCTTCATCGATCAATTGCAGCGCAGTGGGTACCGCGCGCCGGATTTCGTACGCGCGAGTTCGTAGAGAGAAGGAGTTTCATATGGTTCAACACGTCAGAATCGTGCCCAAGCCAGGCGATCCCACACAACCGGATGCAGATCCGCACAAAGTCAAACTCTGGCGCGACGACCAGACAATCAAATGGGGACTCTCCGCGGGCTTCTGCTGGCCCAATGGTGTGGCGCAGCCGATTGTGTTTCTCGGCGCGGATCCGTCGAAAGGCTATCTTCCTTGGCCGGGGAGTATTCCGGTGCCGATCGGCCCGCCGCCTCCGGCGGGAGAACCTGATCAGCGCTATTACACCGCGACATCCGACCGAGTCCTCGATCCGGGTGCGCCGCCCGAGCTCTACCACTACGCATACGCGGTCTGTCCCGTCGACAATCCCAATTGCCCGCTGGACATCATTACCGGGGACGTGGCGCCGCGTGCTCAGCAGTGGAAAGACGAGGACGGAATCTGGCATGACCCGGAGGCGGAGAATCAACCGCAGCCCTAAGATAAAAACGGCCTTGCGTGCGCAAGGCCGTTTTCTTTATTCGCCCAAGTGTTTTCCCCGGTTCCCCGGTAATTCCGTGTGTTGACGCCCGCCGCCGCCGCGGCGGCGGCGCCGGCGGCGCGGGCCGGGTCCGGACGGCAGCGGTTCGGTCTCATCACCTTCATCCACTTCATCGACGACAGGTGCGGGCGGTTTCTTTTCGCCGGTCCGCTCTTCGAGCTTCGCTTCGTCGAGCAGCCAGACCCACTGCGTTTGCGGGCCGGACTCGCGGATGGAACGATCGCGCTTGGCCTCCGGCTGTTGCTGCTGCACACGCGCGCGATCGCGCTCGCGCGGTTGCTGGCGCGCGCGCTCCGGCGATTCGAGTCGCTTGATGCGAATCAGGACGTCTTCGCTGAGCTTGCGGTTGACGGCGATGAGATCCGCGAGGAGTGCGATCAGCCAGGTGTGGAATCCGGTGATGAGAAAGACTGCGGCGAGGATCAGTGACTGAATGTGTCCGCCGCGATCGCCGCCGAAGTAGAACCAGAGAAATCGCCCGCCTAACGCGACGCCGAGAAACATCAGTACGGCGCCGATGGCGAAGAAGGTCTTCAGCGGGCGATAGAGCGTGTAGATGCGAAAGATCGTCGCGACCGATTTGCGCAGATACGTGCCGACCCCTTGATAGAGGCGCGACGGGCGCGTCGGCGCATTCGTCCGCACGACCACGCTCTGCACGCCGAGGTTGCGGTTGCCGGCCTGAATGACGGTTTCGAGCGTGTACGTGAAGGGATTGAAGACGTTGATCTGCATCGCCGCGTCGCGCGAGAACGCGCGGAAGCCGCTGGTCACGTCGGCGACGCGGAGTCCCGACGCGCGTCCGACGGTCCAGCTGCCGAGACGCTGCAGGAACTTCTTGAGCGGAGACATGTGCGGCGAGCTCGTGACGTCGCGATCGCCGATCACCACTTCCGCGGTGCCTTTGACGATCGGCATGACGATCCGCGCGACGTCGGCGGCGACGTATTGATTGTCCGCGTCGGTGTTGACGATGACATCGGCGCCGAGGCGCAGCGCGGCATCGATGCCGGCGACGAACGCGGCAGCCAGTCCGCGATGCGATTTCAGTTGCAGGATGTGCGTCGCTCCTGCTTTCCGTGCGGCCTCGACGGTCTTGTCGGTCGAGCCGTCATCGATGACGAGCGTCTCGATCGATGTGATGCCGTCGATCTTCTTCGGCAAATCGCGCAGAGCGAGCGCGATGGTGGACTCTTCGTTGAAGGCGGGGATCTGAATGATCAGTTTCATATGTTCGCTTGCGGGTGAGAGGAATTGAAAATTGAAAATTGAAAATTGAAAATGGTGCGCGCGACGCGAAAGGATTTTTCAATTTTCAATTTTCAATTTTCAATTTTCGTCAAAGTCTCCGTGATCATGCCGGTCGAGCGCATCGGCGGCGACGCCGAACGCGCCATGGCCTCTGTGTTGAGCCAGGAGGCCCCGTTTTCGTTCGAGCTGATCGTGATTTCGGCGGCAGCGTTGCCGCTACCGGCCGGCGTGACAAACGTCGTCGAGCCGAATCGTAATCCCGCAACTCGAAGAAATCGAGCGGCTTCCGTCGCGAGAGGGGAGATCCTGGCCTTCATCGACGACGACGCGATCGCGGATCCGCACTGGCTCGCGAACGCGTGCGCGGTTCTCGATGCCCACTCCGATGTGCTCGCCATCGGCGGTCCCGATCCCGCTCCGCCGGACTCATCGATCGCCGAGCTGATCTCCGACACGCTGCTCGCCACGCGATGGATCGGCAGCGGCGTCGCGTGTCACGAGAATCGCCGCGGCGTGTTCGATGTGAAGCACGCGAGCGACATCGCGCTGGTGAATCTGTTCGTGCGACGAAGCGCCTTCACCGGTTTCGACGAGTCGATCGGCTACATCGGCGAAGACACGGGACTCATCGAAGAGCTTCTCGAGCGCGGGCGCGTGGTCTATCACGAGGGCGTGCGCGTGTTTCACCGGCGGCGCGCGTTTCCGGGACCGTATCTGCGGCAGCGATGGCGGTATCGCGTGAAGACGGGACAGCTTCTCGTACGCGGCTCGCGTGCGCATCGCCGCAATCCGAAGATTCGCGCGTTTCTCGTCGCGGGCGCGATCGGAATCCTCTTCGCGCCGATCGTCGCGATTCCCTACGCCATCACGACGCTGATCCTCGGCATCCCGGCAACGCGACTGCCGGCCCGCTGGTGGCCGGTCATTCCCTTCGCCTTCGCCGCGCATCACCTCACGTATTGGCTCGGGATCGTGACCGGGATCACATCGACCCGCAAATGAGGCATATGCAATGCAGGCTTTCCGGGATCAAATGATCGAGCCCGACCTCGACTCCGATTCCACCCTGGTTCGCCGCGGGGCGAACGCCGCGACGTTCCTGGAGATGGCCAAATTTGCCGATGAGATCGAGGCACGTCCGCTCGATAAGCTCCTCTCCGAGCTGCCGGCGCTGGTAAAACTGTCCGAAACGAAGTTCAACCTCGCCCGGCAGGTCATCCGCCGCCGCGCGCGCGAACTCACTCTCATCGAGCAGACCCAGCTGCGGATGTTCGCGGAGGAGGTCAGCGCGATGGGCGGACCGGCGGCGGAGCGGATTCGATCGATCTTCGAGTAGGTCGCCGCGGAATGCCCTACACTGCCGCTGCGGTTGCTGACCGCGGCACGATGAAGTTCACCGACAAAGCCCAGTACCTTCGCTACCTCGTCGACAAGCGGGGCATGCGCCCGGTCTACCTCATCCTGGGGCTGACGTACGACTGCAATTCGTTCTGCCGCACGTGCTTCAACTGGGAGCAGCTGCGCAAGAACAAAGAGCACGAGCTCTCGCTCGAGGAGATCAAGAAGACGCTTTCGTCGATGGGGGAGATGCTCTTCATCGTGATGAGCGGCGGCGAGCCGTTCCTGCGCCGCGATCTTCCGGAGATCTGCGAGTTTCTGTCGACGCACAACAAGGTCAAGCAGATCACCATCCCCACCGGTGCGATCACGAGTGATCTCATTGCCCGGCAGGTGGAGGCGACGCTGCAGCGCTGTCCGTCGACGCAGATCGTCGTGAATCTGTCGATCGATCACATCGGCGAGAAGCACGACTGGATCCGCGGCGTGCCGGGCAACTATGAGAAGTCGAAGAAGACCTACGCGCTGCTCATGCCGCTGCGCGAGCGCTATCCGAACCTCACCGTGAACGTGCACACGTGTTTGTGCACCTACAACGCGGACGATCTCGACGTTCTGTTCGAAGGCGTTAGGCGCGATTTCCCCGAGGTGTCGTTCCACTCGTTCGAGATGCTGCGCGGCGATCAGCCGGACAAGAACATCCAGCCGATCACGACGCAGCGCTATCGCGAGCTGCTGCCGAAGCTCGAGGAGTATTGGAGCGGCTACAAGAACTACGACGGCTTCCTGAAATTCGTGAAGGTGTATTCGCGGCGGATGGAGCTCGCGGTTCTCGAGCAGGAGACGCAGGTGCGGCCGTGCCACGCGGGCCGCGTCTCGGGCGTGCTCGACGCGCGGGGCGAGGTGCGGATGTGCGAGCTTCGCGATCCGGTCGGCAACGTGCGCGACACCGGCTACGACTGGGACAAGCTCTGGTTCTCCGAGGCGGCCGACGAACAACGCCGCTCGATCCGCGCGAAAGAGTGCCACTGCACGCACTCGTGCTTCATGTCGTCGTCGCTCGTGTTCGACTGGCGGACGTGGGGCGCGTACATGGCGTCGACGGTCGTGAATTTTCTCAGCGCGGCATGATCAGTTGGCAGTCGGCAGTCGGCAGTCGGCAGGAGAGCGTCTTCATCATCGGGCCAGTCCCTCCATACCGCGCCGGCATCGCGTATTGCACGATGCGACTCGCCGAGGAGTTGGGGGCAGAGGTCATTTCCTTCCATCGGCAGTTCCCGAAGTCGCTCTATCCGGGATCGAGCGACATCGACCCCACGCTGCCTCGCTACGATGCGCGCTTCCTTCTCGATGTGATCAATCCGCTGACGTGGATCCGCACGGCGATGCTTTTGCGCCGCGAACGGCCTAACGCGGTGATTCTCGTGTGGTGGGTGTGGGTGTGGGCGCTGCCGTACCTGACGCTGCTCGCGTTCTTGCCGAAGACGACGCGCGTGATCCTGCAATGCCACAACATCGGCGACAAAGAGCCGGCGGCGTGGAAGCGCGCGCTCACGAATCTCGTGTTGCGCCGCGGGGATGTGCTGGTGGTGCATGCGAAGACCGAAGCGGAGGACGCCCGAAAGCGGTTGCGAGTTGCGAGTAGCGAGTTGCGCGAGCAGTCACCCGAAAGGCCCGCGCAACTCGGAACTCGCAACTCGCAACTCATCATCACCACCTTCCTTCCCGTCCACGAGCTCGGCGGCGCGATTCCCTCCCGCGACGATGCGCGTCGCGCGCTCGGTCTTCGCGGAAACATCGCTCTCTTCTTCGGCCACGTGCGTCCGTTCAAGGGGCTCGACATCGCGCTGCGCGCGTGGCGGGTGCTGAAGAGCGATGCGACGCTCGTCGTCGCGGGCGAGGCGTGGTGGAAAGGGGAGGAGGAGTATCGCGCGCTCGCGCAGGGACTCGACAACGTGCGCTTCGATTTCCGATTCATCCCCGACGCGGAGATCGCGACGTACTTCGCCGCGTGCGATGTCGTCCTCGCGCCGTATCGCATCGAAGCGCAGAGCGGCGTCGCGCTGACGGCATTTCACTTCGCGCGTCCCGTGATCGCGACGAGCGTCGGCGGCCTGCCGGAGATCATCGAAGAAGGCCGCAATGGCCTCCTC
>Ga0075428_100008255_pt1 | contig 11546 bp, 8 predicted proteins | sample RhiMetdeltSRZDD2_FD_75291 | JGI IMG/M metagenome (GOLD analysis project Ga0075428, IMG submission 75291) | Populus rhizosphere microbial communities from Tennessee, USA - Rhizosphere MetaG P. deltoides SRZDD2 | ecosystem: Host-associated > Plants > Roots > Rhizosphere > Soil | place: USA...
GGCACCCCAAGACGTCGTCGCCGCGCTGGAATCCGGCGACGCGGAGAAGCAAGCCATCGCGGAGACGGTGATCCGGCTCATGTACGCCCCCGTACTGGATGTGCACTGGGTGACGGTGAAGCAGCTCGCCTACCTGGAGCCGATTCTGGTCGAGGTCGTCGCCTGCATGATCGGCGACCTGCTCAACGACGCGCTGCAGGAGACCATCCACAGCGTGGGTGTGCCCGAGCCGGCCGCCCGGGCCATGCTCATGGGCCACGTTCAGGTCGCCCTGGCCAACGGCCTGCGCGGCGACAACCCGTTCTCCGATGCCTGCCTGATCGCAATGGACTACGGTCGGGCCAAGATCATCAAGGAAGACTGGAAGTCGATCTTCAACGACGACGAGCTCGACCAAGTCCTCAAGCAGATGCTCCACCTGGACAACATTCACCGCTGACACGCCCGCGCCCCCGGTGCCTCTTTGTTGACGCGGCCGTGGTTCGCCTGATTGTCGAGGTGGAGACTCGCTATCCAGAGTTCCGGTAGTTGAGTTGGTTACAGCTCTTTATCGATGACCTCGATGGCGGCGAAAAGCGCACCTTGCCAGGTGACGCAGTCGGGAAGGTGGATGGATGGGCAGCTACGTGCTGGGCTTACAGGAGATCGACCAGACGCAGGTCGCGGTCGTTGGTGGCAAGGGCGCGCAGTTGGGGGAGCTCTCGCGGATCGAAGGCATCCGCGTGCCGGCTGGCTTTTGCGTGACGACGGACGCCTTCCGGCGGGTCCTGGCGGACGCGCCGTCGATCCCCGATCGGCTCGATCGACTGTCGCGCTTGAAGCCGGACGACCGGGAGGCGGCCCGCACGCTCAGCGCGGAGATCCGCCGGACCATCGAAGGGATCGCCATTCCTGGTGATTTAGCGGCGGCGATCACCCGCGCGCTCGCCGAGCTCGGCGAGCACGCTGCCTACGCCGTGCGATCCAGCGCGACGGCAGAGGACTTACCGACAGCCTCCTTCGCCGGCCAGCAGGACACATACCTGAACGTCGTGGGCCCGGCCGCGATCCTCCAGCACGTCAGCCGGTGCTGGGCTTCGCTGTACACCGAGCGGGCCGTGACCTACCGCCAGCGGAACGGCATCGACCACCGCAAGGTCCACATGGCCGTCGTCGTGCAGCAGATGGCCTTCGCGCAGGCGGCCGGCATCCTGTTCACGGCTGACCCCGTCACGGGCAACCGGAAGGTTGCCGCCGTGGAGGCCAGCTTCGGGCTCGGCGAGGCCCTGGTCGCCGGTCTGGTGAACGCCGACGCCTACAAGGTGCGCGACGGTGAGATCGTCGGCAAGGCGGTCGCCACCAAGCAGCTCGCCATCCACGCCCTGCCTGCAGGCGGGACGCAGGAACAGCCGATCGACCCGGCGCGGCAGGACGAGCCGGCGCTGACTGATGCGCAGGTCGTACGGCTCGCGGAGCTCGGCCGGCGGATCGAAGCGCACTTCGGCCGCCCCCAGGACATCGAATGGTGCCTGGTCGACGACGGCTTCCAGATTGTCCAGAGCCGGCCAATCACGACGCTGTTTCCCTTCCCCGAGTCCGGAGACCCGGAGAACCATGTCTACGTCTCCGTCGGTCATCAGCAGATGATGACCGACCCCATGAAGCCCCTCGGGCTCTCTTTCTGGCAGATGACGACCCCCGCGCCCATGGCCGAGGCCGGCGGCCGCCTGTTCGTCGACGTCACCCAAAGGCTCGCCTCGCCGGCGAGCCGCGCCGGCATCCTGGAGGCTCTAGGGAGATCCGATCCACTGACCGGGGACGCGCTGCAGACCATCCTCGAGCGCGACGGCTTCATCCGGCCGCTCCCCGGCGAGGATCCCCCCGGGCCACTGTTTGGCGCCACGCCAGCTCCGATCGAGACCGATCCGGCCATCGTTACCGAGCTGATCGGGCGCAGCGAGGCATCCATCGCCGCCTTGGAACGCGACATCCGGACGAAGTCCGGAGACGCGCTGCTCGACTTCATCCGGGCGGACATCCAGGAGCTGAGGCGGATCTTGTTCGATCCGCGGAGCCACCAAGTGTTCATGTCGGCGATGGAGGCCGCTTGGTGGCTCAACGACCAGCTGGAAGCGTGGCTGGGCGAGAAGAACGCGGCGGACACGCTCACGCAGTCCGTGCCCTACAACGTCACGTCGGAGATGGGGCTGGCGCTGCTGGACGTCGCTGACGTGATCCGCCCGCATCCGGACGTTGTGGAGTTTCTGCAGCACGTCGAGGACGAGGGTTTCGTGGACGAACTGCCGAAGCTCGCGGGCGGGCGGGAAGCGCGAGACGCCATCGAGGCGTGGCTCGACAGGTACGGCATGCGCTGCGTCGGCGAGATCGATATCACGCGGCCGCGTTGGAGTGAACGCCCCTCCACGCTCGTGCCCCTGATCCTCGGCAACATCAAGAACTTCGAGCCGGGTGCCGGCGAGCGGCGCTTCGAACAAGGGCGCCAGGAAGCCTGGAAGAAGGAGCAAGAGCTGTTGGAGCGCTTGCGGGCCCTGCCGGACGGGGAGCGCAAGGCCGAGGAAACCAAACGGATGATCGACCGGGTCCGGACCTTCATCGGATACCGGGAATATCCGAAGTACGGCATGGTCAGCCGCTACTTCGTGTACAAGCAGGCCTTGTTGGACGAAGCCGAGCGCCTCGTGCAAGCCCACGTGCTTCGTGAGAAGGAAGACATCTTCTACCTCACGTTCTCCGAGCTCCACGACGTCGTGCGCGCGAACCGAGTGGATGATCAGCTCCTCCACCAGCGCAAGGACGCGTTCAGGTCGTATCAAGCGCTCACACCGCCCCGGGTGCTCACGTCGGATGGCGAGGTCGTCGCCGGGGCGTACCGACGCGACGACGTGCCGGCCGGCGCGCTGGTGGGCTTGGCGGTTTCTGCCGGGACCGTCGAAGGGCGGGCCCGCGTCATCCTGGACATGGCGGAGGCCGATCTCGAAGCGGGCGACATCCTGGTCACGGCGTACACGGACCCCAGCTGGTCGCCCCTGTTCGTCACGATCAATGGCCTTGTGACGGAGGTGGGGGGCCTGATGACCCATGGCGCAGTGATCGCACGGGAGTACGGCTTGCCGGCCGTCGTGGGCGTGGAGCAAGCCACCCGGCTGATCCGAAATGGGCAGCGGATCCGGGTGCACGGAACGGACGGGTACGTCGAGATCTTGCCCTAGGAGAGTGGGGGCCATTCGAGGTGGGAAGGCTCGTATTCGGTGGGATAGAAAGACTGGCGGGCATCGCCGGGACAATCGGTTCCTGACCGTGAGATGTTGGACGGGCAGATGACCTTTGACGACCAGCGGCTGACGGGCGCGGAGAAGACGGCACTGCTAACGCTTTACGGTAAGGCGCTTGATGCTCGTTCGAGCGATCCCATCCTTGGGGACACCATGGCCGAGCAGGCGGTTCGCGCCATGGACTTCGACTTCAAGTCCTTGAAGTTGCCCAGCGGCGCCGCGATCAGTCTTCCCGTACGCGCGAAGCATCTCGACGACTGGACTCGGGAGTTCCTTGCAGCGCACCCCAAGTCCACCGTGCTGCATCTCGGCAGCGGCCTGGACACTCGCGTCTATCGGGTCGATCCGCCGGCCGGTGCCCGCTGGTATGACGTGGACCTGCCAGCAGTCATCGAGCTGCGCCAGGAGCTCTATCCGCCGCGCGCGGATTACGAGCTGGTCGGTGCTTCCGTCATCGATCCCACCTGGCTCCACCGAATAGCCGGTGATCGGCCGGTTCTCGTTGTCGCGGAGGGCCTGGTGATGCATGTCCCTACCGCGGAGTTGGTCGCGCTCTTCCGGCGCATTACGGAGAAGTTCCCCAGCGGCCAGGTCGTCTTCGATGTCTACAGCGCGTCAACGGCCCGGTTCATCATGTGGTCGTCCAGGTTTGGTCGTACGCGGGTGAACCTCCACTGGGGGCTGCCGGCGGCATTGAAGAGGGAGGTGCCCACCCTTCACCTCATCGACTCGGTGCCGTACCTCACCCTGCCCGACCTGGTCAGCCGGCTAGGGAGATCGGCGTTCAGCCGGGCCTACTTCTGCGCAGTCGCGGCGGGGTTCATGCGAAACTCGATGCTCCACCTGCGATATCAGTTCAACTAAGGCTTCGGATTTGGCCCGAGGCTGTCGACGCGCGGATTAGCACCGGTTTTTGCTGGTGCGTCGCCGCGGAAGGGAGCATAAGTGCCAAGGCAGACGATCCCTCTGACTACTTTTGCCCTCTGCGATGTCTCGACAGGCACCAGTCTCGATGACCTTCGGAGCCTGCCGGAGACCGACTGGCTGCCGGCTACCGTGCCAGGGGGTGTCCACGAGGCGCTGCTTGCGGCCGGTCGCATTCCCGACCCGTACTTCGACCGCAACGAGGATGCCGTGCGGTGGGTCGAGGAGCGGGACTGGTGGTTCCGCACTCGCATCCCAGCGACTCCCTCGGCGCCCGGCGGGCGGACCCTCCTGGTTTGCCACGGACTGGACACGGTCGCCGATCTCTGGCTCGACGGCCAGCCGCTCGGCCACAGCGAGAACATGTTTCGCCCTGCCACATTCGACCTGACAGGGCGCCTCGACAGCGGCGCGGAGTTATTGATCTGCTTTCGCCCACCATTGGCTGGGCTTGCTCCACCTGCCGCCGCCGCCAACCTGCTGCAGCGGCTCGGCGACGCACTGTCCGCCCTCGCGCCCGAGGAGCCGGCCGATGGGGAGGGAGCCGGGTTGATGTCCCCGACGCTGCCGCTGGCCACACTACGGCGCAAGGCCACCTTCTCCTGGGGCTGGGACTTCGGTCCACGGTTGCCCTCGATCGGACCCTGGCGACCGATCGAGATTGTGCAGGAGTCAGATGCCGTCCTCACTGGGCACCATGTACGCACCGACCGAGTCGATGTTGAGCAGCGAACCGCTGACGTGACCGTCCGCGTCGAGGCGACGCTGTTGCAGCAAGACCTGCGGCTAGTGGCAGACGTTGACCTGGTCGCTCCCGACGGGCGGACCACATCTTTGACGATTCCGCTGGTCTGGGACGACGCAGCCGCCGGCACACTGTCCGGAGCGGCATCGGTCCGAGTTGAGAACGCGGAATTGTGGTGGACGCACGACCTCGGCGCGCAGCCTCGTTACCAGGTGGACGTCCGCCTCCGAGACGGCGAGCAGCTTCTCGACCAGGAACACGTCCTGGTGGGCTTGCGCACGATCGCGTTGGACCGCAGTGATGATCCCGAAGGCGGTCGCTACTTCCGATTCGTCCTCAACGGGGTACCGATCTTCGCCCGCGGCGCGGCATGGTTGCCCGCCGACATGCTTGTCGGATCAGTCAGCGAAGCCCGCTACCGCGACTTGCTGAGCACCGCGCGGGACGGGCAGATGACGATGCTACGCATATGGGGCGGCGGCATCTATGAGCACGACACCTTCTACAACCTGTGTGATGAGCTCGGCTTGCTGATCTGGCAGGACTTTGGTTTCGCGTGCATCGACTATCCCGACGACGATCCACGGCTACGTCATGAGGTCGAGCTCGAGGCTGCCCACCAGGTGCGCCGGCTGCGAAACCACGCTTGCCTAGCGCTGTGGTGCGGCAACAACGAGGTACAGATGATCCACGTCATGGGCTATCGCGACCTCGCGCGCGGCGGCTGGGGTTCGGCCTTCTTCGATGAGGTGTTGCCCACCGCTGTTGCTGCTCACGATGGTGGGGTGCCGTACTGGCGTGGCAGCCCGTACGGCGAACCGAGCGACGGTCAAGACGCTGTAACGGCCATTAACGGGGTCCTTGATGGTGACCGGCACGCCTGGGAGGTGTGGCACGGCATGGACTTCGGGGCAGGCGCCGGCGAGTTCGCATCGGTCGGGGGGTCGCGCCTTTACCGGCGGTACGCCTTGGACAGGGGAAAGTTCATCAGCGAGTTCGGCATTCATGCCTCGCCCGAGCTTGCCACCCTTCGGCACTGGCTTCCACAAGATCAACTCTGGGTGCACAGTCCGGGATTCGATCATCACAACAAGGATCACCCGAAGAACAAGCACGATCCGGTATTGGAGATCGTCACCGGACTGCCGAACAGCATCGAACAGTATGTCGACTTCACCATGATCAGCCAGGCCGAGGGTCTCAAGTTCGGCATCGAGCACTATCGCCGCCGGGAGCCGCATTGCAGCGGCACACTGATCTGGCAGTTCAACGACGTCTGGCCTGGCTTCAGCTGGTCGGTGATCGACTACGCCGGCATCACGAAGGCTGGCTATCACTATGCCCGGCGCGCCTTTGCGCCAGTGATCGCCAGTTTCTGCCAAGGAGCGGATGGAGCACTGCAGTTATGGATCTGCAACAGCTCGGCTATGCGAGTCTCTTGCGAAGCCGAGGTGACCCTGGGCCGCTTCTCCGGAGCGGTCGACCTCACAGCTGACGTGGCGACCGACGTTGAGCCTGGGCAGGCAAGGCTGGCTTGGTTGATCCCGAGTGATTCGTACTCCGCGGCCCCGGATCGCTATGCCTGGGTACATAGTCCGACTGGCGCGTTCCAACCCAATCGATACTTCTTCGCTGAGATCAAGGATGTGGGCTTCATTCGCGGGCATGTTGAGTCAGAGGTCGTCCGGTCCAGTATCGATCAAGCTTTGGTCCGGGTTCGGGCCACCGGATTCAACTACTTCGTCCGAATCCTGACACCTTCGCCGCAGGTGCGATTCTCGGACAACTATCTCGACCTTCGCGATGGTGATGTGGCTGAGATCGCCGTTCGAGGGCTCACCGAAGAAGTGGGGGACGACCAGCTGCGGGCCGGATCGGGCCTGGCATGAAGGCATATCTGTGGGAGAGGTACGGCCCGCCTGGGTCGCTTCGACTGGCGGAGGTCGAGAAGCCTGTGCCGCGTGCCGATGAGGTCCTGGTGAAGGTTCTGGGAGTTTCCGTCAATCCGGCGGACTGGCATTCTGTACGCGGCAAGCCCTTGTTCTCGCGCTTCATGCTCGGATTGATCCGGCCGAAGTATCGAATCGCCGGCGGCGACATTGCTGGGCAGGTGGAGGCGGTCAGCGCCGGCGTAAGCCGGTTCAGGATCGGCGATGATGTCTACGCCAACCTCCTGGACCACGGCTATGGCGGCTTCGCTGACTACGTGTCAGTGCCGCTTGGTGCGATGTCGTTGAAGCCGGCGAACCTGACATATGAGGAAGCTGCTGCAGTACCCACAGCGGCGGGTACTGCACTCCAGGGCCTTCGCCACCACGGCGAGATTCAGACCGGACAACAGGTGTTGATCAACGGCGCTTCCGGCGGCGTCGGCAGCTTTGCGGTCCAGATCGCCAAGTCATACGGGGCCGAGGTAACCGGTGTGACCAGCACGCGAAACCTTGAGCTCGTCCGTTCACTCGGCGCGGATCACGTCATCGACTACACAGTGAGCGACTTCGCCGATGGTGGGCGGCGCTATGACCGGATCCTCGACACGATTGGAAACCGTTCGGTACGCGACCTCAGACGTGCACTCGCTGAGGGTGGCAAGGCTGCCGTTACCGGCTTCACGACGGTGCGAAAGCTTTCAGCGGTCGTGCTGCGCGGCGGGAAGAACGTGGCCCAGGTGTCGGCACATGTCACCGACAAGGATCTGCAGGTTCTCTCGGAGCTGATTGAGGCCGGCAAGGTTCGCCCGGAGATCGACCGACGCTATCCGTTCGCCGAAATCCCCGAAGCGATCGCGTACCTGGAAGAAGGCCATGCCAGGGGCAAGGTGGTCGTCGGCGTAGCCTCTAGCGCGCCGCCCTCGCAGGGGTCAGACCATTGAGGCCCCACTTCGGCGGAAACCACGATGTCAAGGTGTGATCATTGGGCGCAAAACGCTGCTTGATGCGACTCCTGCCCGAGTAGCCGGCGATCTCTGGGTGCGCCAGTCTGGCGTACTTGTCAACCTCACAGAACAGGTTTTGGCAGTCGATCAGTTGCAGCCTGCGGCCGTCGAGGCCCGAGAAGCTGAGTCCCAAGCGAGCGAAGTGTTCCTCTTGCGTGTCGCTCATGTAGCGGATGATCTCAGCTTCGAGACCGTGAGCTTCGCGGCCGAAGCATTTGCAGATGCCGTCTCTCGCTCCGGGGCCGGCGACGACGAAATCCATCTCATCGAAGTCGATCAAGGTGGAGTAATTGATGTCGATGATCAACTGGTACGCCAGGAAGTTGCCCAGGCCCGGATGGCTGCGTAAGAGATTGAACACGTCTGCCATCGATGCGGCTGTCTCGAGTTTGTGGCGCATCCCGCCGCGCATCATCTGTTGCAACAACAACAGCTGATTCGTGTGCTTGCGTGGTGCGCCCAGCCTCGGTGGAGGAATGAGGTAGGCCGCTGAGTAGATCCGCTCACCGACAGAGGCCGCTGCAGTCAGGACGTCGTCGTATCGATTGAGCTGAAAGCTCGCCCACCTGAGCTCACCGAGTGCGGAGCACAGTAGCTCCCAGGTAGCGATGCGGTTGAAGAACCTGAACAGCAGAATCCGGAACAGCACCTCGTCGGGGTGCTGATCGCCGTGGTAGATCACCTCGCCGATCAAATATTGGCTGACGCGGTCGGCGGCCCGATAACAGTTGGTGAAGCGATACGACGCCATGATCGGGTCGGTGGTCCACGGGGGTGCGTCGCCTCGCAAACGAGCCTGATAGACCCGATGGCGCTCTGCCGCGAAATGCCAATAGGTGTCGAAGATCTCGGTACGACGCAGCCGGCTGTCAGCCACCACGGCTGAATCGACGAGTCTGGTGCGGGGTGGTGTCGTGTCAATTGTGCGAGTCTGCCAGGATCGCGACACGAGTTGCTCGCGACATCATCTCCCGCATCATGGCTTCCACTCGTTACTGCGACGGCGACGATTACACCGATGAGCAGTGTGAGCTCACCCCCTGGCCGGTTCGTCCGGAGGCATTGGCGCGCGCCACGCGCTCGAAGAGCGGATGGGACCTTTCGTCCGCTGCGTACCAGGCTTCAGGCTTGACGTTGCCGGCCCCCAACAGTCGGGCTCGGTGATTCTTTCGTTGTCGGCTTCCTTGCAGCACTCGTACGAAGGGAGGGCAGTCTCATGGACGTAATCCTGCTTCCGTCCAACCGTCCGCCGGACCGCTTCTACCGCGGCGGCCGGAAGATCACAGACTTCCGCGGCGAGCCGCCTGCCGGCGACCGCGAGCCAGAAGACTGGGTCGCATCTACCACGACGCTTGCTGGTGAGCAGTCGCTCGGCCACACCGTCCTGCCCGACGGTCGATCATTGAAGGCGGCCATCGAAGAGCAACCTCAGGCCTGGCTTGGAGACGCGCACGTCCAGCGCTTCGGCGCCGACACGCGCCTACTCGTCAAGCTCTTGGATGCGGGCCAACGGCTGCCCGTACATGCCCACCCAGACTTCTCGTTCGCCGCGGAGCACCTCGGCCGTGCGCACGGTAAAGCGGAGGCCTGGTACATCGTCGAGGGTGGAGATGTCTACTTGGGCCTGAAACAGGACGTGACTGTCGACGACCTCAAGTCGTTGGTGATGAGCCAAGACGTCGAAACGCTCCTTGGCTTGCTCCACCGAATCGAGGTACATACAGGCGACGTCGTCTATGTGCCGCCTGGCGTCCTCCACGCGATCGGTGAAGGTATGTTCCTTGTCGAGCTGCAGGAGCCTGAGGATCTCTCGATCTTGTTGGAGTGGCGGGACTTCGAGCTAGACGGCGAACATGACGGACATCTCGGGCTGGGATTCGAGCTGGCGCTGCAAGCGGTGGAATGCCGTCGCCGAAGTAGCGATGAGATCGCTCAGTTGGTGCGTGCGGCAGGGCTCGGGCCGTCCGTTCTGCCAGATGCGGCAGACTCATATTTCCGGCTGGAGCGCATCGCATTGGGCGGCAGCGCAACGCTCGACTCTGGCTTTGCTGTTCTCGTCATCCTCAGTGGTGAACTCGACCTCGAGGATGGTCGAGCCGTTCATCTGACCGGCGGCAAGACAGCGGTTGCGCCAAACGCATTCGGACAACTCACGTTCCGAGGCAGCGGTGAAGTTCTGGTCTGCCGGCCCCCTCGGCCGCGGTGAAGGCGTCCGCGGCAGGCATCTCGGCCCGATGGCCTTCCCGATCTCGGAGGGTGCTTGTGATCAGGGGACCCTGCCGGTCGCGATCCAGGCGCGCGCGCCGAGCCGGAACGGCTCCTTTCCCGCGCCAAGGCGCTGCTGGAAGTCGGCCTTCAGGGCGGTCAGCCGATCCGGCGCAAGGGAGGCTACGTACGCCCCAGCTGGACCAATCCCGGACTCCAGCGGCTCCCACAGGTCTTCAAATCCTTCGTAGCCAGCGGTAACCGTAACGGCAGAAACCGTCACATGCTCCAGACTGGCATCGGTCCACAGCTCATGGAGTTCCTCGGGTGTGCAGTACCGCATGGAGCGGCCCTCATCGAGGTCAGCGGCGGCTGGGTCCAGAGCCACCACAGAATCCCAGAAGTGCCGCAGTAGCTTCATCTGACCGGCATAGTCCCAGACCGCGGCCGCAAGGAGTCCCCCGCTCCGGGTTACTCGGCGCATTTCGCGTACGCCAGCCACCGCATCTGTCATGAAATTCACCACGAGCTGGGCGAGGGCCCGGTCGAAAACGGCGTCGGGGAACGGCAACGACTCGGCTGAGGCTATTTCGGCCAGTACGCCGGGCACGCGCTCCTGACAGGCCTCGACGAATGCGGGCGAAGGATCGACCGCGGCGACCTGCTCGGCGCCGAGCAACAGTGCCAGTTGCCGCGTCAGCGCTCCGGGGCCGCAGCCCACGTCGAGGACTCGCTGGTCCGGGCGCACGTCGGCGGACCTGATCAACTCTTGCGCGAGCTCACGGCCGTACCGGCCTATGTATCGGTCGTACGCCTCCGCGCTGTGGAAGAACGTATCGGCTGCCGGTTTGCCACCCACGGCGAACCAGTCTCCGGCATGGCCTCCACCTGATTCAAGGCCTACTCACAACTGGCTGGAAGCACAATCGGTTGTGCTTGGGTCAAAACGTTGGAATCGGGCTCTAGTCGCGCCCATCGGCGGTCTCGAGCACGGCAAGCAGTACATCAGCCTCCAACCGGAGTTGTCCGCCGCGCGCGCTTTGCCCGCGTTCCTCGTACGTCGTTGCGGCGGCGAGCCTCGCCTCGACTTCCGCTTGCACGATTGCCCGCTGAGTCTCCGCATCGAGCAGGCGGCGTTCGGCCTCCGCGGCCCCAAGGCCAACGACACCACCGGCCACATGCTCACTAACCTGTGAGACCACCTCGTCGCCGGGGTCGACCGCCTCGGCATTGTCCAGAGCGGCGATCGCGTCTCGCAATACTGCGGTCGCGACCCGATCACGATCCCGCATCGCCTGACTGAGGTGCCGCCGCAAGCGTGCCCGCAGGTCGTCGTATCCCATCACCGATGTTGGCTGCATGGTAGGTAGGTGTGGCACGGACTCAGCGGCACAAAGCCGAACCATATCTGCAGGGCATCTCTAGGTCCGCACGATTTTCAGCCGCTGATAACTACTTGCCGTGC
>Ga0075428_100008256_pt1 | contig 11545 bp, 12 predicted proteins | sample RhiMetdeltSRZDD2_FD_75291 | JGI IMG/M metagenome (GOLD analysis project Ga0075428, IMG submission 75291) | Populus rhizosphere microbial communities from Tennessee, USA - Rhizosphere MetaG P. deltoides SRZDD2 | ecosystem: Host-associated > Plants > Roots > Rhizosphere > Soil | place: USA...
GGATCGGTCTGGTAGTGGATCGGCGAGGCCGGGCAGGCGAGGTTCATGATCTCGTCGGCCTCGATGTAGAGCGGGTGGGTCACGTCGTGGCGCAGCACCTCGAAGCGGTACTCGTCGCGCAGGTGCGCGATGTTCGCCCGCGTCCCGGTGAAGAAGTTGTCGACGCAGATCACCTCGTGGCCATCGCGGATCAGCCGATCGCAGAGGTGCGAGCCGACGAAGCCCGCCCCGCCCGTGACCAGAACCCGTTTCGTCCGGTAGTCGTCCACCCGCCCTCCGACCTCCGCCGCGCGCTCAGCGCAGGAGGTTGTACTTCAGGATGCACCAGACCGCGCGCACCCCGTCCTTCCAGCCGATCTTCTTGCCCTCGCGATAGGTGCGCCCGGCGTAGGAGATGCCGACCTCGTAGATCCGGCAGCCGAGGCGCGCCACCTTCGCGGTGATCTCCGGCTCGAAGCCGAAGCGGTCCTCCTCGATGCGGATCTGCTGGAGCACCTCGCGCCGGAAGACCTTGTAGCAGACCTCCATGTCGGTGAGGTTCACGTTGGTCAGCATGTTCGAGAAGGTCGTGAGCAGCCGGTTGCCGACGTAGTGCCAGTAGTAGAGCACGCGCACCGAGGACCCGCCGGAGAAGCGCGAGCCGAAGACGACGTCCGCCTTGCCGGCGAGGATCGGCTCGATGAGGCGCGGGTACTCCTGCGGGTCGTACTCGAGGTCGGCGTCCTGCACGATCACCAGGTCGCCGCCCGCCGCGGCGAAGCCGCTGCGCAGCGCGGCCCCCTTGCCCTGGTTGCGCTCGTGGTAGATCACGCGCGCGACGCGCGGCTCGACCCGGGTGCGCAGGATCTCGCGGGTGCCGTCCTGCGAGTGGTCGTCGACGACGATCACCTCGAGCCCCGCGACCGGGGCGGCGAGGACGGCGTCGACGATGCGCTCGATCGTGTCCCGCTCGTTGTAGCAGGGGATCACGACGGACAGCCTCGGCACGGGATCGACCTCCGGCGCTGGCGCACGCCCCCTATATCGGTCCCCGGCCCGTATAGGCGAAGTGCCCCGGGCCCGCAAAGCCCGGAGCGGGCTACGCTGCGGCCCGTGACGGCGCGCCGCGGCCACGGCTGGTGGCCCTATCTCAGCCCGATCTTCGCGTTCCTGCTGCTCGGCGCGCTCTTCGAGCGCCTCCCGGCCGGCGTCGCCGCGCGCGGCCTCCCGGCGCTCGTGCTCGTGCCGGCCGCGCTGCTCGCCTGGTTCTTCGCGCGCAGCGAGTACCCGGAGCTGCGCAGCGCGCCGCCGGGCGGCCTCGCCGGCCTCGGCCTCGACTTCCTCGTGGGCGTGGCGGGCGGACTGCTGTGGATGGCGCCCTACGCGCTCCTCGGCCTCGACGCGCTGCCGGCCTGGATGCGCCCGGAGCCCGGCGGCGCCTTCGACCCGACGCTGCTCGGCCCCGAGCACGCCGCGCTCGCCCTCGGGCTGCGCGGCTTCGGCTTCGGCGTCGTCACGCCCTTCGCCGAGGAGCTCTTCGTGCGCGGCTGGCTCTCGCGCTGGATCGAGGTCTACGACTCCGACCGCGACTTCCGCAGCCTCCCGCTCGGCCGCCCGAGCGCGAGGAGCTTCGCCGCCGTCGTCGTCTTCTTCACCCTGAGCCACCTGATGTGGGAGTGGCCGGTGGCGATCGCGTGGATCGTCGGCACGCAGCTCTGGTTCTACCACCGCCGCCACCTCGGCGCGCTCGTCGCCGTCCACGCGGGCTCGAACCTCGCGATCTTCGCCGCGGTGCTCGCCGCGGCGCGGCACGGCTGGGATCTCTGGTACTTCCTGTAGCTCGCGCCCGCCCCGCGGCGGCGAAGCGCGGCGATCACCGCGGCCCCGCGCCGACGAGCAGCCAGGCCCACCATGTCTCCCGCCAGCCGTCCAGCGGAACGCGAGCTGGAAAGGAGCAACCGAGGGGCGGGCGGCCTACGACATCGCGCCGCGGTGGCCGAGGCGGATCCGGCGCGCGACCTCGGTGATCGCGACGACGCCGTCGTGCGCGGGCTTCGCCGCCCGGTCGCCGCAGGCGCGCTCGACCGCCGCCGCGAGCTCGGCGAGCGACGTGAAGCCCGCCGTGCGCGCGTCGAGCGCGAGCTGGGCCGCGAGGCTTCCGAGCTCGCGCAGGTCGGCCTTGCTGTCGGCGTCCTGGAGGTGATCGACGCGCTCCGAGACGCCGACGACGAAGTCGTCGATGACCTCGACGCAGGCCGGGTCCTCGTGGAGGATCGAGTAGATCGGGCGGGCTCGGTCGCAATCCTGCACGCCTCCGGTATCGGAAGCCGCCGCGGCTCGCTGAACCCCCGGGCCCGATCTTGCTCCGCTCGGCTGCGCCTCGCTGCGCGCGCCGCTGGCGCGGCGCTTGCGTCCCGAGCCTTTTGGTCGAGACGGCCGGGCTCTGCGGCAAGCTCCAGGAGACCAGCGAAGACCGGCAGATCCCAGAGCCATGGAGGCCGCGCAGGAGGCCCTTTCCGGACTACCTCGCACCTGGTGCGATGGCTCTGGGCCTTGCCGGTCTTCGCCGGTTCGCTGGGGCGACCTGGCATCGCCCCGTCGCATCGCCCATGGGCTCGGGCCGCAAGCGCCGCGGCAGCGGCGCGCGCAGCGAGCCGAAGGCGAGCGGAGTCCAATCGAGCTAGGGGCGCTTCGGGGTCTTGAAGAGCGCATCGAGGCCGGAGCGGGCCTTCGAGCGCTCGTCGCCGGGGCGGGGGCCCCGGGGCTCGCCGGGGACGAAGTAGTCGCAGCGGTTGGCGCGCTCGCGGTCGCCGACGCGCTCGGCGTTGGGCTCGCGGCACTCGTTGTAGGCGGAGGGGTCGTGGTGCCCACAGTTGCGGCAGACGTGGAGGTCGCGCCCGCAGGCGGCGCAGGTGTCGCGGAAGCCCACGCGCTCGCCCGAGGCCAGCGCCGTCTCCCCGCCGCAGCCGAAGCAGCGCATGCGTCGAGGCTGCCCGAGGCCGCGCGCACCCGCAAGCGACGCGCGTCGGAGCGCCGCAGGCGGGCGCCGCCGCGGGGGTTCAGGCGCGGGGGCGAGGCGGCCGATACGGGGGCGTGATCGACCGCCGCGCCAAGGACACCTGGACCGTCTTCAAGATCATGGGCGAGTTCGTCGAGGGCTTCGAGAGCCTGCGACCCGTCTGGCCCTCGGTCTCGATCTTCGGGAGCGCCCGGACCCCGGCGGGCCACCGCTACCACGACGACGCGATCCGCGTCGGCGAGGCGCTCTCGCGCGGCGGCTTCTCGGTGATCACCGGGGGCGGGCCGGGGCTGATGGAGGCCGCGAACCAGGGCGCGCGCCGCGGCCCGAGCCGCTCGATCGGCCTCAACATCAAGCTCCCGGGCAGCGCCCAGGCGCCGAACGTCCACGCCGACACGATGATCACCTTCGACTACTTCTTCGTGCGCAAGGTGATGTTCGTGAAGTACGCCTGCGGCTTCGTCGGCCTCCCGGGCGGCTTCGGCACGCTCGACGAGATCTTCGAGGCGCTGACGCTCAAGCAGACCGAGAAGATCCACGACTTCCCCGTGATCCTCTACGGCCGCCAGTTCTGGGACGGCCTGTTGCGCTGGGTGCGCGACCAGCCGCTGCGCGAGGGCATGATCTCGCCCTGTGAGCTCGAGCTCTTCCGCGTGACCGACGACCCCGACGAGGTCGTCGCGACGATCCGATGCCACTACGACGAGCGCAAGCGCCAGCGCGGCGAGGGCGCCGGCCAGGGCCACGAGACGCCCTAGCGCGGACCCGGGAGGGTGCGATGGAAGACGGCCAGGGCGCGGCGACGCGCGCGGTGCTCGTGATCGTGGGCGGTGAGCTCGCCGGCGCCGAGTTCGAGCTCGGCGCCGACGAGACGCTGATCGGCCGCAGCCCGACGACCGACGTCACCGTGCAGGACGAGAACGCGAGCCGCGAGCACGCGATCGTCGCGCACGACGGCGGCGTCTACACGATCGAGGACCTGCAGTCGACCAACGGCACGCGCGTGAACGGCAAGCGCGTGCGCACCGCGACGCTCGCCGACGGCGACGAGATCCAGGTCGGCCAGACGCGCTTCCGCTTCTTCTGGGCCACCCGCGCGAAGGACGCGGAGGAGCCGCGCTAGAGCCGGCGGTGCGCCAGGGCCGGGAGGCGGCGGCGGATCGCGGCGAGCTCCTCGAGGTCGCAGTCGGCGGTGATCACGCACGGGCGGTCGCCGGCCTGTGCGAGCACGAGGCCCCACGGGTCGATCACGAGCGAGCGCCCGTGGCTCGCGCGGTCGGGCGCGTGGCGCCCGCACTGCGCGGGCGCGAGCACGAAGGCCTGGTTCTCGATCGCGCGCGCGCGCAGCAGCACCTCCCAGTGGTCCTTGCCGGTCTGCGGCGTGAAGGCGCTCGGCACGGCGAGGAAGGCGGCGCCGCGCGCGGCCATCGCGCGGTAGAGCTCGGGGAAGCGCACGTCGTAGCAGACCGAGAGCCCGATCCCGCCGAAGGGGGTCGGGACGACGACGACCTCCTTGCCCGGCGCCACGCGGCTCGACTCGACGAAGCGCGCCTCGGGGCCGAGATCGACGTCGAAGAGGTGGATCTTGCGGTAGACGGCGTCGACCCGGCCGTCGGGCGCCACCGAGACGCAGGTGTTGTGGACGCGCTCCTCGCCCGGCATCGCCTCCGGGAAGGTGCCGCCGACGATCCGCACCGCGTGCGCGCGGGCGAGCTCGCGGAGCGTCCCGACGATCTCGCCGTCGAGGTCCTGCGCGCAGGGAAAGGCCGCCCCCTCGCGGCGCAGGAAGGCGAAGTTCTCGGGCAGCGCGACGAGCCGGGCCCCGCGGTCGGCGGCCTCGGCGACCGCGGCGCGCGTGGCGGCGAGGTTCGCGGCGACGTCGTCCGTCGAGGTGAGCTGTACGACCGCGACCCGGACCCGCGCGGGCGGAGTCGCCGCGGCGCTCAGCGGAACTCCGTGGGGTCGATGCCGGTGCGGCGGATCACGTCGTAGAAGTCCTTGCGGTCCTTCTTCGCGAGCCGCGCCGCGCGGCTGATGTTGCCACCGCAGCGGCGCAGGAGGCCGACGACGTAGCGCGTCTCGAAGGCGCGCTTCGCCTCCTTGAAGGAGGGCACCTGCTCCGGGTCCTCGCCGGCGAGCAGCAGCGCCTCGGCGGAGATCGCCCCGTTGCCGGCGATGCGCACGGCCTGGCGCACGCGCTCGCTGAGCTCGCGCACGTTCCCGGGCCACGGCTCGACGAGGAGCGCGTTGCGCGCCTCGCGCGTGAAGCCGACCGGGGAGACGCCCTCGTCGTCGGCGTGCAGGCGCAGGAAGTGGGCCGCGAGCGGCAGCACGTCCTCGGGGCGATCCGCGAGCGGCGGGATGCGCAGCGTGTGCTGCGGCGCCTCGCCGAAGGGCGACACCTCGAGCGGCTTCGCGCTCGTCGCGACGAGGCGCGCGCGCGGCGTCGCGGAATCGCCGCGGGGGTCGGCCGCCACACGGGAGAGCTGCGACTGCACGGCGTCGGGGAGGCGATCCGCCGAGTCGATCACCAGCGTGCCGCCGGCGGCTCGCGCGAGCGCGCCCGGCTCGGTGCCGTCGGCGCCGAAGAGCTCGCGCGCGAGCCCGTCCGCGGCGCTCGCCGCAGAGACGACGACGAAGGGCGCCGACGACCGCGCGCTCCAGGCGTGGATCGCGCGCGCGAGGTGGTCCTTGCCGCTGCCCTGGGCGCCGATGATCAGCACGGGCCGATCCGAGCGAGCGGCCACCAGCGCGAGCTCGACGAGCTCCTGGGTCGCTCGCCCCGCACCAACGAGGCGGTCGCCGCGGCGGCGCCCGCTCGGCCGATCGATCGCAGCGGCCGGCTCTGCCGCACCGCGCTGGATCCCCACCTCGCTCATAGCGAAATTCCCCCAGCCCAGCTGTCCGACCACGAGAAGCTATTTGTCTGACAGGCATCTTGTCAACGGAATTGCGGGCGGGGTAGGGTCCCGAGACGCGTCCGCGCACGCCCTGCGTCCAGATCGCCGAGGAGCCATGTCCAGCAGCGAGTTTGTGCGCCCTCCCCCGGGGGGAGCGGTGCGCGCCCTCCCGGACGACCTGATCGACCAGATCGCGGCCGGGGAGGTGGTCGAGCGCCCCGCGTCGGTCGCCAAGGAGCTCGTCGAGAACAGCCTCGACGCGGGGGCCTCGCGCCTGCGCGTGGAGGTGCGGGGCGGCGGCCGCGACTGGATCGCCGTGGGCGACGATGGCTGCGGCATGGGGCCCGCCGACGCGCGGCTCGCGCTCCAGCGCCACGCGACCAGCAAGATCGCCTCGGCGGGCGATCTCGCGCGCGTCGCGACCTACGGCTTCCGCGGCGAGGCGCTGCCGGCGATCGCCTCGGTGTCGCAGCTGCGCCTGCGCACGCGCCCGCACGGCGCGCCGGCGGGCTGGGCGATCCGCGTCGAGGCGGGCCGCGTGGTCGAGGAGGGCGAGGCGGCGGGGCCGCCCGGCACGAGGGTCGAGGTCGCGGACCTCTTCGCCGCGGTGCCCGCGCGCCGCAAGTTCCTGAAGCGCGACGCGACCGAGTGGGGCCACCTCGCCGACTGGCTCGCGCGCGCCGCGCTCGCGCGCCCGGACGTGCACTTCGACGTGCAGCGCGACGACCGCCCCGCGCTCGCCTGGCCGGCGGTCTCCGACCCGCTCGAGCGCATCGCGGCCGTGCTCGGCGAGGACGAGGCCTCGGGCCTCGTCGCCGTCGACGCCACCGCGGGCCCGCTGCGCGTCGCGGGCTTCGCCTCGCGCCCCGATCGGCATCGACCGACGCTCGGCGGCGTCCACCTCTACGTCAACGGCCGCTCGGTGCGCGACCGCCTGCTCCAGCACGCGCTCGTCGACGCCTACCGCGAGGTGCTGCCGCGCGGTCGCTTCCCGTCCGCGGTGATCTTCCTCGAGCTCCCGACGGAGCAGGTCGACGTGAACGTGCACCCGGCGAAGTGGGAGGTGCGCTTCGCCGATCCGCAGGCGGTGCACCGCGCGCTGCGCCAGGCCGTGGCGCGCGGGTTCGAGACGCGCCGCTGGCTCGCCGCGCCGGCGCTGCCCGGCGCGGGGCAGGGCGGGGACCGCGCCGCGCCCCTCGCGGCGCGCGCGCCCGGCGGCGTGCCCGGCGACTGGGTGCTCGCCGGGAGCCGGGTCGCGGGGGCGCCCGCGAGCCTCGCGGGGGCACCCGGGCGGGGCGTCGTCGCCGAGGAGCCCATGCGCTTCGCCGGGCAGCGCCTCCTCGGCCAGCTCCTCGCGACCTACCTCGTGCTCGAGACGTCGGCGGGCCTGCTGCTCGTCGACCAGCACGCCGCGCACGAGCGCATCCTCTACGAGGGCCTGCGGCGCGAGTGGAGCGAGCGGAGGGTCGCGAGCCAGGGCCTGCTCGCGCCGCTGACGGTGGGCCTCGATCCGGCCGCCGCCGCGGCGCTCGGTGCGGCCGCGCCGGGGCTCGCGCGGCTCGGCTTCGAGGTCGAGCCCTTCGGCGAGGCGACCGTCGCGGTGCGCGGCATCCCCGCGCTCCTCGCGGGCTCCGACCCCGCGGCGCTGGTGCGCGAGCTCGCCGCCGAGCTCGCGGTGGAGGCGAAGCCGCAGGACCCCGAGGCGCCGCCCGCGCTCGCGGCGGCGCTGCGGCTCTTCGCCGGGCTCGCCTGCCACGCGGCGCGCCGCAAGGGCGACCGCCTGCCCGCGGCCGAGCAGCAGGCGATCCTCGCCGGGCTCGACGCGATCCCCTGGGCGCCGACCTGCCCGCACGGCCGCCCCGTCGCCGTCCCGCTCGAGCTCGCGGAGATCGAGCGCCGCTTCGCGCGCCGCTGATCTACCCTCGGATTCCCGTGAGCGAGCGATCCCCGAGCGCGCGCCCTCCCGTCGTCGTCGTCACCGGCCCCACCTCGGCCGGCAAGACGCGCACCGCGATCGAGCTCGCGCTGCGCTTCGACGCCGAGATCGTGAATGCCGACTCGATGCAGGTCTACCGCTTCATGGACCTCGGAACGGCGAAGCCGACGCTCGAGCAGCGCGCGCGCGCGCCGCACCACCTGATCGACGTCGTCGCGCCCGACGAGCGCTACAGCGCCGGGCGCTATGCGGCGGAGGCGCGCGCCGCGGCGGCGCGCATCCACGCGGCCGGCCGCTGCGTGCTGCTCGTCGGCGGGACGGGCCTCTACATCCGCGCCTGCCTCGAGGGGCTGCTGCCCGGCGGCGCGGCCCACCCCGGGCTGCGCGCGGAGCTCGAGGCCGAGCACGCACGCGCCGCCGCCGCGGGCGACCCGGAGCGCCTCTACCGGCGCCTGCTCGACCTCGATCCCGCGACCGCCGAGGGCATCCACGCCCACGACGTGCGGCGCACGGTGCGCGCGCTCGAGCTCTGCCTCGCGAGCGGTGCACCGGCCTCGGAGCGCCGCCGCGCGCACGGCTTCGCGGACCGCCCGTACCGCGTGCTGCACCTCGCGCTCGACCCGGGGCGCACCGCGCTCGACGAGCGCATCGACGCCTACTGCCGCGAGATGGTCGAGCGCGGGCTGCTCCAGGAGGTGCGCGCGCTGCGCGCTCGCGGCTTCGGGCCCGAGCTGCGCCCGATGGGCGCGCTCGGGTACCGCCACATGCAGCCGGTGCTCGAGGGCCGCGCGACGCTCGCCGACGCGCTGCGCGACATGCAGCGCGACACGCGCCACTTCGCGCGCCGCCAGCGCACCTGGCTGCGCAAGGTCCCCGAGGCGATCGGCGTCGACCCGGGCGACCTCGAGGGCATCGCCCGGCGCGTGGAGGCCTTCCTGCGCGCGGGGAACGTCGACGGCGCGCAGGCGGTAGAAGCGCGCTAGGACGCGGGCTCAGTCGACGTAGTTCACGCAGAACTTGAAGTTCAGGACCGGCGTGTCCTGGTCGACCAGCGCGTCCGACTTCTCGACCGGCGAGAAGATCGGGTCGAGGTCGGCCTTGAAGGGGATCAGCCCGATCCCCGGCAGCAGCTCGATCAGGCCCGACATGGTGCGGATGATGCCGCTGCCGGCCTCGAGCGTCGTGTTCCAGACCACGCCGGGCAGCACGTAGACGACGCGCACCCACATCGAGTCGTCGACGTCCTGCACGTTCCGGTAGACGGTCTGCGAGCCGACGATCGGCGCACAGGCGATGTCGAACGGGCCGAAGAGGATGTTGCCGACGGAGCGCTTCAGCGTCTCCGGGCTCGCGCCCACGGGCCCCGCCGCAGCGAGCCCGTAGACGAGGACGGCCGCGGCGAGCGCGACGCTGCGAGGACGAGTCCCTGCCACCGCTGCCCCTCCCGACCGGGCGACCACCGACCGAGCCATCCGACTCCGGGCGATCCGCCGGAGGCCCGCCCGCACGCCGGCCGCCCCGCCGGCAGGCCGACCCTAAGAGCCCGCGGGATCCATTGTCAAGCGACGCGTACGCCTGCGGCGCCGCCGCGTACGCCCGCGGCGCCGCTGCCCCGCGGGAGCGCGCTAGACTCCGCCGCGCGCGAATCGCGCGCCCACGGGTTCAAGATGTCGCCGTCTCCGCTCCCGATCGTGGCGATCGTCGGTCGCCCCAACGTCGGCAAGTCCACGCTCTTCAACCGCTATGCGGGCCGGCGACGCGCGCTCGTCGAGGACGAGCCCGGCGTCACGCGCGACAGCATCGCCGAGGAGGTCGAGCTGCCGGACGGACGGCGCGCCCTCGTCGTCGACACGGCGGGCCTCGACCCCGACGCCGAGTCGGGGCTGCCCGCGGCAGTGCAGGCGCAGGCGCGTGCCGCGATGGCGCAGGCCGACGCGATCCTCTTCGTCGTCGACGCCAAGGATGGGCTCGTCGCGACCGACGAGACGCTCGCGCGCGCGTTGCGCCGCACCTCGAAGCCGGTGAGCCTCGTCGTGAACAAGATCGACCACCCGAGCCACGCGCCGCGCATCGCCGACTTCGCGCGGCTCGGCTTCGCCGCCTGCCACGCGGTCTCGGCCGAGCACGGCGGCGGCGCCTGGGACGCGCTCGAGGAGCTCGTGCTGCGGCTCCCGGCACCGGCTGCCGCCGAGGCGCCCGACGCCGGGGCCGACGCAGACACCGAGGACACCGAGGCCGCCCCCCGCGACGCCGCGGAAGCCGGCACGCGCGTCGCGCTCGTCGGGCGCCCGAACGTCGGCAAGAGCTCGCTCGTGAACCGCCTGCTCGGCGCGGAGCGCCTCGTCGTCTCGGACGTCCCCGGGACGACGCGCGACAGCATCGACAGCCGCCTCGAGCTCGCGGGACGCGCCTTCACGCTGATCGACACCGCGGGCCTGCGCAGCCCCGGCCGCCGCACGCGCACCGCCGAGCGCGGCAGCGCGCTGATGACCGTGCGCGCGGTCGAGCGCGCCGACGCCGCCGTCGTCGTGCTCGACGCCTCCGAGGGCCCGACCGACCAGGACGCGCGCGTCGTCGCGCTCGCGCTCGAGCGCGGCCGGCCCGTCGTCCTCGCCGCGAACAAGTGGGACCTCGTGGCAGGGCAGGGCGAGGCGCGCGCCAACGAGCTCGAGGCCTCGATCCGGCACGCGCTCCACTTCCTCCCCGACGCCCCGCTGCTCCGCGTCTCCGCGCGCCGGGGCTCGGGCGTCGAGCGCATCCTCCCCGCCGCCGAGCGCGCCGCGAGCGCGGGCCTGCGCCGGATCGCGACCTCGGAGCTCAACCGCTGGCTGCGCGACGCCGTCACGCGCCACGAGCCCGCGATGGCGCAGCGCGGCTCGCGGCGCCGCCCGCTCAAGTTCTTCTACGCGACGCAGACCGGCGTCCGCCCGCCGACCTTCGTCCTCTTCTGCACCGACCCCGAGGCCGTGCAGCCCTCGTACCGCCGCTTCCTCGAGAACCGCCTGCGCGAGGCCTTCGACCTGGGCGGCACACCGCTGCGCCTGCGCCTGCGCGCGCGCACCGGCGAGTGACGGTACACTCCGCCGCCTCGCGCACGGCGCGGAGGAGGGGGGCGTGGCGAAGCAGCATCCGGCAACCCCGGACGTCGCCGAGGAGTTCGAGTCGCTCGCCGAGCGCTTCGCCGGCTGGGTGTCCGGGCACCCCGGCCTCGCCGCCGGCATCGCCGCCGCCGTCCTCGCCACCGCCGGCGCCTACGGCGCCTGGGCGAGCTGGCGCCACTCGCGCAGCGAGACCGGCTCCGACGCCCTCGACACCGTGCGCGTCGCCTACCTCCAGGAGATGGGCGCGCCGCCCGGCTCCGTCGAGGTCCCGGAGCTCGCGAACCCGAAGGCCGCCCAGGAGATCCGCGAGCGCTACCTCGCGCGCTTCCGCGAGGTCGCCGACGCCCAGCGCGGCACGGCCGCCGGCACCCTCGCGCTCTTCGAGGTCGCGGACCTCCTCCAGGCCCTCGGCCGCCGCGACGAGATCGCCGCCGTCTACGCCGAAGCGCTCGCGAGCGCCCCGACCCCGGAGCTCGCCGCCTTCGTGCAGCGCCGCACCGCCTACTTCCACGAGGACGCCGGCGAGTGGTCCGCCGCCGCCGCCGCCCACGAGGCCGCCGCCGTCCCCGCGAACCCGCTCCGCTACTTCGCCCTCGCCGACGCCGCCCGC
>Ga0075428_100008261_pt1 | contig 11541 bp, 15 predicted proteins | sample RhiMetdeltSRZDD2_FD_75291 | JGI IMG/M metagenome (GOLD analysis project Ga0075428, IMG submission 75291) | Populus rhizosphere microbial communities from Tennessee, USA - Rhizosphere MetaG P. deltoides SRZDD2 | ecosystem: Host-associated > Plants > Roots > Rhizosphere > Soil | place: USA...
CGCACGGGGGTCAGGATTCACGTGCCGCCGACAGAGGCCGGTCGGCGATCTTTGGCGAGCTGGTGAGCCAGCCGGTACAACCCCGGATTCGGGCTGCGTCTCATGTGACACAACCAGGAATCCCTCGGTCTGGATCTCGTGCGCCGCTCGTGGTCTCAATTCTGGTCTCATTCATCTGAGTTCAGCGGCGTCCCCCGCGTGCCGCTAGATGGCTGAACCAGCAGGTCATGGACCGTCACGGCTTGTCCTGGACGATGATGTGCACACTTGGAAAGCGTGTTGGGGGCAACCCCTCGCGGGTTCGAATCCCGCATCCTCCGCAAACGCTGATCAGGCAATGTCAGTTTGCCGCCGACAGGTCCGGCCACATCCGCATCAACCGGCGCGGGTTGACAACGACTCGAGGTCGAGGATCCGGACGTGACCCTTGCGCAGGGCGATGACGCCGCTGTCTTGGAGCTTGCGCAAGATCCGGTTCGCCGTCGGACGCGTTGTCCCGGCCATCGAGGCGAGGTCGTCCTGGCGAAGTGGAATATCGATCTCGCCGGAGGCGCCGTATAGAACGGCGAGGTCGGCGAGTCGCCGCATCATCCGACGGTCGACCGGCAGATACAACGCCTCGAGCAGCTGGGCAGTCAGCCGGCGGACCTGGGCCGCCAGCAGCTCAACCAGCAGGCGGTCCACAGCGGCATGCTTACGCCGCAGCTCGTCGAAATGCTGACGGTGCAGCGTGCGCACCTCAAGCGATTCGACGGCGACAGCACTCGCCGTCCTCGTCGCCGAATCGTCCAACAGTGCCTGCTCGCCGAAGCTCTCGCCGGGGCCAAGCACGGTGAGTGTGACGACATCGCCGAGCGCCGTGGACACGCGAATCGCCACCCGGCCGCGGTCGATCAGATAGAACTGGTTGCCGGACTCACCCTCGTGGAACAGCGTCTCGCCCTTGTGGTAGGTGCGTCGCATCATCGTCTTGAGCACCGCGCGACGGTCGATCTCGGACAGAGTGCTAAGCGGGCTGGGCTGCACGTTCCTAACCATAGATGTCATCGAGGGTGCCGGCATCGCGGCGGCCAACGATCGCGCTATCGCCGATCTGTCAGCACGAGCACACTCGGCACGTGTCGGCGCGCACTGTGGCGACCGGATCGAGGCCCCATGCTCGTGCCTAGAACCGCTCGGGTCTCTGGACGAAAGAGGTCACACCAATGCTTTCCATCAATTGCCCCAAGCACGGCACGAAGGTTCTCGTCGGAACGCGGCGGATCCGGTCGATGATCAACACCCAGAACGGGATCGTGCTCCACGTCCAGTGCTACTGCGGCACCCAGGTGGTCGTCGGCACCGGTCGCGACTATGTCAGCCAGCCCGTTGCCGCACTGGTCGCCTGAGGGAGCCGGCCGTCGATTACCCGCCACGGCGACCAACGGCTGCTTCTGGCGGCGAAGAACGGCGTCGACAACCCGGCGACAACAGCTGAACCATCTCGGGGAGGGGACGAGATGTCGCTTCGCCACCGGGCCTCGACACTGACTCTCGAGGACGACCGGTCACGGGGCTGATCGACAGGGAACTAGTCAGTCGGGCGCCGCTGTGGTGTGGGCGAGGCTTCGACGAGCCGGAAGTACAGGCAGACGATCGGAGTCTCCGGGGTGATCGTGCGTCCCTCGACCTCGGTCCGGTACCGCCGGTGCGCCCGCCGCCAGTGCGTCAAACGCCGGTGGTACCAGCCGCCCTAGCAATGCCCGCGGTCAGCGCCACCACCTCGATGCGCACATCGTCGGCCAGCTCCTTAGCCGCCGGGCGCGACACCGAGGCGAGCGCGGCCGACGCGGCAGCCTGGATCTGCCTGGCAGCGGACACTACGTCGCTGACCTCAGCAGCGACGGGCTCCAGCCCGGCGCCGGACGCTTCGGAGCGCTGCCACATGGCCAGGGAACAGTCGGCGCGCTCCGCTGCCCGCCGCAGCCGCCGGCACAGGCTGTCGAAATCCCCGGTCGGCGCTCCACCACGCTTAGCCGCAGCAAGCGCATGTTCGGCCGCGCCTACCGCTCGCCAGAGCTCCCGGCGGGTCCGGACTCCACCCCGCCAGCGGCGATCCGGCACCGGCAGCGACCACAGCCATCGGGAGCCGGAAGCACCGGCAGGGGCAGTCGCCCCGCGGACCCGGCCAGTCAGGACCAGACGCAGTGCTTCCATACGGCGCCGCACCCGCCTCCGTAGCCACCACACCCCGGCAACCATCGCCACGATAAGCGCGGCCCAGGCAAGCATTGCGGCGGCAACCAGCAAGGCAACAGTCGACACCGTTCCCACACCCTTCCCAGCCCGATGGTCGTGTCCATTGTCGTCACATTTGCCTGAGCCGTCACGAATAGAGCAGACATGATCTTCGCGCGGCGTCGTTGACAGTGCAGTGCCCCGGCGGAGCCCTTGACAAAATAGTTTGTCAAGGGTAACGATGGACTCGTGCGCGACGTAGATGTCATCGAGGACCCGGCTGCCGCAGCGGTTGCGCTGGACCCGGTCCGCGCCCGGCTGCTTGCCGAGCTGACTGAGCCCGGTTCGGCCGCATCCCTGGCCGAGCGGGTCGGAATCTCCCGGCAGAAGGTCAACTACCACTTGCGCGCGCTCGAGGCGCACGGACTGGTCGAGCTGGCCGACGTGCGGCAGTGGGGCGGGATCACCGAGCGGGTGCTGCGGGCCACCGCGGCCAGCTACGTCGTCTCGCCGGCCGCTCTCGCGGAGGCCGCCGTGGATCCTGCTCAGGCCGCCGACCGACTCTCGGCTCGTTACCTGGTGGCCCTGGCCGGCCGGGTGGTTCGCGAGGTCGGCGGGCTCGCCCGCCGGGCCGACGCCGCCGGCAAGCGGCTGCCGACCATGGCCATCGATACCGAGATCGGGTTCCGGTCGGCCGAGGATCGCGCCGCATTCGCGGACGAGCTCACCGCCGCCGTGCTCGATCTGGCCGCCCGCTACCACCACGACGGCGGCCGGCTGCACCGGCTTGTGATCGCCGCCCATCCCAAACCCGAGGAGACCTCATGACCACACCCGATGTTCCGCTCCGCGCCGTTGTCGAGTACGAGGTACCCGGCAGCCCTGAGCAGATCTGGGAGGCGATCGCCACCGAAGAGGGGATCGGCTCCTGGTTCATGCGGACCGATCTGGACGGCCGGGTCGGCGGCGCGATCGTGACCCACATGGGTGAGGACATCAGCTCGCCCGGCACCGTAACCGGCTGGAACCCACCGCACCACTTCGCGTACGAGGAGCCGGATTGGGCCGAGTTCTCCGGCCACCCGGGTGCGGCGACGACCCCACTGGTGACCGAGTTCCTGATCGAGGCCAAGTCCGGCGGCAACTGTGTGGTGCGCATCGTGTCCAGCGCATTCGGCACCGGTGCCGACTGGGAGGAGGAGTTCTTCGACCAGCTCCGCACGATGTGGAAACCGTTCCTCGACAATCTGCGGCTCTACCTCACGAACTTCCCCGGCCAGCGGGTCACCTCGCTGTCCGCCCAGGCGATCATCCCGAGGCCACAGGACGAGGTGTGGTCGGCGATGCGTCGCGAGCTCGGGGTGGTGGCCGTCGGGCAACCGGTCGAGACCCGCGGCATCGCCGGCTCGGTCGAGCGGATCGGTACGGTCGAGCTGCTGCTCCGGGTGACCAGCCCGGTCCAGGGCTTCCTCCAGTTCGGCGCGGTCGACCAGGGCGACGGGTCCACCTGGACGCAGCTCGAGGGATACATGTTCTCCGCGGACGCGCCCGACTACGTGGCGCAGGAGCAGCCGGCATGGAGGGAATGGCTGCAGAGCCTGGCCGTCCCGGCCTGATTACCACACTGTCGATCCACCGCGAGCAGAACCATGACGGGGCCACGGATCCGCTCTCCTGCGCCTGCTGGGACCCGGGCACCGATGCCGGCTCGTGTCGTTTCGGTCACGCGGCGCTTATCGCCAGTGAGTCCGCGTGGTGCTGTGATAGGCGACAAGGGTGTTTCCGGCCTTGGGCAAACCCAGGGCATCGGGTTACTCGTACAAATGAGGGGGCTGGCATGCGCAGACTTGTGTTGGCAATGGGAACGGCCGTGCTGCTGCTCGGACCACATCTCGCCGGCGTGGCGAGCGCGCAGGAGACGGCGGTGTGCGGTCCGCCCGGCGGCGAAGTGCCGGCGACGATCGTTGGGGCGGGCGTCATCAACGGCACCAGCGGCGACGACGTGATCGTGGCCAGCGGTGGCAACGACATCGTGTTCGCCGGGGGCGGCAACGACTTTGTGTGCGGCGAGGGCGGCAACGACAGATTGGATGGCGGCAAGGGCGCCGACACGCTCATCGGAGACGAGCTCGACAGTGCACCGTTCGACCCGTCGAACGGTGCGAATGACGACACCTTGCTCGGCGGGCCCGGTGACGACACCCTGGCCGGTCTGGGTGGCGACGACACCATGGAGGGTGGCCCGGGCGCGGACCAGCTCATCGGGATGGGCGGCGTGGACACGATGGCGGGCGGCCCGGGCGATGACACCGGCTTCGGGGGTCCGCTGAACGACGTCATGATCGGCGGTCCGGACAACGACACCCTGTTCGGCAACTTCGGCAGCGACTCGATTAGTGGCGGCCCCGGCGACGACTTCATCGACGGCGACAACCCGTTCCCGTCGCCGCCAGGCGGCCCACCCTTCCCACCGGGTGACAACAACGACGTGTGTAGCGGTGGCCCGGGAGCCAACGTGGTCCAGAACTGCGAAAGCGTTTCCTGACGAAACACGACCGGTGGTGGCCCGGCCCTGCTCGGCCACCACCGGTTAACTGAAGACCAGGCATCCGGTCGCGCAACGTCCCGCATGAAGAGCACTATGCGAACAGTTCCCGCCCGGGCGGGAGTAGTCGACCCGCGGACTCCGAAGGTAGTCGACCCGCGGACTCCGAAGGAGGATGGCATGGATGACGTCGTGACCTTGCCTGCGCCGGTCGCGGCGGAGGTCTCCGAATCCGCCCCCCGGCGTCCGCGACCGCCGACCAAGGTCGTGCATCTGACCAGAAGCGAGCGCGTAGCCAAGGGAAAGCTGGCACGGGCGGAGGCGCCGCTCGCCGGGCACGCGGACTTCTCCCCTGCTCTCGACCGGAACCCGGTCGCTCTCCTCGAGTCGCAGGCCGCCGCCCGGGTGCCGGAGTTGGTGCCGATCCGGTATGGGCGAATGCTCGATTCGCCATTCGCGTTCTATCGCGGCGCTGCCCTGATCATGGCTTCGGACCTTTCCGAGCTGCCCCGGTCGAACCTGCGCACGCAACTGTGCGGCGATGCGCACATGTCCAATTTCGGGGTCTTCGCTTCCCCGGAGCGGCATCTCGTCTTTGACCTCAACGACTTCGACGAGACCCTGCCCGGCCCGTTCGAGTGGGACGTCAAGCGGCTAGCGGCCAGCCTCGAGATCGCCGGACGCGACAACGCTTTCAAGACCAAGACCCGTCGGAAGATCGTGCTGTCCATGGTTGCCGCCTACCGGCAGGCGGTGCGCGAGTTCGCGGGTCAGACAAACCTCGACGTTTGGTACGCACATCTAAACATGGACCAGGTGATGGCTCAGTACGGTCCGCAGTTGGAGCCGAACCGGCGCAAGAGGACGGAGCAACTGCTCGCCAAAGCTCGCACCCGGACCAGCTTGCAGGCATTTTCGAAGCTCACCAAGATCGTGGACGGAAGGGCGCGGATCATTTCCGATCCCCCGCTGATCGTCCCGGCCGAGGAGTTGCTGCCCGACCTGGATAGCTCGGCGCTTTACGAGCAGCTTCACCGGCTCATTCGGGCCTACCGGCGCACGCTTCAGCCGGACCGTCGAGTGCTGCTCGAGCAGTTCCAATTACTGCAACTGGCCCGCAAGGTGGTGGGGGTGGGCAGCATCGGCACCCGGGCATGGATTCTGCTGATGGAAGGCGTCGATGGCAACGACCCGATGTTCCTCCAGGCCAAAGAGGCCCAGCAGTCGGTGCTCGAGGTGTTCGCCGGTGCCAGCGAATACGCCAATTGCGGCCAGCGCGTGGTAGCGGGTCAGCGGCTTGTGCAAGCCGTCAGCGACATTTTCCTCGGCTGGCAGCGCACCAAGGGCATCGACGGTGTCGATCGCGACTACTACATCCGCCAGCTACGCGACTGGAAGTTGTCGGCGGTGGTCGACGAGATGAACCCGACCGGGATGGAGGTCTACGGGCGCCTGTGCGGGTGGACGCTCGCCCGCGCGCATGCACGCTCTGGTGATCGGGTCGCGCTCGCGGCATACCTGGGTGGGAAGGACACGTTCGACCAGGCCATCGCGGATTTCGCGACCGCGTACGCCAACCAGAACGAGCGTGATCACGCCGCACTCAAAACGGCGGTCGACTCCGGGAGCGTCACCGCCACGATGGGAGTCTAAAGCGCGGACTAGGAGCGGCGCGAGGCCAAAACGCCGGACGACCGACTGAGCTCGATCCGGTCGGTCCGGCGTCCTACCTGGTCAGATGGCGGTGGCGGTGGGATTTGAACCCACGGAGGAGTTGCCCCCTCACACGCTTTCGAGGCGTGCTCCTTAGGCCGCTCGGACACGCCACCGCGGGCAAGGTTACCCGAGCTCCCGGTGGTCAGCGAAAAACGCCCGCAGCAGCTCGGCGCACTCCTCGGCAAGCACGCCGCTGATCACTTCCGGGCGGTGGTTGAGCCGCCGATCGCGGACCAGATCCCACAGCGAGCCGACCGCGCCGGCCTTGGGGTCGATCGCGCCGTACACCAGCCGGTCCACTCGGCTTAGCACGATCGCGCCGGCGCACATCGCGCACGGCTCGAGCGTGACCACCAGCGTGCATCCGGTCAGCCGCCACTGGCCCACCGTGGCCGCGGCGTCGCGCAGCGCGATGATCTCCGCGTGCGCGGTCGGGTCGCCGTACGCCTCTCTGGCGTTGTGGCCGCGGCCGATCACCGCGCCGGTCCGGTCGAGCACCACGCAACCCACCGGGACGTCTCCTGTAGCAGGCGCCAGCCGGGCTGTCGCGAGCGCCTGCCGCATCGGCTCCAGGTAGACATCCGCGGTTCGCGGATCGACTCCACCACTACCGGTGAGCGGGCCGACTTCGGAGTCTCCGGTCAGCGGACCGACTCCAGTGCTTCCGCGCAGCCGGCTCGCTCGGCGATCTCGGCCAGCGCCTCGGTCGGCAGCATCCCCTCCCGGCCGGCCAACTCGAGCAGGTGGTCGGGGGCCAGACCGAGGTCGGCAAGCAGGTCGGCGTCCCCGGTCGGGCCGGTCAGCACGCTGTTCGGCTCCTCATCATCGACCTCATCGACGATCTGGTCTTCGGCCGGCTCGGCCAGGTCGAGCAGCTCCTCTACCCCGGCGTCGCTCGCGGCCAGCAGCTGGCCGAGCAAGATCTCACCGTACGCACTACGCACGGCGGTGTACGCGTCCGAAACAAACACCCGCGCGTCGTCCTCGCCGTCGACCCGGACCACGCCGAACCACATGTCCTCCTGCTCCATGAACAGCAGGCTCACTTGATCCTCGACTGTCGCCGATCGCATGAGATCGGCCAGGCCATCCAGGTCGGCGACATCGTCGAGGTCGATGTCGCTCGCCTCCCAGCCTTCAGCCGATCGCGTCAGCATCGCGGCGAAGTACGCCACCTTCGTACTCCCTGATCGAGCTCAACCCGGCGCGCCGTCTACCGCGCGCTTGAACGAGTCGGCGAAGCCGAGCCTGGCAGCGATGCTGGCGAGCATCTCGTCCGGATACAGATCGAGATCGTCACACAACGCACCCAGCTCCATCGCATCCATTCCCAAGTCGGCGAAGAGCGCTAAGTCCCCGGCCGGCTGCACCTCGTCGAAATCCTCGCTGTCCTCGACCGGCAAGTCCAGCCCGTCGAGCACCTCGCGGGCAAGCTCCGACTCCTCCGCGGCGGTAGCGTCCGAGAGCAGCGCCCGGACCGACTCGCCGACCAGCCGAACCGCGACGAAATAGTCGTCCTGCATCGAGACCAGGCCTATCGTCTCACCTTCACTCGGCTGCTGGCGCAAGGCGGTAAGCAGCGACTCCAGCCCATCGATCACACGCGGGGGGAGCAAGGCGCACTGCCACGCCTCGTCCTCGCGATACACCACGACGGCGAAGTCGGTGCCGCCCTCGTCCATCACCCTCTCCCTTGCCGGGCCCCCGGGGGAATGGTGACAGATACCGGGGCCACGTCACACCGGAGCACGGAAAGTACCCACTCGCAACTCTCCGCGCAACATCGCAGCACGTCCACAGTCGTGCCGACAGGTAGCGGTGCGCTCTAGAGGACGGGTGCGGTTTTCCCATACCGTTGCGCTCCATGCAGATGCTCGTCGTCGATCATCCACTGGTAGATCACAAACTCACCGCGCTTCGCGACGAGCGCACCGACTCGCCGACCTTCCGCCGCCTGGCCGATGAGCTGGTCACGCTGCTGGCGTACGAGGCGACCAGGGATGTTCGGGTTGAACCAGTGCGGATCACAACTCCGGTTGCGCCGGCCGAGGGGGTACGACTCGCGCCACCCAAGCCGTTGGTCGTACCGATCCTGCGCGCCGGGCTCGGCATGCTCGACGGCATGGTGCGGCTCCTGCCCACCGCCGAGGTCGGCTTCCTGGGAATGATCCGGGACGAGCACACGCTGATCGCCTCTACCTACGCAACCCGGTTGCCCGAGGATCTGTCTGGCCGCCAGTGCTACGTGCTCGACCCGATGCTGGCCACCGGCGGCACCCTGGCTGCTGCCATCCAGTTCCTGATCGATCGGGGCGCTCGCCAGATCACCGCGATCTGCCTGCTGGCCGCGCCGGAGGGAGTGGCGCATCTGGAGCGAACGCTGGCCTCGGCCCAGGTGCCGGTGGCGGTGGTATCGGCCGGTCTGGACGAGCGGCTCAACGATGTCGGCTACATCGTGCCCGGTCTCGGGGACGCCGGAGACCGGCTGTACGGCGTGCTCTAGCGGTAGGCCCGACACCGGCGTGTGGCGCCGCCGACGGACGATCACGGGTTAGGGTATTTGTACGCCGCACTTCCCCTGTCGGGTAAATGTGTGGATATTCCAGTAAGACCACCAGGACGCGAGGAGGCGGGCCGACGTGAGACTCAGGAAGGTCTTGATCTTCCTCGGTGTGCTCTTTGCCGCGTTCATGATCACTCAGGCGCCTGCTACCTCAGCCGAGTGGGTCAGGGATGCATTGACGTTCCTCGGCAACGCCATCGAGGGCCTGTTCGACTTCTTCGGGGCTCTGGCCGGGGTGTGACATGGCGTCCATCCTGTCCGCGCGGAGTCGGGTCAAGCCGGTCAACAAGCTCCTGGCACGCAACGAGCGGGTCGTCGAGGAGACACGGCGCCACTGGGCGGCGGGGTTCTGGCCCAGCGTCCTGGCGTTCATCACCCTCATTCTCGTATTGATCCTGGATTCGCTCGTGTCGCTGACCGAGCCGGTTCAGCTTGTGCTCTGGCTGAGCTGGTTCGCCGTGCTCGGCTACCTCATCTGGCGGTGGCTCGAGTGGTCCATGAACTGGTTCGTGATCACTGATCGCCGGTTCATGCTGGCCTACGGAGTGCTTGACCGGCAGGTTGGCATGATGCCGTTGCCGAAGGTGACCGACATGCGCTACGAGCGCACGCTGATGGGCCGGCTACTCGGCTACGGGAAGTTCGTCCTCGAGTCCGCCGGCCAAGAGCAGGCCTTGAGCACAATCAACTACCTGCCCGACTCGGATCGGCTGTATGTCAAGGTCTGCGACCTGTTGTTCGGCGGGCAGGACCAGAGCGACGGCACGTAGGTAGCCGGCACCGGTTCTTTTCGACAGGAGGACGCACGTGCTGGGCTGGATCGTCGGCGGCGTCATTGTTGTCTTGCTCGTGCTGTTTCTGGTCGTCATGTACAACCGGCTGGTTGGGCTGCGCAACAAGGTAGAGAACGCCTGGGCGCAGATCGATGTGCAGCTGAAGCGGCGCTACGACCTGATCCCGAACCTGGTCGAGACCGTGCGCGGTTACGCCGCGCACGAGCGGCAGACGCTGGAGTCGGTCACCCAGGCCAGGGCGAACGCGCTGAACGCGCAGGGTGCGGTCGCTCAGGCCGAGGCCGAGAACGTGCTGACCGCGGCACTGCGGAGCCTGTTCGCGGTCGCCGAGGCCTACCCGGACCTGAAGGCCAACCAGAACTTCCTCTCGTTACAGGAGGAGCTGGCGACCACGGAGAACCGCATCGCATATTCACGGCAGTACTACAACGACTCGGTCCAGAGCTACAACACCGCGATCCAGACCGTGCCCGCGAACTTCATCGCCGGCGTATTCGGCTTCCGGGTCCGCGAGTACTTCACCGCACCCGAGGAAGAGCGCGGTCCGGTCCGGGTTCAGTTCTAGCCCGGCCAGGCCGGCTGGGGTTCTCATGGACGATGCGCTCGCATCGTTATCCATCTGGTGAAATGACGCGCCGGACCCTTCCAGGGAGCGAAGTTGGGGTAGCGCCCACCGGCTACGGCTCGGTGGAGCCGGCGACCACTGGCTGATCCGCCGGTCCAGTTCGTGGCGTACGTTCCGGCCGTGGAGTTCTTTGTGTACTGCCGGGACCGGCCCGATACCGCGCAGCTGCGCGACACTCTGGTCGAGGCACATTGGTCGTTCATGGACCGGTACGCGGATCGGATGATCGCGCGCGGTCCAACCCTGACCGAGGACGGCTCGGCCGCCACTGGCAGCCTGCATATCGTGGACCTGCCGGATCGGGCCGCGGCCACCGAGTTCGCGTTCGATGAGCCGAACTTTCTGGCTGGGGTGTACGAGGAGGTACTGATCCGCCGCTGGCGGAGCGAACTGGACCGGACGGTGGCAGACTTCGCCGGTGATCCGCGACGCAACCGGCGGTTTCTGATCCTCGCTCACGGCGGGCCCGAACCGGCGGCGTATCACGCCGAAGACGAGGGATCCGCGATCGGCGCGGATCACCCGGACCGGCTGATCGTGAGCGGTTCGTTGTGGTCCGATGACGAGACCACCTGGTTCGGCACTGCCTCGATTGTCGAGGTGCCCGCTCGGGCCGCGGTGCAGGACCTCATCGCGACCGACCCCGGCGTGTGCGCCGGGCGATACGCCAGCGTCGAGGTGAACCCGTGGGAGGTCGGCGGCCGGCGCTGACTCGCTCGTCCGCGCGCCGGCCGAGGTCGTCATCAGGTTCAGGCGCTCGGCGGGTCCACGACGCAGAACTCGTTGCCCTCCGGATCAGCCATGACCACCCAGGTCTCGCGCTCGGTGAGGACCCGGGCGCCCTGCTGGACCAGCTCGTCGAAGTGGGCGCGATCCCGAACCAGGATGTCCAGGTGAACCCGGTTCTTCACGGCCTTCCGCTCGGGCACCTCGACGCAGAACACCGACAACGTCCCGTCGGGGGAATCGATCGCGACGGTCGGATCAGTCTCCGGAGTTCGGCCCTCGGCCGCCAGACGCTCGATCTCCGCCTGGTCGTACGGCCGGATCGGCCAGCCGAGCGCTAGCGACCAGAACCGAG
>Ga0075428_100008262_pt1 | contig 11540 bp, 7 predicted proteins | sample RhiMetdeltSRZDD2_FD_75291 | JGI IMG/M metagenome (GOLD analysis project Ga0075428, IMG submission 75291) | Populus rhizosphere microbial communities from Tennessee, USA - Rhizosphere MetaG P. deltoides SRZDD2 | ecosystem: Host-associated > Plants > Roots > Rhizosphere > Soil | place: USA...
ACACTGTAAACTCCGTTAACTGTTCCATTACTTGCACGTGTTGCTGTAACTGCAAATGTTACTGAACTTGCGACGCCGCATTCGGCAGTGCCTGATTGAGCAGCGACATTAACCTGCCCGATTCTATCAACAGCAAGAACGTTGAATTGATTGCTTGTTCCAGTTGCAGAACCATTAGTCGCAGTAATTGTTGCATTATTAAAAGCGGGGGAAATTGTGACATTGTGAGAGGTTAAGATGCCACTAGCAAAACTTGCTGTGTTTCCGCTTCCAGCAGTTAGGGTTGCATTTGAAGTAATGTTTGCTCTATCAGAACCGCCGCTGAAAGATGTGGCAGTATTATTGAATTGATCTCTTGCAGTAATTTTGATAGCAAACGAAACTCCGTCCGTTTGATTCGGAATATTTCCACCTGCAGAGGATTCAACAAGGAAATTTTTAAATGCTCCTGCGGTCTGAGTCAATGGTGCAAAATTTGATGCTGGGATGCCAGCTCCTCCAGCATTCGGATCAATGCCAGATGTGTTCGAAGTCGAAATTATACCAGCAATAGTCGCTGTGCCCCCATTCGATATAGATCTATAAACGTTTCCGCTATTTGGTAATAGTGAACCATTTGATGATTTGACCTTTATATTTTTAATTTTTAGAATATCCATTTTATCAGTACCAGTAGCAGAAAATGTAACAGTTATCGTAGACGACGAAACAGAAATACTAGCCGCGGTGATGTTTCTACTATTTTGGAAATCCACAGTTCCAGTTCCAGATTCAAATGACCAATTATCCGGTGCAGTGAGTATAAGCGTGAGATTAGTTCCTGGCGTAATATCACTATTTACACCTTCAGTTATTGTTATATCACCTAGTGTTGTATATGACCCTCCAGCAATTGGAGAGGTTGAGTTAGCGGCTTTATCCGCAGATATATTCAATCCGCTTGAACCAGGAGTTACAATTGATGCGTCAGTAAAGATTGCTTGTGCCACTAGTCCTGACGACATTCCTGTTGCAGTGAGAAAAAACATAGCACCAAGATGCCACTCCATAATCAAAAAATCTCCATTATATATATTGCCACCAGCATCTGCAATTGCATAGTAAGTTTCATTTGTACAACCGCAGTCGGACAAAATATTTAATGCAACTGTTTCTCCGGGTTGCCATCCCGATCCAGTGATTATCACGTACTCGCCGGGGACATAATCAGCTTTATCAGTTTGCACAGTCGCATCAAAACTTGTCGATGCTCTTGTAAATAGGTTGTTTCTTAGTTGCAGATTGAATTTATTATCTCCAACCTTTTTTGTTTTTGCAACTACTTTATCAGGCGCATCAATGACCTTCTCCTCTTCTATCTCTGAAAATTTGAAAGGATCATCACGCTGAATATAATTATTAGCTAAAACAATAGAACAAACAGAAACAAAACCCAATAAAAAGAGTTTCGTTTTCAAAATAGGTAGCAGTGTTTTCATTCTGCAGTATTTTTTTTGGTAATAAATGGCTTTGTGCTTGATGGCTTTCGCAGGACACAAATAAAAAATGGTTTATCGCAGAAAAGGATCTTGTGCAATTAATTTCTTAATTACATTACTTAGTTCAACGTGGTTTTAAATGGATTGGTCCGGATTTTTCGTGGGGTGGTGGATAAGGCGGCTGATTAAATGACTGGCTAAAGTAGGTTTGTTTTGCCATTTTACCAATGGCAGCCGTAGATTTACTAATCCACAATTTTATTATATGGGCAGTGCCAAAAAAATGTCACAACGACGAACAGGCTGGATGCAGTTTGAATGGAGCCACACGCAACCTGGTAACCCAAAAAATGCAGGTCAAACAAGATTACCGTACTCCCATCATTATGGGATAGTGCCGCCCTGGTTTTTGTTTAATTTTATTGTTACAAAAACTCCTGTTGATTAATCTGATCATTTATGAGGATGATAAGGACCTTCTTGAGGGTCTTTGCCAGTTTCTTACAGCAACCAATGAGGTTTCAGTGGAAGCGTGTTACGCGGATTGCAATACCATACAGGCAGATCTGAAAAACTCAACCGCCAATATCATTTTGATGGATATCGATATGCCGGGAACCAATGGCATCGATGGAGTTCGGATCGCTAAAATTGTAAAACCGGAGATCTGCATTCTTATGTTTACGGTTTTCGATGATGATAAAAAAATCTTTGATGCAATATGCGCCGGTGCGGATGGCTACCTGCTCAAAAAAACAAAGCCCGAGAAAATCGCCGAAGCATTAAAAGAGGTTTTGAACGGCGGCTCGCCCATAACCCCTTCTATTGCAAAAAAAGTACTTAATTTTTTTCCAAAGATCTTAAAACCCGATACTGAACGGCTCACCGAAAAAGAGACGGAGGTCTTGCATCATTTGGTGGACGGAAAGAGCTATAAACAAGTAGCCGCCGAAATGAACATCACATTGGAAACAGTGCGCAGTCACATCAAGAATATTTACCGTAAATTACATGTCAACTCCATGAGCCAGGCAGTGGCAAAAGCAATCAATCAAAAACTAATTTAGCAACCAGTTGATATGCGACCAGGATTTATCATCGCCGGTTTGTTTATCATTTGCGGGCCTCATAATTCTTCGGCTCAAGTCAATGACCTTGTTTTCCGGCATTTGACAAGAAGTAATGGTTTGCCCGTGAGTATCGTTAATTGTCTTGCACAGGACAGTGCTGGTTTTATCTGGATCGGCAGCAATGAAGGACTTTACCGGTATGATGGTTTTAGCTTCAAATCATTTTATGTAAATCCGCAAAAGAAAAATACGATCCCTGCAAACTGGATAATAAAGATCTATGTAACAAAGAAAGGATTGATATGGATCACAACCTTTGGTGGTGGTGCAGCGCTCCTGAACCAGGATGGTAGAGTTTTAAAAGTAATTAATTCATCTACCTGCTCGTTGTTTTCGGAAAATTCCAACCTGGTAAATGATGTGAAAGAAGATAAGGTGAATAATACCTGGCTGTCAAGCGCCGATGGATTGTTTCGGGTTTCGGCTGATGGTGCCCGTATAGAGAGATTTGATCCCGGCAGCATCGGCGAGCAGAGCAATATTATCAGGGATTTCATCCTGGATGCTGACGATAATCTCTGGTTGGGAACCGGCACCGGTTTGCGGATATTTGATACGAAAAAACTTTCATTTCGTACTGGGGCCGGCACATCGGTTTGTTGCGAAGAACTGAAACGTTCCGGGTTCCTGGTCCATACACTTATTTTTCATCATAAAGATTTATGGTACTCCAGTTGGCTTCCGGATCTTGGTTATCACGATACAGCAGGGAACGCAAATACGATCATCTATTCGGGAAAGAAAATCCAAAGACCGGATCATAAGAAGATGGCGAACTTTTTTTATGTTGATTCAAAAGACGCATTATGGATCGCGACTTCCGATGGCTTGCACTTAAAAAGAATCGGCGAGGCTAAAATTTCCAACTCTTATTATCATGATGCGAGAGACCCGAATAGCCTGGTAAATGATATTGTGAATGCAGTGCTTGAAGACCGTGATGGGAACTTCTGGTTTGGAACGGAGGCTGGTATCAGTATTGCCAGGCCGTATGGGCAATGGTTGAAAACCATGTCTGTCAACAATCTTCAATATTTTCCATTTGGTAATAAAACGGTAAGTGATATAATCGAGATTGACAGCAACAGGTTGCTCGTGGGAACTTACCTCGGCGACGGGTTATACCTTACCGATCGTGACTTCAAAATAAAAAAACATTTTTCCTTTAGAACAAGGTACGATTGGATCTGGACGCATTATATCGACAAGCCAAGAAACCGGATATTTATTTCAACGCAGGAAGGCATGCTGCTTTATGATATAAAACGCAATGACCTAAAAATAGAGAGCCGGGGAGTATTTAAAAACAGGTATCCTGTTTCCTCTTTTCTGCCAATGTCGGACAGTGTTATTTGGTTTTCCCGGTTTACTAATAATATTACGAGGCTTAATTTGAATACGGGGAGCTATAAAGAATATGATGTGAGTTCATTTGGCATTGAAAATCTTCCGCTCTTAACTGAAAAAGATAAAGACAATAATATCTGGCTTGTTCCAAGTGGCGCGGCACCGCTTCAATTTGATGAACACACAGGAAAGATGGTGCAGCGCCTGGAAAGAAATGACTCCGCTCAATCTCTTCGGAAAAATGGGATCTATTTTTTTAAGGACCTGGGAGAATATTTCATTATCGGCTACCAGGTACAGGGACTGACCCTCTATCATAAGAAAACAAGATACTTTGAACATTATTCAAAAGCCGATGGCTTACCCAGCGATGCCATGAAGGATGCCGTAGTGGCAAAGGATGGAACGCTATGGATCGCATCACGCAATGGTATCATTCATTTTGACCCGCGTTTCAAAAAATTCAAGAGCTATGGATTTGAAGACGGGATACTCGAAAATTATTTTGAATATATCACCCAATTGAGCGACGGCCGCATTGTAGCAGGAAGCAGGAGGGGAATCATTGCGTTTCATCCTGGTGATATTGAAAAATCACAAAAGCAGCCTTCGTCCCCTGTATTTAGCAACATATCAGTTTATGGGCATGATGTACCGATGGATAGTTTACTACCACGGAGTAAACCGCTATATATCCCGCACAAACAAAACTACTTTTCAATCGAGTTTATTTCATTACAGTATAACAGCAGCCGTAAACTCGAGTATGCATTTTTGCTTGAAGGTCTTGACAAGGACTGGACTTTTGCGGGTGAACGTCGTTCCGTTACATACAGCAAGATCAAAGGAGGCAGTTACAATTTCAGGGTTAGGGTTCGCGAACCGGGTGGTGATTGGGTGGAAGCAAAACAAAGCCTGCCGGTTTTGATACAAACACCGTTTTACCAGCAATGGTGGTTTTATCTTTTGTGTACCGCATTGCTTGCAGCAATTGTCTATGCAATTTTCAGGTACCGCTTACAGCAGCTGTTGAAAATAGAAAAGATGCGTACGGTTATTTCCGGTGACCTGCATGACGAGATCGGTTCATCGCTTACGTCCATATCGATTTTCAGCCAGATGGCTATGAAAAATCTTTCAACCGATTCAAAAGAAGAAGAATACCTGCAACGCATCGGGGCAAGAAGCCGTGAAAGCATAGATAAAATGAGTGATATTGTATGGACGATAAATCCTGATAATGATAGCCTCGAGCAAATAGTAGTAAGAATGAAAAATTACTCAAGTGAAATTTCCGAGGCAAAGGATATACTCGTTCATTGGAATGAATCAGGCAAACTTTCACATGTCAGAATGACGATGGAGCAACGAAAGAACTTTTACCTGCTGTTTAAAGAAGTCATCAATAATGCGATAAAACATTCACGGGCCAAAAATATCTTCATCAGCCTGATTGCAAGATCCAGCGAGATACAATTACGAATAAAAGATGATGGGATCGGGTTTGCCATGGGTGATATACATGCGGGCAATGGCCTGAAAAACATAAAGCGGCGTGCTGATACCCTTAACGGGAATTTAGAAATAAGCAGCTTACCAGGCACAGGCACAGATATAACGCTTAAATTTTCTGTCAGCTAATAAGAGTTGATCACCCCATGATTATGGGATTGTTTTCGTTTCCCTTTTAGGGGAACTTCATTCCCGTATTTATTATTCTCGTTTTGAGACCTCACACAACGCAAGCGTCTGATTAGCATTATTAATTTTTAAAACCATAAACATGAAACAGTGTTTTATTTTTTGTATGCTACTCGTTATTACGGTCATTTCATTTTCCCAGCAAAACGAACCGACAAATGCAACGGTCAATGTCGACTATCTCAAAAAAAGTAAAAATCAAAAAACTGCGGCATGGATACTCACATCGGGTGGTGCGATCGCTATTGCCGGAGCCTTTGCACATGACCTAAGCAATATTTTTACTGATACCAATTCTTTAACTGGCGTTTATATAGCAGGAGCGGCGATGATCTCCGGTGGAGTCATTTTGTTTACGGCCTCGGCAAGGAACAAACGTAAAGCAGCAAGTTCAACTGTTTCTTTTCGAACAGGAATCATGATGGAAACCTCCATGATAAGAGGTAGTAATAAAAATTTTCCTGCACTGAATGTTGCGATCGGGTTCTGATCAATAAAATTGATGCAACGTCATGGACAAAACTACCATTGAACGTAAATATTAAACTTATCAAAAAATGAAAAAGATACTAGTTATTTCAGCCTGTTTGCTGTGTTATGCATCCAGTGTCCACGGGCAAGTCAATACACAAATTAAAAAAGTGGGGACAAACACTTCAATCCAGAAACCTAAAGCCAATAAGGCGATCATAATACCACCTGCTTCCACTTCAACCACAAATAAATTGCCGGTCCCCTCACGCAAAAGACCTGTGTTGACTTTCGCGGAACGCCTGAAGAGAGATATGAATAGTGGTAAAAGACCCGCCACCTTTTTGGCGGCTCTGTTGCATTCGTATGAGCGAACAATGACTGGACAACAAAAATCAGAATTTGACCTGGCAGTTGAAAATGCGCTGAAGCGAAATCCTGGCGCCAGCGCTACGCTTACACAAATGTTGACCGCATATAAAACAATACCTGTCGAAATTCGTGTAAAGTCAATGCCTTTTGATCTTGCATCGCTTAATTCAAAAGTTGGATTGAGCTTTGCTGATGTGCGCAAATTAATGGCAGCCGCCCCCGGTTTCAGGGGACTAATTGATACAAGCTTTTTTGAAAAACCCAAGACGCTTTTTGGAGGTGATACTTCAGGCGGTACCGAAAGCGGGGGAAGTTACCCGCTTCCGTTTATAAATTCAGTAAGAGTTAATGTTGAAAACGCCGAAAAGAAAATCTATTTGTATGGTTCTTTTACAGGCAATACGCCGATCGTACCAATTTATTTTGAGCCTGCACAAGGCCAGTTGCTTGATGCTGTAAATGTGCAATGGATCAATGGCAAGAAAGTATTGGTGATTTGGGGAAAGGTTAGTAAGGAACGTGATGCAATCAACAGTATCATACCTGCAGGCCTTGGCCCCGGGAAGTACAATGTTTCGGTAATGGTGCCACATAGCACTAAAGATGAGCCGGTCAGTAACAGGTACCCTGTAGAGCTTTCACCCTATGCCTACACTTTCCGCATGCTTACCATAAAGTGTATTGATGAATCGGACCCTGAAACTTTCTTAGGAAGTAATGTTTCAGATGAAGTGAGGGTTGCATGGAATGTATTCGGTGGCCACGGTAATGCTCAATTTGGTATGACCGATATGTATCGCAACTTTGATGATGGCGTTGAAAAAACTTTCATCTGGCGTGAATTTGATTTCGACGATGGCGGTATTTTTCAAAAACCGCCGGGCGCTGTTGCATATTTTACACCGATAACAGCTGGTATTGTTACGAGTCACCTTTTTGTAGATGCCATGCTTTTTGAAATGGACCAGGATTTTCCTGATCATGAAGGGGATGATTGTCGTAAAATTCATGGCGACTTCCTTGCAGAACTTGGTATGGCGGGAGTTGACGACCTGGATATCCAGCTTTACCAGGAACGTTTGTCCCAAATTTTGGACAGTTATTTCAGGATGTGCTATCACGGGTCCTATGATCTCGTAAACGAAGTACGACTCAGTTTCAGTGCAGGGGAATTGCAAAATTTAACAAATAATGAAGCCGGACGCCACCGGGGCGAAATGAAATTCTTTAATGATGATGCGATGGGTAGTTACATTGTAACATATGAGATCAGGCGCTATCCCTTATAACAGTATCAAGATACTTCGATGGCTTTAGCCGGATGTTCATGAAAAATCGAAATCATTAAATTAAACAGTATGAAAAATTTTTTACTGCCGGTAATTATTTTGATGAGTATTTTTTCACGCCAAAGGGATATCCCTCCGGCTGATGAAATGCCTGGTGTTACGACCATCCAATCATCGCAGTCCGGTCATCATTCTGCGGTATCGGACAGTCTTTTTCTTTTCCAGGCTAATGGCCCTTTTAGTATTATCCCGGTGTCGGCGACGATTGTAAAAATTGAACAACAAATGTCTTTCTCTTCATCCTCTCCTTTTAAATTGATCGGGGGAAATGTCCAGGGATTTGATGATCTTACGATCTCCACATTTCCAGATCGTTTCTTTAATGGCAAATTCAAGTTTTTTGGAAAGGGTAATGATTCATTATTTGCAACGGTAACCGTGCAGACAAGCGTTTTCTCTGATCCTATCAATCCCGAGGCAGGTGACTTTTTCGGAAGTGAGGACTTCACCGGAACATTCCAGGTAACAGGCGGTACGGGAAGGTTCATTCGTGCGAAAGGGAATGGTAAATATGCTGCGCATAGTGAGTGGCGACCACCTGTGACAACCGGTACATTATTTTCAGGATCTACTACCGTTAATGGAACAGGCATCGTAACCGGTGTCGCCGGAAGCTGGCAATGAAAAAACAAGTAACGCTGAAAAACATCAATGTGAAAAAAGTTTTTGCTATGATCACGTACTAGTTACACGCACGACCAATTATAAATCTCAAAACCATCATATTTTACTCAAACAAAAGGGAGATCAGTATTTTTCAACTGATCTCCCTATGTACTTTCGGAGCACGGAACTTGCTTCTGATTAAAAATTTATACTCGTTTAATTCATTAATGCGTGTTTAGCTGCATAAGGTTTCCTGTTACTTTTTTCTCGCCAATCTTCAATACATAAACAAGATTTTGCTGTGCCTGGGTAGCAAGTTTAAGATCGAAAAAGCTTACGCCTGAAGGAATCTCGCCCTGGTAAACCGTTTTGATCTTTTGTCCCGCCATATTATAAATATCAAGCGTACCACTACCTGCTGCGTCAGGATTATTGATCATAAATCTTACCTGGTTGCTGAATGGATTCGGCATGGCCTTAACGGTAACAGAAGAAATCTCTAACGTGCCTGAGCCTAATGACCTGGCTGTTGCTTCTGTTGTCACATTTGTATTGCTTCTTGCACCGGCATCTTCGGCAGGACATGATGCAGTTGCGGTACAGGTGTGATCAGATTTTCTTCTTACCGTAAGACTATAACCTTCTCCTGCTGTGAATTCGAAATCATCTTCAGCACCGAAGTTGGTTCCATCGCTGCTAAATTCAAAAATTGCTGGATCATAGACAGGATTGCCGGCACTGGCCTGAACGATCCTCACGGTACCCGTTGAATGCGAGCAATCGACATTTTGTACAATGATCGCAGTAGCAGCTGGCGTCGTCGTCGGAGATCCCATATTGCCGGTCCTTGCCGCAGAGACGCATTGTGTCGCTTTGTTTCTGGCCCTGATAGAATACGCAGCACCCGCCGCAACTGTAAAGTTTACACTTTCCTGGTAAGCGCCTCCGTTATTGTTGTATTCATAATCGACACCGCCACCATCAAGTGGTGCAGTAACCGTAACAGTACCGTTACTGTTTCCGCATGTCGGTTGTGTCAGGCTTACGTCAGGCTGAGCCGGAAGAGCATTTACGGTTACTGTTGTTGTTCGTATGCAACCGTTGCTATTGGTGTAGGTGATTGTTGGAGTACCAGCTGCCACTCCTGTTACAAGCCCTGTTGAAGAGACTGTCGCTTGTGATGTGTTTGATGAAACCCATGGATTAGAAGCAGCTGCCGTTGCTGATCCGGTTAATTGCGTGGTTCCTCCAACACAAACATTTAGTGTGCCGCTAATAGTAGGAAGGGCATTGACAACAATCCATGTAGTGTCTTCTTTTGTACAACCTCCTCCGAGTGTTGCTGAGTAGATCACGCGATGTGAGCCGACACCGGCATCAGTGGGAACAAAGTTAGTTCCGCTCACACCTGTACCGCTAAATGTGCCACCAGCAGGAGTGCCCGACAATGGTATGCTGGCAGCACCTTCACAAACCGCCGCTGGGTCAGTAATGCTAACTCCGCCGAAGTTGAGGTTAAGTGAAATCGGCATCATAAGATCTTTTAAAGCAGCTGTGGATGAAGAAGAAGCTTTGGTTTTAATCCATAATGTTCTAATACTAAGGCCCGCGCAATTGCCACCAGCGACACTAACTAATTGTGTTACGTTAATAGCTGACTCCACAAAGGCGTAAGGCTGATAGGTGGTTAAATTAAATGCGCCAAAGGGTACATCAGCATTTACCAGGTTCGTTTTTGCATAAGCTTGAGTAATGAGCGAAGAACCGGTACTATCCCAGGCCCAGGCTGTACCAGCTTCATTCGATGGCCCCCACCGATAGATCACCACTTTCGGCGAACTACCGCCGTTATTATATTCCATGGATATATTAATATCACCAATGGTTCGTCCTCCTGCACCTCCGCTTCCGGTAAATGTGCTTGCATTAACTGTGATGGTACCTTGCAGGAACTCAAAATCAATATAACTGGTTCCGGAAACATCTAAACGGTCACCGCCGATGAATACCCATTGGTCACCGCTGCCGGCGCCGGGACCGGGATTCGATGAAGCATGAAACATCCCGTTGTGTATGTCATTCTTATTCGGTGCGCCGCCGGTTCCCCAATGTAAGGCACTAATATAATCGTTGAACTTGGCACCCTGGGTAAAAATGTCATCTGCGCTTGTATTAAATGCATCTCGTCTGAGCCTGGTTGTTATAGCATCTTCGGGAATTCCGTCAGAATCTAAAACAAAACTGTCAATACCTGCAGTGAAAGCGGTTCCATTCAATCGCGGTACCCAATCTCCTGCCGCAGTTGTTACATTGGCTCTTAAGGCCCCATCGATCTTAAAACCTCCCTTGCTAGGTGATACAGGCGCTGTTTGGCTATACAAAACAACACCTGCAAACAACAAGAGGGCGGTCATCGTAAGTTTTAATAAAAAGAAAGTAGGAAGGAATAACTTTTTCATAATAGTAGCTTTTGATTTTTAATTATTGATGATTCGTAGTTCGCGGGTTAAAGAAGATAAGAACTGGTGTAGGGACATAGCAAAGAAGTTCGTGACGATTTATAATATCGTCCGAGGTTGCCTTATAGAAAGCAATAGAAAACGCTATGGCAATGCCTTTACACATAGACAAACGCTTACATGCCTAATCAGAGCGCAGAAATACAGCGGGGTTAATCAGGAATATCGATTCGGTTCCAGTAGTAATGACAATAATCAGAGGGTGTATTGGGTAATAATCAAGGGGGTGGGAAAGGTGAAAGAAACAAAATGGTGCTAAAATTCCAGGATCTATCTTCACAAATAAGGCCAATCCAACGATGAATATAAGAACAGTTTTTGGAAACTGAAAATAAAACTTTCGTTCTATTGAAAATTCTTTTGAATAATGTCAAGCTGCGGAGTCCTGCTGAAAGGTTCCACTGTAGGAAGTGGTGTTCATGTGGAAGCCACGTCTTGCGTGCACTTCGTTTTGGATCATTTCAATAGTTCGCCGGCAGGTGTCATATTCACCTGTATAAGTTTCTCCGTAGATCATGATCTGCGTCAGACGATTTGTATGTATGGCGAGCAGATCAAAAAGTTCCG
>Ga0075428_100008268_pt1 | contig 11536 bp, 19 predicted proteins | sample RhiMetdeltSRZDD2_FD_75291 | JGI IMG/M metagenome (GOLD analysis project Ga0075428, IMG submission 75291) | Populus rhizosphere microbial communities from Tennessee, USA - Rhizosphere MetaG P. deltoides SRZDD2 | ecosystem: Host-associated > Plants > Roots > Rhizosphere > Soil | place: USA...
AATCGGCTGCCCACACATCGAGATGGACGAGCCGGCCGGCGTGGAGATCCGAGAGCGCATCCGGGAAGGAGGCTCCATCACGGATGCGCAAGTCCTGACCATACGACTGCCACGCCTCGGAGGCATCACCCGAGTCGGTGCCGCCCGACTGGTCGGACTGGCGGGCCCGCATCTCCGAGCCCGTGGAGGTACGGGCCCCGCCAGTGTGGTAGTCGATCCCGGTTGCGATGGCGGCCATTCGACAGTTCGAGTTGGCAAGCGCCGAGCCGTCGCGCTGGCTGACCGGGATGGCGCGGTAAAGCTCAGTCATGCGGTCTCCTGCACCGCATGACTAGAATCCACCATTCGCAGGTTGGCCCGACCATCGAGCGGGCAGAGCGGTAGAGGCGGAATGCCCCCAAGACCAAGGGGAACCGTGAAACACGGTGCCTGCGAACATCCGACTGGGTCAGTCATGGCGCCGCCGCCAGTCGACCCAGAACGCGACGAGGATGGCGCCCGAGAGCAGCCATGCGAACCCGGCGAGGCCGACGATCGCGCACGGTTCGCCGGTTGGGCCGGTAGGGCCGCTCACCAGGTCTTCACCAGTCCCGCCGCGAGCATCTTCGCGGCGAAGGCGGAGAGCCCACCTGGCACTGGCGGGCCCTCCGCGGAGCGTGCCGGAGGCACTCTCGGAGAAATGTTCACGAGCAGGGATACGGATTCAGTAACCCTCTTCGTAGCTCTTCCCTGTTCCTGAACATTTCCGTTGAGCACGCCCGTCCGGGCCGAGAAGAAGGTCCAGCCCCTGCGTCCGAGGCGGGTCCGCTTGATCCCGAGGCCCAGCGTCACCAGCGATTCCAGGGCCGCGTTGAGGCCGCCCAGGGAGTAGCCGAGACCCGAGGCCAGCTCGCGCTGGGTGGTGCGCCGGCCGCTGAACGTGCGCGCCAGCAGGCGCCATTGCCGCTTCGAGATCAGGACGTTCCGGCGCCACGTCGGGCTGTAGACGGGTTCGGTGAGCAGGTCCATCCACGGTGGCTTCACCTCGGCCACGTCCCCTTGTCACTCTTGTGCGGACCCTTGTGGCCGTGCGGCTGCGTGCAGATTCCGAGCGCCATCGGGCCCGTGTCCACGTTGGTGCACTGCTCGTCCGCCATCCGCCTCACGCCCATCGACTGCGTGACCTCGTCGTCCTCGTCAGGAGGCGGTGTCACGGCTGTGACACGTCTCGTGACGTGCTCTTCGAGGGAGTCGTCCTTCGCGGCCACGAACAGGCCGGCGGGCGTCTCGATGCGCTCCAGCTGGAGCACGCGGTAGGGGATCGTCCTGCCGTCCTTCTCGAACGTCTGTTCGGTGAACGAGCCCCATGCCGTCACGCGCTGGCCCTCGATGAACGCGCTGACGTCGGCCAGCTTCTCGGCCAGCGAGTCGAACGCCTGCACCTTGAAGCCCTTCGTCCCGCCCAGCGTCTCGGTGAGCCGGAATGCGAGCGCATGGCCCGTGGGCGTGGTGCGGAGCTGCATGTCCGCATCGCCCTTGCCCGCGGACGCAAACCCGATCATCCCGCCGTGATCTCGTTGAACCCCGGGTTCAGCGAGACCCCCGCCCTCGGTACGCGGCCTGGTCAGCGCGCGGCTGCGCGGCTTTGCGGCGGCCTCGCCATCGTCATCCTCCTCGGCCGCGATGCCCAGGATCGCCGTGAGCGCGTAGCGCCGGATGTAGGTGACCATCGAGCCGTATTGCTGGACGCCATCCCAGGGCGGTAGCAGCGAGCGCGCCTGGAGCGTGGCGCCCGATTCGTGGAGCAGGAGCGTCACGAGGTCGGGCCCGTCGAGCAGCTGCGCGATGGCGAGGCCGTTCCCGGCCAACGGGTCCCGAACGGCAGCGAGGATGGCGTCGAGCGGGGCGTACTTGTAGGAGTAGCTCCTGCTCGCCACCTCCTTGTCGCGCACGATGGGCGGGAACGCGGCCTGCGCTTTCGCGAGTGCGCCGGCCAAGGGCCCGAGGTAGCCGATCTCGACCTCGTCGCTCACAGCTGCGGCGCCCCGTCCGCGATGGCCAGGCGCTCGGCGCACTCGAGTGCCTTGCGCCGATTGCGGTGGTGATGGCGGCAGCGCGCCAGCTCGACGTAGATCGGCGCGTCCTGGATTCCCGAGACCCGGTACAGGACGCCCCGGTAGGTGTCGGTCGGCCAGGTGCCGATGGCCGCCGAGATGAGCCTCGGGTAGCTCATCGGTGATCTCGCCAGCACCACAGGCACCAGGGCATGGGTGCCGCCCGGAACATCGACAGGCGCAGCTCGCCGAGCTGACCAGAGCCGTTGCAGCCCCTACAAGTCGTATCGAGGAAGTCGGGAGGATCGGACGCCTCACCAGTCCCGGCGCAGTAGGCACACTCCTCGCCGGCCGGTCGGTCGCCGTCCCAGGCCGAGATGCCGTGGCGGTAGCGCAGCATCGTCCGCAGCGCCTTCATGCCGCACGCTCGATCCGCTCGACCGTCCGGCCGCCCGGACGCCAGCCGCGCCGGATCCGGCACGCGTGGGCATAGCTGATGCCGAAGGTGTTGACCACGCCCCACACGTCGCCGCCATCGGCCCGAATGCGCGCGGCGATCAGCTCAGCGGGGTAGCGCCTGCGTCGCGGATTGAGCGCGAGGTAGCGCTCAACGGTGTGGGTGAGGCGGCCGCCGGCCCCAACTGCCGATAAGGTAAGACTTGGGCCGCACGCACCGGAGTTATGTCTGCCGGTCATCGGTTCGGGTAATCTCCCTGCGGGTCTAGACAACCCGATGCTAGCGCGTCGGTAATCTCCGCGCAGAGCATCCATGAACGCCGTCGGAGAGGTGCCCTCACCGGCGGCGTTCGTGTGCCTAGAGCAGGGCCGCGATCGCGAGCAGCAACACCGCGAGCGCGAGGAAGGAATCCTGGTAGCCCGGCACGAACAGGGCACCGGCCGCGAGGATGATCGCGCCGATGGCGCACATCAGGCGGGCGAGCGAGCGCATCCCGGCGGCCCCGTTCATGGCAGGTGGTACTTGACCTGGAGGTACGGCGGCAGCCCGAACGCCTCGTAGGCGCCGAGGTCGATCAGCTCGTCGGTGGCCGTGGGCGCCGTGCCCGTCCGCTGCTTGGAGGACGCGATCACGAACTCGGTGTAGCCCGTGCGGTTGATGGCGCTCTTGAACGCCGTCGTGGACACCCAGGTCTTCCAGCCGGCGTACGTCTCGCCGGGCACGAGCGTGGGCGACGTGAGGCTCGCCAGCAGCGTGAGCGAGCCGAGCGTGGACCCGGGCACGAAATCATCGACCGTGAGCGTCGGGCCCCACGTCCGGGTGCGCGCCTCGAGGGTGACGGGCGTGGCCGCGACGGTATTGACCCAGGTCGTGAGCCACGCGCCGTCGATGATCGCGTTGTCGGGCAGCACCGCGCCCGTGTTCCAGCGCATGAACACCTGGTACACCCGGTAGGTCGAATCTCCCAGCAGTTCCTGGCCCACGGTGATGTACTCCGCCACCAGTTCGACGCTTTCCTCGAACCCTGTGCCCTCGCGCGCGTCCTGGTAGAGCCCCGAGCGCGACCACGCGTGCCCATCGGACGCCTCGTCGCGCACGATGACGATCTCCGTGGTCGGGGGCACGGGCACGTTCTCCGTGATCGCCTCCACCTCGATGATCCCGGGCGCGACCGTCACCGTCATGCCCAGCACCGTCACCACGCGCGCCGTCTCGCCCGTGACCCGCACCTCCCAGCGTGCGCCGTACTCCGAGCACACGACCTGCTTCACCTCGGGCCCCTCGGGCACCATCGTGCCCAGCACCGTCAGCGGCTCGGGGTCAGCCAACGCCGCGAGCACCTTCGCCGCCCAGGTGTCGAACGGCTGCCCCGGCGGCTGGACCACGAGGTGCATCGAGAGCCAGTCGGGCGACACCGCCCGCACCAGGTTCTCGGGGATCGTGGGATCGCCGTAGATTCCGAGGTTCTGTGTCCAGATCACCCGGTTGCGCTGGCGGTTGGGGTTGATCGTGTTCGCCAGTGCCAGGAGGCCCACGCCGTCGCAGTTGATGATCGCGCTGACCGCCGGCGGCGCCGGGCCCGCCCGGTTCCACCAGCCGATGGCCCCGTCCCGGCGTGCGAACAGGGCGCCAAGCTCCGCGTAGCGGATGACCTGGAGCATGTCCAGCACGCTCTCGCGCACCTCGTCGGCGCCGCGCTGCTCGCCGCCGCTGGTCGGGAAGTAGCGCCGCGCCGCCGGCCACTTGACCTTGTCGAGCAGGTCCACCACCTGCTGGTCGGTCGTGCCGTAGATCGTGGACGCGGGCCGCTCCAGGGCCTTGACCGACAGCTCGCCCAGCGGGTCGACGCCGCGCAGGTCGGAGATGTAGGTCTCGGGGTCGTGGCCCCACGAGTCGAGCGCACCCGTCCAGGCGGGTGAGCCGTCGACCGTCGCGCGCATCGGCATCCCCGCCTGGAGCGCAGCCGCAAGCGGTGACGCCTCGTTGGCGGGGTCGTACTTGCGGGTGGGATCCCACAGGCTGATCCGCATCCAGCCGCCCTCGGTCTCGGTGATCGGGCCCATCGGGGTCACCGCGCCCCAGGTCCAGTCGGCGCTGGTCGTGTCGCAGGTGATGTCGGTCCAGGCCGACGTGGGCGCCTGGATCTCCAGCTTCACGTCGGCGCCCCGGATGATCGCCACCTACCAGGCCGTCCGATCGAGGGAGCGCAGCAGCGGCGCGCCACCTCCGTTCGCACCAGCCCAGCGGCGCAGGGCCCGGACCACCTGCTGCGGGTCCGCCGACTGCACGTTGATGGTCACGTTGGCGGCCCCGCCGCCGCCTCCACCCGAACGCGCCCCCCGACCCCGGGCCCGGCCGGCGGGAGCCTCACCGCCGCCCCCCGGCAGTGAGAACGGGTTGAGATCAACCGAGCCGATGAAGTTCGCCGCGTCCTGGACCCTCTGGACCATGTCGGAGATCCACTTCACCACCTCCTTGATGATCCCGATCAGCGTGGTGAGCACGCCGATGAAAATCTTCAATGCCTCCACGATGACGTGGATCACGGGGGTGAGCAGCGGCAGCAGCTCCTTGATCAGCTCGCCCAGGAGCTTGAGGATCGGGATCAGCGCGGGCACGATGGCGTCCATCACGGGCAGGAACGCGGCGCCGATCGTCTCGCCGATCTCGGCGAACGCATCGCTGCTCTGCTTCCCCATCCCCTCGGACGACTTGGCGTACAGGTCCGCCTGCCCCGTGGCGAGCGCGGTCGCGGCGGCGATCGTGTCGGCGCTGGTGGCGCCCTTCTCCAGGCCCGGGATCAGCTTGCGCAGCGCGGCATCGTTGCCGTCGTGCGCCTTCGCGAGCGCCTTGGATGCCGTCTCGAGGTCCACGCCCGCGAAGCGCGCGATGTCCATCGCGGGCCCCAGCAGCTCGTTGGCCTTCGCCGCATCGCCCGTCGCGACCACCAGCGACTGGAGCCCTGCCCGCACCTCGGAGTCGGAGAACGCCTTCGCAGCGCCGGCCTCGATCGCCGCATCGATCGTCTCGGTGTAGCCCGTGGTCGCAGCGCCGGCCGCGACATAGACCGCGTTGAGCTTCTCCTGCTCGGCCCGGTCCTCCGCTGCCGCGCTGGTCATGTCCGCGATGGCCGACACCGCGATCGCAGCCCCGCCTGCCAGCGCCGCGACCCCGGCCACGGCCGTCGTGTTGATCTTGTGGCCGAAGACCTCGAGGCCGCCGCCCGCGTCGTCCAGGGCGCCCTTGAGCCCCGAGGCGTCCCCCGTGATCCCGACCGAGATGCCGACGCCGGGCACTACCGCCTCATCGCCCGCGCGCGCTCATCGAAGGCATGGCGCAGCGCCTCCATGTCGGCCACCGTCAGGTCGCGCACCACGTCGGGCGTCCAGCCCGTCGCGAGCGCGATGGTCATCACGGTGTTCTCGTGGCTGCGTCGAAAGGGGGCGCCGGTTCCCCCGGCTGCTCCACCCGCCCGTCGAGCACCTCGTCGTAGGTCAGCGCGGGCTCGGAGCGGCGGGTGATCACCCACGCCAGCGCCGCCAGCGCGCGGATGCGGGGGACGCCCGTCAGATGCTGGATGTCGACGGCATCGACGCCCGCCGCCTCGGACGCCTCGATCATGTCCCGGAACGAGAGGCGGCGGTAATCCTCGGCCCCGACCACGAACACGCGCGGGAGCCCGTTGCCCTCAGCCACTCGCTTTGCCCTCCAGTCCCACCGCGTCGGCCTGCGTCGCGAGCCAGTCGGCATACATGATGCCCACCTGCTCGGCGCTGTCCTCCATCGCGCCCCCGATCACGAACTGCGGCGCCATCCCGAGATCGGGCACCCCGAACTCGACCGGGCCCGCGTAGGGCAGCGGGTTGACCACGTAGCGCTCCTGCACCCCGTAGGCCGCGGCCAGCGCGCCCGTGCGCACGGGAGCCCGCACGCCCGCGGCGGCGGCCACGATCGCGGCGGCCTGGGTCGCCACCTCCACGTCGTTGGCCGCCCGCTCGCCGAACGCGTCGAGCGCCGCTTTCGTCTCGGGGATACCCGTGACGGTGACGCGCTCCTGGGTCATGCGGCCTCGGTGTCCCCCGCCTCCTCCAGGTCCCGCCAGGTCGGGATCGGCTCATCGACGCCCAGCGTGGTCGTGAGCGCCATCGTCGGCTTGGCGACGCACGGCAGCTCCACCGTGAACTCGGCGTACTCGCCCACCGTGCCGCCGTAGTCGCCGGGGATGCACACAACCTGCCCGGTCATCTTGGGCTTGGCAGCGCTGGCGGTGGCGGCCTCACCGTGGATATTGAGCACGAAGTCGAGCGTGGCGCCCTCGTTCGCCCACAGGAACGCGGCCAGCCCCTCGGAGCCCGCGGTGGTGTCCCAGTCCTGGACAGCCGTGAGCACCAGCGCGTACTCGGGCGGGCTGGCACTCGAGAACACGCCCGACGTGCACAGCGTCCGGTAGGTGACGATGTCGCCCGGGGTCACCTGGACCCTTGCCTCGGACACGTTGCACTGGTATTCGGCGGGTGTGCCGGCGCCGGTCTTGAGCGTGAGCAGCACGTTGCGCATGAACACGGGAATGGCGACGATCGCAGCCATGACTTCCTCCTAGATCACCGTCTCGATGGTGGCGCGGAAGGCGAGGTAGGGCGTGCCCGCGAGCACCAGCAGCCCGGGCGTCTCCACGGTGGGCATCCCCCACGGGCCCGGGAGCGCGGCGCACGCCAGATCGACCTGCTCGGCCAGCGCCTCGGCTTCTGCGATCGACGCCTCCGAGGAAGGCGCCACGATGCCCACGATCACCCAGCGCAGATGACGGGCCCGGGCCCCGAGTTGCGCCGGCGCCGTCCAGGGCGTGCCCTGCGTGACGAACACCGACGGCGGCGACGCCGCACCGGCCGGGAGCACGCGCAGCCCGCCTGCCGCCAGCACGCCTTCCAGCTCCGTCCGCGCAGCGGTGATCGTCAAGGCGGGAACTCCTCGCCCTCGATCGGCAGGACCGTGCCGCCCGCCTCGCGGTCCTCCGTCACCCTGCGCGCCTCCTTGCACATCGCGGCGAACTCCTGCTGCATCGAGTCGATCCACGCCTGGCGCTGGGCCGGGGTCCGTGACGCCCACTCCTCCTGGTTCACGAACCACGAGTGCGCGAGCACCCAGGCCGGATCGGGCGTCACGCCGTCCTCGAGGAAGCGGCTGTTGTCGAGGTGCGCCTCGGCCTCGATCTGCCCGGTGACATAGCGCCGCGCTTTCAGAATCTCGATCACGACAGGCCCCATTTCCGCGTGAGATAGGACTCGGTGCGCTGGACCTCCGAGGTCGTGAGCGTGCGCGCGTCGTAGGTGATCATCTCGCCCACCCAGCCGAACCACGATTCGGACAGCCCCAGGCCGAACAGTGATTGATCGACCGAGTTGCCGCCGCCGCCGGCCACGCTCCCGGGCGTGAACGTGCGCCCGTCGACGCGCAGCTCCGACGAGGCGCCGTTGAACATGCCCATCACCACCCGGGGCCGGTCGCGGGCCCAGAGCTGCGGCGATGACAGGACGGCGCCGGCGTAGAGCGAGATCGCGTTGCTGCCCGGGCGGTACACCCGGCCCCACTCGTTCCCGGCGCTGTAGAACCCCGACATGAGCGTGCGCTGCACCGCATCGGATGCCGTGTTCGCGGCGGCGAGGAACACGTACCAGGGCACCCCTGTGAGCGGCACGGGCCCGCGCAGGGCGGACGCCTTGCCCGTGGTCCACACCACGTTGCGGCCGTTCTGGTTCCACGAGCCCGTCCAGGGCCGGTTGGCGTCCGTCGTCTGCGTGAGATGCCGCGCAAACCCGCTCTTGTCGCGCCATTCCGCCACGCTGTTGCCGATCCCGCCCTGGATCGAATCCGGGTCCGACGCGTCCCACCAGCCCGAGAACCCGGGCACGGGCGGCCGGTCCTCCGCCTGGGGCGCCTGCGCGACGTACTCGGGATCGAGGGTCACGGGGCGATGTCCTGCATCAGCTGGATGCCGATCACGATGTCGCTGGTGGAGCCCAGCGTCACGGCCGACCGCGTCACCAGCTGGGCGTAGAGGTTGGTGGTGCCCACGCACACGAACGGCGCCACCCCGCGCCACACCGCGAGGCTATTGGCCGTGTCGTCGTACCAGGACGCGATGGGGATGATCCCGATCGCCTTCGCCATGTCGGCATCCGAGGGCGCGAACGGACTGTTGTCGGCCGTGGGCGTGAACGCGCTGTTGAACAGCCACAGCTCGAGGATCGGCAGCAGTGCCGGGGTCTTGCACAGCGCCTGGGCGGCGAGGATCACGCCCGTGCCCGAGAGGAACAGCGCGGCGCCCGAGAACGTCATCATGCCGCCCATCGCGTCCCCGGACGTGTAGGCGGGGCTGGTGCTCACCGTGGGGGTCTGGCTCAGGTTCACGCGGTAGATCCTCCGCTCGGGCCCGATCGGCCCCTGCGGGCCCGCTGCACCGGGAGCACCGTCCGCCCCTGCGGGCCCGGCCGGACCCTGCGCTCCGGTGGTGCCGGGAGGGCCCTGCGCACCCGTGCTTCCGGCCGGCCCCTGGACGCCCTGCGGGCCCTGGATGCCCTGCGGGCCCGTCGAACCGGCAGGACCCGCGGGCCCGGCGGGCCCGGGCACCGTGGACGGCGGCCCCGCGGGCCCGGGGGGTCCGGGCGGGCCCGGGGCCCCGGTCGCGGCCTCCACATCGACGAATGTCTGCCCGGGCACCTCGATGTCGATGTAGGTGGTCATCGGGTCACGTCCGCCACCACCGACACGCTGCCGGCAACCAGCGTGTAGACCACGTCCTCCGAGTAGCGCAGCTGTAGATCCCAGCGCCCCGAGCCCGTGAGCCCTGCCGAGACGCCCGCATCGAGGGTCACGGTGATGACGTTGGGGAGCGTGATGATGGCCTCGAGGACGTGCTGGCCGGTGCCCACGCACACCTCCGCACGCGCCTCCACGCCCGTCAGGTCGACGGCCACGGTGTGCTCGGGGTCATCCCACACCCGGAACGTCCAGGTATAGGAGTCGCCGCGATAGATCGCGAGCGAGTACGAGCCCGGATGGCTGTTCACCCGATCAGCTGGCCCATGTCGCGCCAGCGTGCGAGGGCGGGCTTGATGGGCACGATCCAGTCGCCCGCGAGGCGCACCGACTGGCCCGCCTGGTCGAGGTAGCTGGACTCCCCGAAGGGCGCCTGGCGGTACTGCCAGCCGTAGCCGAACGCGCGCAGCGCCAGCGCCTCGATCTCGGCCACGCCCTCGGCCGGGATGCCGAGATATGCGCCGAGATAGCGATCGATCGCTGCACTGATCGCAGGCGCGAGCGCGTCCGCCCACGCCTGCTCAGCAGCCGACGGGCTCGCGATCCGGACGAATGCGAGGCCGTCGGCTGCCGTCACCCATTCCACTAGGTCGCCGCGAGCCGGTAGATGGCCGTCGGGAAGTAGACCCCGGTGGCGCCCATGCCCCAGATCGCGATGTTGCGGCCGAGCTTGGCCACGTCATCGTCCTCGATCTGGAACGGCCCGTCCTCGTGCCAGCTCGCCGTGCTCTCGTTGCTGACCAGCATGTTCCCGGCGTTCACGGCCGCCGACTGGTAGATGCGGATGCCCGAGATCACCGGGGCGAGCGTGCCCGCCGCGGTGCCGGTGCCGATCGCGTTGGTCGCGTTGACCGGCTTCACCGTGCTGATCAGCTTGAGGAACACGTCGGGGGCCGCGATGCCGAACTCGGCCGGGGCGCCCGTCTTGGTGAGGATCGCGCTCGATGCGGCGCCCAGGGCCGCGAGGATCTGGTCCTCGGTCGCCGTCGCCCAGGTGATCGTCTGGAGCACCAGGCCCGCGGTGCCCTCGATCGCGTTGATGAACGCGGCCTCGGTGACCACCGCGTAGGCGGCAGTGAGGATGCGGACGTACGCCTCCCGGTACGACGGGTCACTGCGGCGCAGGAGCTGGAGGCTCACGTCCGAGCCGCCGGCGTAGGTCTTGATCGCAGCCGTGCCCTTGAGCAGGTCGACGCGCACCGACACGATCTCGGACTTCTGGGTGGCCTGCTCGCCCACGATCGTGGAGAGGTCGCCGTTGAAGTACGGCCAGTCGACCGACATGCCCGAGCCCGACAGGCCCTCGCGGCCCCACGCGTTCACGGCGGGCCGGCGCTGCTCGATGATCCCCTTCACGGCGCCGAGGCCGCCCGACACCATCACGCCCGGGTTGTTGGTGGTGATCTGGTCGGCCAGCGCGCGCGAGTAGATGTCCCGGTAGCGCGTCGGGTCCGCATCGATCATCGACCACAGCTCGGCCACCGAGCGGCAGGCGAGAATCTCCCGGTCGCCGGCAGTGGTGTGGATCACCTCGCGTTCCGCGATCTCGCGGCGCAGCTCGGTGACGGCCGCGTTGGCGACCTCGCGCATCTGCACCCGGAAGTCGATCGGCTCGGGTGCGGTCTCGGTGGTTTCGATCATGCCCTGCTGCTCCCTCACTGCCACGCTCGATGACTTGTAGGCGGGGATGTGCGTCCCCGCGATGGCGACCAGCCGCTTCACCTGGCGGTGGACGACGCGCCCCTTGCCCTGCTGGACGACGCCCGGTGCGAACTCGATGGAGGCGCCGTCGATGCCGGCCCGGACCTGCTCGCGGTAGGCGAGCGCGCCCGGCGTCTCGAAGAGGCGTCCCCGGTAGGACAGCTGCTCGGGTGTGTCCTCGAACGTGACGGCCCCGACCATCTCGCCGCCGTGGCGGGCGAAGAACGGGACCGGCTTGCCGTCTGCGAGCGCATCCCGGAACGCTCCCGCTGCGAACCGCTCGGGGGTGCTGCCGTACTCGGCCGTGTTCCCCGACTCCTCGCCGTACACGATCGCGGTGCCCTCGATCGAGCGCCCGTCGCCCTCGTCGCGGATCACCACCGCCCCCGGTCGAAGCTCCGTGGTCGATGTCATGCGTTCACCTCTACCGCTCCGGGTTCCTCGGGTGCCATGTCGCCCGGCGGGCCCTGCGCCATGGTCGACGTACCGAGCAGGGCGTAGCCCTCGGCCCTGCGAACTTCGTCGGGGG
>Ga0075428_100008269_pt1 | contig 11535 bp, 9 predicted proteins | sample RhiMetdeltSRZDD2_FD_75291 | JGI IMG/M metagenome (GOLD analysis project Ga0075428, IMG submission 75291) | Populus rhizosphere microbial communities from Tennessee, USA - Rhizosphere MetaG P. deltoides SRZDD2 | ecosystem: Host-associated > Plants > Roots > Rhizosphere > Soil | place: USA...
TTTGTCGAACACAGCGATTACGCGAGGCAAGCCGGCGCTGACGATTGAATCGGGAGGCTTGGCGCGCACCGACGAGGAATCCATCGCGACGATCGAACGGGGAATCGCGGGCCTGCTCAAGCACCTCAAGATGCGCGCGGACGGACCGCCGCCGGTCGCTAATCCAATCTTCCTCGAACGAAGCGAGGTGCTGCGGAGCAGCGCGACCGGCATTTTCTACCCGGCGGTCGAGCGTGGACACACGGTGGCGAAAGGCACGCTGATCGGCAAGGTCACCGACTTTCACGGCCGATCGCTCGAGGAAATCCGTGCGCCGTTTGCCGGAGAGATTCTCTACGTGATTGGAACGCCGGCAATCAGCAAGGGCGAGCCGATCGCGTTCGTCGGTTCACAAACGAAGTGATTACTCTTCGGGCCCGGGAGGCGCGGCGTTTCCCGGCAGCTCGGAGGTCGGGTGTTCACGAAGTGGAATCACCGGTGCGCCCTGCTGCAACCCGAGCACCAGGGTGTTGCCCGACTGTTGCCCGAGCACCTGCAGCGCGCGCAGCTGCATCAATGACGGATTCCGCTCGATGAGCGCGGCCGCGTTCGCCAGGTTGCGCAAGGCGGCCGTCTCGCCGCGCGCTTTCTCGAGCGCTGCCAGCCCTTCCTGCCGCGCCTTGACCACCTGCGCGAAGATCTTCTTGAGCTCACCCGGGAACGTGAGATCGCGAATCGACGCGTCCTGAAGTTCAATACCGATCGCCGCCAGCGGCGGCGCGGCCGCCTTCTTCAGCTCCGCCGGAATCTGGCTGCGCTTCTGGAGTAATTCCTCGATGGGCAGGTTCGACGCCAGCGCGCGCAGCGCCAGCTGGAGCTCGGTATGGATGGCCGCGTGGTAGTTGTCGCTGCCCATCACGGCGCGTTCAGGATCCTTGATCTGAATGGTCGCCGCGATGCTGGCCTTGATCGCAACACCATCCGCGCTGAGGACTTCTTGTCCCGCGACAATCACGCGCGACGGGCGCGTATCGATACGGTGAATGCTGGTCGAGCCTGTTCGATGCCAGTACTGCCCCGGCCCGAGGACGCCCTTCAGCCGGCCCTTTGAAAACTTCAGGCCTCGTTCGTACTCGTAGACGATGGTCTTCGTCAGGCGCGTCGCCAGGGCGAGGATCGCGAAGACGGCAAGGAACGCAAGAACTACCGTCGCTGCTGCAGTCATGCGGGTTACGGAAAGATGTCCCGCCTCGAGGAGCCGCCAGAGAGCCGCGGGGGTCTGAACCCACAGAGCGGATCGCAGGCTGCGGTGACCCGCTGGCCCCGCGAGACGGAACGGTGAATGGGAGTTGAACCCAGTGTGACCACTGTGAGGATGCAACGCGCAAAGGCTGAGCGCCTACGGCGCAGGCCTGCTGCAATTTCCCCGGCGACACCGTAGCACACGCGGCGTCGCCCGACAAGGCGACGCCGGCTACCGGCCAGGCGTCGGTGTCGTCGCTGAAGTCAGGGGCACACCCATCTGCCAGAGGATGAACGTGTACGTGAACGCCGTCTCGCGAAGCGCGTCATACCGGCCCGACGCGCCGCCATGGCCGGCGCCCATGTTGGTCTTCAGGATCAACGGATTCTTGTCGGTCTTCATGGCGCGGAGCTTCGCCACGAGCTTCGCGCCTTCCCAGTAGGGCACCTGGCTGTCGTTCAGTGAGATTTGCACCAGCATCGCCGGATAGTTCGTCGCCTTGATGTTGTCGTACGGCGAGTACTTCATCATGTAGTCGAACGCCGGCTTCTCGTTCGGGTTGCCCCACTCGAGGTACTCGCTGGTCGTGAGCGGCAGCGACGCGTCCAGCATCGTGTTGATCACGTCCACGAACGGAACCTGCGCGACGACCGCCTTGAACAGATCCGGCCGCATGTTGGTGGCAGCGCCAACCAGCAGCCCACCGGCGCTCCCGCCCTGAATCACGAGCCGATCCGACGAGGTGTACTTGTTCTTGACGAGGAAGTCGGCGCAGTCGACGAAATCGTTGAACGTGTTGATCTTCTTCATCATGCGCCCGGCTTCGCGCCACTCTTCGCCGAGCTCGCCGCCGCCGCGGATGTAGCTGTTGACGTAAATCACGCCGCGATCGAGCAGGCTCAGCCGGGACGAGGAGAAGGTCGGCGCACCGGAAGCGCCGTACGAACCGTAGCCGTAAAGAAGGAGCGGCGCCTTGCCGTCGAGTGCCACACCCTTCCGATGGACGATCGACATCGGCACCTTGACGCCATCGCGCGCGACTGCCCACACCCGCTTTGCCTCGTACTTCGACGGATCGTATCCGCCCAGCACGTCCTGGCGCTTCAACAGCTTCCGCTGGCGCGTCGTCATGTCGTAGTCGTAGACCGACGACGGCGTGATCATCGATTGATAGTTGAACCGGAGCGTCGTCGTGTTGAACTCGGGGTTCCCCGCCAGCCCCAGCGCGAAGTCGGGCTCCTCGGTCGTAATCCGGTGCGACTGCATCGTTTTGGGATCGATGATCCGGAGCTGGGTCAGGCCGCCCTCGCGCTCGGACACCACGATGTGGTTGGCAAAGAAGTTCACGCCGTTGATCTTGATCGCCGGATTGTGATCGATGAAGGGCTTCCAGTTCTTCGGCGACGGGTCCGTCATCGGCGCGGTCACCACGCGGAAGTTCTTCGCGTCTTTGTTCGTGGTGATGTAGAAGAGACCGTTGTAGTGATCGACGTCGTACTCATGCTCCGGCTGTCGCGGCAGGACCACCGTGAGCGCCGCATTCGGCGTGGTGGCGGGCAGGAAACGGAACTCGGTTGATGTCTTCGCATAGCTGCCGAGGAAGATCACCTTCTTGTCGAGCGAGCGCGCGGCACCGATGTCGAAGAGCTCGTCCTTCTCGTCGTACAACAAATCGCTGCCCGTCGCGCCGACCGTATGCCGCCAGAACTTGTCACTACGCTTCGAGACGGGATCCTCTGTCGTATAGAAGATCGTCTTGTTGTCCGTCGCCCAGACGATGGAACCCACGCGCTCGATTTTCTCGGCAAGCGTCTGGCCGGTGCGCAGGTCTTTGACGTGCAGCGTGTACTGGCGATACCCGGTCGTGTCCGTCGAGTACGCCAGCATGTTGCCGTCGTCGCTCGCCACGTAGCCACCGAGGCTGAGGAACTTGAGGCCTTCGGCAAGCTTGTTGAGATCGAGCAGGATTTCTTCAGCACCTTCCATGCTGCCTTTGCGGCGGCACATGTACTGGTACTGCTTCCCCTCTTCGGTGCGGGAGTAATAGAAGAAGTTGCCGATTCTTGTCGGCACGCTCAAGTCCGTCTGCTTGATGCGGCCGAGCATCTCCGCGTAGAGCGATTCCTGAAAGGCCTTGGTGCCCTTCATCGTCGCTTCGGTGTAGGCGTTTTCAGCTTCGAGGTACTTGACGACTTCCGGGCTGCTCTTTTCGCGCAACCAGAAGTAGTCGTCCTTCAGCGTGTAGCCATGAATCTCGACCGAGCGAGGCTTCTTGGCCGCCATTGGCGGCTCCAGCGCGGACTGGCGGGCGAGGATCGCCGGCGCGCTCAGCGCAGCCGCCACGATCGGAATCAGAAACGCAACGTCCTGTCGTCGCATGCGATGACCTCGGCGGAAGCTTCGTAAACCGCGGAATGGATTTGGGCCGGGAATGTTCAGAAACACACCTATTATCTCCGATCGACCATCAGCCGCTTGATGAGCTGAAAAAGGCCTTGGCGTGGCTAGCCGAGCACCCGAGCGTAGTGCCGCTCGTACATCGGCACGACGAGATCAACGCAGAAACGTTCGCGCACGTCGCGGCAGGCGGCGTCGGCGAGCTGCCGGTGAAGTGCCGTGTTCTGAAGAAGCATGATGGCGCTTTCCGCCATCGCGTCGAGATCTTGGGGCGGGTGCAGGAAACCAGTGACACCGTGGCGAATCACCTCCGGCAACCCGCCCACGCGCGACGCGACGACCGGAACTTCACACGCCATTGCTTCGAGCGCGGCCACGCCAAAACTTTCCTGTTGGGACGGCAACAAGAAAACGTCGGAGGCGGACAACAGCGGGATGATGTCCTCCTGCGCGCCCAGCGATTCGACGAGATCCGAAATCCCCAGTTCGCGGCCCTTTCGGTACGCGGTCCCAAGCTCGGGACCATCGCCAACCAACAACAGCTTGGCGGGAACCTGACGGCTGATCCGCGCAAACACGTCCATGACGGCGTCGATTCGTTTCACCGGCCGAAAGTTCGACACGTGGATCACGAGCTTGGTGTTCTCGTCTGATGCGAAGCGCTGACGGAGGCCCGGTACCGGCCGGCGTCGATAGATCCGGCAGTCGAGAAAGTTCGGGATCACGTCGATCTCACGGCTCACACACAATTCACGACGGGTTGCATCCTTGAGGCTCTCCGAAACCGCGGTCACGCCGTCGGAACGCTCAATCGAGTAGGCGACGATCTCCGAGTAGGACGGATCGCTGCCCACGAGCGTGATGTCCGTGCCATGAAGCGTTGTGACGACGCGTGGAGCAGGCCCACGGCCGGCCGACTCCAACACCTGCCGCGAAAGCAGCGCGGCCGTCGCATGTGGAATGGCGTAATGCGCGTGGATCAGCTCCAGCTGGAACTCCCGCGCAACTTGCACCACTTTGTTAGCGAGGGAGAGCACGTACTGGGGCTCGCGAAACAGCGGATAGCTCGGCGTGTGCACCTGATGGAACACGAGCCCCGCCTGATACTCGCCGAGGCGAAACGGCGGATCGGTGCTCACGAGGTGAACGTCATGTCCGCGCTCGGCGAGCGCCTTGGCGAGCTCGGTCGCCACGATGCCGCTGCCGCCCACCGACGCGTAACAAATGATGCCGATATTCATAGCCGCTTGCCGGTTTCGTTGCGAAAGAGGTCCTCGCGCACGACCGGTTCTTTCACGATTATCCCTTCGGCGAATGGCACGCCGGCCAACGCACCAAACTGTGCGTCGCGGCTCTCGACGAGCTGCTGGAAGAGCGGAGAGTTCAACCGCGTTTGGACGGCGCCCGCTGTTGCGCCGCGGAACTGACTGACGTGGCACTGAAGCGCTCGCCGCTTGACCTCATAGTGCGCCGAAACATCCACGAGGAACGACGGCGGCGCCGAGTCATTGATGAAGTAGTAACACGTCCATTCGGGGCGCCATGGTTCGCCGTCTGCGGTGTAACGGTGAAGGCCGCTGTTGAACACGGCCTCAGTCAGCATCTGGCTCGCGGCGACATGATCGGGATGACGATCGACGCCGTACGGTACTGCCACCACTCGCGGCCGCGACGTTCGGACGAGCGCCGTGACGGCATTCTTGTGCGCAGGATCGCTCCCAATCGCGCGATCGGGCAGGCGTAGATTAATCCGCCACGTCGCGCCAAGCACTCCGCGTGCGGCTTCTGCTTCCGCGAGACGCTCGTCAACGGTCCCATTGCTGCCCATCTCGCCCGCCGTGAGATCGCACAAGCCGACGCGATGTCCAAGCGCCACGTGCTTGGCGATGGTCCCCCCCAGGCCGATCTCGAGATCGTCGGGGTGCGGACCGAAGACGAGCAGATCGACAGTTTCCATACAGGGCTACGGGTGGCTCGCGCGGATCGATCCCAGTACCTGCCCGACGAACTCGTTGAGCGCGCCTCCTCTGATCCAGCGCACGACGATCACCATGTCGCGCTCCCAATCGATGTGGATGATGTTGTTGCCGTTGCCGACAAACGTCACGGCTGACTTGGAACCGCTCGGCACGTACGGCTTCGGCCCCGAGTTCAGGAACCAGTTCGCGTAGCCGTAGTCGGCATTTGCCGGCCCGGGCGAGCGCGCCATGTCGATCCATTTCTGCGAGACGATCTGTCTATCTCTCCATTTGCCGTTTCGGAGAAACAGGTAACCGAACCGCGCCATGTCCCGCGCGGAGATGAACATGCCACCGCCCCAATGGCCGCCGCCAGATACTGATTGGACTCTCCGGCCATCGATTTCGATCCACGAATTCTCATAGCCATGCCAGCGCCACGTACTCGAGGCGCCGATCGGCTCCATGACTTCGTCGCGCAAGATCTCCGGCAGCGGGCGCCGCGCAACGTGCAGCGCGGCAAGGGCAAGGAGATTCACCCGCACGTCGTTGTACTTGTAACGCGTACCGGGCTCGCTGAGTTTCCGATTGGGCCAATCGGCTGGTGTCTGCCCTTCGGGCCGATCGGCCCAGTCAGGCTTGCCCCAGAGCGTACCCTGCCAATCGCTTGTCTGGCGGAGCAGGTGTTCCCACGTGATCTTCGAGTTGTGCGGGCCGTCGAACAGCTCGGGGCTCGGCATGTAGCCGCGAACGGGATCGGTCACGTCGCGAATGAGGCCTTTCTGCCACAGCATTCCCACAACGGTCGACAGAAAACTCTTCGTCACGCTATGAGTCATGTCGACACGCAGCGTGTCACCCCACTCAGCAACGATGTAGCCGTTCTTGATGACGATGCCGCTCAGTGCACCTCGAGGTTGGACTGGTCCGATTGGTGTGTCGAATGGTTCTCGTCCGAACGTCGTCGCAAGATCGATGGCAATGTCTTTGCTGGCGGGATTCTCGCTGGCGATCGACAGCTTGATCGCTGCGTCCAGCCGTGCCGCATCCATCCCGATCTGCTCGGGTGTACGTGTCTGCCACTCGAATCGCTCGGGATAGTACGGGGCGTTTCGGGACGGCTGTGCGAGCGTCAGCGTGGTAAACAGCAGACACGCGCAGAGCGCCGCAATCAGTCTCCAGGGAAACGACTTCCGGACATTCATCCGCGGATTATTACATGACCGCTCAGGCGCCCAGTGACAGGCGTTCGGCCCACGGCAGGCCAGTCTCGTCGCCGCGACGTCCAACTAAACAGCCGTGCAGATTGAGTCGTTGCTTCTGCTCCCGCTCTGGCCCTTCTTGCTTCAGGCCCAGCCGCCTGCGCAGCAGCCCGCGCCGCCGGCCAACACCTTGCCGGTGTCGCTCGAACGAATCCGTCGAGAACTCCAAACGTCTGAAGTGACGATCCAGAGCGCCGATCCCGCCTCACCGCCGCTCATTCGCGTCGAGGTCGTCGATCGTTATCTGCGCTACGAAGACTTGTGGAAGGACCAAACGCTAACGCCCAGCTACGTACGGCCGTCGAGAGGCTTGGTTCATCACGAGTTCCTTGAACAGGTCACTCCCGACCTCTTTCGCGGCACTGCCATGCATCCATGCTGCGATGTGCTGCCGTTGTTGGGTCTGGCGAAGAAGGGAATCACGCGCTTGAAGCGGTCGATCGACGAGGAGCGAGCTCGCAAGGAAGTACGCGAGAGCCTCGCCGAGTTCATGCGCGAGAAGCAGAAGCAGGAGAAGCAGGACCGATAGCAGACGACGACAGCACGCGATCGAGGAGCACCGGTCCGGCATGCTCGGTGATCGCCGCAAACACCGACTGCCCCGCAAACCGGTGATCGCAGTACGCACGACTCACGCGATCCTCGAACCCGGCCTTTCGAAAGATGTGGCGCGAAATGTTATTGGTCGCTTCGGTGATTGCGAGCTTATACCCGCGGCCACGGCCATTCTCGACGCACATGCGCACCATGTCCTGCGCCACCTTCCGGCCGGCAAACGATCGCTTCACGCCGAGCAGGAAGATGTGGAGCGCTTCGCCCGGGACGATCGTCCGGATCGCCCGATACTCGGCATCGAGCTGGCCGAGGATGTCGAAGATCGGATCGAACTTCGGGCTGAGTCGTTCGACGCCGTGAGGGAATGGCGCTGCTGAGTCCTCTCCGAGCAGCGCGCCAACCATTTCCCCCGTGTCGGTTGCGCGCGCGACAACCGTCAGGCCTTCCTTGCCCGCACGATCGCGATACAGCTCCACGAGCGTCGAGAATTCATGGCGCGTCAATCCGACCGCAACCGCCGGTGGATCCCGCTCGGTAAAGACCTCCGACAACAGCTGAATCAGCTCGTCGACGTCGTGCGGACCGCAGACGGACAGGCTTACCATCGCAATTACGTCAGGCTGTGACCGCCGCTCGGATCCGCTCGATCTGCCGTAGGTGCAGCAGATCGTGACCGGCATACAGCCGTTGATGGTGTTCGAGATTCTCTTCGCCTCGCTCGACATGCACGCCTACGCGGCGCAGGTCCTCCGGGGACGCGCGTTCGATGAGCGTCAGGTTGGCCCGGCGGAGGACGCCAAACATCTCGAGCGACTCGACGGGATCGGCATCCGCGTACTGCAGACGCTCGGCCCACAGATCCTGATCGTAGCCGGTCAACGGCGGCCTATCCTGCGCGAGGATCAGCCGCAGCCGCCAGCCCCATACGATCTCGGAGTCGGCCAGGTGACGAAGCACCTGATTCACGGACCACTTGCCTGGCTTCTCGGGCCGTGCCAACTGCGCCGGCGTCAGCCCGTCAATGCCTCGCTGGAGCGCGGACGGGGTCGCCCGCAGCACCGTCATTGGATCCTGAGTGCCTACCAGATCGAGCACGGCGGCTACGTAAGCTGTCGCGTGTTCAGCAGCACCATTTGCCGAGTTTGTAAAGACCGACATGCCGTCGATTGTAGAATACCCGCACGTCATGAACAGAACAGCCGCAGTACTTGCCATCACCGCCTGCGTTATCGCAGCACTCTCGGCGCAGGACAAACCTGATCCCTTGCAGACCCGTCCCGAGCGAACGAACTTCGAGGAAACCAGCCGCTACGACGACGTCGCCGCGTTCCTGACGGCGATAGCTGGGAAATCGCCGCTCGTGCGAACGATGTCGTTCGGCACGACGGAACAGGGCCGGGCGATGCCGCTCGTGACGTTGTCGAACCCCGCCGTCGCACGACCCGCTGATGTCCCGGCTGGACGGCCGGTCGTTTTCCTCCTCGCCAACATCCATGGCGGTGAGGTCGAAGGCAAAGAGGCAGTGCAGGTGCTGATGCGCCGCTTCATCGCCGGCGACCTGCGGTCACTCCTCGATCGGATGGTCATCATCATCGCGCCGAACTACAACGCGGACGGCAACGAAGCTGTCGACGTGATGAATCGTACGCAGCAGTTCGGGCCCATTGCAGGCGTCGGGCGCCGCGAAAATGCGAAAGGGCTGGATCTCAACCGCGACTACATGAAGCTCGAGTCAGCGGAAGCCCGCGCGCTTGCCGCCGCATTCACTACCTGGGATCCGCACCTGATGGTCGACCTGCACACGACCAACGGCTCGTACCACGGCTACCACTTGACGCACTCGATTCCGCTGAACCTCTCACTCAGCCAGACGACGCTCGACTATCACCGCGAGAAGATGATGCCGGCGATCATGCAGTCGCTCGAATCAGCGCACAAGGTGCGGTCGTACTACTACGGCAACTTCGGTCGCGGCAATGCCGCGCCGGGCGAGCTTCGCCGCTGGAACTCCTTCGATCATCGGCCTCGGGCCGGCCAGAATTACGTCGGCTTTCGCAACCGCCTGACGATCCTTTCCGAAGCCTACTCGTATCTCTCGTTCAAGCGGCGCATCGAAGTCACCGAACAGTTCGTCGAACAGATCCTCAAGTACGTGGATGCCCACCGCGCCGAGATCGTCGCGTTGACGAAAACACTCGATGCGGAATGGCTCAAACGCACGCAGGGCAATGCCGACCTCCCGCTCGGCGTCGAATATGAGATGACGCCCCTCCCCAAGCCCGTGCCGATCCTTGTGGGCGAGGTGAAACAGGAAGTGAACCCGCGCAATCAGCGGCCGATGACGGTGGCGATCGAGGACAGCTTCAAGCCCGAGATGATGCACGATTACGCCTACTTCAAACCGACACGGTCGGTTCCGATGGCGCGCATCTATGTCCTGCCAACCGGCTCCGACTTCCAACCCATCGTCGACAAAATCCGCCAGCACGGCATCGTCGTCGAGGAATTGACTGCGCCAGTGACGACCGAGATCTCGAGCTTTGTCGTGGACGCGATCGACAAGTCCCCGAAGCTATTTCAGGGGCACAACGAGGTCAAGCTGAAGGGACAGTATTCGGTCGAGAAAGCGACGATCCCCGCCGGAACGAGGATCGTGCGCCTGGGACAGCCGCTTGGGTTGCTTGCGGCCTATCTTCTCGAGCCGGAAAGCGATGACGGACTGACGAACTGGAACTTCCTGGACGCGTGGCTTGCCGTCGGCAAGCCAGCGCCCATTCGAAAGATCATGACGAACGTCAAGGTGGCGGCCAAGCGGTTGTAGCCCGCGCGCCGCTCATCCGCGTGATCGGCGTGATCCGCGTGATCCGCGTGATCCGCGTCTAAAAGTTGTACTTCAGCCCCAGCTGCACAATCCGCGGCGGCACGCGCGTCTCCGTGATCGTGCCGAACTGCCCGGCGGTCACGAGGAAGTTGGGATCGGCGAAGTTGACTGTGTCGAACACGTTGAAGATCTCGACGCGGACCTGAACGTGGCCCTTCCCAATCGAGACGTTTTTGAAGATCCCAAGATCCACCTGGAAGAAGCCCGGCCCGGTGAAGAGGTTTCGCGCCGAGCCGGTCTCGCCGGCGGCGGGCGTCTCGAACATCGCGCGCTCTTCCTGCGAGAAGAACTCGACGCCTCGCTCGGTCCTGCGCACGCGGCCGATGTCGCCTGATCCCGTATACACCGCACGGTTCGTCACGCCGTTGCCGCTCGTCGTTGCGACACGCGTGCCGGTGTCGTAGAAGCTGAACGTGTGGAATCCCGAGAACACGCTGAACGGGAATCCGCTCGACGCATCGAGAACACCGTTGATTTGCCAGCCACCGACCAGGGCATTCACCACGCCCGACGCGCCGTTTGCGAAGCGGCGATCGCGCCCGAACGGCAGATCCCAGATGAAGTGGCCGCGCACGACGTGCCTGATGTCGAAATCGGACCGGGCGTCATCAAGCTCGAGGCGCTTCGGATCCGACGGCACCACGAGCTCTGTGCCCGCGCCTCTCGTATCGTTCGACACGTCGTCGTGCGACCGCGCGTAGGTGTAGTTCGCGGCAAAGGCGACTCCAGCGGAGAGCCGCTTCTGCACTTGCAGCTGCAGCGCGTTGTACGAAGAACCCGAACAGGTGCATCCCACGCCCGCGATGTTGAACTGCGGGTTCGGCCGGAAGAAGCTATCGGGCAGGCCGGCCGCCTCGAGTCCGACCCCTTGTGTGCGGCGATCGAGCGCGTCAGCAAGCACGCCAACGTTGTTGTTCTGTAGATCGGCATTGACGCTGGTTGGAATCGTCCCGCCGTACAGACGCCCGAGATTCCCGGTCGGCTCGCCGACGTTCGCGTTTCCGTTTGCGATCAGGTTGCGCCGCGCCGCCTGGAAGTCGCGAATGAACCCATTGTTCACGAGATCCATCTGGTTGACGTTGGTCATGCGGAAGAGATCACTCCCCCGCGAGCCGACGTACGACACTTCGACGACCAGGTTCTTCCAGAGCTCCCGCTGCACGCCGACCACGTACTGCTGCATGTAGGGAGTGGTGATTCCCGGATCGAAGAAGAGCGGCTGTTCGTTGCGGTTGTTCGGCGGCGTTCTGTTGATGCTCG
>Ga0075428_100008270_pt1 | contig 11535 bp, 6 predicted proteins | sample RhiMetdeltSRZDD2_FD_75291 | JGI IMG/M metagenome (GOLD analysis project Ga0075428, IMG submission 75291) | Populus rhizosphere microbial communities from Tennessee, USA - Rhizosphere MetaG P. deltoides SRZDD2 | ecosystem: Host-associated > Plants > Roots > Rhizosphere > Soil | place: USA...
CCGGCGACGCGTTCGGCGTGCGAAAGGGATACGACGTCGTGTTCGAGCATTGCTCGGCGACGTGGGCGGTCGACGAGAATCTGTCGATCTCGGGACCCGCGGATGTCGACGATCCGAACGAGACCTCGCACGACGTCGTGCTGCGTCATTGTTTGATCGCCGAGGCGCTGTCGCACTCGACGCATCCGAAGGGCGAGCATTCGAAGGGAACGCTCATTCACGACGGCGTGCGGAACGTCGTCATCGAAGGTTGCGTGTACGCGCACAATCGCGAGCGCAATCCGCGAGTCAAAGGAGGGGCGTCGGCAATCGTGCGGGATTCGGTGATGTACAACTGGGGATCGGCATGCGTCGGCATCGGCGTGCGCGGCAATCGGCGCATGCTCACGCCGGCGGAAGTGATTCTCGAGCGGAACGTCGCCATTCCGGGACCGGACACGCGCAACAAGGAGTTCGTGAAGAACGTCGATCCCGGCGGCCGCGCGATACTCCGCGACAACATCGTGCCGGGCAATGTACAAGCGGCGGAGCGCACGCTGCGCTGCGCAGGATCGCGTCCCGCGCGCCGCGATCCGATCGACGCGCGCATCGTCGCGACGATCCTTCACGGCGACGGGCGCATCATCGATAGTCAGAAGGACGTGGGCGGGTATCCCGTTCGGCCGGCGACCTCACGGAAGATCGTGGTACCTCGCGATCGGCGCGCGTGGCTGGAGAAGTTGTCGCGGGAGTTGGAGTAGGACGTCCTAGGACGTCGTAGGACGTCGTAGGACGTCGTAGGACGTCCTATCGTTCCATCTCCAAACTCGCAAAAATGAACGGACCCACGCCTTTCGGGTCGTTGCTGCGAATTTTTTCGTTCACGTAGTACTCGTACGTGCCCGAGCGATAGCGCTCTCCTTTTTCGGGATCGCCGCCTAACCCGGCGACTTCGCACACATGGTGCATGTTGACGAGACCGTCTTTGTCGACTTCGATGAATTGACGCAGCATGCCTTGATAGGCACGCCGTCCGGCGTCGCGATACTTCGCGTCGATGGTGCCGAGGCGCGCGGCTTTGAGGAGGGCGAAGGTGAACATCGCCGAGGCGGAGGCTTCGAGATAGTTTCCCTCGCGGCCGCTTTGGTCGACGACCTGCCACCACACGCCGCTTTTCGGATCCTGCACTTTCGTGATGGCTTCTGTTAGGCGCTGAAGAATGGCGATGAGCTCGCGGCGTCGCGGATGCTCGAGGGGGATGAAGTCGAGCGTGTCGACGAGTCCCATCGCGTACCAGCCCATCGCCCGCCCCCAGAATGCGGGTGAGCGTCCGGTCTCCGGATCGGACCACTTCTGCTGCCGGCTCTCATCCCAGCCGTGATAGAGCAGACCGGTCTTCTCGTCGCGCGCGTGTTTTTCCATCCAGACGAATTGGTTGATCACATCGTCGAAGAGCGCGGGCTCGTTGAACGTCTTCGCATATTGCGCGAGAAAGGGCGCGCCCATGTACAGGCCGTCGAGCCACATCTGATATGGATACCGCTTCTTGTGCCAGAAGCCGCCTTCCTTCGTGCGCGGATGCTCGCGCATCTGCTGGCGCAGCAGCTCGATGGCTTTGCGGTATTTCTCGTCCTTCGTGCGCGCGTAGAGCGCGAAGAGCGGTTTGCCGGGGTTGATGCGATCGATGTTGTACTCGTCTTTCGTGTACGCCTTGATCGTTCCATCGGCATTGATGAAGTGGTCGTAGTAGCGAAGAACGTAATTCCAGTAGCGCGGATCGTCGGTTCGCTCGGCGACCTGCAGGATCGCTTTGAGCACGAGTCCGGGCGTGTACTCCCACCGCGGCGTCTCGCGCGCATCGAGCTGGATCGCGTCGGGCGTGCGCTCGAGGATCGAGTCGGCCATGCGGGCCGACCAGTTGGCGGTTGGCGGTTGGCGGTTGACGCTTGGTTTTCTTGCAAGCTCCGGGAGTGCCTCCGCAACCATTGCGCCGAACAGAGCGCTCCCCTGTTCGTTGAGATGGGTTTTGTCGGGTCCGAGCGCGAGGCGCTGCGCGGGTGTGAGCGTTTCGAGAAATGCGGTGCTCTTCGCGTGGAGATCAATGAGGGCGGCGTTCTTTTCTTTCGCGACCTCGCGCGTTGCGTTCGCGTAGTCGCCGAGGTGGGGATCAGGCATTCGCCGGGCGAGCGAGGTGACCAGGATCGGTGTCGCACCGATGGCGCGCACTTCATCGACATAACGAGCCATGTTCGCGCGGAACGTCGGGAGATCCGTCTCGCGATCGAGTCCCTTGCCCGGTTGATCGTTGTGGCCGAACTGGATCAGCACGTGCGTCGGCTTACGGCGCAGCACTTCATCCCACAGTCCTTCATCGCGATACGACTTCGAGCTGCGTCCGCCTCGGGCGAGGTTCACGACCGCGACGCTTTCTTTCACCATCGACGCGAAGCCGCGTCCCCATCCTTGTTCGTCGGTGACGGTCGAATCGCCGGCCAGCACGATGCGCGTCGTGCGCGGATCGGCGCGGAATGACCAAAGCGGTCCGTCGTCGATTCTCCATTCGTACGTTTTTCCCGGCTCGAGCGGACCCGTTTCGAATTTCGATTCGGTCCCCTCGTGAGTTTTTCCATCGAAGGTGACGCGCTGCGCGCGCGCGTTTCTCGATGGCGTCCAGCGCAAGGTCACACCGGCGGGATCGACCCATTGCCATCCGTTCTCCGGCTGCGGGATCGACGCGAACGGCAACATGGCAGGCAGCTTCGCTGGATCCCATCGGCCTAACACCCACGTTGCGGTGATGTCTTCGTCGCGCGGCGATCCGTCCGCGGTGTGAAGTGTGTCGGCGTAGTAAATGCGCTCGCCCCATTGCCGCGGATCGGGAGCATCGGCCGCGTAGATCGCGCGCGGGGACATCGCGGAGGAAAAGCCGTTGTCGATCAGGTAGAACTGCGCGTCGCGGTGATGACGCCCGAGGACAAAGCCGGGGACGCCGTCGAACTGCGAGCGGCGGATCACGAACTTCGCGTCGCGGTCCGCGCTGCCGTCGTGCCAGATACTCGCGGTCGTACTGTGGCTGAAGAAACGGCTGTTGGTGATGTACGACCAGCCGCGCGGGCAGACGAAATCAACGTGGCCCTCGAAGTACGAGTCGGTCGCGTACGAGAGTCCCGAGTCGCGATTCCACGGACTGAACGTATCGCCGCCGTCCGCGATCACGTTCGCGTGCAGCACGGCGATGCGGTTCGAACGCTCCATCGCCCGGATCGCGAATTGATGATCGTGATCGCCGAACTTGCGGCCGTAGTCGTTGAGGACCGTGAGATTGGCGATCGTGATGTCGGTCGCACCATTGGCGATGTTGATGACCGCGGCTCCGTAATCGTCGGGATGCGTTGCGCGCCAGTTGCGGCGCAGCTCCGCGAATTCGATGCGTGTGTGGTCGCGATCTTCGCCGACGAGCGCGATGTAGCTCTTCGCGATCATGACTTTCTCGCGATACGTGCCGTTGCGGATGAGGATCGTGCGGTAGTCCTTGTTGTCATTGGGAATCGCATCGATCGCCTCCTGGATCGTGCGGAAATCGCCGCTGCCGTCCTGGGCGACGACGAGGCTCGCGTTTTCTTCGGGCTCGAACGGCGCGATGCGGAACGAGTCGATGCCGGCGGGGCCGAAGAGGCCGACCTTCGCACCGATCCACACGCCGGGACGGGCGACGAAAGGGAGCGCCGCCGTCCCGGCGGCTGATGTGGCGGCGTCCCGCGCCGCCACCCGGGCGGGAGCGCGGGACGCTCCCGCATCAGCCGGCGTGGACGCCAGCGCTCCACTCCACGAAAACCGCGCGATCGCGTGCGGCGTGACCGTCACGCGCAATTCGACCGGTCCATCGATCGCAACGCGAGCGAGCTCGTTCTCCGCGCCGCCGTCGCGCGCGATCACGTAGCGAAGCGCGTCGCGCTCGACGACGAGCGCCGCGTAGTCCTTGCCCATCACCACCAGTCCCTCACGCTCGCCTTTCTTCAGCGACGCTGGATCGACGCGCGTCGTCGCGATGAACGCACGCGCCGGAAACTTCTGCAGCAAGAGATTCGACGGCGGATTGCCGTGCCATTGCCAGTCCTGTGGCGCGAGCCTGCTCACATCGCCGGGCGTGACCGTGATCTCCGGCCAGTCGTTCACCCACTTCAACGGTTGCCGATGCACGACGCGTCCATACGCGCCGAGATCCTGAAAATGAATGAACCAATCGTCGACCCACGCGCTTTGATGCAAACCATCTTCGAGAACGATGCGATCTTCGTACGGTCCGTACACATTCCGCGAGCGCAACACCGTCTGCCATCCGCGCTTCACGCCGCCCGCGGGCGCGAAGATGTAGTACCAGCCGTTGCGTTTGTAGAGCTTCGGTCCTTCGATCGTCGGATGGCGCTCGCGTCCGTCGAACACGATCGTCCCGTCATCGATCACGCGACGCCCATCCGCGCTCAGTTTGTTCAGCGAGAGCACGCCGTTGAAGCCCGCGCGGCTCTTCGCCCACGCGTGCACGAGATAGAGCGTTCCGTCGTCGTCCCACAGCGGACACGGATCGATCCACCCCTTCGCTTCTTTCACCAACGTCAGCGGCTCCCACGGTCCGCGCGCATCGCGCGCGCGCGTCATGTAGATGCCGCGATCAGGATCGCCGACGTAGATCCAGAACCATCCGTCGTGATGGCGCAGACTCGGCGCCCACATCCCGTTGCCGTGTTGCGGACGATCGAAGTCAGGCGAAGGAAGTCGCGTCACTGCGTGACCGATGAGCGTCCAGTTCTTCAGATCGCGCGAGCGCAGGATCGGCAATCCCGGCACACATTGAAAGCTCGAAGAGACGAGGTAGTAGTCGTCGCCGACGCGGATGACATCGGGATCCGAGTAGTCGGCGAAGAGCACGATCTCCCCGGCCGCACTGAGCGCCGCAAAGAGATAAGGTAAGACCAATCGCAACAGAAATCGTCGATTCAACACGTTGGATCGGCGCAATCCTATCGAGAGCGACCCAAATTGGTCAATCCAGTGTTGACAAGTCGTCGCAGGTGTAGAGAATTGGTCAAGCCATTCGGGGTGCACCATGAGCGAGAAAAAGAAAAAGGAGAGCGAGTCTCCTCTGGAGATCCAGTCGGCCGATCAGGTCGTGCGTCACGTCGCGCTGCTGATCGAGAGCGGAGAGCTTGGCCCCGGCGATCGTCTCGTGCCCGAGCGTGAGCTCGCGGAGCAGCTCGGCGTCAGCCGGCCGACGGTGCGCGCGGGACTGCACGCGCTCGCCGCGATGGGTGTGACCGAGTCGCGCCAGGGCGCGGGCACGTTCATCACCGGCGGTCCTCCCCGACTGGGCGCCGGTCCGCTGAGTTTTCTCGCCGCGCTGCACGGCTTCACGCGCGATCAGATTTTCGAAGCGCGCAAAGTGCTCGAGGTCGGAGCGGCGGGTCTCGCCGCGGAGCGCGGTCTCGCCGATCGCCTCGCGCCGATGGCCGAGGAAGTGACGGGGATGTTCGCGACGCTGACGGATCCGCAGACCTTCCTCGTGCACGACGTGCGCTTTCATCGTGCGATCGCCGCGGCCTCGGACAATCCGGTGCTGCTCGCGCTCGTGGAGATGGTGTCGTCGCTCGTCTATGAACAGCGCCGCCTAACCGTGGAGCACGCCGTCGATCTCAAGGAATCGGCGGAGATGCATCGCCGCATCTACCAGGCCATTCGCGATCGCGATCCCGAGCGCGCGCGCGTGGAGATGTCGAAGCATCTCGATCTCGCGCGCGCGGCGCAGGCTTCGGAAGAGTTGCAGTTGCCGGCCGGAGTTCTGCCTTCGAAAGTGGTAGGGGCCTCTTGAGCGCACCACCGCTCGAGGGTCGCGTCGCCGTGGTCACGGGCGGCACGTCGGGCATCGGACTCGGCTTGGTGCGCGGTCTCGCCGATGCGGGCGCGGACGTCGTTCCGATCTCGCGGCGCGCCGCCGTGGCGGCGGACGTCAACGACCGGGCGTCGCTCGAGCGCGCGCTCAAAGAAATCCTTGCGCAGTTCGGCCACGTCGACATCCTCGTGAACTGCGCGGGCATCACCAAGCGCACGCCGACGCTCGACGTGAGCGACGAAGAGTGGAGCTCGATTCTCGAAACGAATCTCACCGGAACGCTGCGCGCGTGCCAGGTCTTCGGCCGGCACATGCTCGAGCGCGGCTACGGCCGCATCGTCAACATCGCGTCCCTGGCGTCGTTCGTCGGTCTCTTCGAAGTGGCCGCGTACACCGCGAGCAAAGCCGGCGTCGCCGGCCTGACACGCGCGCTCGCCGTCGAGTGGGGATCGCGCGGCGTGAACGTCAACGCCATCGCCCCCGGCGTCTATCGCACCTCGCTCAACGCCGCACTCCTCGACGGCACCGAGCGCGGCAAAGAATTTCTCCTGCGCACGCCGCTCAAACGCTTCGGCAACGTCGAAGAGCTCGCCGGCGCCTGCGTCTTCCTCGCATCCGACGCAGCGAGCTTCGTCAACGGAGAGATCCTCGCGGTGGATGGAGGGTTTCTCGCGAGCGGGGTGAATCAATGACGTTGCGAGTGGCGAGTGGCGAGTTGCGAGAGCGGGGTTGCCGGTTGCCAGTCGCCGGTTGCCTCACAACCTCGGGCCAAATCAGACACGCACTTCTGTGGCGCGTTGTGATCCGGCAACCGGCAACAGGCAACGGGCAACACTCTTCGCGCAACCCGCAACTCGCAACGCGCAACTCCTACCGGGAGGCCTCTTGAAAATCACAGAAGTCCGCGTCCGCGACATCCGTTTTCCGACCTCCCTCGATATGGACGGCTCGGACGCGCTGAACCTCGGCGATTACTCCGCGACGTATGTCACGCTGCACACCGACTCCGGCCTAACGGGCGACGGCCTGACCTTCACCAATGGCCGCGGGAACGAGATCGTCGTCGCGGCGGTGCATGCGCTGAAGCATCACGTCGTCGGGCGGCGTCTGTCGGAGATCACGACGAATCTGCGCGGCTTCTACCGCGACCTCACGCTCGACAAACAACTTCGCTGGCTCGGGCCGGAGAAGGGCATCCTGCACATGGCCACCGGCGCGCTGATCAACGCCGTGTGGGATCTCTGGGCGAAGCGCGACGGGAAGCCGATGTGGAAACACCTCGCGGACATGACCCCCGAAGCCATCGTCGGCGCGATCGACTTCTCGTACATCAGCGACGTGCTCACGCCCGACGAAGCGCTGCAGATGTTGCGCGCGAAAGAGAGCGGCAGGGAAGCGCGCGAGCTGGAGATCCTTCGCAGTGGTTTTCCCGCGTACACGACGTCGACCGGATGGCTCGGCTATCCCGATGAGAAAGTGCGCCGTCTTTGCTGCGAGGCGATCGAACAAGGCTGGACGGCGTTCAAGATGAAAGTCGGACACAACCTCGAGGACAACGTCCGCCGCGCCGCGCTCATGCGCGAAGAGATCGGCAGCGATCGCATTCTGATGATGGATGCAAATCAATGTTGGGATGTCAATGAAGCGATCGCGCAGATGAAAGAGCTGGCGCGCTTCGATCCCTGGTGGATCGAGGAGCCGACCAGTCCCGACGACGTCCTCGGCCACGCAGCGATTCAACGAGCGATCGATCCGATTCGCGTCGCCACCGGCGAGGTCGTGCAGAACCGCGTCATCTTCAAACAAATGCTGCAATCCAAAGCGATCCGCTTCCTGCAGGTCGACAGTTGCCGCATGGGCGGCGTCAACGAAGTGCTGGCCGTTCTGCTCATGGCCGCGAAGTTCGGCGTGCCGGTCTGCCCGCACGCGGGCGGCGTCGGATTGTGCGAGTACGTGCAGCACATTTCGATCTTCGACTACATCGCCGTCAGCGGCAGCCTCGAGGATCGCGTGTGCGAATACGTCGATCATCTGCATGAGCACTTCGTCGATCCGTGCGTGATTCGCAACGCGCGCTACATCGCGCCGTCGCGGCCGGGCTACAGCATCACGATGAAGCACGAGTCGCTCGACGCGTTCGAGTTCCCGGCCGGACGCGTGTGGCGCACGCTGAGAGGAGTGGCGTGATGGCCGTCGAATCCGCAGCCTACGTCGCGGCCGCCGAGAAGAGAGGCCACGTGCGCTGGGTCGTCTGCGGGCTGCTCTTTCTCGCGACGACGATCAACTACATCGACCGCGCGGTGATGGGACTGCTCGCTCCCACGCTGCGGACGGAGATCGGCTGGACGGACAGCGTCTACGGCATGATCAGCGCCGCGTTCACGCTCGCCTACGCCCTCGGCTTTCTCTTCGCCGGCTGGTTCATCGATCGCATCGGCACGCGGATCGGATACGGCGTCTTTCTCATCGCGTGGTCTCTCGCCGCCGCAGGGCACGCGCTCGCGGGGAGTGCTGTGGGCTTCGCGGTGGCGCGCTTCGCTCTCGGGCTCGGCGAATCGGGAAACTTCCCCGCCGCGGTGAAGACCGTCGCGGAATGGTTTCCTCGCCGCGAGCGAGCTCTCGCAACCGGGATCTTCAATGCCGGCTCCAATGTCGGCGCCATCGTCGCGCCGCTCGTGGTGCCGTGGATCACCCTCGCCTGGGGCTGGCGTGCAGCATTCGCGGCCACCGGTCTCATCGGAATGGTGTGGGTCTTCCTCTGGTGGCCGCTCTATCGCAGGCCTGCCGAGCATCCGCGACTCGGCGCCGCAGAACGCGCGCACATCGAGAGTGATCCGCCGGAGCCGCAGGTCGTCGTCAAATGGGTCGAGCTTCTGCGGTATCGGCAGACCTGGGCATTCGCGATCGGAAAGTTCCTCACCGATGCGATCTGGTGGTTCTACCTGTTCTGGTTTCCTCTCTTCATGGCCGACCGGTTCGGCTTCGATTTGCGGACCATCGGCCTGCCGATGATCACCGTGTATTTGGTGGCCGACGTCGGCTCGGTCGGCGGCGGCTGGTTCAGCTCCCATTTGCTCAAACGCGGATGGTCTTCGAACGCAGCACGAAAGACGGCCATGCTGGTCTGTGCGCTTCTGATTCTTCCGGTCGCGGCCGCGCCGCGCGTCGAAAACGCGTGGATCGCGGTCTGGCTCGTTGCGGTCGCCGCGGCATCGCATCAGGGCTTCTCCGCAAATATCTTCACCATCACTTCCGACATGTTCCCAAAATCCGCGGTCGGCTCTGTCGTCGGCATCGGCGGATTTGCAGGAGCGATCGGAGGGTTCTTCATGAACCTGGGCGCGGGCTGGTTCCGCGAGAACCAGGGAAGCTACACGACGATGTTCACCATCGCCGGGTTCGTTTATCTGATCGCTCTCGCCGCGATTCACACGCTTGCGCCTCGCCTCGAGGCCGTCCGACTCCGAAGCGCATCATGAGCACATTTCTAAGTTTATCCTCGGCGCGCAGCGCCGGGGATCTCCGGTTGTCCCGCGATGCAGTCGCCCACGGAGCGCTGCGCGTGAGCAAAGCAGTGTTTGCATCGGCGATCGGACCGCGGGATCACCGGAGATCCCCGGCCGCTTCGCGGCCGAGGATAAACTGAGATGAATCCCCCATTCATCCACGACGACTTCCTCCTCGAGACCGCAGTGGCGCGCGATCTCTACGATCGCTTCGCCGCCGATCTCCCGATCATCGACTACCACTGCCATCTGCCCGTGCAGCAGATCGCGAGCGATCACCGGTTCCGCTCGATGACGGAGATCTGGCTCGAAGGCGATCACTACAAGTGGCGGGCGATGCGCGCGAACGGCATCGACGAGCGGTACTGCACCGGCGACGCGAGCGATTGGGAGAAGTTCGAAGCGTGGGCGCGCACCGTGCCGGCCACGCTGCGCAATCCGCTCTATCACTGGACGCACATGGAGCTGAAGAAGCCGTTCGGCGTGACGTCGCTCCTCGACGGGTCGAGTGCGCGCGCGATCTTCGATCAATGCAACGAAGCGCTTCGCGAGCTTTCGACGCAGACTCTGCTCCGGCGATTCAACGTCGCCGTCGTCTGCACGACCGACGATCCCGCGGACACGCTCGAGCATCATCGCGCGCTCGCGCTTCGTCATGACCCCGACACGCGCGTCGTTCCGACGTGGCGTCCCGACGCGGCGCTGGCGATCGAGGACGTCGACTCATGGAATCAATGGATCGATCGGCTGGAGTCGGCATCGAACCTATCGATCGCGAACTTCACACAATTCTTCGACGCGCTCGAGAAACGCCACGCGGAATTCCACGATGCGGGATGCCGCGCGTCGGATCACGGACTCGAACAGATCTACGCGCATCCGACCGGCGATGTGGCCACGACCTTCGCGAAACTTCGTGCGCGCAAGCCCATCGACGCGGCCGAGGCGCTGGGATACAAATCGGCGCTGCTGCATCACTTCGCGGTGATGGATCACGCGCGCGGATGGGTGCAGCAATATCATCTCGGCGCGCTGCGCAACACGAACACGCGCATGCGGCGCAGGCTCGGCGCGGACTTCGGACTCGACTCCATCGGCGACTTCGAGCAGGCCCGCCCACTCGCGCGTTTCCTCGATCGTCTCGATTCCACGAGTCAGCTCGCGAAGACGATCCTCTACAACCTCAATCCGCGCGACAACGAGCTGTTCGCGACGATGATCGGCAACTTCCAGGACGGCTCGACGCCGGGCAAGATGCAGTACGGCGCGGCGTGGTGGTTCCTCGATCAGAAGGATGGGATGGAGGCGCAGATCCGCGCGCTGTCGAACCTGGGGCTGTTCGCGCGCTTCGTCGGCATGGTCACCGACTCGCGCAGTTTCCTCTCGTATTCGCGCCACGAGTATTTCCGCCGCCTGGTCTGCAATCTCCTCGGCAACGACGTGCGCGCGCGGCTGCTGCCCGATGATCGCGACCTGTTAGGCCGCATCGTCGAGGACGTGACGTTCTTCAACGCCCGCGAGTACCTCGGCCTCGGGCTGGGGCGGCTCGGCGCGGACGTCCGGCGCGCCGCATGATCCTCGATCTCTTCCGACTCGACGGCCAGACCGCGATCGTGACCGGCGCCTCGCGCGGCCTCGGCGTAGCGATGGCGGACGCGCTCGAAGAAGCGGGCGCGAACGTTGTTCGCGCTTCGTCGGCCACCGAGAATCTCGCGGATCGTGCAGCGATCGCAGGCCTTCTCGATCGCGCCGGCGACGCGGACATCCTCGTCAACAACGCCGGCATCATTCGTCGCGCCAATCTGCTCGAGTACAGCGACGACGATTGGGACGAGGTCATCGAAGTGAACCTCCGCTCCGTGTTCGCGCTCTCGCGCGACTTCGCCCGCCGCCTCGCCGCGCGCAAGCGCGGCGGCCGCATCATCAACATCGCCTCGATGCTCTCGTTCCAGGGCGGCATCCGCGTCGTCGCCTACACCGCCGCGAAGAGCGGCATCCTCGGCCTAACACGCGCTCTCGCCAACGAGCTCGCCCCGCTCGGCATCAACGTCAACGCCATCGCCCCCGGCTACATGGCCACCGACAACACGCAGGCCCTGCGCGACGACCCTGTCCGCAGCCGCGACATCCTCGCGCGCATTCCCGCCGCCCGCTGGGGCACACCCG
>Ga0075428_100008271_pt1 | contig 11534 bp, 9 predicted proteins | sample RhiMetdeltSRZDD2_FD_75291 | JGI IMG/M metagenome (GOLD analysis project Ga0075428, IMG submission 75291) | Populus rhizosphere microbial communities from Tennessee, USA - Rhizosphere MetaG P. deltoides SRZDD2 | ecosystem: Host-associated > Plants > Roots > Rhizosphere > Soil | place: USA...
GGCGTGACCGGCCAGTAGCCGAGGTCCTGATGCCAGTGGAACACCGCGTCGGGTTTGTGCGGCGGCTTCGCGACGAGCTGGTCGTAGTCGAGCGTCATGCCGGGGCCGCAGAGCTGGCGCGCGACCGAGGCGGCGCGCCGTTCGTAGACGTTGCCTTGCAGCGGCGGGTGGTAGCGGCGCGGCAGCATGATGTTCAGGATCGCATACGACTCGATGGGACGGTCGTAGTGGCCCGTCATGTCGCAGTAGTCGCGGCCCGGCACGGGCAGCTCGCGGCGCAGCAGCTTCCAGTAGGTGTCTTCGAGCGTGTGCAGCTCGGCTTCGCTGAGGAAGTCCGGCAGGTGCAGCCAGCCATCGTCCGCGAACGCGCGGCACTGTGCGCGCGTGAGCGTCGGTTCGTCGTGCGCAGGAACGCTCATACCCGCATTGTGCCGAGTCCGGCCCGCAGTTTCGCGGCCGAGGTGAGGGCCGTCACCGAGTTGATGTACATGTCGGCGCCGAGCTCGAGACCTGCCATCTGGCCGGTTCGCGGCTGCAGCTCGAAGTGCCAGTGGAAGCGCCGGCCCGGGACACGATGTTGCCACAGGTTGAACGCGGGCTGGCCGAGGCCGTGTCGCACGGCCGTGAACATCGCTTGCATGGCGGCGGCCAGTGAATCGACGTCGGTGGCGAGAAAGTCGTCGTCGCAGGCGCGCGGCAGCAGCCAGGTCTCGTAGGGCAGCTTCGGCGGTTCGGGCACGAGCACGGCATGGTGCGCCGTGCCGAACACGAGGCGGCCTTCGGCTTCGGCGGTAGCGAGCGTCGCGCACCAGGGGCAGCGCTCCAACTGCCGCGCCTGGTTTGCTTCGAGCACGAGCCGCGGCGGCAGTTCGGTGAGGCCCAGGACCTGCGTGTGATTGTGCGAGATCGAAGCTCCCGCGAGCGCGCCGACGTTCTTGAACAAGTAGGCGCAGGCGACTTCGGGCCGGCTCTCCATGGCGTGCACGCGTCGCTGCCACAAGCAGAGACAACGGCTCAGCGTCGCGCGATCGAGGTCGGCCGGCTGCTCGAGATGCACCTTGCCTTCGGCGATCACCTCGTGGTGCTCGTTGGCGGGGAACTTGTTCGCGAAGGCGCGCGCGACCCAGCCGGCTTCGTCGCGTCTACTGCCGGGATCGCGCTCGGCGTCGACTTCGGCCGGAGTATCGACCTCGTGGCCCTGGCAGAACGGGCAGCGCATCGTGCTCGCTGCCGGCCCCGTGTGCATGGGCCGCCGCTGCCGCTGGGGTGCCATCAGGATCGGCCGCGCAGTCGTCGGGTCGACGAGCAGTCGCGGTGGCTCGGCGTCTTCCGTCATGCGCGAACTCGCTGGCGGACTCATCCGTGCACTCGCTTGCTGGCGTTGGGGCGGCATACCGACCACGCGGCGATCATCGCGGCGAGCAACCGGAGCGGACGCATGGGCCGCGACTGTAGCGGGATCGTTGGCCGAGGTCGCGTGCAGTGTTCACCGGCACGCGACCGATCAAGGCTCTTCGAGGTTCCGGATGTCGCGAGCGCCGACCAGCACCTCGACGGGGCTCGGCACCTTGCCATCGTGCTGCGCGTAGGCGCGGAAGCGACAGCGCACGTGAACGGCGGTGCCCGCCGGGTAGACGAGCCAGCGCTCGCCCTGCGCGTCGAACATCTCGGCTGACGGCGTGGGGTCGAGGCTCAGTTCCTGCACGACCAGCGAGCGCGTGCTCGACGGCAGCCGCAGTCGGCCCGCGGCAGGAACGAGGAACTCCGCGGCGACGTGATGTTCCTCGAAGTCCGGATACCGCGAGTCCGGCAGCGTCGAGCAGCTCGCGAGCAGCGACCCGAGCAGCGCTGCGAGGCCCTGTTTCGCCGCGTTGGGGCGCCGCAGTATCATGCGTCGATGACGGGCGGCGTCGCGGTGCGCGGCAATCTCCTGTGTGTGACGTGGTCCGCGGCGCTGGGGCATGTGTTCCTGTTCGATCTCGAAGCACGCCAGCGAGTGTCCGCGTGGTCGGTTCCGGCCGGCAGCCAAGGTTACTCGGATGCAGGGGGCGTGGCCATGGACGAGCACTTCCACCTGTTCGTCGCCGATCCGCACAACAACCGCGTCTGCCACTTCAGCGCGTTCGGCCGCCATCTCGGCGACATCGGCTCGCCCGCTCCGAAGAACGGCGATGTCGGACGCGATCGCCCCGGTGTGCTCGATCGGCCGCACGCCGTGGCCGTGGTCGGCGACACCGTGCTGGTCGGCGCGGGCGACAAGCCGCGGCGCTGCTCGGTGCAGCGCTTCACGCGCGGCGGGACGGCGCTGCGACGCTTGCATTCGGGCGGCGATGTCGAGGCGACCTTCGGCGCGCCGCGGTCGGTCTGGGCCGATGCCGAAGGTGTGCTCGTCGCCGACACGCTGCGAGGTCGCATCCAGCGCTTTCGCGCCGACGGCACCTTCGTGAGTCACACCCCGTGCGCGCTCTCGGGTGCGCTCGCGCGGCCCGTCGCGGTGCTGCGGCTGCCCGGTGGCAACATGCTCGTCGCCGACCGCGGCGACGAGCCCGCGATCTTTGCGCTGCAACCGGACGGTGTGCAGTTGCCGATCGCGGCCGAGTTGCATGCGCGCTGTGTCGAGCCCGTCGCGTTCGCCGCGGACGAGAGCGGCCGCATCTACGTGCTCGATCGCGGCGGCGAACGCGTGCAGCGCTTTCACCGCGACCTCCGCTTCGACCAGATCGTCGTCGACCTGCCCGAACATCTCGATGTCGCTCCGGGTGCACCGAGCGAGCACTGATCGGGGTGCGTGACGCGTGGTCATGCGCGGTGAAGGAGCGAAAAAGAAGTCGAGAAGCAATCTTGCGGAGCGTGGCACGAGCGGTAAGAATCTCGTCGCTGTCGGGCTTCGCTTGCTTGGCCGGTCAGCCACTTGCGTGTGCAGAATCACTCTCGCACGCGGGTGGGGCCAGGGAACGCGTGCCGGCGGCTCGCTGTCTTTTCGTCCCGTTTTCTTTCGTTGGGCGGACCCACGCCGACCCGGATGGCTCCACGCCAGCACGGGCGTAGGCTCCCAGCGGCGTTTGGAGGGGCTCCTTGGATCGAATCCGCATCCGGGGTGGCCGCGGTCTCCGCGGCACCGTACGTGTTTCTGGCAGCAAGAATGGTGCTCTGCCGATCTTGGCGGCGTCGCTGCTCATCGACGGCCCGATCCGTCTGCGCAACATGCCTCGACTCACCGATGTCGAGAACCTGCTGCGCATCCTCGGCAAGCTCGGCGTCGAGCATCATTGGACCGAAGACGGCGCGCTCGAGCTCGAGGCCGTCGACAAGACCATCTACATCGCTCCGTACGATCTCGTGCGCACGATGCGCGCGAGCTTCGTCGTGCTGGGGCCGCTGTGGGCGCGCCGCGGCGTCGCGCGCGTGAGCTACCCGGGCGGGTGCGTGTTCGGTCATCGACCGGTCGATCTGCACCTCAAGGGTCTGCGCGACCTCGGCGGCGTCATCGAGATGACCGACGGCTACGTGACGATCAGCGGCCCTCCGCTCGGTGGCCCCGTGTTCCTCGGCGGCAACATGGGCTCGACCGTGCTCGGCACGGCGAACGTGCTCATGGCGGCGACGCTCGCGAAGGGCACGACCTACCTCGAGTCGGCTGCCATGGAGCCCGAGATCGAGGACCTCTGCAACTTCCTGAACGCGTGCGGCGCCCGCATCTCGGGCATCGGCAGCCACCTGCTCCGGATCGAGGGTGTCGAGACGTTGACCGGTTGTGAGTGGACGATGATCCCGGACCGCATCGAGGCCGGCACGTTCCTGTGCGGCGCGATCATGATGAACAGCGATGTCATCGTGCAAGACTGCAATCCGATGCACCTGCTCGCGGTGGTCGACCGCTTGCGCGCAGCCGGCTCGCAGATCGAGCTCGGTCGCGACTACCTGCGCAACGTGCCCATCGCGCAGGGGCGCCTGCGCGCCGTCGACGTCACGACGATGGCCTATCCGGGTTTCCCGACCGACCTGCAGGCGCAGTTCATGGCGCTGATGGCGCGAGCCGACGGGGTGTCGGTGATCACCGAGAAGATCTACCCCGAGCGCTTCATCCATGCCTCGGAGCTGCAGCGGTTGGGGGCGCGCATCCGCCGCGAGGGTCCGAGTGCGATCATCGAGGGCATCGAGGAGCTGCAAGGTGCGCCCGTGATGGCCAGCGACCTGCGCGCCTCCGCGAGCCTCGTGCTGGCGGGGCTCGTCGCGCGCGGCTCGACCGATGTGCGCCGCGTGTATCACATCGACCGCGGTTACGAACGCATCGAGCAGAAGCTGCAGTGCATCGGAGCCGACATCGAGAGAATCAGTGAAGGTTAGGCGTCGTGTACGAGTTACTCCGCGGCGCGGCGGATGAGTTCCTGCGCCTGGGTGGGCGTGAGCTCGGCCAGGATCGCGCGTGCGCCACAGCACTCGATGTCGCCGAGGTCGAGTAGCTGCTGGTCCTCCTCGACGAGGTCGGGCACGACCGTGTCGGCAATGCTGACGATCGGTCGCAGCGGGTCCTTGCCCTGCGCGTGCACGACCGCGACCGCGCCGTCGGTCATTTGCACGAGCTGGCCGTTGGGGTAGATGCCGTTGCTCTCGATGAACTTGCGCAGCAGGCTCTGGTCGAGCTTCTGGCCCATCGCGAGCATGACGCGGTAGGCCCGGATCGGCGACATCGGCTGCTTGTAGGGCCTCGAAGCGGTCAGCGCCTCGAACACGTCGCAGATCTTCACGATGCGGCTGACCATCGAGATGTGATGCGCGTGCAGCGTGCGCGGGTAGCCGGTCCCATCGGGAGAACGGTGGTGGCCGAAGGCCGCGGCGACGGCCAGCGGATCGGAGTCGTTGTGGTCGAGCAGGCACTCGGCTCCGAGCTCGGCATGGCGGTTCATCTGCAGGCGCTCTTCGGCGTTCAGTGTCCGCGTCGAATGCAGCAGCTCGAACGGGATCAGCGACTTGCCCACGTCGTGCAGCAGCGCCGCCGTTCCGATGCGGATCAGCAGGCCGTGGTCGTCCGTGAGCGTCTTCGCGAAGTTCATGCTCAGGATCGCGACACGCACCGAGTGGCCGAACGTGAAAGCGTCGTATTGGTCCTGGCGTGCGAGGCCGAGCAGCGGCTGTTCCCTGTTCTGCAGTTGCTTCAACACCTGCTCCGCCTGGGCTTGCACGGGGGCGAAGTCGATGCGGCCGCCGCGGCAGACCGAGACCGTGACGTTCTGCAGCAGGTCGATCACCGACTGGTAGAAGCGCAAGCCGACGCGCACGGTCGAGTCGACCGCATTGGCCCTGTCGCCGGTCGGCGCGGTGCTCGCGTAGGGCGGCAGCAGGCGCGCCAGCTGGCATTGGCGCGCCGCGAGCGTCTCGTTGAGCTGGTTGTAGTCGTGGCCCGGCTGCGGCCGCGTGGCCATGGCGACCAAGAGCGTCTCCAGCTCCTGCGTCTCCACCCGCGCGCCGAACTCGAGTCCACCCGATCCCCAGGTCCGCAGCAGGGCGATCAGGCGCGCGGCGCCGATGCTGGCTCCGAGCAGGGGACTCTGCTTGTGGATGATGAGACCCTCGGCCGCGCCGATGACGACTGTCGGCTCGCCGGTCGCGACCGCGAGCTCACGCAAGGTGCGCTGCAGGTCCGCGATCGAGGTCTGCACGCGCGGATGCGTGATCGCGTAGATGCGCGCGTTGACGAACGCGGCGACCAATGCGTCGACGAGCAGCGTCGCTTCCGTGGTGGCGTCGCGGGGCTGTTGCAGGTCCGTGCTGGTCATGATGGCATCGAGGCGATTTGGCGGAGAGCTGCGCGTGCGCGCCGGCGAACGGCGCGCGCCTGGCTCCCGAACTGCGTGAAGCGCCCCGCCGTCGCGAGAAACCTCAGCAATGCGCGTGTCTCGGGCTCGGGCACGTGCACCAGGTTGTCGATCGCGGTCAGGTAGGCGTCGTGGTCGCCGCGCTTGAAGCTGCGTTCGACGGCTGTTCGCAGCAGGCGTCCCGTCGCAGCTCGCTGGGTCTCGTCGAACTTCTTCTGCGCGGCGGCGGCCAAGAGGTTCTGCAGGTAGGCGCGCGGCAGTTCGTCGACCGAGGCCACGGAGCCCAGTGCGGCCATCTCGGGCGCGGGCAGCGCCAGGTTCCGCGCGAGGTCGAGCAGGATCTGTCGGACGTCGCGCGAACCGTGCGAAGCCGCGTGCGGCAGGAAGGGCAGCACCAGATCTCCGCCGATGGCGACGAGGGCCTTGACGACGACCGCGTCCTGCAGCACGCCCGTCTTCGCCGCCGCCGTAACGCCGCCGAGCGGCAGCATCGTCCCGAGCATCTCGAGCCCCTCGCGCATCGTGCGCAAGCCGTCAGGGTCCTGACCGAGCACGCGCGCCGCGAGAGGCAGGGCCTCGGGGAAGCCTCGGGCCACGAACGCGGCGTCGACGAAGCGATGGGAGCGCACGAGCGGTTCGAGCCCCCCGTCGACGAGAGCACGCAGGATGCGCGTGCGGGCCGACTGCGTGACCGAGGTGCCCTGGTCCTTCGGGTTGAGGTAATTGTCGACCATCTTGCCGCCGAGCGGGCCGAGCGCGCGAACCGCCGGGGCCAGACGCGCCGACGCCGCCTGCAGCACCGCCTCGTTCGTGGAATGGCTCAGCGTGTGCAGCAGGACGCCGCACAGCTCCCGGCTCATGTTGGAAGAGCCCGGTTCGAACTCGGCGGCGGGCGGCAACCGCAGGTTGGCTGCCTCGGGCAGCTCGGCCATCTCGTGCAGCAGCAGGTCGAGATCGGCGACGATGCCCTCGTCCTCGGGCCGGCCGCTGGGCAGCTCGGTCCTGGACAGGGCCTGCTCTGGTGCTTTGGCGGGGAAGTACTGGCGCGCCACGCCGAGGGCCATGCGCAGCAACTCGCCACCCTTGACCTTGGCTTTGCGCTGCACGACGGCGCCGAGGCCATCCTCGACCCGGTCGAGCACCTTCCTGACGACGCCCTCGATCTGAGCGGGGTCGTTGGCGATGTCAGCGGGCAGCAGTTCGCCGATCGCCGCGAGCAGGTCGATACCGCGGTCGATCGCGGCCGTGGGGTCTTCCGTGTGGCTCTCGATGGCCTGCAACTGCTGTCGGATCGACCCGTCCTCGGCCAGCCGTTGGAGTATGGCGGACAGACGTGCGCGTGGAGCTCTCTGGCGCGGCGGGACTTCGCGCGGCGCCGGTGCGGGAGGTGGCGGCTCCGCCGGCTTCGCGTCCGCGGCTTCGAGGGCATCGTCCGTTTCGTCGGCCCCCTCCGCGTAGTGACCCGTGAAGACGAGCGCCAGCGGCCGCAGCCGCGCATGGTCCTTCTGCCACTGCGACAGCAAATGGTCGCGCGTGCGCGAGCGGCACCGGTTCAGCATCATCGCGAACTCGTTGACGTCGTGGACGGAGCAGTCGACGTCGAACTCGACGCCGCGCAGACCCGCGTTGCGCAGCCGCTCGATGAGCCAGGTTGCATCCAGGGAGTCCATGCGCAGGCGATTGCCTGCGACGTCGAACTCGTCACCGTGCAGCAGCATCGCGATGGTGCGCCGTTCGCCAGCGCGGGCGCGCAGGCGCTCGAGCGCATCCGTTGCCGCGCCCTGGACACGCGGGTGCGAAGCCGGGTAGATCGCGATGTTCTTGAGCGCCGTGGCGAGGGACTGGACCAACGCGACATCGCTGTCGGGTGCATGGTCTCCGTCGACTGGCTCTGGCGGTCGCTGTTCCACGGCTTCGCCGGCTATCGACGAGGCCTTGCCGCGGAGCACAGTGTAGGCGTTACCCTTGTCGCCAGGCCAACTTGAGACGGCACGGCGAACGCCCGGCCGCAGCTCTTCGCGCGAGGCAACGCGGCGTGGAGGGTTCGCCGGTGCGCGCTTACCATCCGGGCCCGACGGAGAAACCATGCCCGACGCCGCTCGCCCCGATCGTCACGCCTGCTATCTGCGTTTTCGCAGCGTGCTCGAGGATCCGTTCGTCGAACTCGACCTGAGCCTCGGCGGGCTCGCCGAGAGCGACGTCGCTGCGCTGCAGGCGCCGCTCGGCAAGGCGCTGCAGGCACTGCAGGCTCTCGAAGCGGGTGGCATCGCGAACGCCGACGAGAAGCGCATGGTCGGTCACTTCTGGCTGCGCGCGCCGGGGCTCGCGCCGTCGCCCGACGTCGAAGAAGCGATCGCCCGCACGATTGCCAGCATCGAAGCGTTTGCGCAGGGCGTACACAGCGGCCGCCTCACGCCGCCCGAGGGCGGCGCGTTCACGAAGGTCGTGTTGTGCGGCATCGGCGGCAGTGCACTGGGGCCGATGCTGCTCTGCGACGTGTTCGGCACCGTCGAGGCCCCGATGAGTCTCTGTGTGCTCGACAACACCGACCCCGAGGGCATCGACCTCGCGATCGAACGGCTCGGGGCGCTGCAGGACGCGCTCGTGATCGTGATCAGCAAGTCCGGCGGCACGCCCGAGACCAGGAACGGCATGCTCGAAGTCGAACGGGCGTGCAAGCTGCAGGGACTCGCGTTCGCGCCGCGCGCCGTGGCCGTGACGCTGCCGGGCTCGCAGCTGCAGCAACGCGCCGAGAAGGAAGGCTGGGCTGCCACGTTCCCGATCTGGGATTGGGTCGGGGGCCGCACCTCGATCACTTCGGCCGTGGGGCTGTTGCCGGGCGCCTTGCTCGGCATGGACGTGCGCGCGTTCCTCGCCGGTGCGGCCGCGATGGACGACGCGACGCGGCGCCAGGACGTCTGGCAGAACCCGGCCGCGATGATGGCGGCGTTCTGGCACCACGAGGGCAAGGGCAAGGGCGAACGCGCGATGGTCGTGTTGCCATACAAGGACCGGCTGCTGCTCTTGTCGCGCTACCTGCAGCAGCTCGTCATGGAGTCGCTCGGCAAGGAGCACGACCGCAAGGGCAGGGTCGTGAACCAGGGAATCGCCGTCTACGGCAACAAGGGCTCGACCGACCAGCACGCCTACGTGCAACAGCTGCGCGACGGACGGCACGATTTCTTCGCGGTGTTCGTGCGCGTGCTGCAGGACCGAACCGCGGGGCACTTCGAGGTCGAACCGGGCATCACGTCGGGCGACTACCTCGACGGGCTCTGGCAGGGCACGCGCGCCGCGTTGTTCGACAAGGGTCGCCATTCGGCGACGATCGGCGTCGGTCGGCTCGACGAACGCGTGCTCGGGGCGCTCGTGGCGCTGTTCGAGCGCGCGGTTGCGCTCTACGCGGAGCTCGTCGACGTGAACGCATATCACCAGCCCGGCGTCGAGGCCGGCAAGAAGGCCGCCGCGCAGGTGCTCGAGCTGCAGCAGAAGCTGCTCCTGGCGCTGACCGGCGAACGACTCGACGTGAAGGCGCTCGCCACGAAGGTGCGCGCCGACGCCGCGGACTGCTGGCCCGTCTTGCAGCATCTCGCGGCCAACCGGCCCGAGATCCACGTGGCGCGCGGGCACGATCCGACGACGGCAGTGTTCCAGAAGCGCGGAGGGTAGATGCGGGCGCTCTGCACTGTCTGCACTGCGCTCGTGCTCGGGCTTCATGGCTGTGTCGGGTCCGGTCCAGCAGCGGAGCAGCAGGCCCGTGAACCAAGCGCGCGGCTGCCCGTACACGTCGAGTTCGTGCCACCGTTGGCGGCACCAGGCCAATTGCGCATCGCGCACGAGTGTGGCGAGCAACTCGTCGTGACCACAGCTTGTAGCTCGGTCGATCTCTGGCTTCCCCCGGGGCCGGTCGTGTTCGTGCTGCAGGCCGGCGGCAGGGCGCACGAATACGCGGCCACCGTCGCGCCCGGCATGGCCGCGATCGTGTGGAACCTCGCTACAACGCCATGGACGAGTCCATGAAGAGACTGCCGTCCTTCGCGTTCGCCGTCACAGCACTCGCTGTGATGGCCCATGGCCAGGGCAAGACCGACTATGTGGGCGACGTCAAGTGCGCGGTCGACGCGATCGAGAAGGAGTGCAAGACGCTGCTCGCGAGCAAGAAGATCGAGTGGACACGAGTCGTCGCACCGCTGGTGGCTGAAGCGAAGAAGACGAAGACCGACGAGGCACACCTGCTGCTGCTGTGGCGACTGCTCGCGCGGCTGCAGGACGGCCACGCCAAAGTGGAACCCCTCGAGGCCGGGAAGAACGTCAAGCTCGACCTGCCGGACCGTTCGAGCAACGGCCCTGGCCTGTTCCTGTGCCGCGTGCAGCAGGCCGTCTTCGTCAAGAATGCCTGGGGCCCCGCGGCTGCGGCCGGTCTAGCGCCCGGGATGGAGGTGGTGACGATCGATGGCCTCGGCGCAGACGCCTGGCTGCAGCGACGCACGGCCGAGCTCGCCGACCTGAATTCCTTCTCGACGGCGCAGCAGGCCGCCTTCTTCACCTGCCACTGGGGCCTCAGCGACGTCGCAGGCACGCGCCTCGAGCTCGAAGTGAAGACCGGCGGCGCGAAGAAGAAGCGCACGATCACCTACGCCAGGTGCAACCAGACGCCGCAGGGCCCCGCGTTTCCGCCGCCTGAGCTGAAGGGCGACAAGGACGTGTTCTACGGTTCGACGGCAAAGGGTCTCGGCTACGTGCACGTGCGCCGCTGCAAGGACGACCTACCCGCGCAGATGGACGACGCTCTCGCGGCGCTCGGCAACGTACCGGGCCTGATCCTCGACTTCCGCGGCAACTCGGGTGGCGGCTTCGACCACGAGGCGCTGTTCGGCCGGTTCCTGCCGGCCGGTACGACGTGGCAGGGCGGGGCCCGCTACGCGAGCGCTGGTTCTCATCCGTATGGAGGGCCCGTCGTCGTCATCGTGGATGCCACGGTTCGCAGTGCCGGCGAGACGGCAGCCGGCATGTTCTCGGAAGACGGCCGCGCCTACATGATCGGCGAGAGTGCCACCGCCGGCATGGCCTCACAGAAGACGACCATCGAGCTGCCCTCGAAGCTCTTCTCGCTCCATGTCTCGGTCTCCTCGAACAGGGCGCGCTTCCAGGGCGGCAAGGGCATCGAGGGCGTGGGGATCGCTCCGCACGAGCTCGTCGTGTTCGACCCCAAGGATCTCGAGGCGCAGCGCGACACGCTGATCGCGCGCGCCGAGGCCCTGTTGGCCGCGTTTCCGCAGGGCAAGGTGCGCTACGACCCGGCCAAGGCGGGGTGGGGGCCGAAGAAGTAGCACCTCGCAGCGATGAATCGCACGACACCGATGGCAGCGACGCCGGAGCACCGCTAGACTCGTCACGCTTTCCCGACCACCGGAGAAAGCCACTTGGCTGAGTTCCTCGGCGAAGGCCTCACCTACGACGACGTCCTGCTGGTGCCGCAGCTGGGCTCGGCTCTGCCGCGCGACGTCGACATCAGCACGCGGTTCTGCCGCGGCGTCTCGCTGCAGGTCCCGATCGCGGGCGCTGCGATGGACACGGTCACCGAGTGGCGCATGGCCGTCGCGTTGGCACAGCAGGGTGGCATCGGCATCGTGCACAAGAACCTCGCGGTCGACCGGCAGGTCTCCGAGGTCGACAAGGTCAAGCGCTCGGCGAACGGCGTGATCCAGGATCCCGTCG
>Ga0075428_100008276_pt1 | contig 11529 bp, 9 predicted proteins | sample RhiMetdeltSRZDD2_FD_75291 | JGI IMG/M metagenome (GOLD analysis project Ga0075428, IMG submission 75291) | Populus rhizosphere microbial communities from Tennessee, USA - Rhizosphere MetaG P. deltoides SRZDD2 | ecosystem: Host-associated > Plants > Roots > Rhizosphere > Soil | place: USA...
CCCCAGCCGGTGCGGGTGCGCTTGCGCTTGCCCTCACGGTTGAGCGTGTTGACGGACAGGACCCTGACGTTGAAGATCTGCTGAATCGCGATCTTGATTTCGGTCTTGTTCGCGTCCGGGCGCACCAGGAAGGTGTACCAGTTGCGGTTGAGCTCGCTGTAGCTCTTCTCGGATACCACCGGCGCGATGATGATGTCCCGCGGGTCGGCAATGGTAGCCATTACTTCACCCCCAGGAATTCATTGAGCGCGTCGGTCGTGAACACGACCTCGTCGCTCAGGAGGACGTCGTAGGTGTTGAGCTGGCCCGCCTCGAGCAGGTGCACCTGCGGCAGGTTGCGCAGGCTCACCCAGTTGACCTCGTCGTCGGCGCCCAGCACGACCAGCACCCGCTTGGCGTCGCCCGCCGTGACCTTCAGCGCGGCCAGAGCCGCCTTGGTCGAAGGGGTCTCGCCCTCGACGAACCCGGAGACAACGTGGACCTGGCCGTTGCGGGCCCGGTCGGACAGGGCACCGCGCAGGGCGGCGGCCTTCATCTTCTTCGGGGTCCGCTGGCTGTAGTCCCGCGGGACCGGGCCGTGCGCCACGCCACCGCCGGTGAACTGCGGTGCCCGGATGGAGCCCTGACGGGCGCGCCCGGTGCCCTTCTGCTTGTAGGGCTTCTTGCCGCCGCCGGCGACTTCGCCACGAGTCTTTGCTTTGGCGGTACCCTGACGAGCCGCCGCGAGCTGGGCCACGACGACCTGGTGCATCAGCGGGATGTTCGACTGCACGTCGAAGACGTCAGCCGGCAGGTCGACGGTGCCGGTCTTGGTACCTGAGGAATCCAAAACGTCAACGGTGGTCACTTCGCCGCACCGCCTTTCTTCTTCTGCTTCGCAGCCGTGCGCACGAGCACCAGCCCACCCTTCGGGCCCGGGATGGCGCCCTTGACCAGCAGCAGATTCTGCTCCTCATCCACCGCCTGGATGGTCAGACCCTGCGCGGTGTAGCGCACGCCGCCCATGCGGCCCGCCATGCGCACGCCTTTGAAGACGCGGCCCGGCGTGGCGCAGGCGCCGATCGAGCCGGGCGAGCGGTGCTTGCGCTCGACGCCGTGGCCGGCGCCCAGACCATGAAAGCCGTGGCGCTTCATGACACCGGAGAAGCCCTTGCCCTTGGTCTTGCCCGTGACGTCCACGGCCTGGCCGGCCTCGAACGTGGACACGGTTACCTCCTGGCCGAGCGAGTACTCGCTGGCGTCGGTGGTGCGCAGCTCGACGATGTGGCGACGGGGCGCGACGCCCGCCTTCTCGAAGTGGCCAGCGCGAGGCTTGTTCACTTTGCGCGGGTTGATAGCTCCATACGCGAGCTGAACGGCGGAGTAGCCGTCCCTGTCATTGGTGCGGACCTGGGTCACGACGCAGGGGCCGGCCTGAACCACGGTAACGGGGACGATCTTGTTGTTGTCCCAGACCTGTGTCATGCCGAGCTTGGCGCCCAGGATGCCCTTCACTTGCCTGTCCATGAGTGTCTGCTCTTCCGCTCCGCCGCTCGGGCTTGATCCCTACAGCTTGATCTCGATGTCGACGCCAGCCGGAAGGTCAAGTCGCATAAGCGAGTCGACCGTCTTGGGGGTCGGGTCGATGATGTCGATCAGACGCTTGTGCGTGCGCATCTCGAAGTGCTCGCGCGAGTCCTTGTACTTGTGCGGCGAGCGGATCACGCAGAAACGGTTGATCTCAGTGGGCAGTGGCACCGGGCCCGCGACCTGCGCACCGGTCCGCGTCACCGTCTCGACTATCTTCCGCGCCGAGGAGTCGACGACCTCGTGGTCGTAGGCCTTGAGCCGGATGCGGATCTTCTGTCCCGCCATGGTGGCTTCCGTTCCTTCTCTCTCAATGAGATCCTCGTTCTCCGACCCCCGCGGTCGGGCGTGTCGCGCGCTGAACCACGAAAATCCCTTGGTCTTACCGGAATTCCTTGGCTCAACGGGCCTCACGCCCGCTCACAGGAGCAGCGCTGGCGATGTTTCCCAGCGCCATTGGGACGAACATGATCCGTCCGCAAAGCAACTTATTCATTATGCCGTACCAGGTGCGGCAATGTGAAATCGGGTGCCCTACTTCATGACGCTGGTGAGGTATCGCGGTCTGGCGGGCCGAAGGCCCGCCATCTCCCTTTCCTCACTTGCGCCGGGGCGCCCCGCCTGGGCGGGGCGCCCCCTCAGATTACTTAAGGATCTTGGTTACTCGACCGGCACCGACGGTGCGACCGCCCTCGCGGATGGCGAAGCGAAGCTGCTCCTCCATCGCGATCGGCTGGATCAGCTTGATCGTGAGCTCGACGTTGTCGCCGGGCATGACCATCTCCACGCCCTCAGGCAGGGTGGCCACACCGGTCACGTCCGTGGTCCGGAAGTAGAACTGCGGACGGTAGTTCGTGAAGAACGGCGTGTGCCGGCCGCCCTCCTCCTTGGAGAGGATGTAGACCTGCGACACGAACTCGGTGTGCGGGGTGGTCGAGCCGGGCTTGACCACGACCATGCCGCGCTCGACGTCCTCACGCTTCACACCGCGCAGCAGCAGACCGACGTTCTCACCCGCGCGCGCCTCGTCGAGGAGCTTGCGGAACATCTCGATGCCGGTGCAGACCGTCTTGATCGACTTCTCCTTGATGCCGACGATCTCGACTTCCTCGTTCGGCTTGAGAACGCCACGCTCGGCGCGACCGGTGACCACCGTGCCACGACCGGTAATGGTGAATACGTCCTCGATCGGCATGAGGAACGGCTTGTCGACCTCGCGCTCGGGCTGCGGGATCGCGGTGTCCACCGCGTTCAGCAGCTCCATGAGCTTCTCCGACCACTCAGGGTCGCCCTCGAGCGCCCTAAGCGCCGACACACGCACGACCGGCAGGTCGTCGCCCGGGTACTCCTGGTTCGAGAGCAGCTCGCGCACCTCGAGCTCGACGAGGTCAAGAAGCTCCTCATCGTCTACCATGTCGGCCTTGTTCAGGGCGACGACGATGTACGGCACGCCAACCTGGCGCGCGAGCAGGACGTGCTCACGGGTCTGCGGCATCGGGCCGTCGGTCGCCGCGACCACCAGGATCGCGCCGTCCATCTGGGCGGCACCGGTGATCATATTCTTGATGTAGTCGGCGTGACCGGGGCAGTCGACGTGCGCATAATGCCGATTCGCGGTCTGGTACTCGACGTGCGCGATAGAGATGGTGATACCACGGGCCTTCTCCTCCGGCGCCTTGTCGATCTCGTCGAATGGCGTGTACGGGTTGAGGTCCGGGAACTGATCGTGCAAGACCTTCGTGATAGCTGCCGTCAGCGTCGTCTTACCGTGGTCGATGTGACCAATGGTTCCGATGTTGACGTGCGGCTTAGTCCGCTGGAACTTCGCCTTCGCCACTGGTGTCCTCCTGTGGACTCTGTTGGTTCATACGCCCGACGGCGCTTTGTGGTAACGGCCAGGACGGCCGGCGATCACTCGCCGGTCGCCTTGGCAATGATCTCCTTGGCGACGTTCGCAGGAACCTCGGCGTAGGAGTCGAACTGCATGCTGTAGCTTGCCCGGCCTTGCGTCTTCGACCGCAGGTCGCCGACGTAACCGAACATCTCCGACAGCGGAACGAGAGCCTTCACCACGCGGGCGCCGCTTCGCTCCTCCATCGCCTGGATAATGCCACGGCGTGAATTCAGGTCACCGATGACGTCACCCATGTTCTCTTCCGGCGTGACGACCTCGACCGCCATCATCGGCTCGAGGATGGTGGGGTCGGCCTTGCGGGCCGCCTCCTTCAGTGCCATCGAGCCAGCGATCTTGAACGCCATCTCGGAGGAGTCCACCTCGTGGTACTTGCCGTCAAGCAGCGTGAGCTTCACGCCGACCAGCGGATACCCGGCCAGCACGCCGTACTGCATGGCGTCCTGGGCACCGGCGTCCACCGACGGGATGAACTCCTTCGGGATCCGGCCACCGGTCACGGCGTTGACGAACTCGTAGGTCGTCTCGCCGTCGAGCGGCAGCGGCTCGAGTGAGATGATCACGCTCGCGTACTGGCCCGAACCACCCGTCTGCTTCTTGTGGGTGTACTCGACCTTGTCCACCGCGCGGCGGATGGTCTCGCGGTAGGCCACCTGCGGCTTGCCGACGTTGGCCTCCACCGTGAACTCACGCTTCATCCGGTCGACAAGGATCTCCAGGTGGAGCTCGCCCATGCCGGAAATGACGGTCTGGCCGGTCTCCTCGTCGAGCTTCACGCGGAAGGTCGGGTCCTCCTCGGCGAGCTTCTGGATGGCAGTGCTCAGCTTCTCCTGGTCGGCCTTTGTCTTAGGCTCGATCGCGACGTCGATCACCGGCTCCGGGAAGGTCATCGACTCCAGGATCACCGGGTTGTGCGGGTCGCAAAGCGTGTCACCGGTGGTGGTCTGCTTGAGGCCCTGCACGGCGATGATGTCACCAGCTGTCGCGAATGGACGCTCCTCGCGCTTGTTCGCGTGCATCTGGTAGATCTTGCCGATGCGCTCCTTGCGGTCCTTGGTGGAGTTGATGACCTGCGAGCCCGCCTCGACCCGGCCGGAGTAGACCCGCACATAGGTGAGCTTTCCGAGGTGCCTGTCGGTCTGAATCTTGAAGGCGAGACCGGAGAACGGCTCCTTCGGGTCGGCATGGCGCTGGACCGGGGTCTCCCCGTCCATGAGCACACCCTCGATGGCCGGAACGTCCACCGGCGACGGCAGGAAGTCGATCACCGCGTCGAGCATCGGCTGCACGCCCTTGTTTTTGAAGGCGGAGCCGCACACGACCGGGTTGAGCTTGCCCGCGATGGTTGCGCGGCGGATCGCCGCCTTGATCTCCTCAACGGTGAACTCGTGACCCTCGAGGTACTTCTCCATGATCTCGTCATCCGCCTCGGACAGCGTCTCGAGCAGGTTGATGCGCCACTCCTCCGCCTCATCCATGAGGGACGCCGGGATCTCCTCGATGGCGTAGTCATCGCCCTTCTGCGTCTCGCCGCGCCAGGTGAGCGCGCGCATGCCGAGCAGGTCGACGACGCCGATGTGCTGGGCCTCGAGCCCGATCGGGATCTGCAGCACGAGCGGGGTCGCGTTCAGCCGCGTGACCATCATGTCCACGCAACGGAAGAAGTCGGCACCGGTCCGGTCGAGCTTGTTGACGAAGCACATGCGCGGGACGCGGTACTTGTCGGCTTGGCGCCAGACGTTCTCGGTCTGCGGCTCCACACCAGCGACACCGTCGTACACGGCGACGGCGCCATCGAGCACCCGCAGCGAGCGCTCGACCTCAACGGTGAAGTCGACGTGGCCCGGCGTGTCGATGATCTGGATCGTGTGGCCCTTCCACTCACACTTCGTCGCGGCGGAGGTGATGGTGATACCCCGCTCCTGCTCCTGCTCCATCCAGTCCATGACGGCCGCGCCTTCGTGGACCTCACCGATCTTGTACGTGATACCGGTGTAGAACAGGATCCGCTCGGTCGTGGTCGTCTTACCGGCGTCGATGTGCGCCATGATGCCAATGTTGCGAGTCTTGGCGAGCGCGGCGTCTACGGCGGCCACTTTACGATCCCTTCAGGCCCTTCGGGCCAGATTGACGGGCCTTCGGCCCGACTCATCAAATGCTTGGTTGCTACAGATCGTGAAAGCTGCGCATTCACCATCTGTAGTGAGCGAAGGCCTTGTTGGACTCCGCCATCTTGTGGGTGTCCTCGCGCCGCTTCACCGAGGCGCCGAGGCCGTTGCTGGCGTCGAGCAGCTCGTTCATGAGCCGCTCGATCATGGTCTTCTCACGGCGCGCCTTGGAGTACGAGACGAGCCAACGCAGTCCCAGTGTTGTTGCCCGGGAAGGGCGAACCTCAACCGGAACCTGGTAGGTCGCGCCACCGACCCGGCGGCTGCGGACCTCGAGGGTCGGCTTGACGTTGTCCATGGCCCGCTTGAGCGTCACGACCGGGTCGGTGCCGGTCTTCTCCCGGCAGCCCTCGAGGGCGCCGTAGACGATGCGCTCGGCGAGCTGGCGCTTGCCGTTGAGCAGAATCTTGCTGATCAGCTGGGTGACCAGCGGCGAGTTGTAAACCGGGTCCGGGTTCAGCGGACGGCGCGGGGCAGGGCCTTTACGGGGCATGTCAGCTCTTCTCCTTCTTCGCGCCGTAGCGGCTGCGGGCCTGCTTACGGTTGCGGACCCCCTGTGTGTCCAACGAACCGCGAATGATCTTGTAGCGAACGCCGGGCAGGTCCTTCACGCGGCCGCCGCGGACAAGCACGATGGAGTGCTCCTGCAGGTTGTGTCCGACACCCGGGATGTAGGCGGTCACCTCAATCTGGCTGCTCAGCTTCACGCGAGCAACCTTCCGCAGTGCCGAGTTCGGCTTCTTGGGCGTAGTCGTGTACACACGGGTGCACACGCCGCGCCGCTGGGGGCTCCCCTTCAGCGCAGGCGTTTTCGTCTTCCCGATCTTCGCCTGGCGGCCCTTGCGGACCAGCTGCTGGATTGTGGGCACCGGATCTCCGCTCCCTGTTCGTCCATCCGCGGTTTTCGCCGCGAGACCTCTTTTTATGCGGGGCCACGTTGGCCCGAACTGCTGTGACCAGCGCATTCGCTGGTCACCCAGCGCTGCACCGACCCCCGCGGTCGGGCGTGTCGTCCGGCACACGGGCCCGGCGGCTCGATCTTGCCGAGCAGTCGGAAGTCTGTCTTCGCCGTGCTAGCGCCAGGTCATGGCACCGTGAGAAGTGCCGCCCCGGGCGCCGTGCACGCGCGGAGGGCCCAGGCATGCCTGGGCACGAGGAAGAAGATTACCTAACCTAGGGCCTCCTGGTCAAAACGGGGCCTCGCGGTCACGCTTTGTCCCATTTGCTCACCGTCGGACGGTAACTTCGCACAAGCAGTCTACCCGCTCGAGGTGGCGCACTCACGTCAGATTCGCGGCGGTGAGCGGAATCACGCCGATTGGCTCAAAAGGATCGCTGTCACCAGGCCTAACACGGCGGAGATCACGCCGATGCCGCCACACACCAGGCCGGTGATGGCATAGCCCGTGCCGGTGGTCACTCGGGTGAGATCACGCTTGACATTGCGCAGGCCCATGATCCCCAGGCCGACCCCGGCGAGCCCGAGCAGCACGGCGAGCACAAAAAACGCGCCGCCCACTAGGGCACCCCAGTCCTGACTGGAGCCCGCGAGACCGAAACACCACACGGCACCGGAGACCAGAATCGAACCGATGCCGGCGATCAACGCGCTCATGGAGATCCCGGACAAGACCTTCGGCGTCGGGAGTATCGCGAGCGCGAACGGCTCTCCTGGTACACCCTCAAAGCGAACGGGGGGAGGAAAGGCAACCGGCCTCGGACCCGCCTGCCACTGCCCCGGCGCCGGAGGGTGTCCCTGCGCCCAGGCCGGCGGCATCGGCCCTGCCGGACGCCAGCCGGGAGGCGCCGGCGGCCAGCCGGGCACACCGGGCTGCGGCTGGCCGGCTGAGGACTGCCAGGCGGGCACGCCCGACCGCGGCTGCGCGGCCGAAGGCTCCCAAACGGGCACGCCGGAGACGGGCTGCGGCTGCCCGCTCGAAGGCGGCCACGAAGGCTGCCAGGTCAGCGCACCGGACATGGGCTGCGGTTGCTCGGGTGAGGGCGACCATATGGGAACGCCATATGGCTGCGCGGCCGAGGGCTGCCGAACCGGCGCACCGGGCGCCGACTGCGACTGCTCGGCGGGCGCTGACGGGTCTTGCCCAGCAGAACCCTGCCCGCCAGGCGACTGCCACGCCGAAGGCGGCCCTGACGGGCTCTGCCCACCCGGCGAGGGAGCCGGATTCCCTTGCCCCCCAGGCGACTGCCACGCCGAAGGCGGCCCTGACAGGTCCTGCCCACCGGGCGACTGCCACCCCGAGGGCGCTTCCGGATTCGATTGCCCGCCCGTGGCGGTCTCCTCGGCTTGCGACCCGGTCGGCGCGGATTCAGCCTGCGAGGCGGGCGACGGCTGCCGCTGCTGGGCGTCCGCCGTCGGCTCGTCATCGTGCCAGGGCGAGTTCTGCGTCACCCAGCGAGTCTCGCACGCCGCTCAGTCAACAGTCGGCGGGAAGTCCTTCACGTTTGCGCCGGCGTCCTGCAGGAGGCGCACCGCCACCAGGGTGGCCAGCGAAATCGCGGCCAGGCCGAGGCCGAGCCAGGCCAGCCGCCGCGCCCACACGAGATAGCGTGCGCCGGTCCGCCAGCCCCGGCCTTCCTCAAGCTCCCGCGCGCCCTGGCGGGCGAGCAGCAGTGCGATGGTGGCGGGCACGGCTCCGCCCAGGGCGAGACCCGTGGTCGCGCCGAGAATGCCGAGGCAGAAGGCGGCGACGACCTTCGTGTCGGGCGTGATGTCCGGATCGTCCGGATGACGCATGAAACGCACGATAGCAAGACAGAGGGAGGGACCGGCGAACCGGTCCCTCCCTCTTGGACTTGCCCTGCTTACCTGTAGGACCCGAAGTCGAAGTCGTCCAACGGCACCGCGACGCCGCTCGCCGGGCCGAAACCGTAGTCGGTCTCGCCGTAGGCGGTCATCGAGTACACCTTGGCCTTCGCCTCCTCGGTCGGCTCCACCCGGATGTTGCGGTACTTGGTGATACCGGTACCCGCCGGGATGAGCTTTCCGATGATGACGTTCTCCTTCAGACCGATCAGCGAGTCGCTGCGCGCGTTGATCGCGGCGTCGGTCAGGACACGGGTCGTCTCCTGGAACGACGCGGCGGACAGCCAGGACTCGGTCGCCAGCGATGCCTTGGTGATACCCATCAGCACCGGACGGCCGGCGGCGGGCTCGCCACCCTCGGCGACGATCCGCCGGTTCTCCGCCTCGAAGTTCGCCCGGTCGACCAGGATGCCCGGCAGGAACTCGGTCGCACCCGACTCGATGATCGTCACGCGCTTCAGCATCTGCCGGATGATGATCTCGATGTGCTTGTCGTGGATCATCACACCCTGCGAACGGTAAACCTCTTGCACCTCGTTGGTGAGGTGCACCTGGACCGCCCGCGGGCCCAGCACGCGCAGCAGCTCGTGCGGGTCGATGGTGCCGACCGTGAGCTTCTCGCCGACCTCGACGTGGTCGCCATCGTGGACCTCCATCCGCACGCGGTTGGAGATCTTGTCGTGGACGATCTCGTCGCTGCCGTCGTCCGGCACAATGATGATCTTCTTGGAACGGTCGCCCACCTCGACACGGATGCGCCCGGCGGTCTCGGCGATCGGCGCTTTTCCTTTCGGTACGCGTGCCTCAAAAATTTCTTGCACACGCGGCAGACCCTGGGTGATGTCCTCACCCGCGACACCACCGGTGTGGAAGGTCCGCATCGTCAGCTGCGTGCCCGGCTCACCGATCGACTGCGCGGCGATGATGCCCACCGCCTCGCCGACGTCGACGAGCTTGCCCGTGGGCAGCGAACGGCCGTAGCAGGCCGCGCACACGCCCAGCTTGGACTCGCAGGTGAGCACGCTGCGCACCCGCACCGACTCGACCCCCGCCTTGACCAGCTGGTCCACGATGATCGAGTTGAGGTCCGTCCCCTTGGGAACGCCACCGGCCTCCTCGGCCAGCGTGCGCGCGTGCGCGCCGGTCTCGGCGTGCTCGTGCACGATCAGCTCACCGGTGTCGAGCCTGGTCGCGATCTGCATCGGGATGGCGCGGTCGGTGCCGCAGTCGTCCTCGCGGATGATGACGTCCTGCGACACGTCGACCAGACGCCGGGTCAGGTAGCCCGAGTCGGCCGTCCGCAGCGCGGTGTCGGCAAGACCCTTACGAGCACCGTGGGTGGAGATGAAGTACTCCAGCACCGACAGGCCCTCGCGGTACGAGGACTTGATCGGCCGCGGGATGATCTCACCCTTCGGGTTGGCCACCAGACCACGGATCGCCGCGATCTGCCGCAGCTGCAGCAAGTTACCGCGAGCACCCGAGTGGATCATGCGCCATAGCGGGTTCTCCTGCGGCAGCGAGGTCTCCAGCTCCTTGGCCACCTCGTTGGTCGCCTTGGACCACAGCTCGATCAGCTCGCTGCGGCGCTCCTCGGAGGTCATGAGACCACGCTGGTACTGCTTATCGATGCGGTCGGCTTCTTTCTCGTACCGCTCGAGAATCGCCCACTTGCGCGGCGGCGAGATGACGTCCTCCATGCCGATGGTCACCCCGGACCAGGTGGCCCAGTGGAAGCCGGCTTCCTTCAAGGCGTCCAGCGTCGCGGCCAGAGCCACCTTGGGGTAGCGCTCGGCGAGGTCGTTGACGATCCCCGACAGTTGGCCCTTGCGGACCTCGTAGTTGATGTACCGGTACCCCAGCGGAAGGGTCTCGTTGAAGAGCACCCGCCCAAGCGTGGTCTCCAGCAGCACCGGGTCGCCGGGCCTCCACCCCTCGGGGGCTTCCCACGGCTTGCCCGCGCCGTTGTCGACCTCGGGCACGTCGGACAAGCGGATCTTCACTGGCGTCTGCAAGTGCAGCTCGCCCGCGTCGAACGCCATGATCGCCTCGGCGTCGGAGCTGAACACACGCCCCTCGCCGATCATGCCCGGACGCTCGTGCGTCAGGTGGTACAGACCGATGATCATGTCCTGGGTGGGCATGGTCACCGGCTTGCCGTCGGCCGGCTTGAGGATGTTGTTGCTGGACAGCATCAGGATCCGAGCCTCGGCCTGCGCCTCGGCGCTCAGCGGCACGTGCACGGCCATCTGGTCACCGTCGAAGTCCGCGTTGAACGCGGTGCAGACCAGCGGGTGGATCTGGATCGCCTTGCCCTCGACCAACTGTGGCTCGAAGGCCTGGATGCCCAGACGGTGCAGGGTCGGCGCGCGGTTGAGCAGCACCGGGTGCTCGGTGATGACTTCTTCGAGCACGTCCCACACCACAGGACGCTGGCGCTCCACCATCCGCTTGGCGCTCTTGATGTTCTGCGCGTGGTTCAGGTCGACCAGGCGCTTCATCACGAACGGCTTGAACAGCTCCAGCGCCATCTGCTTGGGCAGACCGCACTGGTGCAGCTTGAGCCGCGGGCCGACGACGATCACCGAACGGCCGGAGTAGTCGACGCGCTTGCCGAGCAGGTTCTGGCGGAACCGGCCCTGCTTGCCCTTGAGCATGTCGCTCAACGACTTCAGCGGACGGTTACCCGGACCGGTCACCGGACGCCCACGACGGCCGTTGTCGAACAGCGCGTCCACGGCCTCCTGGAGCATCCGCTTCTCGTTGTTGACGATGATCTCGGGAGCCCCGAGGTCGATCAGCCGCTTGAGGCGGTTGTTCCGGTTGATGACCCGGCGGTACAGGTCGTTCAGGTCCGAGGTCGCGAACCGGCCACCGTCGAGCTGCACCATGGGGCGCAGGTCCGGCGGGATCACCGGTACGCAATCAAGAACCATGCCCAGCGGCGAGTTGCCGGTGGTCAGGAAGGCAGCCACCACCTTGAGCCGCTTGAGCGCGCGCAGCTTGCGCTGCCCCTTGCCCGAGCGGATCGTCTCTCGCAGGTTGTCGGCCTCCGCCTC
>Ga0075428_100008278_pt1 | contig 11528 bp, 9 predicted proteins | sample RhiMetdeltSRZDD2_FD_75291 | JGI IMG/M metagenome (GOLD analysis project Ga0075428, IMG submission 75291) | Populus rhizosphere microbial communities from Tennessee, USA - Rhizosphere MetaG P. deltoides SRZDD2 | ecosystem: Host-associated > Plants > Roots > Rhizosphere > Soil | place: USA...
GCCCGCCTCGGCGCAACCCGCGGAATCCCCGACGTTCTCCAGGGATGTCGCGCCGGTGTTGTATCGCGCCTGCGTCACGTGCCACAGGTCAGGCGGAATCGCGCCGATGCCGCTCGTCAGCTATCAAGACGCGCGGCCGTGGGCCAAAGCCATCAAGCAGCAGGTCGGCACGCGCCAGATGCCGCCGTGGGGCGCCGATCCGCACTTCGGGAAATTCAAGAACGATCGCAGTTTGAGCGACGCGGAAATCCGCATCATCGCCGCATGGGCCGATCAGGGCGCGCCGAAAGGCAACGACGCGGATCTGCCCGCGCTGCCGCGATTCGCCGACAACTGGACCAACGGCGAGCCCGACGTCGTGATCGACATGCCGGTCGCGTTCGAGGTCCCCGCTGAAGGACAAGTCGACGTCACCGACTTCTACGTCAAGTCACCATTTACCGAAGACGTCTTCGTCAAGGCGCTCGAGATTCGTCCGGGCGCGCCGCAGTCCGTGCATCATGCCGGCGTGTATGTGATCGACAAGATTCCGGAGGGCGCCAGGCTCGAGAAGGGACGCATCCTGAGCGCGGATGGCAAGCCGATGTCGCGTCGCGACATCGCGAAGGCCACCGGCCGTCAATCGGGCCGTGGTGAAAACGACAAGCTGTTGTCGTTCGTGCCCGGCCGCGGCTACGAAGAGTACGGCCTCGGGGCCGGACAGCGCATCAAGGCCGGCTCATACATCAACTTCTACATGCACTATCAGCCGACCGGCGTGGCGGTGAGCGATCGCACCCGCATCGGACTCTATCTCGCCAGGAGCGGCCAGCAGGTGACGCACCAGATTTATCACGAGCTCGGCGCCGCCGGCCCGACCACTTACATCGTCGACGGCAAGGAGCTCGGCAAGCTCGATAGCGATGACGAGCTGCCGCCGATTCCACCGTACGCCGACGACTGGACGGTCGTCAGCGTGCATGCGATCACCGAACCGGTGACGCTGCACGGGCTCACGCCGCATCTGCACCTGCGCGGCAAGAGCATGAAGTACACACTGATCTATCCGGATGGGCGTGAAGAGATTCTGCTCAACGTGCCGAAGTACGATTTCAACTGGCAGGTGTATTACGAACTGGAAACGCCGAAGCACATCCCGGCCGGCAGCAAGGTGATTGTCACCACGCTGTTCGACAACTCGTCAAAGAATCGCTACAACCCGGCGCCGCAGAACACCGTGTACTGGTCAGATCAGAGCTGGGATGAAATGTACGCGCCGCAGGTGCGCATCACGCTCGACGATCGAGACTTGCGACGGAACGCGCCGGCCAACGGTCAACGCCAACAGCAACAGTATTGATTCATCGCTCGGCATCGTAACAGCCCCGATAGTGTGATGGCAGGAGCTCCGCAATCCTGCGCATCAAAGCCCTCGTATTGTCCCGGTTCTGATCGCTCGGAAGATCGAAAGGTCTTCCGACGATGACGCGGACATGAGGACGGCGGAGCCGGAGCCACGCTCGCCAGAATTTTTCCTGCCCGTACGCGGCGACCGGGATGATGATCGCCGACGCCAGCCTGCCCATGAAGGCGGCGCCGTCTTGCGCCTCGGTCAGGGCGCCCGTTGGACTGACGCGTCCTTCCGGCGCCAGGCACAGCAGCCCACCACCCTCGAGCACGGCGATCGCCCGGCGCAACGCGCGCCGATCGGGAACACCGCGGTTGATGTAGATCGGGTCGCCGACTTTCCTGAGGCACCAATTGAGAATGGGAATCCACGCGAACTCGCGCGCGACGAGGAACACGCCCTTCCTCGGCAGCAGCGACGCCACGATGGGACCGTCGGCCAGGCTCAGGTGATTGAACACGACGATCGCCGCGCCATTGACATTCAAATAAGGCAGGCCCTCGACCTCGATGCGCATCGAGAGACGACACAACGCCTGCAGCACCTTGAGGAGCAGGGTTGAGACGCGTCCTCGCTCAGGAGCCGGCATCGGGCGCGAACCGGCCGGCTTCGAGCTGTTCCAGCGTATAGCGATAGCCGAGCTCGGCGGTGCTGTCGATCGCTCCCCAGTCGAACATGTCGACGTGCGCGACGGGTGGCTGTAGATAGAGGTCGACCTGCCGTTTCATGACCTCGGCGTCGAGGACGCTGTTGAGCATTGCGGCGCGCATCACGATGTTGAAGATGTTGGGGTGTGCGGCTTGAGCACCCGCGCGCGGACGGCGCCGCAGGGCCTCCCATCCGGAAAGCACGTAGCGATCGGTCAACTCCGCGCGCAGCTCCCGGCGCGGGCTGACGTCGACGACGATGACACGGCCGCCGCAAATGGTTTTCATCACATCACCGGGCGTGTTGTTCATGATCGATCCGTCGACCAGGAGCTCGCCGTTTCGAAAGACGGGTGGCCAGAAGCCCGGCAGCGCGCTGCTGGCACGGGTGCAGTCGCGAAACAGGCCGTCGCGATGGATGACGATCTCGCCTCGCGTCAGGTTGCACGACACGCAGAAGTAGCCGACGATCTGATCTTCGATCCGCGCATCGCCGAACAGTCCGGTCAGCATCTTCACGATCTTCCTGGCGGTGGAGACGGCCACCATCGGCAACGTGTAATCGCCTCGCACCGGATTGATTCGGAATTCTTCTTTCGAACGCCGCAGCATGACCTCAGGGGTCCACCCGAGCGCGACCTCACCGGCGACGACCGCACCCATGCTCGCGCCGCCGACGTAGTCGATCGGAATTCCTGCTTCGCGCAACGCACGGACTACTCCGATGTGCGCCAGGCCACGAGCCCCGCCGCCGCCGAGCACGAGCCCCACGGCACGGCCGGCAACGATGCGCGCCAGCCGATCGACATCGCCCGGTTCACCGGATCGCACGTGGTGGATCTCGGATAACGGAAGTATTCCGCGCCATTCCATCGTCCGCGGTGGATCCGTCGATCGGGCACGCACCAGGACCAGCTCGCGTCGCGTGAGACACCGATCCACGCCCAGCGCGCGCAGTTGCCGGCCCACCGACTCCGGCGTGTCGGTGCCGTCGGCTCGAACCAGCAGCAGCACGCGATCGGCGTGGTGCAGACTCCGCTCGGTCCACATCGAAGCCGTCGCTTCGGTTTCGCACACCACGAAGCGGACACTGCCCTCGCACCTGGCAAGCCATTCGGTGAAAAGGAAATCGCTATCGGCCCCGGCGCCCATCGTCGAGGATTCGGGCTGAAAGGATGTCGCGACGCGATCCTGATCGAGATGCAGGGCCGTGCCGTATCGGGCGAGCGCCGCGACGAACCGGGCGCACACCTCGCGGACGAGTGGGTCGTCGCTCAGCACGACGAGCGCAATCGTGCTGCCGCGATCGACGCGTGCGTTCCGCGACGACGCCGGGGTGTGGAGCCGTTCGGCCAGCATCCGCATGATGTGTCCGGTCAGCGTCGGGTGCTCGGATTGGATCTGTTGAAGGGACGATCGAGTGAGCCGCGCCAGCACGCTCGACCGAAGTGCCAGCACCGTGGCGGAGTACGGCAGGTCGGCGATGAACGCCACCTCGCCGACGACGTCGCCCTTGCCAATCTCGCCGACGATTTCCTCGCCGGTGGGCCCCTCGGCGAAGACGCCAAGCCGGCCGCTCATCAGGATGAACAATGAATCGCCGGACGCGCCCTGTCGAACGAGCGTGTCGCCGGCATCCAGCGTCAGCCATTGCAGCTCCGCCTCGAGACGGCGGAGGATCACCGGATCGAGATTCCGGAAAATGCCGACCGAAGCGAGGCTGCAGTCCAGGCTAGACCCCGTGCGATGCGGCGATCGCGCCGCGCCCAGGACCAGCGTCCTGTGCTGCACGTGGAGCGACTCTTCCGATTCGGTAATTGAGTTTGAAGATCTCGACGGCCGCGGGGTGTTGAGCTTCCTGGAATGCGTCGGTCCCGTCTTTGCCCGCGACTTCGAGCAACACGTGCAGGCCGCCAGGATGCGCCGCCGCCCACGTCGTCAGGTCGTAGACCTCTTCTGCGATTACGGTCCACAGGCTCGCGGGCGTATTGTGCTTCGCGATCTCGTCCCATGTGAGCAGCGGGAGGTTCATCGCTCGAATATCGACTGACTGCAGAACCGGCGCCTGCCGTTCGGGGAACCCGCCATTGGGTTTCGACGGATCGGCCACGGGCATGTGGGTCGAACGCGCGTGCACGCCGAGCTGGCCCGGCCGTGTGTAAGCCTTTCGCGCCGGGTTGTTCTGGAGACTCCGGATAAACGGTGTGTATGGCAGGCTCTCGACCAGCTGTCCGAGCGTGAAGAACACGGCGCGCACGGCCTGTTGCTGTGCGGGTGGCGCGGGTTGATAACCGACGGATGAAAGATACGTGTCATCCATGGCGACTCGTGCCGCCGCCAACAGCATCGATTTCAGCTGGGGCATCGCCGCCTGGGGAATCGAATTGCCGACGATCGTCTCGAAGGTCTCCTTCTTGATCGGCTGATAATTGGCGTTCGCTCGATTGAAGTCGCGATACCACCCATACATCGCATCGTAGTCGTACGAGAGCTCTCCGATGTTCATCGCCAATCCCAGCTTCACGTAGGCGTTGGCGAACCCCCTCCGTTCGACATCGAGCAGCGGCCGGTGCGCGATGCGGTCGGCCCCGTCCAGCCACGTAAAAGCGGTCCCGAGCAGCACGTATTTCATGCCGTCATTGGGAATGTAGTAACGGCCATGAATCTGTTTGAGCCGATCCACCGTCTCGCGACCGCGCCTGCTGTCCTCACCCCACTCGAAAAAGTTCGCAAGCAGGCTCCACGTGTCGTAAAAGCGATTCACGCCGTTGGTCTCGGCCTCCTTGGTCCCGCGAAAGAAGAGAGAGACGGTGCTTGACTGGGCGATTCGATTGATCGCCAACAGCTCGAGCACGCGGGTCTCGACGCGAAACCACGATGACATGGCGTGGGCAATCTGGTCGCAGTCCTTGACGGGATCGAGCTTTGCGAGGTCGCTTGCCGCGGTGCCGTTCATCATCCACTGGAGACGACGCTCGAGGGCGCGGTGCTTCTCGATCCAGATGTCGAGCAGCGACGCCAACTCCCGCGTCGAGTCCGACTCGGCGGCGCGAGTCCGGATCGTCTCGAGCGCTTCGCGCGGGAAACTCACGCCATCGGGAACGGCGATCTGTGTGTAATCCCACCGCGCTCCGGCCGCGATCGCCGACGACAGCACGGCCGCGGCCTCGGCGACGAGCGGCGACGCCTGGACCGCCGGCGTCAGCTCGGCGAGCGCCGCAAGCGCGTGCGTGCACAGATCGAGGATCTCTTCGCCGACGGCCGCGCGAATCCGATCGCGGGGCGTCTTCTTGGCGATGCCGGCGAATTTCACGAAGAAGTCCAGCGCCGCGTCGGGGTCGAAGGCGCGATGCTGGTCAACAAACTGCAAACAGGAATCCACGAGCGATCCTTTCGAGTGGGAGTAGGGGAGCACATTGTACCGCGCAACAGTGGTCCGGCAGCCCCCCGCGCGGGTTAGAGAATGCCGTGAGCCCTCGCGACCTCGCGCGCGACGAGCATCGCGGCCAGACGGCGGGGGAGAACAGCTTGCAGTCCAACTGCGTGTGCCAGTCTGACGGCGCGAACGGACATCCGGCGGCGGGCGGCCTGCTCGATCTCGGGCAATCGGTGATCCCGGTACCACCGCACCAGCGTCAGGTGAATCTGCCGGTCCAGGACGTGATGGCAATAGGCCGAACCAAGTCGCGCCCGGATGTTCTCCGCTTTGAAACTGAACGGCCGGACGCCCGCCTCGGGTTGATTGAATGGCTTGTTCACGGCGATCCACAGGTCCACCACGTGATCGGCAATCGTGCGCGGCCGGCCGAATGCCAGCTTCATCTCGAGTCCTTCGGCGATCCACGCCACTCGATCGGCGTTTGGATTGTCGGTGCCGGCTTCGATCATCACCTCGAACGGTTGACGGCCATTCGCCGCGCCGGTCAGCGCAACGGCGTTGTAGACGAGGTCGTCAATCGGCACGTAGTTGTGTTCAGTGGTGGTCGCGATATCGAAGCGCATGGTCGACCCACCGGCGATCCGGCCCGCCCACACGGCGTCGACGAAATTGTAGAGACCATAGCTCTGGCCTCCGTACCAGCCCGTCTGCGTGTGGCCGACGACGAGCGTCGGCCGGTAGACGGTGACCGGCAACACGTGGTCTCGCGCGAGTTTCTCGAGAACGAGCTCGGCTCCCCACTTCGAGACGAAATATGGATTCACCAGATGCGGCGCGAGATGCAGTGTTTCGCCGATCTCGGCGGCCTCGACGCCGCCGGTGTAGGCCGTGGAGCAGAAGTAGAACCGCGGCGTGTTCCGCGCGTAGCGCGCGATCTGCTGCACCAGGTCGACGGCGCCGCCGACGTTGACGTCGATCGCATCGCGCAGCTTCTTGTAAGCAAAGGTCATGTGCGCGGCGCAGTGCCAGACCGCCGTGAGGTCGGCAAGCTGCGCGGCGTTGCGCTCGAGCGCAGACCGTTCGTACGGCAGGACCTGGATCCGCGACGGGTCGATCGCGAACCCGAATCCGGCGGCCGCCTTGTCCACCGCGCTGCGCGTCCGCGCGGACCCATCCTCACCACGTGCCAGGCAGGTTACCTTTGCGCCGTTGTGGAGCAGGGCCGCCGTGATCGAGCTGCCGATGAATCCGGTCGCGCCGGTAACGAGAACGTGCACGCGTCAGAATCCCGCGGCGGCGTCGGTCGGACCGACGGCGAGTTCCGCAGAAGCGGCGATGCGACGGGTCGCATGCGTGATTGTGCGAGGCGGCGTGGCCACGTCCCAGACCACGCCCACCCATTTCAAGATCGTCAGCAGATAGAAGGTGACGTCGACTTCGTACCAGCGGAATCCCTGTCGCGCCGATCGCTGGTAGACATGGTGGTTGTTGTGCCAGCCTTCGCCCATCGTGATCACCGCGAGCCACCAGTTGTTGCGCGAGTCATCGCGCGTGTCATAGGGCTGGCTGCCGCTGGTGTGTGCCAGTGAGTTGATTGCGAAGGTGGCGTGGTAGAGCAGCACGGTGCTCCAGAAAAATCCGACGACGAGATCGGTCCAGCCGCCTATCAACCAGATCGCCGTGGCCAGCACGATCGGCGGCAGCATGTAAAAACGATTCAGGAAGATCAATTCGGGAAACCCTGTCAGATCTCGGACGCTGCCCGGCGGCATGGTGCGATGTGATCGAGAGAAGATCCACAGGAAGTGCGCGTACAGAAAACCCTGGAGCCGCGGTGAATGGACGTCGGCCTCGGTGTCGGAGTGTCGATGATGCTGGCGATGGCACGCCGCCCACCACAACACGCCCTTTTGCGTGCTGCTTTCCGCGACAAACGCCAGCACGAACTGGAACCAGCGGCTCGTCCTGAACGACCGGTGTGAGAAGTAGCGATGGTAGCCCGCAGTGATGGCGAACATGCGAATCACGTAGAGCACTGCACACAACACGATCGCCCGCGATGTGACGCCAGTCCAGATCGCGGCCAGGCATGTGACGTGTACGAGAACAAACAACGCGGCTTTCGGATAGAGAATGTCTTCGTGGGTTCGCATGCGGCCGACCGATTGTATGTTGAGGGCCGCATGGTAGCATCCCCCGCGTGAGGCTGGCCTGGGCAAACCTTTTGCACGACCCTGCCCGGCTTATCACCACGCTGGTCGGCATCACGTTCTCGGTGTTCCTGATGCTGTACCAGGGAAGCCTGTTACTCGGCTTCATCCGCGCCGCATCTGCCGTCATCGACGCGACGTCCGCCGACCTGTGGATCATGGGCCGCGACGTGACGTGTTTCGATTTCCCGGCGCCGCTGCCGGAGCGGTTCGGCCACATCGCGCGCGGCATTGCCGGCGTCGCTGCCGTGCGCCGCACCGTCACCGGCATCACGCAATGGCATCGGCCTGACGGCGTCCGTCAAACCGTGCTCGTGATCGGCGCCGACGAAGGTGTTGGCGAGCGGTTCCCGCTGCCGCGTCTCACTGGCACGACCCTGCTGCCGGATTCGCTCGTCGTCGATCGCAGCAACGCGAGGCTCCTCGGCGTCACCAGCATTCCCACCGACGGCGAACTGGGCGATCGTCGCGCACGCATCGTGGCGTTCACCGACGGGTTCGGTTCATTTCTCGCCACGCCGTACGTCTTCACGACGCATCGCGACACCATCCGCTACAGCAACCTGCCCGAGGAATACACGTCGTACATTCTCGTCTGGGTGCAGAGCGGCCACGACGTCGAACATGTCCGCCAGGAGTTGCGCGCGCGCTTGCCGGAGGCCGACGTGCTGACGGGCGGGCAGTTTGCGCGGCGATCGCGGCTCTTCTGGGTGATTGGCACCGGCGCCGGCGGCGCGCTCTTCATCGCCGGACTTCTCGGCTTCATCATCGGCGTGGTCATCGTCTCGCAGTCGATCTACGCGACGACGATGGAGAATCTCGATGAGTTTGCGACGCTCAAAGCGATGGGCGCGTCGCGCCTGTTCGTTCTCAAGATCGTGTTATGGCAGGCAGCGGTGCTCGCGGTCGCGGGCTGCGCGTTCGGCATTGCGCTCGCGCTGCCGTCGGTCCGCCTCACGGAGCAATTCTTCATTCCCTGGATCTACACGCCGTCGTGGTACACGCCGTTCGTGGTCGCGGCCAGCCTGGCGATGTGCGCGCTGGCATCGGTGGTGTCGATTCGAAAAGCCTTGAGCGCCGAACCGGCGCGGGTGTTCCGTGCCTGACGCCGGAGCGCCGCACCTTCACGCGGAATCGTTGTCACTTTCTTTCGGCAGCGGCGCCGAGCGGACCGCGGCGCTGAACGGCGTCAGCGTCCGCTTTCAGCCCGGGACCGTCACGCTGATGATGGGACCGTCGGGCAGCGGCAAGACGACGCTGCTGACGGTGCTAGGATGCCTGCAATCGCCGGATGCGGGCAGGGTTCATCTGATGGGACGTGACGCATCGACGCTGTCTGAAGACGAGCGCGCGAAACTCCGGCAGAAACATGTGGGCTATGTCTACCAGGCATTCCGCCTGTTCCGCGCGTTGACCGCAGTGGAGAACGTGATGATGGGTCTTGAAGTGTGCGGCGTGACGGGCACGGCGGCTCGCGACCGCGCGCGAGCGGCGCTCGATCGCGTCGGATTGCAGGGCAAGGCTTCGTTGAAGCCCCGCGAGCTGAGCGGAGGAGAAAAGCAACGCGTGGCGATTGCGAGAGCGACCATCAATGCGCCGGATGTGATCCTTGCCGACGAGCCCACCGCATCGCTCGATCATGAGTCGGGCCTCCAGATCGCGGGGATGTTGCGCGGCCTGGCCGGTGACGGCGCCACCGTCGTGCTCGTCAGCCACGATTCCCGATTGTTGACGCTCGTCGATCGGATCCTCGTGCTGCAGGATGGCCGCCTGATCGAGGATCGCACGCCATGACTCATGCTCGCGCCTGTCTGTGCGGCGGCATCATCATGCTTACTGCCGGCTGCTCGCAGCCGAGCGTGACAGCGGAGCAGAACACCGGTTCGCCTCCGCCAGTCCTCGCGGCGCCGGGACGTGTCGAGGGCCAATCGGAGGTCGTCGAGGTGGGCGCCGCGGTCGACGGTGTCATTGCCGAATTGCTGGTCAATGAAGGACAGGTGATCAAAGCCGGCGAGTTGATCGCGCGGATCGCGTGCGACGACCTCGAGGCCGAAATCGGCGCTGCCAAAGCCGCCGAGAACGCGGCGCGGCAATCGAAAGTGCGCCTGGTGCGCGGCAGCCGCGACGAAGAGCGACGCGCCGCCGCCGCCGACGCGGCTGCGGCGCGGGCGGCGCTCGGTGACGCGCAGGATCAGTACAAGCGGTTCTCCGCGCTGATTGCCGACGGCATTGTCCCGAAGGATCAATTCGATCGCGCCAGCCGTCAACTCGATGCGGCGCAAGCGGCAACCGCGGCCGCGGTCGCGCGCGAACGGCTCGTCAGCGCCGATCCGCTGCCGGAAGATCTGCAACGTGCCGACGCCGAGATTGCGCTGGCCGAGCGGCGCGCCGCCAGCGCCCAGGCGCGGTTCGCGAAATGCTTCGTGCGATCGCCGATCGACGGCACCGTGCTCAAGCGGCATCGTGAACCGGGCGAGTCGATCAGCATGTTCGTGCCGCGGCCGATCGTCAGCGTCGCGAACGTGACGGCGCGGCGCATCCGCGCCGAAGTCGACGAGCGCGACATCGCGCGCGTGCGCGAAGGGCAGCGGACGCGCGTGACGATCGATGCGTTTCCGGATCAGCCGTTCTCCGGCACGGTGCGGCGCATTGGCTCCCTCATGGGGCGCAAGACCGTGCGTGCCGGCGATCCGGCGGAAAAGGCCGATCGTGACGTCCTGGAAGTCCTCATCGACATCGATCGGCCCGATCCGAAGTTGGTGATCGGCCTGCGCGTGACCGTGACGTTTCTGGAATAACCGTCGCAGGCCCGGCCGCAATTATCAGCACTGGTTGACACCGGTTGCGGTCGTCCCTACGCTAGACACTCTCTCTTACAACGAAGCAAACCATTTCGGTGGTGGTTCAATGGCTCTGGAACCGGGATCGAAACTCGGCCCCTACGAAATCGTGGCACTCCTCGGTCGCGGCGGCATGGGCGAGGTGTATCGAGCCCGTGATCCCAAACTGCCGCGCGATGTCGCGATCAAAGTCTTGTCCGCTGACTTCGCCCGGGACGTCGATCGGATTACGCGGCTGCACCGCGAGGCGCGAACGCTCGCGACCCTCACTCACCCATTCATCGCGCAGATCCACGGCCTCGAAGATTCCAGCGGCACGCCGGCGCTCGTCTTAGAGCTTGTCGACGGTCCGACACTGGCCGACCGGCTGTTGAGCGGACCGCTGCCCATTCGTGAAGCCCTTGAAATTGGACGCCAGATCGCGGAGGCCATCGAGGCCGCGCACGAGAAGAACGTCATCCACCGCGATCTCAAACCCGCGAATGTCAAAGTCAGGCCGGACGGCACAGTCAAGGTCCTGGACTTCGGGCTCGCCAAAGCGATCGAAGGCAATGTCGACGCTCAGGATGTCGAGCCGACGCGGACCGCCGGAACTGAAGCGGGTGTCGTCCTGGGAACCGCGGCGTACATGAGTCCCGAACAGGCGCGTGGACAGGCCGTCGATCGACGTACCGACGTGTGGGCCTTCGGCTGCGTCCTGTTCGAGATGTTGACGGGCCGGCGCGCGTTCGAGGGCGATACGGTTTCCGACACGCTCGCCAACGTGCTCACGCGCGAGCCGGATTGGCGACTTCTGCCCGGGCAGACGTCGCCTCGCGTTACACGGCTGATCCGACGCTGCCTCGAGAAGGATCTCCGGCGTCGATTGCGAGACGTCGGCGACATCCGAATTGAGCTCGAGGATCTCGCGGTCCCGTCGACAGATCCCGAGGCAAAGTCGGCCGTACCTCTTCATGTCTCCAGGCGCGCAGTGATCGGTGCACTCGGAGGTGCGGTGGCCGGCGCCGTCGCGACCGGCGCCTTCATGATCGGCCGACGCGGCGATGGCCTTCCGCGCGGCGTCAT
>Ga0075428_100008279_pt1 | contig 11528 bp, 10 predicted proteins | sample RhiMetdeltSRZDD2_FD_75291 | JGI IMG/M metagenome (GOLD analysis project Ga0075428, IMG submission 75291) | Populus rhizosphere microbial communities from Tennessee, USA - Rhizosphere MetaG P. deltoides SRZDD2 | ecosystem: Host-associated > Plants > Roots > Rhizosphere > Soil | place: USA...
GGGAGGAGGAGCAGGAAAATCCCTGCGCTGATTTGGTTTCCTGTGCCGTTGCAGTGTGCCGTCCTCCAGGGTAGAGAGCGGAGTTGGGCTCTTGACTCTCGTTTCAAGGTTTACCTATAGCTCTGGAGCTTTTTAGCGCTTGCGGTAGATGCCGAGAATAGACGTTCCCCACGGGAATGGGACTGTGAGTCCCAGTGGTGTTTCAGCAGCAAAGACCATGGCACATATCCTATTGACAACCGGCCCAGGGATGCGATGCGTGCGCGCGACCAAGGCGGCGATGTCAGCTTGACTCATCGTCGCAAGGGGTGGTCTTTTCAGGCGAGACGCTAGCAGGAGGGGACTGAGGAAAAACATGAAGTATCGGGCATCGAGTAAATCCATGCCCGTCTTGCTGGCGAGTTGTCGCAGGTCCTTGCGAGCGTATCTTCTATAGTGATGCACCGCCTCGTCATTCCAGGTACGAAAGCGTTCAAGCGCTGGCGTCGTCAGGAAAAGCACTCCTCCAGGTTGCAGAGCCCTGGCTATCTCTGACATCACCAATTCATCGTGCGGCATATGTTCAAGAACGTCGAGAAGAAAGATGACATCCCAGCGCTCCCGCCAGTGCAGGTGGAGCAAATCGACGTGATATCGAGGTGTTCCCATCGGCAAAACGGATCCTGCCAAGTCCAGGGCTTTTCTTGAGGAATCGGCCAGAGCTAATTCGTCGAAGAGACCCATGGCTTTTTGCTGCAGGTAAGCTATCCATCCGCCACAGCCACCCCCGAGGTCAACTGCTGCCAGGTGCCGTCGATGTGCGTTTTGAGGGAGTCCAAGTGTTCTCCGCATGGCCTCGAGTAAAAAGCGATGGCGTCCACGGTACCAAAAGTGGTCCTGTTGCATCTGCAGCAATGTCTCAAAGCCTTGCTGATCATACTCTTCGTCCCGGTGTGTTACAGGGACGTAAGGGACAAAAATGCCCTCGGTGTCTTGCTGGTAAAAGGCATCAGCCATTTGTATATTCTCGTGCTATCGTCACTTGCTGCGAAAGTACTGACGAACCAAGAACACAACGCTCCGTGTATTGGGGCTTACGGTTGACATTAAGATGTAAACGCCCCAAATATTCACCCATGATACCTAAGGCTAAGAGTTGAGTCCCTCCTAGCACCAATACGGCAATTATTGTAGAAGCATAGCCGGGAACAGAAATATTGGAAAACAGATATTGGCATAAATAATATATTCCTACAAAAAAACCAAGAATAGCCACCAAAAATCCATAGGCTGATACAAGCTGTAAAGGTATTAATGAGAAGTTAGTAAAAAGATTGAACGCTAGTAATAAAAGCTTGCTTATAGAATAACCTGAGCGTCCTGTAACACGTGGATGATGCTCGACTGATACTTTCCCCACACGTTGCGTATTCCAAGCTAGTAACCCATCTATATATGTGAAATTAAGATTATATGAAAAAATGCCTTCTAGTAAAACTCTATTGATAACGCGAAAGGCAGATGGGATGACAGATGATCTAAAAACTCTTCGATAAAAGAAAGTGATCAATGCTGAACCCATATTCCTCCACATATCATGGCTCTTTGAGCCATAGTATCCGTAAACCAAATCTAGCTTACTGTTTTTGATTGCTGCAAGAAGTTTAGGTATTTCTTCAGGAGGATTTTGGAGATCATCATCCATGGTAATAATATACTCGCCACATGTATGGCGCAATCCGCACATAAGGGCATTGTGTTGGCCATAATTACGCATCAGTTGGATTGCAACAATCCTATCAGTATAGATTTTCTGCAACTCACTCAAGACTTCCCATGAATTGTCATGACTTCCGTCTTCAACGAAGATAATCTCGTAAGACATACAAGTACTATCCAAAACTGTGAGTAGTCTTTGTGTTAGCTTCTTTAGAGTTGATGAAGAATTATATACTGGAATAACGACAGAAAGATTCATTGAGCTAATCCTTCTGAATTTGTGGCCAAAAATGATAATAATGCTGGACATTTATTAGGTGATAACCTAATCGCTCATAAAGTTTACATGCAGCAGTATTGACAAGTTGTGTGACAACAGTGGATTGTTTTACACCTCGTCCAATCATCCAACGGTGAATTGCACCCATCAAAAGCGACCCCAAGCCTTGCCCTTGCCAGGCATCGAGCACAGCGATCAAACCGACCTTTCCCACAGTATCAGCTGCTGAAGCAGTGACGATGCCAGCACAATCATCGTTAGAGTCAGTTGGTGTAACTACCAGGACTATATCGGCTAATTCTCGCAATGTACTTCTCTTCATCCAGGTATGATATAAACTTATAAATTTCTCTTTTGGAATATGCGGATCTATGTTGAATCGCGAAAAGTGCCCAGCAGTGACAGCCAAGTTCAGTAATCGATGCGTTGCAGGGGCACAGGGATATTCGAGAATACGCAACACCGAGGATGCCATATCTCGATCAGTACAAGCAACTGGGACCAAGTCGAACAGAAAAGTTGCCTTCCGATCTACTAACATACCTGAAAAGTCACAGAGCAGAGACGGAGACACATGCCTCTCAAGCGAAGTTGCCCAATAGACGATTTCGATGCCATGGCGTCTTGCAAAGCGCAGAACATTGTATAGAGTCGTATCATCTAAGTTTGGCGTGGAAATCTCGGAGACTTGCCCCCCGAAATGTTCAGAGTCCCAGGGAAGGAATTTTAAAACTTCTTTTGGAGGTGCAAGCACTTTGTCATTCCTAACTATGTCTACTTGCTCTCATAAAATGAGCCACGCCGATTGCATTTTTATAAATATGCCTCTGGCATGGCAGGGGTAAGGGGCCTTACCAGTCATACAGGCCAGGCCGGTTTCCTCCTTCCCTCCCTGAACACTCAATGTCCGCGTGTTTCAAAGAACGTCGTTAGAGAACTTACAACACGTCCTTGCTCTCTCTCAGTCATATCAGAATAGAAAGGCAGCCTGAGGAGCCGCCCGCTCAACTCCTCGGTAATGGGCAAGTCGCTCGCACAGTAGCCAAATTTGTTCCCCATAGGGGAAGAGTGTAAGGGGATATAATGGAAAACTGCATGAATGCCGTGCTGTTTGAGATGCGCCATGAGGGCATTACGCGTCTCTTGATTGTTGAGCAAAATGTAAAACAGGTGATAATTACTGACACACTCTTCTGGAATATGGGGAAGACGCAACAGACCTTGTTCCTCTAACGGTGTCAGCTGGTGATGATATCTCTCATGGAGCGTGCGACGCCGTTCAGTGATGACCTCGAGTGCCTCCAACTGCGCATAGAGAAAGGCACAACAGATCTCACTGGGAACATAGGAGGAACCGATATCAACCCACGTGTACTTGTCGACTTCACCGCGGAAAAATTGACTGCGATTGGTGCCTTTATCACGGATGATCTCAGCGCGCTCGACCATTGCGGGGGTATTAATGCATAGAGCGCCGCCTTCACCAGAGATGTAGTTCTTTGTGTCATGGAAGCTGTATGTCCCCAGATGACCGATGGCACCGAGAGCGCGGCCGTCGTAGAAAGCATGCACCCCTTGGGCAGCATCTTCTATGACTTGGAGATTATGCTTTGTGGCGGTCGTCATGATGCGATCCATAGCACACGAGACACCAGCGTAATGGACAGGGAAGATGGCCTTCGTCCGTGGGGTGATGGCTGCTTCGATCAGGTTTTCGTCGAGATTCAAAGTGTCAGGCCTAATATCAACGAATATTGGCTTGGCACCTAATTGCACAAAAGCATTTGCTGTAGAGACAAAGGTAAAAGAAGGGAGAATCACCTCGTCCCCAGGACCGAGGTTGCAGAGCATGGCGGCCATTTCGAGGGCCGCGGTGCACGAAGGCGTCATTAGCACTTTGTGGATGCCGAATCTTTCCTCGAGCAAGCCACAGCACTGCTTGGTAAAATAGCCATCTGAGGCAAGACTACCCGAGGAGATGGCTTGGGCGATATATGGCAGTTCCTTACCAGTGATAAAGGGCTTCGTAAAAGGGATGTGTGATGGCACAGCTACCTCCACAAGTCAGGTGTCGGCAACGTTTCTGCTCGCGATGCGACAGATTCTTCCACGATACGGCGTAGATAGGCACTATAGCCGTTTGCAAGGGGGTACGCGAAAGCCTCCAATTGGGCCGTCTGCAGTAAGGTGGCTTCGGTTCCTGTATCCAGCCAGGCAAAGCCGCGCCCAAAGCCTTCGACATGCAACTGCCTACAAGCCAGATAGGTGCGATTGATATCGGTAATTTCCAGTTCGCCACGCGCCGATGGCTTGAGGCTGGCCGCTACGTCCACCACCTGGTGGTTATAAGAGTATAATCCAGTCACGGCATAATGTGACCTGGATTTTTGCGGTTTCTCCGCGAGCGCATGCACTTCCCCCGTGGTATCAAACTCCACAACACCATACCTCTCGGGGTCGCTCATCGGATAAGCCAAGACAGGCACACCCCTCTCACGGCTTATAGCCCGGTCGAGATTCTCTTGTAAGCCCTGGCCATAGAAAATATTGTCGGCCAGGATCAAGGCCAGGTGATCCCGGCCGACAATATCGCACCCGATCAGAGCTACGCCTAGGCACTCGATTTTATCCACTGTCGCGGCGTAGTAGAGTGCCTCTATTAAGCGCACACACAATACACGTGGCATTTGTATCATGTCAACCTTCCGCCGTGACATTGAAAAATAGCTATGATCTCGCCTAGGGCGCCCGAACAGCGCCACCTCTTAAAGGCGAGCTTAGAGCCCATAGCTACTATAATGGCCCGTGTGAGCAAACAGTCGCCCGACCCATCATACCGTGGTCCCAGGCAATATCTCGCATCACACGCTAGTCGAGCATCTGCTGCGTGAGTATGCGCTCGACACTATCGTGCATTTTACCACGCAGTCCCACGTGGATCGGTCCATCACGAGCCCCGCAGCGTTCACGCAGACAAACGTCGTGGGCACCTTCACTCTCGTGCAGCACTCACGTAGCATCACTTGTCGTTTTGCGTTTCTTCAGCAGCACTACCCCATCGTGCTCTTTGAAGAGGGTATAGGCTTTTGATTGGTACACTTCAGCCACCGCCTGAGGAAATGCTTCTTTTGAAAGAGGCCAGCCACTGCTCTGCGTGTCTATGAGGAGATAGTCGACATTACGCAGATCAAGGGCACCGTTATTGAGAGTGCCAAACATCACAACATGCTGGCGGTTAATCAGATGGGGAATGATGTTATGAGTGGCACAGACACTAGCGGTTTTAGGTATCTCTTTGATGAAACTAGCGATGGCTTCTACGTGCGTGCGGGACCATTTGCCTACGTATGAAGGTGAGTAATAAAGATTATAGGAGAGCAGCATGAGGATCGGCAGGCAAGCAATTCGTGCTGCTGATACGCAGGAAAAAGAGCCCTCTCTCGCCCATAGCCTCTTGAGGAGGGATTGTAGTCGATTGAGACCATAAACTGAGCCAAAAAAGAGAAATGGCAGAGTCGTAGCAGAATACTGTGCATGCAATGTCCATTGGAGAGCATAGTTGCTTATCGTAATGGGTACAATAGGAAGCAGCAATAACATCAGTGTTTGCGGAGAGAGAAGAGGCAGGAACCCCACTGATAAAAATAATAGAAGAAGTGAGCTCACTTTTTGCACGGGTGTCACCAGCTCCCTGAACAATATGAGCGGATTTCGCGCTAGGGCACGTATAATCTCGTCTAAGGAATTTCCTCCAAGATTGGTGTACCTGCCGATGTGAGTTAGGTGATCTTCTTGAAGGAAGAAGGGCATGGCGACCTTGAGCTCCAGCACAAAATATACAGTGGCCAATATCGCGATACTATACCCTATCCTGCGAAAATCTTTATGAAAGATACTCATGTAAATGCCTAGCCCGATCAGGGGAGGGAGGAGGGTTTCCTCAACCGTAATAGCCAGGAAGCATAACACAATGACAGAGATACGCCGTCCTTTTTCCAGACAGTACAGTATCCATAGAAATACTGGGATTGCTAAGGCAATTGGATGAAAATCGAATGTACTAATTCTGTGCAGATATGGATTAAAAAGAAACAAAATGGTCATTGCTATGGCAAGCCATTTTTGGTGTAACTTTTCTAAGGTCAATAAATATAGTGCTGTAGCTGCCAGACCAATGCCAATGCTTTGGATAATCAGCAGGGTGGCGGCATTCTCCCATACCAAATAGAGAGGGGAAAGGAGCAAATGGATAGGGGAAAAATGATCGCCGAGATAATTGATGTTTTGGAGCGATTCATGAAAGAGGCGACCATGAATAGTATTCCATGCTACGCTCGCCTGGATGCCTAAGTCGTACGCAGTTGTTTGAAAAACGAAATGTTGTTTGACTTTTAAGAGGCTTAAATATATAGCTGCTACTAATCCTAAGAGATATGCGATAGTTTTATGTCTTTCGAGAGATAGGTCTTCTACGTATGCTACTAACTTAGCAATTTTTGTTATGGCGTCTTTGGAAAGTAGAAGCCATACTGCAATGAAAGCCATAGTGATAACGGTGGATTTTTTTAAACCAGAGAGTGAAATACGTATGCCCAGCATCTCGGTCGTGAAACCTCCAGTGGCAAGGTACAAAACTGTGATGCATGTTATATAGCATACGCCGATCATCAAAGCGGATTGTGCAATGCGTTCCTGCATGTTCCTCGCTTCCACATGTACTACAGTGACTCTAGCGTTTCTCCTGCTTTTGCTCCATCGGTAGCGGCCTCATAGTATTGCCCTGCCAGAACACTGTGGTGCCGGTATAGTAACATTGACTGAATTCCTCCAGCAAGATGCTGTCTCTGGCTCAGCACGCCATCTGCGTATGACCTATGGCGCGCAAGTTGCAGAAGGCAACGGGTGGACACCGCGAAAAACATGCTTTAAGATGTCCATTCCAGTCGCTCATCCTGCGAGCCATACGAAAATTGCGGGTCACTTTTATGAGTTGTGCTCCAAGGCCCAAGGAGGGACCCCATGGGCGAGGTTGCCCGAAGAGAGACTATTTCCATCGTCGTTCCCTGCTACAATGAGGCAGAAGTGTTTCCGTACTTGCAAAAAGCACTCGCCATGTTGGCCGATTGCATTGGACAAGACTATGACGTGGAAATTATTCTGGTAGATGATGGGAGCCGGGATGCCACCTGGAAGAAGATCTGCGCGTTCTCGGCGCTGGACTCCCGTGTGCGCGGTCTGTCTCTCTCCCGGAATTTCGGGCACCAGGCGGCCTTGACCTGCGGTTACGACCTAGCCACTGGGGATGCTGTGGTGTGTATGGATGCTGATTTGCAGGACCCCCCTGAAGTTGTCTTGGAGATGATCGGGCGCTGGCGTGAAGGCGCCGATGTGGTCTATGGCGTGCGTGCCAACCGGGACGGTGAAACCGTTTTCAAACTGTGGACGGCGAAGCTTTTTTACCGCCTTATCCGGGCTATAGGCGCCCAATACGTGCGGGAAGACGCTGGCGATTTTCGGTTGCTGAGTCGTCGTAGCTTGGAAGCCCTGAAAAAGATGCGTGAGGAACACCGCTTCATCCGCGGGATGGTCGGGTGGATTGGTTTTCGCGTGGCGGAAGTGTCGTATGAGAGAAAGGCCCGTATTGCCGGGATAACCAAATATCCTTTCCAGAAGATGCTCCTCTTTGCGTTGAATGCCATTGTCTCGTTCAGTTCTTTTCCGCTCCGGCTAGCGTATGTGATGGCTTTTGGCCTGTCGGCACTGCTTATGAGTTATCTTGTGTACACGTTTTGCATGCATGTGTTTTATCATGCGGAATTAGTCCCTGGATGGACGAGCTTAATATTGTCTATCATGGCCTTTGGCACGATAAATCTTTTCTGTCTTGGCATTATTGGTGAATACGTAGGGCGGCTCTACGAACAATCCAAGCAACGTCCTTTATACTTGATAGGGGAAGACACGCACTGGGTTCGACGTTAGGTAGATAACCAAGCCTCGATTGCTTGGCAATGGTGTACCCATACGTGCACACGCCAATCTGTATGTGGCGTTTGGAGAGAAACCGTAGCTCACACTGCAGTGCACGCAAGCACTGCAGTGCCTGCGTGCACTGCCAGAGGCGGTGACTTACCCGGTAGAGTTGGAGGATGGCAGGTGAATGTTGTGTCCTCATCTGTGGCTGAGTATAGTCACTCCATGCGCCTCCGCTCTTATGCTAGATGTTATCTATAGGCGAGAGGCAACCCGATCTACCCGAAAGGACCGCCCATGTTTTGGCGCAAGTCCCGTAAGCCCACCCCTTCTCTCGGGCTGTGCGGAACCGGTAACAGCGATGGCAGCCAGCAACAGGGCACTGCTGTAGACAATGATCCGTTTGCGGTATTTCTTACTCCAGAAGCGAGTGCTATCAATATAGCCCGCCAGGCGCATCTGGCATCTCTCAGACTAGACCTTGAACATAAACAGGTCCTCGAAGTGGGTGCAGGGATCGGTCTGCATACCCCATTCTTCCTCAAACGAGGGTGTGAGGTCCTGGTTACCGACGGGAATGCTGAAAACGTTGGTGAGATTCGGCGCCGTTTAGCGAACGTGCCATCTGCTCTGCTGGATATCGAGCAGGATGGTACCCTCGATGATCTTGGTACATTCGACATCGTTTATTGTTATGGTCTCCTCTATCATCTAAGCAATCCTGAAGCGGCGATCGCGAAGTTCGCTTCCGTGTGCCGCGGACAGCTTCTCCTGGAAACGGTTGTTGGCCTTGGTAGGCATTCTGAATTACAGTTGATACGTGATTTCGTGTCGAACAACCAAGCGGTTTCTGGTATCGGATGCCGGCCCACTCGCCCGTGGATCATGCAAACCTTGACCAGATATTTCGGCTGGGCGTATGTGACACGCACGCAGCCGGATTACCCTGACTTCACCCCGGACTGGATAATTCCAGAGACCCGTCTGATTTATCGGGGAGTGTTCGTGGGGTCGAAGTACCCTCTGTCGAACCCTGAACTGCTGTCGGAGTTGCCTGACCGACAGCCGGTTTTCAAATCGTCTTAGTCGAGGGCTGGATGGGCTTTTTTTCATACCTCAAGTACCGTGCATTGGTGGCCAAAGCCGAATGGCTAGCGCCCCCACCGCCAACGATCGCTCCATACCCAGGCTGGCGTTTTTGCATCGAGGAAAGTTATCCTGCACCAGAACTTGCACGGCGCCTCGAACTCTGGAAAATATTTCGGGCCAACATGCTCAGGATACCAGTGCGCATGCGCTGGTATGACGGCATTAAGCTCAGCTTGATTTTGGGGAATGATTTGAGCCGCTGTGTGTATGTGTGCGGTTCCTATGAGCCTAACGAATTCAATTACCTTACGAGTTACCTGAAACCTGGGATGGTCGTCGTGGATGCCGGCGCCAATGAGGGGCTTTATTCCTTGTTTGCATCTCGCCATGTAGGGGCCGCTGGGCTGGTGCTCGCTGTGGAGCCTAGTCCTCGGGAGTTGGTGTGCCTGCGTAACAATATCGCACGTAATCACATGTCAAATGTCCGTGTAGTGCCCGTGGCGTTGTCAGATTGCACCGGGCGTACCATTCTGAAACTCGCAGAAGACGAGCATGCCGGACAAAACACGCTTGGTGAATTCGTACACGATATCCAATCTGCCGGGACACACGAAGTTGAGCAAATATCGCTCGACACATTACTGGCGCAGGAAAATGTGCAGCACGTTGACCTGATTAAGGCAGACATTGAGGGCGCAGAGCTGGCCTTACTCGCGGGTGCGCGCGAGACACTGCGACGGTATAAGCCCACTTTGCTCTGCGAGATCTATGGCACCGTGCTGGAATCCCAGGACACGCGTGCTGCACGGATGCTTGAAGTCCTTGATGAGTTCGGCTATCGGCTCTTGAGTTTTGATGATACCACAGGCCTGCCAGTACCTTGGGACCGCCAACAACCGTTGTCACATAACGTCTTAGCGATTCCAGCTTGAAATGGCACAGTTACAGGGGCTCAGACCACAGATCAACTAAACGGGCCGCATTTGTAGCGTCATCCGTGCTGCGGCCCAGCGGTATATAATTCACTCCCTGCTGGCCTGCCAACTCAGCAGCCAAAATGCGCCAACAATCCAGCACGACCATGGTGCCGCCCGGTTTGAGAAAGTCAACGGCTTTCAGAGTGTGGAAGGTTGGGTCGGGGGTGGTGATGACGACGATGTCTGCTTGTCGTAAGGCAGTTGCCGCCGAATCAGCCACCGCGATGTGTCCACTAATCTCGTGGCAGGCTGTCTGATCGACAAGCGGGTCATACGCGACGACCTGGGCACCAGTCGCTGCGAGTGCCTTCGCAACGGTGACTCCCTGCGATTCTTCGAGGACATGCGAATATGGTTTGTAGGCTAGGCCCAGCACAGCAACTGTCGTTCCCGGCCCAATCATGGATTGCAAGCGCGCCACTACTCTGGTAGCCAGGACGCGATTCATTTTGTCCGTTGCCTCGGCTAGTGTCGCCTCGGTATCGAGCGCGCGAGCCATGAAGCCTAAAGCCACATTGTCTCGCGGAAAGCATGGCCCGCCATAGCCTAAAGCCCCGGTGAGATATTTGCGGCCAATGCGACTATCAAGACCGAGGGCACCTGTCACTACGTCCACATCCCCGCCAGGGAGCCGTTCACACAGATCGGCCAGCATATTGGCAAAGGTGATTTTCGTGGTGACAAAGGTATTCAGCGCCACTTTGGTAATTTCAGCATTTTCGATGCTCATGCGGCGACAAGGAGGGGCGTTGGCGGTGATATTGCTATAGCATGCTTCGAGCAAGTCGCCAGAGCGTGCGTCAAATTCGCCTATCAGATTGAAGTCCGGGTACAGAAAATCCCGGATGACACTTCCCAGGGCAACAAATTCCGGGCTGTAACAGAGGCCGAAATCCGGACCGCAGGTTTTCCCTGACTCGCGTTCCAGGATTGGCAACAGGCCGTAACGCGTTGCGCCAGGCAGCACAGTGCTGGTCAAGGCCACGAGATGATACGTACGTTTGTGGGCGAGCGCGCGGCCAATCGCACCAAAGGACGCAGCAGCGTAACGCAGCGAGAACGCTCCGCGTGTATCGCTGGGCGTAGGTACGATGACAAAGGTGACATCAGAGTTGAGGATCGCTTCATCGACATTGAGCGTGGCTCGTAGCTGTTCGCGGTTAGCGGCAATGGTCTCCGTAAGAGCGGTTTCCTGAACCGGAGCGCGACCGCTATTGACAGCTTCGACTGCCTGTGGATTCACATCAACCCCAATCACGTTGAATCCCCGACTGGCAATGGCGGCAGCCATGCTTGCCCCCAGTTTGCCGAGACCAACTACGGAATAATGCATCACCATGTGCTCACGTCCTCTCCGCTCTTCGCCATTTACCTTACTGAAGAGACACTCTGCGGACTCCAGGTTGTGCTAAACATGCTCTGCAGCTCACTCATACGTTCGGGCCAGACCTGCCTTAAGCGAGACGTGGGGTGCCCATCCAAGCACTTATGACAGGCGGGGACTGTCAGTT
>Ga0075428_100008280_pt1 | contig 11527 bp, 11 predicted proteins | sample RhiMetdeltSRZDD2_FD_75291 | JGI IMG/M metagenome (GOLD analysis project Ga0075428, IMG submission 75291) | Populus rhizosphere microbial communities from Tennessee, USA - Rhizosphere MetaG P. deltoides SRZDD2 | ecosystem: Host-associated > Plants > Roots > Rhizosphere > Soil | place: USA...
GAGCCAGAAGCTGCACGCGAGAAACACGCCCTCGCCCGGCGGCAAGCCGTCGATCGACTCGCGGGTGCGGTATCGCTGCACCAGTCCGCCGACCATAAGCTCGCGCTGGATGGCGTGGACCGTCGCGACCATACGCGGATCCGTGGCCGGTAAGAAGCCTGTGATGGGAATCAGCAGCAGCGAAGCGTCCAGCTCCTCGGAGCCATAGCTCTGCACGAAGCAGCCGCGTTCAGCGCTCACCCCCTGGCGGCACACATCATCGTGGATCTCCTGGCGAAGCCGGCGCCAGCGGTCCAGAGGTCCAGGCAGGCCCATGCCCTCGACCATCTTGACCGCGCGGTCGAAGGCCACCCAGCACATGACCTTGCTATAGGTGAAGTGCCGGAGCGGACCTCGCACCTCCCACATCCCTGCGTCGGGCTGCTGCCAGACCTTTTCGAGATGCCCGAGAAGAGCGCGCTGCAGGTCCCATGCGACGTCGTGGCGTGAAAGGCCGACCTTGCAGCCCTGGTACAGGGCGTCCATGACCTCGCCATACACGTCAAGCTGGGTTTGGCAGGTCGCGGCATTGCCGATGCGTACTGGCGCGGAATTCTCGTAGCCCGGCAACTCGCCGATGACGCGTTCCCGCAGATGCCGCTCGCCGGCGATTCCATACATGATCTGCATCTGCGCCGGGCTGCCAGCCACCGCGCGCACCAGCCACTCGCGCCAGGCGCGCGCTTCGTCGTAGTAACCCGCGTCCATGAACGCCAGCAGCGTCAGCGTCGCATCACGCAGCCAGCAGTAGCGGTAGTCCCAGTTGCGCACGCCCCCGATCTTCTCTGGCAGCGAGGTCGTCGGCGCGGCGACGATGCCACCGGTAGGCGCGTAGGTGAGCGCTTTCAGCGTTATGAGCGAGCGGCGCACGGGCTCCGTCCAGGCGCCGCTGATGTTGGAGCGGCCGGCCCACTCGCGCCAGAAACGCTCGGTCTCCCCGAGCGCATCCGCTGCGCTGATTTTTTCAGGTGTCCCGAGGTGCGAAGGCGCGTACGAAAGAACAAAGGGCAGTTCCTCGCCTGCTTTGATCTCAAACTTAGCGACGGTCGTCAGGTCACGTCCCTTGAGCCGGACCGGTGAGCGGAGCACTGCCATGCAGGGCCCGGCGATCGCGCGGATCCCTTTGCCGTCGGGCATCCGGGTGACCCATGGCACCGCATTGCCATAGTCAAATCGCAGCACCAGCTCCATGTCCATCGTTACGCGGCCGCGCAATCCGGTAACGATGCGCACGAGATCGGCCTGCCCATTGCGCACCGGCATGAAGTCGATGAGCTTCGCCGCGGCGCCCTGCTCGGTCTCAAACTCGGTCTCGAGGATCAGGGTGTCACGGCGATAGCAACGACGCGTTCTGGTGACCGGTCCGGCGGGGGCAATGCCCCAGTGCCCATGCTCGGCGCCTCCAAGCAACGCCGCGAAACAGGCAGCGGAATCGAAGCGCGGCCAGCACAGCCAGTCGATCGACCCGTTGCGAGCGACCAGCGCAGCAGTCTGGCAGTCGCCGATCAGCGCGTAATCCTCAATTTTCATGGGCATCTCACGGCATTGGATGCGCTCCAGCTAGCCTGCGTTCCGGGAACGTCCGGCTCACTGCGGTCATCTACTAATCAAGCATTCAATCGACTCAGTGAACGCTACACACGTAAGGACTGCTGACCATGAAGACGCCGGCGAGCATTGCAGGGCATCCCATCCACCCCATGTTGGTTGCGGTTCCGATCGGGCTGTGGATCTTCTCCCTAGTCTGCGACCTGGTGCACCTAGCCGGGGCTTCGAGCGAGAACTGGAAGATCGTCGCGCTGTATACGCTCGCCGGCGGAATCGTTGGAGCCCTGGTTGCCGCGATTCCGGGGTTCATCGACATGCTGTCGCTCCAGCAGCCCATCAAGCGCATAGCGCTGTTCCATATGGGAATCAACCTCACTGTGGTGGCGCTCTATGTCGTGAATTTCTGGCTTCGGTCGCAGGGCGCCCAGAATTCCACCGCGGTGTGGCTTTCGGCGATCGGGATCAGCTTCCTCGTCGTCTCCGGCTGGCTGGGCGGCAAAATGGTGTTCGAGCATGGCGTGGGTGTTGGCCGTGCTTGACGGCGCGCCTCATGGGGCAACCGCGCGCACTTGCGCGCGGGTAATCAGCTTGCTCAGCTCGCGCAGCCAGAGCACCGAGCTCGCTACCGCCGCGCAGACCAGCCAGTCGCCGGGGCTAAGCGCCACAGTCGAGAACGCGTGCTGCAGGAACGGTACATAGACCACCGCCACCTGCAGCACGAGCGAGAGCAGCACCGCGGCCCACAGCCAGCCGTTGGAGAAGAGCCCGGCGAATGCGCTGCGATCGTCGGAGCGCGAATTGAAGACCGTGAATAAGGAGAACAGCACGAGCGTGGTGAAAGCCATGGTCTGCGCGTAGCGCATGTCGCCCGACCCTTCGATCAGTCCGCCCGGCAGGCTGGCGTCGAGCACTAGGAGCGTCCCCGCCGCCATGATGGCGCCCACGTAGAAGATGCCGGCCCACATGCGGCCGGTGATCACGCCCTCGCCTCGCGCGCGCGGTGGCCGGGCCATCGCCGCCGGGCGTGCTGGGTCGATGCCGAGCGCGAGCGCGGGCGCGCCGTCAGTCACCAGGTTGATCCACAGGATCTGCGTGGCGACGAGTGGCAGCGCAACACCGCTTCCCGTGGCCTTCAGGCCGATCGCGTCGGCGAGCACTACGCCGAAGAACATGGTCAGCACCTCGCCAATGTTGGACGACAGCAGGTAGCGCAGGAACTTGCGGATGTTGGAGAACACGGCACGGCCCTCCTCCACCGCTGCGACGATGGAAGCGAAATTGTCGTCTGCCAGCACGATGTCGGCAGCCTCCTTCGACACGTCGGTGCCAGTGATTCCCATCGCGACGCCGATGTCCGCGGTTTTGAGTGCGGGGGCGTCGTTCACGCCGTCTCCCGTCATCGCTACGACCGCGCCTCCGCTCTGCAGCGCCTTAACGATGCGCAGTTTGTGCTCGGGGTTCACCCGCGCGAAGACGGACACCTCGAGCACCGTGCGCCTGAGAGCTTCGTCGGACATCGTCTCGAGCTCCGCGCCGCTGACTGCGCGCCGATCTAAAGCAATGCCCAGCTCCGCAGCGACGACTGCGGCTGTTGCCGGATGATCGCCGGTGATGACGATCGGGCGTATCCCGGCAGTCTTCGCGCGCGCCACCGCCTCCTTGGCCTCGGCGCGCGGCGGGTCCATCATCGCGATCAGCCCGGCGAACACCAGCTCGTGCTCCAGGTGCTCGTCGAGTTCCTCGGTGTCAAGCGTGCGCACGGGAAGCAAGCGGAAGGCGACGCCTAGCGTGCGCAAGGCTTCGCCGGCCAGCGCGTCGTTGCATTGGAGGATCTCGGCACGGCGCGCGTCGTCCAATGGCCTCGCCTGGTCTCCGATCAATTCGTGCGAGCAACGCGCGAGCAATACACCGGGCGCGCCCTTGGTGAAGACGCGAAGGCGCCCTTCGCGCTCGGCGTCGGCATGGACGGTCGTCATCAGCTTGCGCGCGGAGGAAAACGGAACCTCCCCGAGACGCTGGAAGCGCGCGTCGAGCGCTTCTTCCTCGAGCCCTGCCTTGTGTGCCGCCACGAGGAGCGCGCCTTCGGTGGGATCGCCCTGCACCGTCCATCGGCCGTCCCGTTCCTGCAGGACGGCGTTATTGGCGCGATCGCCGACCGCGAGCGCGCGCTCGAGCTCCATTCGTGCGTTCCCGGCGGGGACGTCCACGTCGCCATGTGGCGCGTACCCGCTGCCGCCGAAGCTCACCCGTGCGCTTGCCGTGACCACGACACGCACCGTCATCTCGTTGCGGGTCAGCGTGCCGGTCTTGTCGGAGGCGATGACCGTCGCCGAGCCAAGGGTCTCGACCGCGGCAAGGTGGCGCACGATGGCGTTGCGCTTCGCCATTCGCTGCACGCCCAGTGCAAGCACCGCCGTGACCACTGCCGGCAGGCCTTCGGGCACCGCGGCCACCGCCAGCGCCACGCCCAGGATGAGCACTTCGAAAAGCGCCGCCACGCCGCGGATTTCCTCGACCAGAAGAATCGTACCGATCATCACCACGGCGATAGCAATGACGACGATGCCGAGCAGCCTGCCAACGCGCGCGAGCTCCTTCTGCAGCGGCGTGGTCTCGGCAGGGGTCGCCTTCAACATGCCGGCAATGTGCCCCATCTCGGTTTGCATTCCGGTGGCGGTGACGAGAGCCCTGCCGCGCCCGTAGGTAGCCGCGGTGCCGCTGAACACCATGTTGCGCCGGTCGCCGAGCCCAGCCTGCGCGCCGAGCGCGGCGGTGTCCTTCGAGACCGGCATGCTCTCGCCGGTGAGCGCCGCTTCGGCGGTCTGCAGCGCCGTGGACTGAATCAGGCGCGCGTCGGCAGCGACCTTGTCGCCCTCCTCGACCAGCAGGATGTCACCCGGCACCACATCCGTGGCGGCGATGCTCTGCCGCACGCCGCCGCGAACCACGGTGGCGTGCGCCGCTGACATGCGCCGCAACGCCGCCACCGCTTGCTCGGCACGCGACTCCTGGATGTAGCCCATCAGCGCGTTCAGCAGGACGACCGCGAGGATGGCTATCGCCTCGTACGGAAGCGCGGACTCGCGTTCGAGCAGCCACAATGCGGCCGAAATCGCGGTCGCGACCAGGAGCAGGAGGACCAGCGGATCGGCGAACTGAGCGAGGAATTTCTTCCAGCCGGGCGCCGACCTGTGCGCGGTAAGCTCGTTCGGCCCGTAGCGCGCGAGCCGCACCCGCGCCTCGTCCTCCGTCAGCCCGGTTCGCGCATCGCTCGCCGAGGCTCGCAGTGCTGCCTCCGCGGAGAGGCTATGAAAGGGATGAGCGGTGGTCAGGACGCGGCCTATGCCGCCGCTTCAGCGGCCGAGCGCTGTCTTTACGAACTGGACTAGCTTTGGCGTGGGCCGCGCAGCTCACGCAGCACCGCTTCCACCCGCTGCCATGTCTTTGCCTGCTCCAGATCGCCCATCTTACGACTCGCCTCAGCCCTCGCAGCGGCGTTCGCGATGGCCTTCGCGCCCTGAGTTTCAAAAAGATGGCGTGCTACTGCGGAAACGTCTGTCGCATTCATCATGTCGTCCTCCAAGAAAAGGGTCAATCGAAAAGACGCTCAAGCGGCTTTGCCTCCGGGGTCGCGGCTTAAGCCGCGCGCAGTTCGCGGTTGCGGCTCGTGCCGAGGATGCGCAGCGTGAGCGGCGCGCTCCCGGGCACGTCGACGTCGACGAGCGAACCTGTCGAGCGCCCGATCAGGGCGCGGCCGACGGGCGACAGCACCGAGATGCGGCCGAGCGCCGCGTCCGCCTCGACCGGATGAACCAGCACGACGGAACGGCGCGTGCCGCGCGGCTCGTGCCGGTAGGTCACGGTGGAGTTGAGCGCAACGCGATCCTCGGGAAGCTCTTCCTCCGGCACGAGCCGCGCTTCCACAAGGAGGTCGGCCAACGCGTTGGCGGCCGCCGCTTCCAGCTCGTGTCGGCGGCGCCGTTCGCCCAGCATGAGCGCGAGCACTTCTGCGTCGCGCACCGAAACGATCAGTTCGTAGTACTTCATCGTTACCTCCATGAAGAAAGAAGCTCGGAAACCGCGAAGAGCGCGAAGCCCGAACCGACGATCACCGCATGCTCAAATCCCAGGCCGCCGCCGTGCACCAGCACGTCAAGAACCGACATTGCGACGAGCCCGAGACCCGCTACGCTTGCAAAGCGCGAAAAATCAAATCTAGGCATGGTCACCTCTCCCCGCATCCGCCGCTGCGGAAACCGCGAGCAGAGCAAGACCGAAACCGCCGACGATGACATGCACCAGGTTCGGCGATCCGGCGCCGACAACGATGTCGAGAACCGGCATCGCAAGGAGCAACATGCCGGCGAAAAGCGCGCTAAGCGCAATACGAAACTTAAGCATTCCCGCCTCTAAAGCGTTCGAGGAAAAAGGACGCGCGACATCGCAGCCGCGCTACGCGCGGACGGTCGCAAGCTGAAACGAGACGGAATCCCGGTAAGCCGGCGCTAGGCCGCTACCGGGCTAGCCAAGAAAGACGAGAGTGCCTGGGCTGACGAGCGTGCGCGCCGGCACCGCGAATGCGGTGACGCTCGTGGAGATCGCATTGTTGAAGAAGCGCGCCATGATGTGTCCGACCATAGCATAGAAAAAAAATAAAGCAAGCCGCGCTGATGGATCACCGAGCTCTACGCGCGAGCTTCGCTTCGTAGTCGACCCAGTCGTACTGCCGGCCGTCGCGGCGACGGCCGGTGTGCAGCACGCGATGACAAGGCACCGCGAAGGCAAACCAGCTGCGCGAGCAGGAGCTGGCGACCGCGCGGATCGCCTTCGGCGCACCGATCGCTTTCGCGATCCGTGAATAGGTTGACGTCTCGCCGAAGGGGATCTTGCGCACCTCGTGCCACACGCGCTGCTGTAGATCGGTGCCGCGGATGTCGAGCGGCAGCGGGAAAGGCCGAAACGGCGCCGCGATGTACCGGCGGACTTTTGCGACCGTGGCCCTGCTGCCTTTCTCGTCGCGCACCAGGTTCGCCTTGGGAAATCGCGCGCGGAGGTCGCGGATGAGCCGCGACTGTGTGTCCCGCACCATGATGGAGACGATTCCCTTATTGCTTGACGCGACGAGCAGTGCGCCGAGCGCGCAGCGGCCGGTGCCGTAGCGGATGGTTTCCGGCGCCCTGCGGGTGAGCGGACCGTCCCTGAACATGCGGTAAATTGTCGCTCATGCCGATCATCGACTCGCAGGTCCACGCTTACGAAGCGAACACCCCAAAGCGGCCGTGGCACAGCGTGCCGAACTGGCCACCGCACGTCACCGGCGACGAGATGGTCGCCGCGATGGACAAGGTGGGGGTCGATGGCGCGATCTTCATCTCCGCCTTCTCGCTTTACCAGTACGACGCAAGCTATGCGGTCGAGGTACAACGCAAGCACCCGGGCCGCTTCGCGATCATCAAGCCTGTAAATCCCGCGGATCCGGCAGTCGGTGACGTGATCGCCGAATGGAAGAAGCAGCCGGGCGCGGTGGCCGTGCGCATCATGATGACCACGCGCGAAGCAGGCCTGCGGCCCGACGATCCCGGCGTCGACCGCATCGCGCGCGAAGCCGCGCGGCACGGCTTTCCGGTCAACGTGCTGTTCTGGGGAAACATCGAGGCGGGCGCGGCCCTCATCGACCGCCATCCCAATACCCGCTTCATCATCGACCACATGGCGATCATGCAGCCGCGCACCCCGCCGGCGCCGCCCGAGCCGTGGGCGGATCTGCCGAAGGTCCTTGCGCTGGCGAAGCGTCCCAACGCGCTCATCAAAGTGAGCGGCGCCTGCACCCTCTCGCGCCAGCCCTATCCGTTTCCCGACATTTGGGACCCGCTCGCACGCCTATTCGATGCCTGGGGCTTCGAGCGCTGCCTTTGGGGTACGGACTGGACTCGAGCCTTCGCCGTCGTGAACTACGAGCAGGCGGTCGAACCTTTCCTCAGGACCGACCGGCTGAGCGAGAGCGAGCGCGCCATGCTGATGGGCGGCGCCTGCGCGAAAGCGTACGGCTGGTCGCCCAGCAAGGCCTAGACTCAAGCCGGACCGAGCGCCCTCCTCCTTATAGACGTGGCCGTAAGGCGCGCCGGCTTCTTGATGTAGGCGCGAGTGAGTTCCTCGGCCGGCATCGGCTTTGCGAACAGGTGACCCTGAGCCTGTTCGCAGCGAAGCATCTGCAGCAGTCTCGCCTGTTCTTTCGTCTCGACGCCCTCGGCAACGACGGTCAGCGCCAGGCTTTGCGCCATCTCGATGATCGTGCGCACGATGGTCGCGTCGGTCTTGTCGCGCGCCATCTCCTTCACGAAGGAGCGGTCGATCTTGAGCGCGCTGAGCGGAAAGCGCGTCAGGTAAGCAAGGCTCGAGTAGCCGGTGCCGAAGTCGTCGATGGCGATGCGAAAGCCACTCTTGTTCAAAGCGCGCACGATGCGCGTGGCCTGTTCCGGGTCCTGCATGAGGTGGCTCTCGGTGAGCTCGAGCTCGATGAGCTGCGGGTCGACGCCCGCCGCGGCCACCACTGCGCGGATGCTCGCGTCGAGATTTTGCTGCCGTAACTGGCGCGCCGAAAGATTGACAGAGATGGGCAGCGAGCCGAGACCCGCCGCCTGCCAGGCCCTGACGTCGGCGCAGGCGCGTCCGATCGCCCACTCGCCGACCGGCACGATGAGCCCCGTCTCCTCGAGGATCGCGATGAACTCGTCCGGCAGGACGAGCCCGCGCTCGGGATGGCGCCATCGCAGCAGCGCTTCGGCTCCGCTCAGCTTGCCGCTGGCCAGCTGGAACTTCGGCTGGTAGAAGAGCGCGAACTCGTTGCGCTCGAGGGCACGGCGCAGCTCGGCGCCGAGCTGCACGCGCGCTCTGGAGCGCTGGTTGATCTCGGCGGTGTAGAACTGATAGCTCGTGCGCCCGGACTTTTTCGCGCGGTACATCGCAGCGTCAGCGGCGCCGATCAGCGTCTGCGCATCCTCACCGTCGGCCGGAAAGGCCGCGATGCCCACGCTTGCCGTGACGAAGACCTCGGTGCCGTCGATGTCGACGGCTTCACTGAGGTGCTCGATGACCTTCTGGGCGACGAGGGCGGCGTCTTCCGGCTGGCTCAGCTCTGCGAGCACGATGGCAAACTCGTCGCCGCTGATGCGCGCGACCGTATCGCCCGTGCGCACGGCAGCCTGCAGCCGCATCGCGACCTCCTTGAGGAGCACATCGCCGCCGGCATGGCCGACGGTGTCGTTCACGGCCTTGAACCCGTCGAGATCGATGAAAAGCACCGCGAGCTGCGAGTGCCGCCGCTTCGCCTGGGCGATCATCTGGGCGAACCGGTCGGCGAGCAATGCGCGGTTGGGAAGGCGCGTCAGCGGGTCGAACTGCGCGAGGTAGGACAGGCGTGCCTCGCTGTCGATGCGCTGCAGCGCCGTCGTCAGTACGCTCGAAATCGCGTGGACGAAACTCACTTCTTCGTCGCCGAACCGGGCTGCCGGATCGTACGAGACGCAAAACATGCCGCGCATCTTGTCGTCCGCGCGCACCGGGACGATCGCCGCCCGGCTTGCATATCCGGCCCAGGCGAAAGGCAACTCACTCGCGTGCGCGAACGCGACATTGCGCGAGCGCATGACCTCGAGTAGCGGATTGTCGGGCTCGCAGATCAGCGTGGCTGGACCGACTCCCTGCGTTTCACCCGAAACGACGGCGCGCAGCACCAGGTCGCTGCCGCCGGGTTCGATGTCGATGTAGGCGACGGCTTCCACGCCGAGAGCCTCGAAGATGGCGCCGGCGGCTTTCTGCATGAGCGCCGCCGGCTCCAGTTCGACGAGCGCCTCCTGACCGAAGCGGGCCAGGCTGCGGAAGCGTCCTTCGCTCTGACGCAAGGCGGCTTCGGCGACCCTGCTTTCACGCAGCGAACGGGAAGTGCGCGCCTGCATCGTCGCCAGGCGGACCATCCGCATGAGCGTGAGCTCGGTGAGATCGTCCTTCGGAAGGAACTCGAACGCGCCGCAACCGAGCGTTGCGTCGCGCAAATGAGGCTCCCGATCCGCCGTCATGGCGATGACCGGGCATGCCACGGCATCGATTAAGCGTCTTACGGTCGCCGCACCGTGGGAGTCCGGAAGATGGAGGTCGCTCACCACGAGGTCGACGTCCACCTGGGCGAGTACCGCAAGCGCGTCGGAGAGCGTGGCGGCGCTGTAGAGGTCGATCTCGGCGTAGGAGATGCGCCGCAAATACGTGCCGACGATCTCCACGCTGATGGGATCGTCCTCAATCAGGAGGATTCGTACGGCCGGCCTGACCGGGGTCGTGCGTTCGGCGAAGTCGGCACCGGGTCGCATGCAGCATTGTGAGGCGTTCTCCGGCGAGCTCGTCTCGTCCGGACGTTAAGAATGTTCAGCCGTCAGGCAGGCTACGGATTTGAACTTTCTTGACGAAGGCCAGCGTGACGGATTCGTCTATCGGAGCAGCGCCGCGATTCTCTCGGCCGTAACGCGCGCTTCGTCTTCCAGCGGCCTTGAATAGCCCACGGGGATGCGCGGCGCGGCGAGGCGCTTCACCGGCACGCTTAGCTCTTCGGCGACGGTGGCGGCGATCTCCGCGCCGAAGCCGGCGGCCTGCACCGCTTCGTGCACCACGAGCAGGCGCCCGGTTTTCTTCACCGAGGCAAAGACCGTTTCGCGATCCCAGGGCCAGAGCGTGCGCAGATCGATGATCTCGACGGACTTCGATGTCTTCGCTTCGAGCGCCGCGTGCAGCGTGCGCGACCAGGTGACGAGCGTGAGGTCCGTGCCCTCACGGACCACCCGGGCGCGGCCAAGCTCCGCGGGCCGGGCTTCCACTTCACCCTGCAGACCCCAGAGCTCCTTGTGCTCCATGTAGATCACCGGATCGCCGCAGTCGATCGCGGCGCGCAGCAGCGAATAGTTATCCTGCGGCGTCGCCGGCGTGACGACGACGAGGCCGGGAATGTGCGCGAACCACGCTTCCAGGCTTTGCGAGTGCTGCGCGGCCGAGCCGCTCCACAGGCCGATCGGCATGCGGATCACCATCGGCACGCGACCCTGCCCGCCGAACATGTAGCGCGCCTTGGCGGCCTGATTGACGACTTCGTCGGTCGCGCAGAGCGCGAAGTCGACGACGCGCATCTCGACCACGGGTTTCAGGCCCGCGAGCGCCATGCCGACGCCCGCGCCGACGATGGTGGCCTCGGAGATCGGCGTGTCGATCACCCGCGCCGCGCCGAATTCGTGCTGCAGGCCGCGGTACTGCTGGAACACGCCGCCGCGGCCGACGTCCTCGCCGACCACCACGACGTTTGCATCGGCCTTCATCGCATCGCCCACCGCCGCGCAGGCAGCCTGCGCATAGCTCATCAGCGCCATTGCGCGGTCCCCGTGTCCTGAATGTCGAGGTAGGCCTCGCCCTTCTCCGGCCAGGGCGCGGACGCCGCGACATCGACGGCGCGGCGCACCTCGGCTTCCGCTTCTTTTCTTATCCGAGCGGCGGCTGCGCCATCCAGCGCCTCCTCGGCGATGACCAAGGGATCGTTCGCCAGCGCGTTCGATACCTCGGCGCTGTCGCGGTATGCCGCGGCGTCGACCGAGACGTGGCCTTTGAAGCGATAGGTCACCGCGTGCAGGAAGCGCGGTCCCCTGCCGTTGCGTACGTCGGAAAGGAGCCTTCGGGCTTCAGCATCTACCGCAAAGACGTCATTGCCGTCCACGCGTACCCCGGCGACACCGATCGCGCGCGCCCGCGCAAGCGCGCCCTCGCCCGCCGTCATTGCGTCGGTCGCGGTGGTCGCCGACCAGCGGTTGTCCTCGCACACGAAAAGCACCGGCAGCGCGTGGATCGCCGCCCAGTTGAGCGCCTCGAGGAACGGTCCGCGGTTGATCGCGCCGTCGCCGAAGAAGCA
>Ga0075428_100008281_pt1 | contig 11527 bp, 8 predicted proteins | sample RhiMetdeltSRZDD2_FD_75291 | JGI IMG/M metagenome (GOLD analysis project Ga0075428, IMG submission 75291) | Populus rhizosphere microbial communities from Tennessee, USA - Rhizosphere MetaG P. deltoides SRZDD2 | ecosystem: Host-associated > Plants > Roots > Rhizosphere > Soil | place: USA...
GATGCGGTACTTGGTCAACGCGCCGAGCGTGATGTTGTATTCGCCGTTCGGCAGCTGCTCGACCTCGTTGATTACGCCCGCAACCCCGATCTGAAACACCGACGGCGAGCGGTCGTAATCCTTCTCGTATCCTGGCCGCAGCAACACCATACCGACAATGCGATTGCCTTTCAGCGCGTCGGCAATCATCGCTTTGTACCGCGGCTCGAAGATGTGAAGTGGTACCGACATCTCCGGAAAGAGCATCACGTCTTCGAGCGGAAAAATCGGAATCGTCTCGGGAAGCTTGTCTTGCGCCGCTGCAGCCGAAGGGATGGCGGTGAGCAGCAGAATGAGGTACAAGAAACGCCACCTACCGCGAACTACCAACCAGGAGAGTTGCATGCGCAAAGTCGCCATGACGCTTCTGACCTTTGCTCTCGGCGCCATCTTTGCCGTTCTGTTCCTGAACGGCAGAAACGTCGAGGGACAGGCACAACCAGCCGCGGCAGCCGGCGGCTTTTCCGCCGTGCCGAATGCTGTCGGCACGCAGGATGTCACGGGACCCTACGAGGTCGTCAAGGGCTGGCCGAAGGACATCTCCACGCTGCCGGGCAACCAGAAATGGACCTACGGCGCGGGCGAGAGCGTCTTCGCTGAGAGCCCGAATCGCATCTACGGCCTCTACCGCGGCGAGCTGCCGAATATTCCGCCGCCCAAGGCAGTCAAGCTGCCCCAAGTCGGGCCGAGCATCAGCTTCCCTGTTGCAGGCTTCTGGCGCGACGCGACGGTCGCATCGCTTCCGGGCACCGGCGGCACCGACCAGGACGTAAGGAAGTGGCTCACCTCATGGGAAGGGCGGGACGACGAGCTGGGCATCAAGGGACCACCCTACTGGAAAGTCGGCGTCGACGCTCAGTGGGAAAACTGCCTCGTCGTCTACGACGGCCAGGGCAACATCATCGAGACGTGGAAACAGTGGGACAAACTCTTCCGCCGCCCGCATTCGATCTATATCAGTCCGTACGACATGCAAAAGCGCGTGTGGGTCGTCGACGACAACATGCAGGCGATCTACGTCTTCACGCACGACGGCAAGCAATTGCTGCAGACGATCGGGACCCCGGAGCACGAAGGCGCCGACGCGATGCACTTCAACCGTCCGACGTACCTGGACTGGTTGCCTGATGGCACCTTCTTCGTCTCCGACGGCTACACCGGCACGCGCGTAGCGAAGTTCGACAAGAACGGAAAGTTCGTCGCCCAGTGGGGCATCAAGGGCAACCCTCCCAACGAGAAGCGTCCGGGCTACATGAACAACGTGCACGGCATCGCCGTCGATCCGACGAACCGCCACGTGTTCGTCAACGATCGCAACAACCACCGGATCCAGGTGTTTGATGAAAACGGAAAGTACGTTTCCGAGTGGCACATCAATGCGGACCCGTCGAGCCTGCACCTGCTCTACATCGGTCAGGACCGCAATGTCTGGACCTTCGATCGCAGCACGAACAAGATGGTCAAGTATGACCAGCAGGGGCGCCTGCTCTATGCGTGGGGCACGATGGGCAGCTTCCCGGGCGGCCTCTGGGGCGTGCACGGGATCAGCGTCGATTCCGACGGCAACCTGTATGTGGCGGAGGTCGACAGCGGGCGCGTGCAGAAGTTCAAGCCGCGGCCGGGCGCCAATCCGGCGTATCTCGTGGCGAAACCGGTGAAGCCGGTTTGGACGAACGCGACGAATTAGGGACTGGGGACTGGCCCCAGACCCTATTGCTGCGGCGGCGTCGTCGAGACGCTGATCGTCAGGCGCTTCATATACTTCACCGGCTTACCGTCCAACGTCGCCGGTGTGTACTGCCACTTCTTCGCAGCCGAAATGACCATCCCGTCATAGCTCATATCGATGCTGACCGGCATCGTCGGCGTCTGCACGGCGCCGTTTTCGTCGATGACAAACTGCACGACGCCCTGCAGCGGACGGGTCACGTTGGCCGGGTACTTCGGCACGCGCTGCACCACCGCCACCGGTGGCAGCACGTCGCGATCTTCTGCCGTATAGACGGCCTTCACGGGACGAACTGGCTTGGGCACGTCCGCCACCACTTTCGGCGCGGGAGCTGGCGGGGGTGTCGACTTCACTGCGAGATCCCGGAAGCCGGCAGACAACGTCTTGATGTCGGAGAGCGGAGGCGCGCCGGCGGCGGCGGCGATGTCGGGATCGCCGATGCTCTTGAGGACTTCTGCAAATCCCGTCGACGCCGTCGCCCAGTCCTGCTTGTCAAATGCCGCTTTCGCCTCGGCGTACTTCTGTTGAATCACCGATGGAAGAATCCGGCGGCGCGCGGTCTGGAATGCGGTTTCGACACGCGGCGACAGCTCTTCGTCACCAGCGCGGTAGAGCGGATCGCGCAGCAGCATCGCTTCGATCACCTTGTCAGCCTCTGTCGTCTTGCCGAGCGCAAAGAGGCACAGCGTGCGATAGAGGTCGATTGACTGACGCTCCTCCAGGCTCTTCTGGCCGTTCGACAACGTCCCCAGCATCGCGAGCGCATCATCGTAGGAGGCGGAGACGTACAGGTCACGTGCGGCGGCAAGGCTTGCGTCGGCGGCGTAGGCGGTAACCGGACCCGCGACCGAGATCAGCAAAGCGGACGCACAGATGATGTTCCTCATTTCTTCCTCATGTCGACGCTCAAGCGAGCGGGACTATTGGCCGTCACCGTGGCGGTGAAGCGCTGTTCTCCGAGCTGCGGGTGCCGGAAGATGACTTCGTGCGTGCCGATCGGGACCGAAGTGTTGCCGACGGGCGTCTCGCCCAGCTCTTTGCCGTCGAGCGTGACGTTGGCCCACGGTGTCGCGTTAATCGCGATCGTTCCCATCGGCCAGTCCGGTCTCAGCCGCGCGACCTGTCCGGGCGTAACCTGAATCGACTGCGTTGTCCGGTAACCGAGCGCTTCGTTCGTGACCTCGAAGTCGTGACGTCCTGCTGCGACCATAATCCGGTCCGTGCGGCTCGTGCCGAGCAGACGGTCGTTCTCGAAGATCTGCAGCTCCGCCGGCGCCGTGATCGAAATCCATCCTGAAACCGGTGCTCCCTGCGGCGCCTTCATCGGCACCACGAGCGACGCTGTTGCACCTGGCTGAATCGTCACGTCTTCGTTCACCGATCCGAGATCGTTTTGAAGCACGACGACGTGGCTGCCGGGCGCAAGGTCTTTCACGGTCACCGGCGATGTGCCGCGCGTCTGTCCGTCGACGACCACTCGCGCACCCGGCGGGTCGGTGCGTACCTGCAGATCGCCTGTTCCCGCCGCGGCCTTCGGCATCTCGATGAACTGCGAGAGCTGCTGATTGGCCGTGACATTGACCGTCATCGTTCGGCGAACGCCGTCCTTCGTCGACAGTTCAATCGTGTGCGGGCCTGTTTTCAGAGTGGCGGTGACCGGCGTCGCGCCGTGCGCTTCGCCGTCGATCACCACAGCGGCGCCTGCCGGGTCGGTGTTCACGACGACTGTTCCGGTTACGGGCGCTGTCGTGGCCGGAGCGGAGAAATAGCGCCGTGCGGCAAATACGCCACCGGACATCAGGGCGACAACCACGACGGCGGCTGCAATCAGACGCGGCCGGCTACTGGCGCTTTCGCGTGCAGCTGCGGCCCAGGGGGATACATGTGTGTCCCGCCTTTCAGAGTCGTCGTCGCGGCTCGTTCTCGACGAGGGAGCGCCCAGTCGTGACGATTCACTGGGGAACGCGGAGGCCAGCGACGGCGCCGGTTCCACGATGCGGACCGGTGCAGGTGCTGGTGCCGGTGTCGCCTTTTTTTCCTTGTCGGCAACAGCGGTCGGAGCAGGCGTGTTTGACGGCGATTCTGCAGTCGTCTTCGCTTGAACGGGTGCAGGAGCGGGCGACGGCGGCGGTGTCGTCACGAGCGTCGGGCCGTACACAAGAGTGGGACCGGTCACAGGCGTCGAACGCGAGGGTTCAACGAGGCCGTACTCGCGCGGGAAGGCGTCGAGCTTATCGGCCGACGGCGCGATGCCCGCGGCTTTCAATCCGACGTCGAACGCGTCGCGTGCTTCGACGCAGGATGCGAACCAGCGCGTCGGCTCGAGGGACAGCGCCTGTGAGAGCCAGTTGCGCAGCCATTCGGGAATCGCCTCGAAGCTGCCGCCAAGACCAAACGTGCCGTTGGCGAGCGAAGAGATCTTTTCCGGATATTCGTCGTCAGTGATCGGCCGCCCCAGCACGAGCGCGAGCGCGATCATGCCGACCTGCGCGACGTCGGCGCGCCGATCGAGCAGCGGCGCCGTGACGGCCATCGGCAGCGCGATGCGAAGCTCTTTCCAGTAGCGTTCCGGCGAATGCCGGAGTTGGCCGAGCGCCGCGCCAAGGACATGTTCGACGATCACGAGATTGCCGTCCGGTGTGACAACGATGCGCTCGGCGGCGAGGGTGCCATGGCAGGCGTCAGGTGCATCGCCGTGCAGTTCCGCCATCGCGCCGAGGATTTGCTGGACGAAATAGAGGGCGGAGTCGATATCGAGCGGGAGCAGGTTCTGCTCCGCCACCGCGAGCATCCTCGACAGCCTTACGCCGGGAACGGCCTTGGAGACGATGGCGAGCTTGGCGCCGTCAGGCACGTGCTCGAGGTCGAGCACCCGCGCAAAGCTTTCGCTGCGGATGTGCGCGAGCCTGTTGATCCGTTCCCTGATGAGGAACTCGAAGGATGGAATGGACGCGAAGGTGTCGCGTAAGACCAGGACGTCGAGGGGTCCGTCAGATCCGTCCCGCCGGTATCTCGTGCCGAGGCCGTCCTTGAAGAGGGCCTGGCGCGGCTCGTGGGCGCGCGCGGCGTTTGTTTCCATACGCGCCGCCTGGACCAAGCGGCGTGCCAGCTCGGGATACGCCAGAATCGCGCGTGTGCGACGAAAAACGATCGATCGCTATTTCAGAATTGTTTGTCGATTCCAAATTCCGTTGTTGCGTTCGCTGCGTTTCACGCCGTGGCTTGGGCCCTCACTTCACGGTCTCCATCCCCTTGGCTTTGTAGGTCGCCGCGGCTGCAGGACTCTTCATGAACGTGATCAAGGCAGCGGCCGCCGGCGAGCCCGCCCCTTTCGCGGACGGCGCCGCAGAGAAGCCGATGTAGGTCTGAAACTCGGATGGAATTGGTCCGGCGAGCGCCACACCCGGCTCGGGAAGAATTTCACTGATCAGCGTCAGCACCAGATCCGATTCGCCCTTTCCTACCGAAGCAGGTGCGGCGCCCGCGGCGGTCAGGTGTGACTTCGTGTGCAACTGACTCGCGATTCCCAGTTGCTCGAACATCCGGTCGATGCCGGGGCGGCTCGCGCCGGCTTCGGTGTAGGCAATCGACTTCGCGTTGAGGAGCGACTGCTTGATACCGGTCGCTGTCCCGACGTCCGGCTTCGGCGCCCCCTTGCGATAGCCGACGCCGATTCCGACCCTGGCGAGCCTCGCGCGCTGCGCCTGCGAAATTTTCCCCGCCTTGATCAGCGCATCAATGGCATCGTCGGTCAGGATGGCGACGTCGAACGCCTCGCCCTTTTTTATGCGCTCGCGCAGCGCGGCCGCCGTGCTGAAGTCTATCGACAGCCCGCTGCCGGTCGCCTTTTCCAACTGCGGCTTCATCTCCTCGATAGCCGCCTTTACGCCGTTTGACGCGAGCACGCGGAGGTCGGCGGCGTGCGCGGCTGCCGCATCGGTCAGCGCAATTGCCAACGCCATCACAAGCATCGCTGGAAGTTTTCGCATCATGTCGCGCCTCGTGAATTTGGTACTCCGAAGAATCTTCCTCTACTTCAGTGCTATACAGGAATCAAACGCGGGACAGCGAAAGGTGACTTCACGATTGTAAGTTTTCACGCGGTCCAGCGTTTATCACAAAAGGCATTCAATTAGTCGGGTGTTCGTCTGCCCGCGTGTGATATAAGGAGCGCCTCGCTGAAGACCTTAGAGGTTTCCGAGTCCTTTTTCGGGGAGCACTGCACGATGTGTGCGGAACAGCGGCGCTCATTAGTTGCCGCGCTCCTTCCCGCAACCATCGTCTCTGCTGAGAGATGAACCCCGTTTGCTAATCGCGACCGACGACATCGAAGGATGTGCGGCATTGTGCGTCCGAGCGGACGGGAGACGGTGAGAGGCACACGATGGCTGAATTGTGTTGGAGCGACGCTCAGTGGCAGAGGGTGAAGGATGCGGTCACGGAAGCATTCGGGAGGGCAAGCATTGCCAGCGCATTCCTCCCGATGTACGGGCCGCTTCCGGGCAGCGCGGAGATTGTGCGGAACGAACGCCTCGTGCAACCAGCCGGGACACCTCCGACGCTCCGACTCGACGCAGATCATCCTGATGTGAACGTCAAGCTCGTCAACGTAACGGTCAATGTGTCGTTGTCGAGCGAACAGGTTGCTGACGAGACGTTGTCGAATGCACTGTTCGCCTTTCGGCGTGCCGCGAACATCCTTGCTCAGGAAGAGGACCGGGTCGTCTTCGAAGGGGTTGGCCAAAGCCCGCGCGGTCAAGACTCTGTGTACGTCGTGAATAATCCACCTCCGCAGCGCGGATTGGCTGACCTGTCTGGGAGGCGCCGATTCGCCAGCTTCGATCCACCGCCATTAGGCACCCAGCTCGGACCACTGGTTTTAGCAGCGATCGTGAGAGCGATAAACACACTGGAAGAAAACCTGAACCCCGCCCCCTTCGCCTGTGTTCTAGGCAACACACTCTTTCAAGCTGTGTATGAACCGACAGGCTCGCTTGTTCTTCCGTCTGACAGGATCACTCCCTTACTAAAGGGGGGACCTTTACTGCGTTCGGGAAGGATGCCAGACACCGCGGGTGTTGTAGTTTCTCTCGCCGGCAACGCTCTGGACGTCGTCGTCGGAACGCCGCCTACGGTCCAATTCTTACAACGGACTAATGCCGCAAGATTTCTGTTTCGCGTCTACGAGCGCTTCGCTTTGCGGATTAGGGACACAGTCAGGCCACCGGTCGCTGGGTTCCGGCTTCGACCCAGCGCGGCGGATAGAAACGCCGAACGGCAACAGATAAGACTAGTTGCTGCAGAAAGGGACGCGGCGCGAACGATCCAAGAAAACCAAAACTTGCTTTGAAAAGCGCACAAGGCGCTAAGGGGATTATCAATATGACTGCAACGAACGCCGCGACGGATGCGGCGACAGCTGGGGAAGAGGCTCTTACACACGCTGATAAAGCACTGCAGAAGTTGCAAGATCTTATTGCCAAAATGAACGGTCCGCTCTCGCCCGCTCAAGTCAAAGAGGTCGATGATCAAGTAGCCGTGGTGAAAAAACACGCGGATGACGCTCTCAAACATGCTGGACAAGCGGCTCAGGCTGCGATAGCGGCTAACACGGCGGAAGATGATGATGCGGCAGATAGAGCGCGTGATACAGCGAGTCGCGCTCAAGAAACGCTCAAAAAAGCGCAGAACCTTGCCGCTCAGAGGAAAGCCTTGAAATAAAAATCTCGATGGCGGCGGGCCAAGGTAGGCCAAGGCGACCTGAGCCGTGAACACGAAGGTCATCATCCTCGGCGGCGGCATCGCGGGGCTCAGCGCGGCCCACGAGCTGATTGAGCGCAACTTCGACGTCGAGGTCTACGAACTTCTATCGATTCCCGGCGGTAAGGCCCGCAGCTTTCCGGTGCCCGGAACCGGAAAGGAAGGCCTTGGAGATTTGCCGGGGGAGCACGGCTTCCGGTTCTTCCCCCGCTTCTACCGTCATGTCACCCACACGATGAGCCGAATCCCGTGCGGCTCTGGAACCGTCGCGGACAATCTGGTGGACACGACGCGATGTCAGTTGAACCGCTTTGGCCGACAACCCGTCAATCTGATCGCCCGTTCGCCTCGCACGATGACCGACGTACGCGCGGCACTGGAGGATGTCAGCCGGTTCCTCAACGGCGACCTCAATCTGACACACGACGACTTGCGATTCTTCGGGTCAAAGGTGTGGCAAATCGTCACATCGTGCCGGGAGCGGCGCGAGAACGATTACGAAAAGATGGCCTGGTGGGAGTTCATCGGCGCTGAGAACCGATCGCCCGCCTACCAAAAGCTGCTCGGACACGGCATCACGCGGTCGCTTGTCGCGGCCAAGGCGCACGAAGCGAGCACGAAGACGATCGGCAACATCTTCGTCCAGCTGCTCTTCGATATCCTGACGCCAGGGCCCAGCACGGACCGCGTGCTGAACGGGCCGACCAATGACGTCTGGATCAATCCCTGGCGCAGCTACCTCGAATCGAGAGGTGTGGCGTATCACCTCGACTCGAAGGCGGTTGCAGTCTCGTTCGACGGCAAACGCATCCGTTCTGCGACATTCAAGCAAGGCGGAAAAACTGTCACCGTCGGCGGGGATTATTTCGTCTTCGCGCTGCCGGTCGAAGACGTCATCGATCTCGTCACGCCGGAGATGATGCGAGCCGATCCGCAGCTCGCCTCGTTGTTCACGCTCGACGACATCACGGAGTGGATGAACGGCATCCAGATTTACCTGACGGAAGACGTGCCGTTGGCGCGCGGGCACAGCATCTATGTCGATTCGCCGTGGGCCCTCACGTCAATCTCTCAAGCCCAATTCTGGAGAAACGTCAGCCTGTCTCAGTACGGCGACGGTACGGTCCGCGGCATCATCTCGGTCGACATCTCAGAATGGGAACAGCCAGGTCTCAACGGCAAAGCCGCGAAGGACTGCACGCCCGAGGAAATCAAGGCGGAGGTCTGGGAACAACTCAAACGCAGCCTGAATTACGGTGACATCGTCACCCTGAAAGACGAGCAGCTCCACAGCTTCAGCCTGGACCCGAGCCTCAGTCGTCACGAGGGGACCACTGCGAACGAGGAGCCACTGCTCGTCAATCTCGTCGACACGTGGAAGCTTCGACCCGAGGCTGTCTCGAAGATCCCCAACCTGTTCCTCGCCTCCGACTACGTCCGGACGTTTACTGATCTCGCGACGATGGAGGCGGCGAATGAGGCAGCGCGGAGGGCGGTCAACGGCCTGCTTGACGCTGCGGGATCGGCGGCGCCGCGGTGCGGCGTTTGGCAATTGCACGAGCCCGAGCTCTTCGAGCCGTGGCGCGAGCTCGATTTCATTCGCTACGCGCAGGGACTGCCGTGGGACGACACGCTCGTTCGCCTCGGGCTCTCGATTACTGACCTCACGGATAAAGCGCTCCTGGCGCTCGAGAGCGGCTCGGAGGAGCACACGCTGACCAGCCAGAAGGCGAGCGGCGTCCCGCTCCCCCATCAGGCCCTTCTGCAGCTCGCCGACCGCGAAGCGCAGACGGGGGTGATGTCCGATCTCCGGCGCGAAGCAACGACGCTCGTCGAACGCGTCGTTCGATTGATGGCAGCGCGGATGGCCGAAACGCAAGGCAGGAGGGGTGGTGTCGCTCCGACCGGTGCCCAGCCGCGCTCTGGCAGGGTTGCGATCATCCCGAAATAGTGCTGGAACAAGATGGCACTCGAGGCGTTTCACGCTCACCTGTCGAACTATCGCGACGCGACGCTCGCAGGGATGTTGTCGGCTGTGCCGCAACGCGAGCCACAGCGCCATCTCTACGCTCCGGTGTCGTCGTACCTGGCAAGAACGGGGAAGGGCATCAGACCGGCACTGTGTCTTGCGACGTGTCGCGCGTTCGGTGGCGAGATCGGAGACGCGCTGCCCTCCGCGCAGGCCATCGAGATGCTGCACAACGCATTTCTGGTCCACGACGACATCGAGGACGAGAGCGACCTGCGCCGCGGTCTGCCAACGATGCACGCCGAGCATGGCGTGCCGATCGCCGTGAACGCAGGCGACATGCTGACGGCGCTCAGCGCTCAAATCCTCCGCGAGAATCTACCCTCCCTCGGTCTTCCGCTGACGTGGCGTGTGTACGACGAATTCGAGCACCTGATGCAGGAGTCGCTCGAAGGTCAGGCAATGGAGCTAGGTTGGGTCCGTGACAACCGATGTGACGTCACCGACGCAGATTACCTGCGGATGGTCCTGAAAAAGACCTGCTGGTACAGCTTCATCCATCCCTGTCGAATCGGCGCGCTCATCGCGACGAAGGACGGCATCGACCTCGATCGATTCAACCGCTTCGGGTGCTACCTCGGGACCGCGTTTCAGATTCAGGACGATCTCCTCAACCTCACGGGCGACGAGCGCAAGTACGGCAAGGAGATTGGCGGAGACCTGCTCGAAGGCAAGCGGACGCTCATGCTGATTCACCTGCTGCGACAGTTGAATCAACGTGACACGGATCGCGTCACCGAGTATCTCGGACAACCACGAGCAGGCCGCTCGGTACGCGACGCGCAATGGATCCTCGATCTGATGCGCTCGCAGGGCAGCCTGGATCACGCGCGCAAGGTTGCGAAGCAGCTAGCCGGTGCGACGCTCTTCGAGTTCACCCAGGCGTTTCGCGACGTCCCCGAGTCAGACGACAAAGCGTTTCTGTGCCAAGTCATTTCGTACATGGTAAGCAGGGATCTGTAGGAGGCGTTGTGGCAGGTTACGAACAGGCGGCAGGTGATTTCCTTCGGCGGCTGATCCCATTTCCAGGGACCGATGTGCTGACACCGCTCTCGCCACTCTCGATATCTGGATTGAGCAGTGGCGTATCGACAGATCCAGTCAATAACGTGACCGATGCCGTCACCGAACAGGCCGCGTCGATCGTGTCGCAGGCGGCGTCAATCCTCGACGAAGAGATGGCGAGAGGCGTTGTCGCGGCACGCGGCGCGACGCCAGCGGCTTCGTACGGTCAAGGCGACGCCAGCAACCCGGTTCTGCGCCAGATGCACGAGGTCGTCGACAACCTGGCCAAACTTTGGCCGAGCCTGCAAACCGGACTCACTCCCCAACTGGTTCCTCCATCGCAGGGGGCTTCGTATGATGCGGACCCGCTGGCTGAAGTACGACCGCACGCAACGGTGAAACCTGGCCAGCGGGCCACCATCTCGATGACGCTGCGCAACAGCGAGAACCGTGCGGTGCAACTGACACCCGCAGCAACCGATCTGCTCGGCAGCCGAAGCGGCCGCATTCCGTGCTCGCTGCTCGAGTTCACGCCTTCGGCGCTCACGCTCGAACCGCAGGAACAGAGAGATCTCGCGATCGCGACCACTGTTCCCGTCGATGCCGCGCCGGGTTGTTACTCGGGTCTGCTCGTGGTGAGGGGCCTGGACTACCTGCGAGCGCTCATTACGATCGAAGTCGCTTGAGCGCGAGTGACCCGCACATACGCGGAAAACACCATGAATCGAGCAGGCACCGCACCAGAGCTACTTCGGCCCGGCGCCGAGGACGTGCGCCGTGTCGACGCCGAGGTGGCTGAGATAAGCGACATTCAACACCGAATTCGCGAGCGTCATCCTGACCTCAAGTGTGTGGACCGGGTGGCGCATCAGTATCAGATCGCGGGGAGCAAGGTGGTGCTGCGCGTTGCGAGCCAACTTCCAGAGGGGTTCGCGCACGTCGGGTTGTTCGTGCCCGGCGCCGAG
>Ga0075428_100008284_pt1 | contig 11525 bp, 12 predicted proteins | sample RhiMetdeltSRZDD2_FD_75291 | JGI IMG/M metagenome (GOLD analysis project Ga0075428, IMG submission 75291) | Populus rhizosphere microbial communities from Tennessee, USA - Rhizosphere MetaG P. deltoides SRZDD2 | ecosystem: Host-associated > Plants > Roots > Rhizosphere > Soil | place: USA...
TTGAGCACTTCGAAGATGTCGAACATCTCCAGCAACTCGGCGATGTAGCGTCCGGCGACGTTCTTCATCCGATAGTTCTGGAACAGGTGGTTGATCCCGAACAGCAGCCGCACCGACTTCATGTAAGGGATGAGCTCGCGAATGTTCGGACGAAGGCGCTGGATCTCGCGATGCTGCTCCTCGTTCAATCCCCACACGCCGATGTGGATGCGCTGTCCCGTCTCCGGAAAATACGTTTCCACTTCTTCACCGATGAAGAAGTCGTTCATGTCCGGATATTTGTTGAGCAGATAGAGCGCGCCGTCGATCGAGTCGTGATCGGTCAGCGTGACGAACGACATCCCGCGCTCTTTGGCGATACGGTAGACATCCTCGGGAGCGTTGTAGCAGTCGCGCGTGTTGGCGCGGCGGAAGTATTTGAAAATCGAGAAGCGGCTGTGGCAGTGGAGATCAGCGCGTTTGAGGCTCGGGTCCGCCGTAAACGGTTCTGTCATCGAGTCGATGCCCACTCGTCGCATCCTGTCCTGCACGCTTTTTGTACAAGCCCCATGCCTGCGGGCCGAGTGTACATCAGCTCGACACGATCCACTCGACTCGCGGATACAATGCGCGGGCAGCGACAGCAAGACGAATGGCACAATCGACGCGAGGCAAGACCACCAACTCCAACAACACCAACGACTGGATCGAGATCGACGTCCCCAGCCGCTTGCCGATCATCCCTCTCGTCTCCTCCGTTCTGTTTCCGGGAGGCGTTCTCTCGCTGCAGGTCGGCATCGACCGCAACGTGCGGCTCCTGAAGAGTCTCCCCGACGATCAGAACCTGATCGCCGCCTTCTGCCAGAAGACCGGAGACAAGGAGAACCCGCGTCCCGAGGATCTGTCGCAGATCGGAGTGCTCGCGGCGATCGTGCAGCGACTGCCGCTGTCGTCGGATCGATATCAACTCTTCCTGCAGGGACGGCAGCGCGTCGAGCTCGTGCAGATGCTGCAGAACGAGCCGTATTTCGAAGCGCGATTGCGCGAAGTCGCACCGCGGCCGATTCCGAAGAGCGTCAAGACCGACCAGCTCATGAACAAAGCGATGTCGCTGTTCGAGAAGCTGGTCGAGAGCGACTCGAAGTACTCGAGCGAGCTGCTGAACATCCTGCGGATGAACGTCGCCGAGGGACCGGACACGTTCGCCGATCTCCTTTCGTCATTCGTCAACTTTCCGCTCGAGGAAAAACAACTTCTGCTCGAGACCGTGCATCCGATCGAGCGCATCGAACTGCTCGTCGAGTGGATCCAGCGCGACCTCGGCCGCGCGACGGTGAACCAGGAGCTGCAGCGGCAGATTCAGTCCAACATCGATCGCCGCGAGCGCGAGAACTACCTGCGCGAGCAGCTGCGCATCATCCAGGACGAGTTAGGCGAAGGAAACGCATCGGAGCGTGAAGCCGATACGTATCGCGATCGCGTCGAAGCATTACCGCTTGCGGACGACCACAAGCAGACGCTCCGCCGTGAAGTCGCGCGCATGGGGCAGCTCTCGCCGTCGTCGTCCGACTACGCGGTCATCAAAGGACATCTCGACACCGTGCTCCAGGTGCCATGGTCGCAGCACACCGAAGATCTCCTGGATCTCGCGAAGGCGGAAGAGATCCTCGACAAGCGCCATCACGGACTCGATAAAGTGAAGGAGCGCGTCCTCGAGTTTCTCGCCGTGCTGAAGCTCAAGGGCGATCTCAAGGGACCGATCCTCTGCTTCACCGGACCTCCCGGCGTCGGCAAGACGTCTCTCGGCGCGGCGATCGCGGAGGCGTTAGGCCGGAAATTCATTCGCATGGCCGTCGGCGGCGTGACCGACGAGTCGGAGATCCGCGGTCATCGCAAGACGTACATCGGCGCGATGCCCGGCAAGCTCGTTTCGAGCTACATCCAGGTCGCCGTGAACAATCCGCTCTTCATGATCGACGAGATCGACAAGATCGGAAAAGACTTCCGCGGCGATCCCTCGTCGGCGCTGCTCGAGGTGCTCGATCCGAAACAGAATCACGCGTTCGTCGATCGCTACCTCGAGATTCCTTACGATCTCTCGCACACGCTCTTCATCTGCACGGCGAACGTGCTCGACAACATCCCCGGTCCGCTGCGCGATCGCATGGAAGTGATCCGTCTCTCCGGCTACACCGAGAACGAGAAGCTCGCCATCGCGACGAAGCATCTGATCCCGGAACTGCTCGAGAATCACGGCCTCACTGGGGAGACGATGAGCATCGACGAAGAGGCGATCCTCACGATCATCCGCGATTACACCGCGGAATCGGGGGTGCGCAATCTCGAGCGCAATCTGGCGACGGTGATGCGCAAGATCGCGCGCAAGGTCGCGAGCGGTGAAGAGACCAGGCTGTACGAAGTGAAGAAGACCGACATCGAGACGTACCTCGGCTTGCCGAAGTTCGAGCACGAGTTCGCGGAGCGCCATCCGGAGATCGGCGTGACGACGGGACTGGCGTGGACCTCGTTCGGCGGCGAGATCATGTTCATCGAGGCCACGCGCATGCCGGGCAGCGGGCGCACCACCGTCACCGGCCAGCTCGGCGACGTCATGCGCGAGTCGGTGCAGGCCGCGTATTCGTACGTGCGCTCGAAAGCGCACGACCTCGACATCGACGAGAAAAAATTCAGCGAGCAGGACATCCACATTCATTTCCCCGCGGGCGCGATTCCGAAAGATGGTCCGTCCGCAGGTGTCGCGATCGCGACGTGCATCGCGTCGGTGATGGGGGAGCGTCCGGTGCGCCACGACGTGGCGATGAGCGGCGAGATCACGCTGCGCGGCAAAGTCCTCTCCGTCGGCGGCATCAAAGAAAAAGTGATGGCCGCGCATCGCGCGAACATCAAGACCGTCGTTCTGCCCGAAGGCAATCGCAAGGATCTGCAGGAAGTGCCCGAGGAGACGAAAGAGGCCCTCCACTTCGTCTTCGCCGAGCGCGTCGAAGACGTGTGGCGCGAGTCGCTCATTCCGCTTTACGTCGTGAAAGAGCGCGACCGCAAGTACGATGACGCCGAATACCGCGCCGAACGCCAGAGAGAACGAGATCGCGAGCGAGAGAGCGAGCGGGAGCGGGCCGACCGGCGATGAGGCAGGGCTGTATCTACAACTTTTTCTTCGGCGTCCTGCTCGCCGGCATCTTCGGTATCAGCACGTACTTCTGGTTCACGTTTTTCGTCAAGGGACGCTCGCTGCCGACGCCGAACCTCATCGGCCAATCGCCCGCGCAGGCGCGCGCGATCACGCAGGATCTCGGCGTGGAGCTGGAAGTGGATGGGGACCACCGACGCAACTCCGACCGAGTTCCTGTCGGCAACGTCGTGTGGCAGAACCGCACGCCGGGTCCGGCCAGCTTCATCAAACGCGGCTCCCGCATTCGCGTCGAATTGAGCGCGGGGCCGCTCGTGCTTCACGTTCCCGATCTCAACGGCGAGACCGCGGGCACGGGTATGCTTCGCCTCGGGCAGCAGAATCTCAAGCCCGCCGGCGCGAGCTACGTCGCGGGCGCGCAGAAAGGGATCCTCGCCGCCGATCCGCCGAGCGGCACCGTCGTCGCGCCGCAGAGTGAGATCGCACTTCTCGTGTCGGTCGCGCCGCCGTCTCCGCAATTCGTCATGCCCGATCTCATCGATCGCCGCCTCGACGAAGTACGGCCCGCGCTCGAGTCGCGCGGCCTCAGCGTCGCGACCGTGAAGTACGAGAGCTATCCGGGAATCGCGGATGGCATAATCATCCGCCAGTATCCTCTCCGCGGCGCGCCGGTCAGCACACGCGATCCGATCTCCGTAGTGGTGTCGAGGTCGGAGGAAACGAATGTGTTGATGGCGCCGCTGACGGTCACACAATGATCAAGATCGCACCCTCGCTTCTTTCCGCCGATTTCTCACGGCTCGAGCAGGAGCTCGCCACCGTGGAGAGCGCGGACGTACTCCATCTCGACGTGATGGACGGTCACTTCGTCCCGAACATCACCATCGGACCTCCGATCGTGAAAGCGCTGCGGCCCCGAACGCGTCTGCCGTTCGATTGCCACCTGATGATCAGCGAGCCGCAGAAGTACATCGATCGTTTTCTCGACGCGGGCGCGGACATGATCTCGGTCCATGTCGAGGCCGAGCCGCACCTCCAGAGAGCGCTGCAGATGATCCGCGACGGCGGGGCGAAGGCGGGGATCGCGATCAATCCCGCGACGAGCGCAGAAATGCTGAGCGCGGCGATCGAGTTTTGCGACTACGTTCTGGTCATGACGGTCAATCCCGGGTTCGGGGGCCAGAAATTCATAGAACCTGTCGTACCGAAGATTCGTCATATCTCCAGACTCATCCGCGAGCGGGGGCTCAGTGTGGAGATCGAGGTCGACGGCGGGATCGACGCGAAGACCGCGCCGGTCGTCGTCGCGGCCGGGGCGTCGATCCTGGTTGCGGGCTCGGCTGTTTTTGGGCAGCCGGATCGTTCCGCTGCAATGGAGTCGATCCGGAGCGCTGTTAGTACGCAGAAGGTTTGATTCGTCAGGATGACGAAGGGTTTAGGGGGACGCTTGAAGCTCAGACATCTGATTTCCATCGCCGCGATGCTGGTCGTCGTCGCGGCATGCCACCGCGGTCCGCGGATCTACCGGCCGGTCGTGGACCCGGAGCTGTTGAAGCTCACCAAGGAGCAGCTCTTCGAGCGCGGCGAGCAGTATTACTCGCGCGAGAAATGGCAGAAGTCACGCACGTACTACACGCACCTGTACGAAACCTATCCGAACGATCCTCTCGGCCGCCGCAGCCTGCTGCGCATCGCCGACACGTATTACGAGCAGGGCGACCCGGTGAACCTCGTCGAGGCGCAGTACAAGTATCGCGATTTCATCAATCGCTATCCGACCAGCGATCAGGCCGACTACGCGATGCTGCGCATCGCGATGTGCTCCTTCCGGCAGATGGAGAAACCCGATCGCGATCAGGCCAAGACGCACGAAGCGGTCGAGAAGTTCAACGAGATGCTGCGCACGTATCCGAACAGCCCGCTCAAGGCCGAAGGGGAAACGAAGCGGCAGGAAGCGCTCGATCGGCTCGCGAAGCACGAGCATCTCGTGGCGCGCTACTACATGAAGCGGCACAGCTGGACCGCGGCCGTGCAGCGTCTGAACTTCCTCATCGACACCTATCCGAACTACAACAATCGCGCGGCCGTCTTCTACGATCTCGGCGCCGCGCTCACGCGACTGGGCCGCAAGGGCGAAGCGCGTCTGTACTTCGAGCGCGTCGTCTCCGAGTTTCCGAAGAGCGAATACGCCGAGCCGGCGCGCCGCCGTCTCGCTGAAACGAAAGCATGAAGAAGCTGGCGGTCGCGATCCTCGTTCTCGTGACCATCGGCTGTGCGTCGACGGCATCGGATGACGGTCCGGTGCCGCCCGTGACGCCCGCGCCCGCGGCGGATCCGCGCATCGCGGAGATGCAGACCGCGATGACGGAGCTCCTCGATCGGATCGATGTGCTCAATCATCGGATCGCCAAGCTCGAGGAAGAGCGTGCGGCTGGAGCGGCGGACTTTAGCCCGCCGACGTCCCCAACCGGCGGGCTGACGAAGCCCGCCGCTCCACAGGAAGCAGCTCCGCAACCGCCGCAGAAGGCGCTCGTCGGGGCGAAGATCGCCGACGACTACCGGCAGGCGATCGTGCTCTTCGGACAGGGGAGATACGCGGACGCGCGTCGCGCGTTCGAGGAAGTCTTCGAGGCCGACACCGCGGGCGATCTCGCCGACAACGCGCTGTTCTGGATCGGCGAGACGTACTTCGCCGCGGGCGATTTCTCGAATGCGATGCGTTTCTATGCGCGCGTCGTGAACGACTACTCCGATCAGAACAAAGCGCCCGATGCGCTGTTCAAGACCGCGATGGCGCAGGCGCGAACCGGCGACCTCGCGCTCGCCCGCAAAACGCTGCAGCAGGTCATCGACCGCTATCCGTTCTCGAGTCCCGCGTCCGCCGCAAAAGCGGAGTTGCAGCGGATTCGCTACTGACGAGTGCAGGGCGAAAGCCACGAACTTCGATCTTCTGCCTACTGCATCCTGCGAACTGCATACTAGAATCTCCGCCCGTATGGCCGGAGAGACCGAAAGCGGAGCCAGTCTTCTCGCGAGGCGCGAATACGCGCGCGCCGTTCCGCTCCTCAAGAAGGAGCACGAGAAATACCCGTCGAATCCCCGCATTCGTCTGCAGTTCGCGGACGCGCTCGCGGGCGCGGGCATGATGGACGACGCGGTCGCGCAGTACGAAGCGACCGCGAAGTACTACGAAGACAACGGACTCACCGTGCAGGCGATCGCCGTCCGCAAGAAAGCGGAGAAGGCGCGCGAGCACTTGCCGCAGCCGCCGTCGCAAGAGGCGGGCAAGAGTGAGCCGATGTTCTCGCGTCCCGTTCCGCGCAGTCCTCTCTTCGAGATCCTCGGCGCGGAGGAGCGCGCGGCGATCGTGCGCGAGATGGACCTCGAGACGCACAGCGAGGGGAGCGTGATCATCAACGAAGGCGATACCGGATCGTCGATGTATCTCATCGCATCGGGCGAGGTGAAGGTGTACACGCGCGGTGCCGGCGGCACCGGCTCGGTCTACCTGGCGCGCCTCGGCGAAGGGGATTTTTTCGGCGAAGTCAGCGTGTTGACCGGAAAACCTCGCACGGCGACGATCACCGCTTCGCAACGAACGGAGCTCCTGCGTCTGGACAAGGACAAGCTGGATGGCGTTCTCGCGAAATATCCCGGGATTCGCAAAGTGCTCGATGACTTCTACAAGCAGCGCGCGAAGCACACCGTCGAGGCGATGATCGAGAGTCTGAAGAAGAAAGGCTGACGGTGGCGGTTCTACCCATTCGCAAATACGGCGACGATGTGCTGCGCCTTCCGGCCGCGCCGGTGGCGGAGATCGACGCGTCGCTGCAGAAGCTGATCGACGACATGATCGAGACGATGTACGCCGCGCCGGGCGTCGGCCTCGCCGCGAATCAGGTCGGCGTCGCGAAGCGGCTGATGGTCATCGATCTCTCCGTCGGCAAGCGTCCGAACGAGTGCCACGTCTTCATCAACCCCGAGATCATCGACGCGGAAGGGGAGATCACCGAGGAAGAAGGGTGCCTGTCGATCCCCGACTTCGTCGAAGTGATCACCCGTCCCGAGCGCGTGAAGCTTCGCTATCTCGATCGCCACGGCGACACGCGCGAGATGTGGGGCGAAGGACTCATGGCGCGCGCGATGTGCCACGAGATCGATCATCTCAACGGCACGCTCTTCGTCGATCACCTGCGCGGCTTCAAGAAAGACCGTATACTCAAGAAAATCACGAAGCTCACCAAAGCGGGAATGTGGTTTTAGGCGCGCGCTCGCGATCTGCGAGCGAGCGTGATTCCGATCACAAGCGGATACAGTCGGCGAACCTAGAGTGAATCGATCAACCGGAAACCCTTTCGCAAGGAGCACAAATGAAACGGGTCCCGCGTGTTTTTCTTTCCGCGTTCTTTTTGGCGATGCTTTTCATCGTTCCCGGCGCTCTTGCGCAGAGTGCCAGCGGCGCCTTCCACGCCAACAACGATGAAGGCACTCGAAATGTCGAATTCAACGCCATGATCCATCCGAACGGAAGCGCGTCGGGCCAGATCATGTTCACCGGACCGCTCGCGATTCCGGATCAGGACGTCGACGGCGACGGCGGCGGCGATGTCGTTCCGGAAACGACGGTCTCGCTGCGGGTCGACGTCGATTGTGTGAACGTCGTTGGCAACCGCGCCGCGATCGCCGGATTGGTCAGAGACTCCAACGTCGGGGTCTATGTCGGTCGTCACGTGATCCTGACGGTCGAAGACGGCGGCGAAGGGAAAAATGCCGATCCGGATCGCTATACGTGGGGGCAGTACAACCCGGCGGCGGCGAGCTGGATCGCGAGCGATGCGGAACTGGAGGTCGATCCCGGAGTCGGCTTGGTCTGGTTTGCCAGCGACTTCGAGCGCGAGGACGACGAGCCCGTTCTCTACAGCCCTCCGACCGGAATCGACTGCCGGAGCTTCCCGCTCGGGTCGTACTCCCTCGAAGCTCTGCCGGAAGGCAGCGGGAACGTTCAGGTCAAGCCGTAGAAAGCTCGTCTTCGACGCGGAGTCGCGAACGGACATCGCGCATCGCAGTTCGCGCCGTCGTTCTCGCAGCGCTCGGCCTTCTCTGCTTCGCGTTCTGGTGGATTACGAGTCCCCAGCGCGAGGAGTACGGGAGCTACGCGTTCGCGCCGGACGTCGAAATCCGGCTGTTCATCAAGAGCGACTTCGACGCTCCGCCGAGCCTCTACTACGAAATTCGAAAGGGTCGCCGGCTCGTGGTGCCGGCGACGTATCTAGGCCCGGCGCCGGATCGCGAGAAGCCGCTCGACGTCCGGACAGCGTCTTCACCGGACGGCTCGATCGTCGCCCTCTGGTCGGAAAGAGAATTCACGATTCTCTATCACCGTCTCAGCGGCGAGAGCTGGCCGCGTCTGCTCGATCACGAAACATCCCGCCAGCCCGGCGTGCGCGCCAAATGGCGCGCGCGCTTTGCCCTGATCCGCCAGCGACATGACGAGATTCCCTTCCCGCCGGAACTAGCGGCGACTCCGAAGTAGCGGCGAAAACCTCTTATACAATCGCGCTCGTGCGGCAGAACGCCATCGTCACGGAGATCGAGTCCCTCGCGCCGAGCGTCATGCAGTTGACGGTCTCTTTCCGTGAGGCGTTTTCATTTCAGCCCGGCCAGTGGGTGAACTTCAAGTTTCCCGAGGGCGTGTCGCGCGCGTACACGATTGCCTCCGCGCCGCAGCGCCCCGAGGCATTGCAGCTTTGCGTACGGGTGGGAAGCGGGAAGGGTGGAGAGGCGCTGCGGAGGCTGAGCGCCGGCGACGAAGTCACGGTCGATGGTCCGTTCGGCGATTTTCTTCTGCCCGACGATGACCAGCGGCGCGTCGTGTTTCTCGCGGGCGACGTCGGCATCGCGCCCGTGCGCAGCATCGTCCTGCATCTGCTGGCGGTTTCCGACTCGCGGCTGATCACGGTCCTCTACGAGCCCGACCAGCGCCACATCCTCTACGCCGGCGACTTCGATCCGCTCGCGCGCGCGGGCCACATCACGCACATGAGCGGTCCGATTGAAGCGCTCGTCGAGCGCAACCGCGCGCAGATCAAAGAAAGCATCGTGATGGCCGCGGGCTTCGACCCGTTCCTCGAGCGCGCGCGCAATGCGCTGCGGGCGATCGAGGCAGATGAAACGGCGATGATCGCGGAGTCATTCGGCCCGCAGGTCTAGGACTTATAGGACCAATAGGACCGATAGGACTTCTACGACGTCAGGCGCGTTGCGCCGCCCGAAGCTGTGATCCTGGTTGTCGCGCGAATCGTTTCGAAGGCGGAGCAACCAGCGCTGCCGGCCGTGCCGGCTAGCGCAGCCAGCCCGGCATGATTCCCTGGCGGCGCGCGTCGTCGCGGAACTGTTCCAGCGCGCGCTGCGCGCGCTCGACCTCGAGCCTGGCGTAGGGAATCTGCTCGCGCGTTTTGACGAGCTGCGTGGTCTGGTAGGTGAACTGGCGCGGTTTGTATCCAAGCGCGAACAGTGCGTTGATCTGGTCCTGCAGTTCGGCGACGCGTGATTCGAGCAGGTACAGCTCTTCCTGCGCGCGGCGCACGGCTTCTTCGTAGCTGCGCGCTTCGCGGCGCCAATCCCACTCGTCGCGTTTCTGCTGCTCGACCTCACCGCGCGTCGGCGGCGGATATTGCTGCTCGATCGGCGTCGTCGGCGGGGCAGGTTTGCCGGCGTGATTCTGCTCCAGTTCTTTGAGCCTCCGCTTCTTCTCTTCCTCCGAAAGCGCGAGTTTCTTCGGCAGCGTCTTCGGGCCCTCGAGCTCGGCCGCCTTCGAGGGTGTCTCCGGCGCGGGCTGTACGGGCTCGATGCGCTCGATCTCCGAGGCCGGCATCGAGTACAGCACGCCGGCGGAGCGGAAGGTCACGACGCCTTTTTCCTCGCGCACCGGACCTTCGACCGCGATGCGGTCACCGGAGCGCAGGACCAGCGTCGACGCGACGGTGAGGAGCAGAAGGAGCGTGTTCATGCCCAATTAGATTACTCCTCGCGGCCGAAAAATTGCCGAAGGAGCTAGAATCCGCCGGACCGCATGGGAAGTAGCATCCCGCACGCGCACATCCACTGGGTGCTGATCGCCATCGTTTGCGGCGTCTGTTACCTGATCTTCGACGCGCTTCGCTCCTTCGCGCTTCAGCTCAGCCCCGTCCGGCTGCGCCGGCTCAAGGACGACGCCGAGGAGGCGGGCTCGCACTGGACGTACTTCGACGTCGCCGACTTTCAGCTCGTCAGCGGCGCACTGCTCCAGATCGCGCTCGTGATCGGCGGAGGCGTTACGGCGATGGTGTATGACGAAGAGTCGTTCGGCACGGCGATCTTCAAGAGCATCGCGATCTGGACGGCGCTCGTCGTGGTCTGGAAATTCATTCTCGCTCTCGTGCCCGAAGACACCGGCGAAGTGATCCTGCGCGCGCTCATTCCGTTCTCGCGCACCGCGTACTACCTTTTCTTTCCGCTCCTCTGGCCGCTGCGCAAACTGCTCGAGCGTCTCGCGCGCAATGAGTCACGCGATGAAAACGAGGAAGAGGTCACCGACGAAGAAGTGCAGGCGTACATCGACGTCGGCGAGGAAGAGGGAATCATCGAAGCGTCGGAAGGGAAGATGCTGCAGTCGATCGTCGACTTCGGCGACCGCCTCGCCCACGAGATCATGACGCCGCGCATCGACGTGCTCGCGTTCGATGCGCGCCTCCCGATGAACGACCTGGCGAAATTGTTCAGCGAATCGAAGTACGCGCGCATTCCGATCTACGAAACGAGCATCGATCAGATCAGCGGCGTCGTGCACGTGAAGGACGTGCTCGACGCGGTCCTCCGCAGCGACAAGCGTTCCGTCGCCGAGCTCGCGCGGCCGCCGTACTTCGTCTCCGAGACGAAGAAAGTCTCGGAGCTCTTGCGCGAGTTTCAGAGCGAGCACCTGCAGATCGCCGTCGTCGTCGACGAGTACGGCGGAACGGCGGGCATCATCACCAACGAGGACATCATCGAAGAGATCGTCGGCGAAATTGCGGACGAGCACGAAGACGAAGAAGCAACGATCGTCGAAGTCGGCGACGGCATCTGGCTGGTGAGCGGCTTGCTTCGTGTGGAGACGCTCGAGGAGAAGCTGGATGCGAAGCTCTCCGGCGACGACTATGAGACCGTCGCCGGTCTGATCTTCACGAGGCTCGGCCGCGTTCCCGCGGTCGGCGCCGTCGTGCGAAAGGATGGGTTCCGCTTCGACGTCGAGCGGGCCGACCGCCGCAGGATCTACCGCGTCCGCGTGACGCGGGATCCGGAGTGGCGCTCGGATGAAGAAGAAGAAGGCAATGACCGCTCGTAAACCACGATTCGGAGTGGTGTCCTTCGTCGGCCGGCC
>Ga0075428_100008286_pt1 | contig 11524 bp, 10 predicted proteins | sample RhiMetdeltSRZDD2_FD_75291 | JGI IMG/M metagenome (GOLD analysis project Ga0075428, IMG submission 75291) | Populus rhizosphere microbial communities from Tennessee, USA - Rhizosphere MetaG P. deltoides SRZDD2 | ecosystem: Host-associated > Plants > Roots > Rhizosphere > Soil | place: USA...
CCTCGGCGCGGTCGACCTGCGCGGAGTCGGCGCGGAGTTCGTACCGCCGGCGCGCGGCGCCGTGCGATGAGCGAGCCGCTGCGCCCGCGCGCCGGCGACCTCGCCGTGCTGGTCGCGCTCGCCGCGCTCTCGGGCGCGCTCCTGCTCGCGAACCTCGGCAACCAGTACCTCTGGGAGGACGAGGCGCAGACCGCGCTGCTCGCGCGCAGCGTCCTCGCGCACGGGATCCCGCACGGCACCGAGGGCGCGAACTCCTTCTCGCAGGAGCTCGGCGTCGAGTTCGGCCCCGACGGCGTCTGGCGCTGGCACACCTGGCTCTCGTTCTACCTCGTCGCGGCGAGCTTCGCGCTGCTCGGCGAGAGCAGCTTCGCGGCGCGCCTGCCCTTCGCGCTCTGCGGCGTCGCGACCGTGCTCGCGACCTGGCAGCTCGCGCGCGAGCTCTGGCGCGACCGCGTCGCCGCCGGCACCGCCGCCGCGCTGCTCGCGCTCTCGGTGCCCTTCCTGCTGCTCGCGCGCCAGTCGCGCTGGTATGCGCTCGCGGCCCTGCTCGAGACCGCGGGCCTCGTCGCCTACCTGCGGCTCGCGCCGGGGCGGCGCGGGCCGGTCTGGGCGCTCGGCGCGTCGCTGGCGCTGCTCTTCCACACGCACTTCCTCTACGCGGGCCTGCTCGGCGCGGCGCTCGCCCTGCACGCCGCCCTCTTCGCGCGCGAGAAGCTGCGCGGGCTCACCGCGGCGGGCGCCGGAGCCGCGCTCCTCTGCGCGCCGTGGGTCGTCTGGCTCGCGGGCGTGCGACTCGGCGCCGACTACGCCGCGCGCCTCGAGGCGCCCGCGACCTCGCTGCGCTTCGCGGCGGCCTATGCGCGGCTGCTCTTCGCGGTCTTCCTCGCGCACGGCCTCTGGCTCCTCGCCGCGCCGGTCCTCGCGCTGCGCCGCCGCGCGCGCGGCGCGCCGTTCGCGCGCCTCGAGCCGCGCGTCGCGAGCGGCGCCGCGCTGGTCGCGATCCACTCCCTCGTCGGCGTCGCCCTGCTCGGCGCGCTCGGCCCCGGCGTCTACCTGCGCTACCTGACGCCGCTCGTGCCGCCGCTCTTCGCGCTCGCGGGCCTCTGCGTCGGCGCGCTCGCGCGCGCCTGGCCCGCGCTCGGCGCCGTCGCCGCCGCGGGCTGGGTGCTCGCGAGCCCGCTCGACGCCTTCGTCTACGAGCTGCGCCACGACTACGACGGCCCGATCGAGGGGCTCGTCGAGTACCTGCGCCGCAACGCCCGACAGGGCGACACCGTGGCGATCGTCTTCGGCGACCTGCCGCTCAAGTTCTACACGCCGCTGCGCGTCGTCGGCGGCCTCACCGGCGAGAGCCTCGACGCCGCGCGCGGCGCCGAGTGGATCGTGCTGCGCGGAACTTACAACCCGGCGCCGATGACGCGCGCCACGCGCGAGGCGCTGCGGCGGCTGATCGCCGAGGGCGACTACGAGCGCATCGTGCTCGACGCGCCCGAGCTCGCCTTCGAGAACCGCGAGGACGTGCGCTTCCACGAGTTCCGCAGCGTCGAGGCGGCGCGCCGCGTCGAGATCTGGAGGCGGCGGTGAGCCGGCGTACGGCGGCGCTCGCGATCGCGGCCTGCCTCGTCGCCGGCGCGGTGTTGCGCGCCCTCCCCTGCGCGAACGAGTTCTGGCTCGACGAAATCTGGACCTGGCGCGACGCCATGCGCCTGCACTCGCCCCTCGAGGTCTTCACGGGGATCCACCACTCGAACAACCACCACCTGAACACGCTCTTCGTCTACGCGCTCGGCGACCGCGCCGCCTGGGCCGTCTATCGGCTGCCCTCGCTGGCGGCCGGGATCGCGACGATCGCGCTCGGCGCGGCGCTCGCCGCGCGCCGCGGGCGGCTCGAGGCGGTGCTCGCGGCGGGCCTCCTCGCCGCGAGCTTCCCGCTGGTGCACTTCTCCTCGGAGGCGCGCGGCTACGCGCTCGCCGTCGCCCTCGCGCTCGCCGCGCTGCTCGCGCTGCTGCGCTGGCTCGAGCGCGGCCGCGCGGCCGACGCGGTGCTCTTCGGCGCCTCCACGAGCCTGGGCCTGCTCGCGCAGCTCGTGAGCGTCTTCGCCTGGGCGGGGGCGCTCGCGCTGACGCTGCGATGGGCCGCGCGGGCGCCTGCGCCGCGCGGGCGGGCGGCGCGGCGCGCGCTCGCGCTGCACGCCGCGCCGGCGGCGACGCTGCTCGCGCTCTGGTGGGTCGACCTGCGCCACCTGCGCGTCGGCGGCGGGCCCGAGGCACACGCGGCGGAGGTCGTCGCGCGCAGCGTCGGCTTCGCGCTGGGCCTCCCGGTCCGCGCGGCGCTCGCCCCCCTCTACGCGGCGCTGGCCGCGGGGATCGTGGCGCTCGGCGTCGCGCGCCAGTGGCGCGAGCGCGACGGGCTCTGGCTCTACCTCCTCGTCGCGATCGCGCTCGCGCCGGCGGCGATCCTCGCCATCGCGCGGCCCGGGCTCGTCGACCTGCGCTACTTCCTGATCGGGATCGCGCTCGCGCTGGTCCTGCTCGCGTGGCTCCTCGCGCCGGCCCTGCGCGCCGGCGGCTGGCGCCGCGCGGCAGCCGCGCTCGCGATCGCGGGCTTCCTCGCCGGCAACGCGCACTCCGCGGCGCGCTTCCTCGCGCTCGGGCGCGGCGGCTTCGGTGCGGCGCTGCGCTACATGGCCGAGCGCTCCGAAGGCGGGCGCATCGTCGTCGGCAGCGACCACGACTTCCGCAACGGCATGACGCTGCGCTTCTACGCGCGCGCTCTCCCGCCGGGCCGGCAGCTCGACTACCGCGCGCACGGCGCCTGGCCGCCGGAGGGGCCCGAGTGGTACCTCGTGCACCGCGCGGAGCGCCCCCTCGATCCGCCCGCGGAGATCGCCCTCCCCGGCGCCGGGCGCTATGCGCTCGCCGCCGAGTTCGACCACGCCGCGATCTCGGGCTTCTACTGCGCGGTCTACCGCCGCGTCGGCTCGGGCGCGGGCGAGGGCTCCGCGATCCCCGTGCGGCGGCGCAGGATCGCGATGCCGAAGCCCTCGTCGCCGAACGGCTCGGGCCCGATCGTCGCCACGCGCTCGTAGTCGCGCAGGACCCAGGCGAGGATCCCGCGCCCGTTTCGCGGGTCGCGCCCGAAGCGGCCGACGCCGAACTCCCGGCTCTCGCGGTGCGCGAGGACGACGAAGTCCGGCGGGTCGCGCTCGAGGTCCGCGAGCATCCGCTCCTCGCCGAAGGCGGCGATCTCGGTCGGGAGGAAGAGCAGATAGCGGCTTGGATTCCTGCGTCGCAGCCAGTAGTTGAGCGACGCCCCCTCGGGCAGGACCAGAAGGGTTGAATCGCGCGGCACGAGCGCCTCGAGGCGGCGCAGCGCCTCGGCGATGCGCGCGGCGCGGGGGCTCGCCTCCGGGCGCAGCGCGAGGATCTCGTCGGCGCCGGCGCCGATCGCGAGCTCGCGCGGCGCCAGGCGCCGCTGCGAGAGCTCGAGCAGCGAGGCGAGCGCGGCGAGCACCGCCGCCGCGGCGAGCGCGCGCGCGACGCGGCCGTCCGCGGGCGCGAGCCGGCGCGGCACGCCCGCGACGAGCCCCACGACGAGCAGCAGCGCCGCCGGCAGCGCGAGCGCGAAGCCGTAGTGATCGATCCGCGCGGCGAGGAGGAGCTTCCCGAGCAGCCCGAGCGCGAGCACCGCGAGCAGCGCGAGCGGCGCCACGCGGGCGAGCGCCGCGCGGTCGCCGCGGCGCCGGAGACACTCGGCGAGCAGGAGCCCGGCGCCGAGCGCGCTCGTGAGCGGGAGCGCGCGCGCGAGCTCGAGCCACGCGATCCGGTGTCGCAGCGCGAGGAGGACCGACCCGAGCGCGAGCCCCGCCGCGAGCGCGACCGCGCCGCGGCGCCGACCGGGCAGCCAGCGGTCGAGCGCCGCGGCCGCGAACGCGAAGGCCGCGAGCTTCGCGAAGGCGAGGAGCGCCCGGGCGGCGTTCGCCGCCGGCGCGTCGAGGCCCGCGTGGCCGCGGTAGAAGGGGTCCGACGCGACGCCACCGAGGTGCAGCCAGTTGCCGAGGACGCCGCGCAGCGCCTGCGCCGCCGGCATCTGCAGCGCGAGCCCCGCGAAGGCGAACGCCACGGGGAGCGCCGCGCCGAGCACGAGCCGCGCGCCCGCGTGCCCCGGCCGCGGGGCCGCCGCGGCACCCTCGAGCGCGAGCGCCGCGAGCGCGACCGCCGCCGCCGGGACGAAGAGCTCCGCCTTGGTGAGGAAGACGAGGCCGAGGCAGAGGCCCGCGAGCGCCCACGAGGCGTCGCTGCGGCCGCGCAGCGCCGCGCCGGCGGCCGCCACGAGCGCGAGGCCGAGCGCCACGCCGTGGGTCTGGTAGTGCTGGTAGGGGGCGACCCAGCTGTAGTTCCCGACGTCGAGGTAGCTCGCGAACCCGAAGCCCCCGAGCAGCACGAGCCCGGCGAGCGTCGCGGCGAGCGGGCCGCAGGCCGGGCGCAGCAGGCGCCACGCGAGCGCGCAGGTCGCGGCGAGGATCGCGAGGTTGCAGAGGGCCAGCGTGCGGATCGAGACCCCGAAGAGCTCGAACCAGGCCGCGTTCAGGTACGGCGAGAGCGGGCCGCTGCGGATCGCGAGGTCGCGATACAGGACGTCGCCGCTCGCGAGGCGCCAGGCGACATAGAGCTCGTTGCCGAAGTCGATCTGCGGGTCCGCCCAGCGCTTCCAGCTCCACGCGGCGAGCGCGCAGAAGGCGGCGGCGAGGACGAGCGGACCGCTCCACGCGGCGAGCCGGCCGGCGCCATGCCCGGCGGGCGCGTGCGAGCGGGCTTCTCGCTGCATGGCGGCCCGGGTATGATACAGCGCCGCGAGGACGGATCCGATGCTCGCCTACATCGACCCCGGCGCCGGAAGCTTCGTCCTCCAGGCGATCGTCGCGACGCTCGCCGGCGTCGCGCTGGCCGCGAAGGCCTGGTGGAAGAAGCTCTTCGCCCGCCTGGGCCTGCGCAGCGCCCCCGACCGCGACGAACGCGACGGGGCGCCGCGCGGCGATGGCTGACGGCGTCCTCGGCGCCTCGTTCCGGGATCCCTCCGGCTTCGTCTTCTCCCGCGACGGGGTCGTGCATCGGCAGGTGAACCGCGTCCACGCGGCGCACTACGAGCGCCTGATGGGTTCGGGGCTCTACGCGGATCTCGTCGCGCGCGGACTCCTGATTCCGCACGCGGAGGCGCCCGAGGTCGCGCCGCTCTCGGACGAGGGCTGGCGCGTGCTGCGGCCCGAGCGCGTCGAGGCGATCTCGTACCCCTACGAGTGGTGCTTCTCGCAGCTGCGCGACGCCGCGCTGCTCACGCTCGAGCTCGAGCGCAGCGCGCTGCGCTTCGGCATGACGCTGCGCGACGCGAGCGCCTTCAACGTGCAGCTCCACGCCGGGCGCCCGGTCTGGATCGACACGCTCTCCTTCGAGACCGCGCGCGAGGGGGCGCCGTGGGCGGCGTACCGGCAGTTCTGCCAGCACTTCCTCGCGCCGCTGGCGCTCGTCGCGCACCGCGACGCGCGCCTCGGCGCGCTCTCGCGCCTGCACCTCGACGGCGTGCCGCTCGACCTCGCGACCTCGCTCCTCCCCGCCCGCGCCTGGCTCGACCCGCATCTGTGGATCCACCTGCGCCTCCACGCGCGCCTGCAGCGCCGCCACGCCGCACGCGACGCCGCGCCGTCGCGCGCGCGGCCGCGCGGGGCGCGCGCGCGCGAGGGCCTGGTCGCCGCCCTCGAGGCCGCGGTGCGGCGCCTGCGCTGGCGTCCCGCGCCGAGCGCGTGGTCCGACTACTACGCGGGCGATTCGTACGCGCCGGAGGCCGCCGACGCGCGGCGCGCGCAGGTCGCCGCCTGGGTCGAATCGCTGCGCCCCGCGTCGCTCCTCGACCTCGGGGCGAACACCGGCGAGATCGGCCGGATCGCGAGCGCGCGGGGCGTCCGCACCGTCGCGCTCGACGCCGACCCCGCCTGCATCGAGACCGCGTGGGCGGCGGTGCGCGCGCAGGCCGACGCGCGCTTCCTCCCGCTCGTCGTCGATCTCGCGAACCCGAGCCCGGCGCAGGGCTTCGCGCACGAGGAGCGCAGCGCCCTCGCGGAGCGCTTCGCGAGCGAGGCCGTGATGGCGCTCGCGCTCGTCCACCACCTCGCGCTCGGGAACAACGTGCCGCTGCCGCGCATCGCCGAGTGGCTCGCGCGCCTCGGTCGCGAGCTGCTGATCGAGTTCGTGCCCGCGACCGACGCGAAGGCCCGGCGGCTGCTCGCCGCGCGCGAGCACGTCTTCCCCGACTACACGCGCGACGCCTTCGAGCGCGCCTTCGCCCGGCGCTTCGAGCTCTCGCCCGCGATCGCCCTGCCCGGCTCGGACCGCGTGCTCTACCGCATGCGGCGACGCTGACCTCGAGCGGGCTAGCGCGGGGCGAAGAGCGGGCCGAGGTCGGGAGGGGCGAGGCAGCCGGGATCGTCGTGCTCGACCGAGTTCACGCGGCGGGCGACCGGGCGCGGGACCAGGGGCTCGCCGGACCACGGCGCGAGCAGGGCGAGGGCCGGCTCGGCGTCGCGCTGCTCGGGGTCGAGCCAGGCCTCCCAGTGCGCGCGCGGCAGGATCGCCGGCATGCGGTCGTGGAGCGAACGGATCGCGTCGTTCGGGGGCACGGTGAGCAGGACGCAGCTCTCGAGCCAGGCGCCCTCGCCGCCGCGCCAGCGTTCGAAGAGCGCGGCGATCGCGAAGACGCCGCCGCTCGCGAGCGCGACGTGGTGGGGCTGCCGCGGCCCGCGGACCGCGCCCGACCACTCGTAGAAGCCGTCGGCGGGGACGAGGCAGCGGCGCAGGCGCACGGCGTCGCGGAAGGCGGGCTTCGCCGAGGCGGTCTCCGCGCGCGCGTTCACGAGCCGCGCGCCGATGCGCGCGTCGTCCGCCCAGTGCGGGACGAGCCCCCAGCGCCGCGGGCGCAGCGCGCGCGCCGCGCCGGCGGGGTGCCACAGCGTGAGGACGTCCTGCCCGGGCGCCGCGTTGTAGCGCGGGGCGAGGTCCGGCGGCACCTCGACCTCGAGCTCGCGCGCGAGCACCGAGGGCGGCGTCGTCAGCGTGAAGCGCCCGCACACGGCGCGGACCTCCCGGACCCCGCGCCGGACGATAGGCGCCGGCGCCGCGGCGCGCCGGCGCGCGGAACGCGGATGCCGCTCGATCCACGGAATTCCCCTGTTTGAGAAGGAGTTTTCCGCGCGCGGCGCCGCGCGCGAGGCGCAGAATCGGCGCAGGCGCGGCCCTCATCGCGGCGTCCGCGACCCCGAAAACGCGATCGCCCCCTCGCGTGTGCACGCTTCTTGCACGAGGGATGCGCGGGGGCGTGTGAGGGCGGACGGAAAGGGCGCGCATGCGCTCCGGGTCTCCGCTCGCCGCCGCGGCGGCGTGCGCCGCGCTTTCGGTCACGGGCTGCTTCTTCGGCCGGATCGACCACGACATCGACCGCACGCCCACCATCGACACGGGCGTCGGCGGATCGATCCTGCTGCCGAGCGACCCGGCGCCCGTCCTCGCGCCGGGCGGCGGCGTCGTGCCCGGCGGGACCACGAACGCGACCGAGTCCGGCAGCGGCGGAGGCTCGTCCTCCTCCACCGGCGTACCCGGCGCCGCGCCGAGTCCTCACCTCTCGATGATCGGCGGCAGCCAGATCGACGAGGAGCGCCACGTCTCCGCGCGCGAGGAGCCCGTCTGGTTCAAGTACCTGACGCTCCCCTTCGCGCTCGTCGCGGCGCCCTTCAAGATGGCGGCCGACAGCGCGCGCGGCGACACGCCGCCCGAGGCCGGCCCGAAGGTCCCCGACCAGAAGCCCGAGCGCCCGGTCGCCGCGGCGCCGCCGCCCCGCCAGGACTACGAGAGCGCGCGCGTCGACGAGCTCGAGCGCGAGCTCGATCGCCGCGCCGCCACGGCCCCGGCGCCGCAGCCCGCCGCCGCCGCGCCGCGCGCGCCCGCGACCTCGATCGCCGACGAGCTCGCGGCGCTCCAGCGCGTGCCGGCCACGGGGCACCGCGAGGCCGCGCCCGCCGCGGCGCCCGTCGCCACCGCGTCCGCGGCTCCCGTTCCGGCGCCGGAGGCGGTCGGCCCGCCCGGCGCCGCCGCTCCGCCGCCCCCGCGCGCCACCGCCGCCGCACCCGCTCCCGCGCAGCCGGCCGACGGGATCGTCGACCGCAACGGCGACGGGCGCGTCGACCTCTGGATCTACCGGCGCGACGGCGAGATCGTGCGCCGCGTCGTCGACGACGACTTCGACGGCCGTGCCGAGCTCACCGCGTACTACGACCCCGCCTCGCAGGCGGTCGCGCGCGTCGAGGAGGACACCGACGAGGACGGCAGCGTCGACGCCTGGACCGAGTACCAGGCCGGCGCGATCCTGCGCCGCCGCGCCGACACCAACCACGACGGCGTCGTCGACACCTGGACCTTCTACCAGGGCGGCCAGGTCGTCCGCCACGAGCAGGACTCGACCGGCAACGGCTACCGCGACCGCATCGGCCTCTACCGCGACGGCCATCTCGACCGCGACGAGGTCGACAGCAACGGCGACGGCCGCCCCGACGTCTTCAACCACTACGACGCGCGCGAGCAGGTGGTGCAGCGCGACGAGGACACCGACTACGACGGCCGCGTCGACCGGATCTCCCACTTCGAGGGAGGCCGCCTCGCGCGCCGCGAGCTGCTCGACACGGAGACTCGCTAGCCATGCCGCGAAACCTTCCCCAGGCCGTCGCCTTCCTGCTGGGCTTCTGGATCGCGCTGCTGCTCTCGCCCTTCACGGGCCGCGCGGCGGACGCGGACGAGGCGCCCTACGCCGCGCTGGAGACCGCGCTCTACCGCGCGGTGAACGCCGAGCGCGCGTCGAGGCACCTGATCGAGCTCGAGCGCCAGCCCGAGCTCGATCGCGTCGCGCGCGCCCACAGCGCCGACATGGCGCGCCGCGCGTACCTGAGCCACGTGACACCGGAGGGCGTCAACCCCGTCGGGCGCCTCGAGCAGGGCGGCGTCGACGGCTTCAGCCTCGCCGCGGAGAACGCGGGCCAGACCTCGAAGCCCGACCCCGGGAGCGAGATCTTCTCGGGCTGGCTCGCGTCGCCCGCGCACCGCGAGAACCTGCACGCCCCGCCCTTCAACGCCACGGGGGTCGGGGTCGCGCGCGCCGCCGACGGCACCTGGTACTTCACCCAGCTCTACCTGACGTACCCGCGATGAGGCGCACCCCCCGAGCCCGTGTCGTCGCGAAGCCGAAGCGCGCGGCCGCCCGCTGCGCCGCCGCCGCCGCGCTCGCGGCCGCCGCGGCAGCCGGGCCCGCCGGCGCCGGGAGCATCAGCGGCGTCTGCCCCGACGGCAGCATCTTCATCGTGCAGACCGCGGCGGCGATCCCCTGCTCCGAGTCGAAGCAGGTCGAGCCGGGGCAGATTCCGCCGATCAAGCCCGAGTACCTGCCGCGCCCGTATGCCTGGCAGGTGTTCCAGAAGCGGCAGGACCCGAACAACCCCTACAACCTCGTCGAGGCGGGGCGCGCGGCGGCGACCTCGTCGCGCGCGCCGCAGCCGGCGCCGCCGGGCGCGGGCCCGGTGGGGAGCGCGCCGCCCTCGGCCGCACCGCCCGCGGGCGCTCCGCCGCAGCTCGCCGCCGTCTCGCCCGCGACGCCCGAGGCCGCGGCACCGGCGGCCGCGCGGCCCTTCGCGCCGGCCGACCTCGGCCTCAGCAACGACGAGATCCGCGATCTCGTCGCGATCGTCGAGCTCTCGCAGGAGCGCGCCCCGGCGCTGCTCGCCGAGCCCAACGGCGCGGGCCCGGGCGTCGTGGTGCGGCTCGCGCGCTCGGCCGCCTTCGAGGGGCGGCTCCACGACGCCTTCAGCGCGGCGGGGCAGCCGCTCGCGGGGCCCGTCGTGCTCTTCGCCGCCGAGGCGCGCAGCGCGGTCGAGTTCTACGCGAACCTCACCTTCGCGCAGGGCCACATCGCGTTCCATCCCGATCCGGAGGACGCGCGGCAGATCGGCGTGCTCCGCGGCCGCCAGGGCGCCCTCGCCGCCGGCGAGCTCGCGCTCGGCTACGTCGTGCTCCCGGCGCAGACCGACCTCGCGCAGCCCGTGGACATCTACTGGAACGACCGGCGCATCACCGCCGTGCTTGCGCCGGCTGGGTGACTCCGCTCGCCTTCGGCTCGCTGCGCGCGCCGCTGGCGCGGCGCTTGCGGTCCGAGCCAACGCATCGAAGCCCAGGGGTGGTGCGTGCACGGTCGAAGGGGCGCTCCTCGGAAGGGACCGAGCCGTCGAGCCCATGCGGGAGAGGCGATCGGCACCCCGCCTTTCACGAGGGACCGGAGTCTTTCACTAGGGAGCGGAGCCGGAGGATCGGGACCGAGCGGCCCTGGCAGCGATGGCCTCTGCGTCGCGCACGGCGGCGAGAAGGGCGCGGCGCTCCGGCGCGGTGAGCTCGCGGGCGGCGCCGGGCTCGAGCGCGCCGAGCCGCAGCGGGCCCATCCGAACGCGGACGAGGCGCCGCACCGGGTGGCCGAGCGCGGCGAGCGCGCGGCGGATCTGGCGCTTGCGGCCCTCGACGAGCGTCAGCGCGAAGCGCGAGGCGTCGCTCGCGGCGTCGTAGCGGGAGAGCCCGACGCGCGCCGGCGCGGTCACGCCGTCCTCGAGGCGCACGCCCGCGGCGAGGCGCCGCAGGGTCGCCGCGGCGATCCGGCCGCGCACGAGCACCTCGTACTCGCGCTCGCTCTCGTACGAGGGGTGGAGCAGCGCCTGCGCGGTGCGGCCGTCGTTCGTGAGCAGGAGCAGGCCCTCCGTGTCGCGGTCGAGGCGGCCCACCGGGAAGAGGCGATGGCGGCGGTCGGGGACGAGGCCCACCACCGTCGGGCGCCCCTGCGGGTCGCGCACGGTCGTGATCACGCCCGGCGGCTTGTGCAGCATCCAGTAGACGAGCGGCTCGCGCGCGACGACGGCGCCGTCGACGCGGATCTCGTCGCGCTCGGGATCGGCGGAGTCGCCGAGCCTGGCGACGCGGCCGTTCACGCGCACGCGCCCCGCGCGCAGCAGCGCCTCGGCCGCGCGCCGCGACGCGACGCCCGCGGCGGCGAGGAGCTTCTGGAGCCGCGCCCGCGGCGCGGCCGGCGCGCCCCGCGCGCTCAGTCGAGCTGCGAGGGGCCCGCGAGGTCGTCGTCGTCGTCGAGGTCCTCGTCCTCGTCGCCGAGGTCGCCGTCCTCGTCGTCGCGATCGCCCTCGACCAGGGGCGCGTCCTCGTCGTCGTCCTCGGGCTCGAGGTCGGAGGCGACGTCCGCCGCCGCGGCCGGCGCGCTCGCGTCGCCCGCGACGTCGCCGCCCGGGCTGGCCAGGGGTGCGAGCCCCTCGGGCGCCGCGAACTCCGCGCTGTCGCGCAGCGTCGGCAGGTCCTCGAGGCGCGCGAGGCCGAAGACCTCGAGGAAGCGGCGCGTCGTCGCGTAGAGCAGCGGACGCCCCGGCACCTCGCGGTGGCCGGC